>Ga0208589_1000217_pt1 | contig 28217 bp, 15 predicted proteins | sample NGESurshal092012_2_FD_184486 | JGI IMG/M metagenome (GOLD analysis project Ga0208589, IMG submission 184486) | Arctic peat soil microbial communities from Barrow, Alaska - NGEE Surface sample F53-2 shallow-092012 (SPAdes) | ecosystem: Environmental > Terrestrial > Soil > Wetlands > Peat ...
CTGCGGTGTTCTCGGCCAACCGCTCGATATAGGTTCTGGTGCGTACCCCGGCCACCCCAACGGCGTGTTTCGTAGAGGGCTTCTCCATCACATCAGCCCCCGGCCGGCCATGCTGACGCACTCCGCGCCCACCACGATGTGATCGAGAATCCGCACACCAATCAACCGCAAGGCGTCACGGAGCTCGTTGGTGATGGCCCGGTCGGCGGCACTGGGCTCCGAGATGCCGCTGGGATGGTTGTGCGCAAAAATGGCGGCGCAGGCGTTGACGCTCAACGCCGCCCGCACGACCTCTCGTGGATGGATGCTGGCACCGTCGACGGTGCCGCTGAAGAGTTTCTGGCAGTCGATGATGCGATGCCGGTTGTCCAGCCACAGGACGTGGAATTCTTCATGCGACAGGGCACCCAGGCGCATGCGCAGGAAGTCGTTGGCATCGGTTGGGTTGCCGATGCTTCCCTGACGTTTGAGCCTTTCACCGAGAATGCCTTCGGCTGCGGCGAGCACGTCTTGCTCTGTCGTCTCACCGTCGAGCCTGTAGCGGGTGTAGGCCATGGATCGAACAACTTTCATAAGGTGCTCCTTGTGAGCGGCATAAACGCAAAGAGCCCGGCCGTATGGCCGGGCTCTTTGCGCAGTCGCGAGGGACGTTGGGATAAATAGAGAATTTCGAGCCAGGCTGGCTCGATGAGCTGGACACGGGCAGGGCTAGATCAGCGATGGATCCGTGTGGTGGTCGTCAAAGACATAGCCGCGGGTTCCGCACCGAAAGCCATCGGACAGGCCCAAGTCCATCGTCGCGCCGATCGCCGCCCTCGGCGTCCCAGTCAGCTGCGCTACAAAGCAAGCTACCGAGGATTGCGCTGACGACGGCAGTAGATGTGGTTTGCGCGCGACTTGACGTACGGCGAACGCGCGGCGACAACGTGGACACCATTAGGGTCATGTGCGAGTGGCCTCGTTGCCCGGTGTTGTGGCGGCCTTCTTGCCCCCACTGTCGGCGATCAGATAGCCGATCATGAAGACTGTGGCAAACGCAACAAGGCATTCGAGTACGGGGAAATGGGATATCACGGTATTCTCCATAGGGTTGGTGGCAGAGCCGACAGCGTCAGCTCCTACGCGAGAGCCACCAGCAGCTCTCCATGGAGTGATATGGATCTGAGATTATTTTCGATCGCCTGATGGGACCTACAATGGAGAGACGGCCTGCAGCAAGCCGTAGGTTCAAATGAGTCTCAACTGAGATGGAAGAAGGGGACCAGGAATGGATGTTTTTTCGCTTCGAGAGAGGCTGGTCAGCGACTACAGCGCGTTCGCGCGCTCGTTCACTGAGATTCATTCAATTGACATCAAGGAAGGCGTCGAAGCTGAATACGCCAGCGGGCGCTACTGGCCTGAGCCCCTGATCCAAATCAATCCCCGCTACGCCGCGGGTCGACATACCAGCGAGCTCGTGGCCAGCAACGAATTGCTCGCGCAGACCGGCAAGTGCTTCAACATTCCGCTTTATCAGCATCAAGAACAGGCGATCGCCCATTCTGCGAAGGGCGACAGCTTCGTCGTCACCACAGGCACAGGTTCCGGCAAGTCTCTGTGCTTCTTCTTGCCCATTGCTGACGCCATCTTGCGGGCGCGGCAACAAGACCCAACGCCACGTACTCGCGCCATCGTCATCTACCCGATGAACGCATTGGCCAACAGCCAGCGCGAGGAGCTCGACAAATTCATCGGCAAATTGGGTCCCGTCAGCTTTGCTCGCTACACCGGTCAGGAGTCTGCTGAGGAACGCGAGCGAATCCAGCAGAGTCCGCCAGATATCCTGCTGACCAACTTCATGATGCTCGAACTGCTGATGACCCGGCAGGGCGATCTTGACCGCAAGGTCATCCAGAATTGCGAGGGTCTGCAATTCCTTGTGTTGGATGAGCTCCACACCTATCGCGGACGCCAGGGGGCGGACGTTGCCATGCTGGTTCGGCGCGTACGCGAGCGCCTTGCGCCAGAAGGGCTGCAGTGCATCGGTACCTCAGCGACGATGGCTTGCGGTGGTACTTCGCAGGAACGAAACGCAAAGGTGGCTGAAGTTGCATCCACACTGTTTGCGACCGACATACCGGCCTTCAATGTCATTACCGAAGACCTGGAGCGCGCAACCGACCCGAGTCGCACCGCCGATTCAGTGCGTGCGGAGTTGCCGGCTGCCGTAGACACGTCTGTGCCCGAGGGAATCAGTGATGCCGAACTGCGCATAGACCCTCTCGCAATCTGGGTTGAAACGCGTCTGGGGATTGCCAGAGCCGGCAGTGGAAAGTGGGAACGCGCGCGTCCGCTGACCGAGCAACGGGCAAGCGAGCTACTTCAGGAGGAGTCGGGGCGCCCTCTTGAGGCATGTCGACACGCACTCCAACAGCTCTTGCTGATTGCTGCTACACCAGAGTGCCAGCGCCCAGGGAACAATGGTGGCAGCGATAAGGCATTCTTTGCTTTTCGCCTTCATCAGTTCATCAGCGGCGCGGGTACGGTTTACACCACGCTTGAGAGTCCTGGGTGCCGCCCAGTTGAACTGGAGGGCCAGCAGTTCTTGCCGGCGGAGCCTACCAAGCGGCTCTATTCAGCTTATTTTTGCCGAAACTGTGGGCAGGAGTATCACCCAGTACGTTGGCAGCACGATGCTGCAAGCCCGATGCTGTTGTCTCGCGACATCGACGATATGCCTGTGCGCCAGCAGATCGGTGAGGATGACGTCAGCGATGCCGATGCCGATTCCAGCGGTGAGCGGCAGGGCTTCGTGACGATGGTGTCTTCGACCTTAAACTTTGGTGGAAACGAAAGTGAGCTCCCGGAGTCCTGGTTTGAGCTGACTCGCCGTGGCGAGCTTCGCCTGCGCAGGTCTTATGCTGCTTTGCGCCCCGAACCCATCACCGTGGCGCCAGATGGTCAACTTGGCGCGGGTGCTCCCGCCTGGTTCTTGCCGGGAAAATTCCGTCTATGCCTGCGTTGCGGAGAAAGTCATGGTGCGCAGGGCAAGGACAACAATCGCCTAGCTGCGTTGTCGGCAGAAGGTCGTAGCTCGGCAACTACGCTGCTGACCTCCAGCATGGTGCGCTGGATGCATGAGCAAGCCGGCAGTATCGCGGCCAATAAGCGCAAGTTGCTGGGCTTTACTGACAACCGGCAGGACGCCGCGTTGCAGGCAGGGCACTTCAACGACTCCACCTTCGTCAGCGTGTTGCGTGGTTCGGTTTACCGGGCACTACAGTCCGCGGCGGACAAGGGACTCACCGACAGCGATATCGGTACAAGCGTGCGTTCCGCGCTCGGGTTCGATCGTGTATTGCCTTCCGGCGTCGACCCAGCAACAACTCATCGGGCCGAATGGCTTCAGGATCCGACGCTACAGGGCGTCGATTTGAAGACGGCAGAAGAGACTCTGCGTTTCGTCCTGGCTTACCGCACCTGGTACGACCAACGTCGCGGTTGGCGTTACACCAATCCCAACTTGGAAGAACTGGGTCTGCTCGCTGTTGAATATCTAGACATTGAAGCATTCTGCGCCAACGACACACTCTTTCGCGATGCGCCACCGCTCCTGCATGACGCAACGCCGGAATACCGTCGCAAAGCCTTCGAAGCACTGTTCGACTATATGCGCCGGGGTTTGGCAGTGGATGCCGCAGCGCTCGATCCCCTGCTGCTTACGAAGCATCGTGATGAGGCGTTGCGCTTCCTGCGTGAGCCTTGGAGCATCGGCCGTGAGGAACGTCTGTTGGGATGGCGCTGGCTGTTCCTCGATCCGCCCAATCGGCAGAATATTCGTGGGAAGGACGAGGAGCTAATTCTTCGCAGCGGGTTGCTGACCTTGCTTGGTAAAACCTTGCGTAGGAGCAGCTTGTGGAACAACCCGGAAGCCGTCACGTTGGGACGTGATGCATATCGCGAGTTGATCGAAGCCATGGTCCGCGCCGCTCAGCGGGGCGGCTTCATCCGTGCTCAAGAGCAGACTCCATTCAACATGCCGGGATTGCGACTCAATGCAGCGCGCATTCGCTTCAGCGCCGGTGTAGGCAAGGAAGAGCCGCGTGCCATCCGGTACAACCCCTATTTTGCCAATCACTACGCGGCGATCGCTCACGTATTGGGCGGTCAGGCGAGCAGTCTTTTTTCTTTGGAGGCACGCGAGCACACGGCACAGGTTGAGCAGGATCTCCGACAACTGCGCGAGGCGCGTTTCCGGTTCGAGGAAAAAGAGCAGCAATACCTAGATGGCGAGGGTCGTTTGCGCGCGCGCGAGCTGGGCGAATCAAGCCGCTTTCTGCCGGTGATGTTCTGTTCGCCGACAATGGAGTTGGGCGTAGACATCGCCGCCTTAAACACCGTGTACTTGCGCAACGTGCCACCCACTCCTGCCAATTACGTGCAACGCGCCGGACGGGCGGGGCGGAGCGGTCAGGCAGCGCTTGTGGTCACCTATTGCGCCGCGCGCAGTCCGCACGACCAATATTTCTTCCGCGACCCGCGTGCCATGGTGCATGGGGTAGTGCGTGCGCCGATGCTTGATCTTGCCAATCAGGAGCTGATCCAAAGTCACCTTCAGGCCATCTGGTTGGCCAGCAGCGGGCAGCATCTGGACTCCTCTATTTCCCGTGTGCTGGACGCAAGTATTCCGCGGCGGCCGGTCAGTGCTGAGCTGATGCAGGCCCTAGCTGCTCCGCAAGTGGCCGCGGAAGCGCAACGGCGCTCCGAACGCGTCCTCGAACAATTGAAAGGTCACCTCACGGCCGAACGTGCTCCCTGGTACCCCGGCGCTGCTGCCATGGCCCAAGTTGCTATCCAAGCTGCGCAGCCCGCCTTTGACGCTGCCTTCAAGCGCTGGCGCGATCTCTTCGAGGCGGCGGAGCGGCAGAAGCAGATGGCATCGGCCACGTTGGGCAATTACGCCATCACTGATCACCGCGAGCGCAATGAAGCCAAACGCCTACTGCGCCAGGCCATCGACCAGATCGAGCTGCTATTGCACAACGGTGAAAGCCGCAACAGCGATTTCTACACTTACCGCTATCTCGCCACCCAAGGCTTCCTGCCGGGCTACAACTTTCCACGCTTGCCGTTGATGGCCTATGTACCCGGTCGGGCCGATGGTAAGGGAGGTTCCACCTTCCTGCAGCGCCCGCGCTTCCTGGCGCTTTCAGAATTCGGTCCGCGCAGCTTGGTCTATCATGAAGGTCGGGCATATCGCGTAGTACGCGTGCGTATTGCGCCATCCGGCCACGAAACAGTGGCAGATGCCAGTCAGTTACCGAGCCGCGCGGTTCGCATCTGTACCGCGTGTGGTGCCGCGCATTTTGACCAGCATTCCAACGACTGCCACGCCTGCGGCGCCACATTGGCTGATGCACAGACCATCAGCTCGCTGTATCGGATTGAAAACGTCGACACTGAGCCAGCAGAGCGCATCACCGCCAACGACGAGGAGCGTCAGCGTCAGGCTTTCGAATTGCAGACCACGTTTCAGTGGAATCTGCGGAACGGCGTGCCGGACGTGCGTACCGTGGGTGCCGCAGACACGGAGGGCGGTGTGCTCAGGCTGCACTATGGTCCAGGTGCCACGATCACCCGAATCAACAAGGGTCTGCGCCGCCGGCGCGACCAGTCCGTGTTTGGCTTCTGGGTCAACCCACGCAGCGGCTGGTGGCAAAAAAGTCCGGACGAAGATGGTGGTGACCCGGCCCCCGATCAGGTCCAACCACAGCGCATCGTTCCGTATGTAGAGGACCAGAAGAACGCGCTCCTGCTGCAGCCACAGACTGCATTGTCGGAGACCACTCTGGTGACGTTACAGCATGCGCTGAAACGCGGCATTGAAGCGCAATTCCAACTGGAAGAGGCTGAACTTCTGGCAGAGCCACTGCCCGACGCTAAACATCGAACCGGCGTGCTGTTTTATGAAGCCACCGAGGGTGGGGCCGGCGTGTTAACCCGTCTGGCCTCGGACCCGGATGTGTTGGCGCAAGTCGCGCGCCGCGCTCTGGCGGTCATGCATTACAACGTCTTGGGCGATGATGATCAGTCGCTCCCCACCTTCGACGCCTTGCACGATGTCGAGGGCACTACCTGCGTGGCCGGCTGCTATCGCTGCCTGCTGTCGTATTACAACCAGCCCGATCACCCACTGATCGACCGCCGCGACAGCGAAATGCTCCGCATTCTGTGGCGTCTGGCGCAGATACGCACAGAACTGCTGACGGCTCTACCCGCACCGCTGATTCCGGAAAAAGAGCCCGAGGTGGCGGGGTGGGGTGCCCAATGGCAGCAACACGCGGCCAGGCTGGCACTGCCAGTGCCCAGTCGCGTCGAGGTGGACAGCACTAGCGTGTTGCACTGGCCCGACCACTACGCCGCTATCGCATTGCCGGATACCCCGCGCGAGTTGCAGGCAGCTTGGGAAGATCGCGGCTATACCTTTGTCCGTTTTGTGTCCGATACCGGCGCCTGGCCGGCTGCAATGCAGCGCTTGGCCCGGTTGTTGGGTGTGAGTTTGGAATCGTAATGACAGATGTTGCTTCGCAATTTGGCCCCGGCAGCCTTGTACGTGCCCGTGGGAGAGAATGGATCGTGCAGCCTGGTAGCGTTTCGCCGCTGCTAAGGTTGCGCCCGTTGTCTGGTAGTGAACAAGATGGTGCGCTGATTCACGTTGGCCTAGAGCCGGATGTCACGTCCGCACACTTTCCGCTGCCAGATCCCGCGCTGGAGGGGAACCAGGAAGAGGCCGCTATGCTGGCCGATGCCCTGCGCATGGCACTCCGTCGCGGCGCAGGTCCGTTCCGTTGTTTTGGCAACCTCGCGGTCGAACCGCGCACCTATCAGCTAGTTCCGCTCTTGATGGCGCTACGCCAGGATCCCGTGCGTTTGCTGATCGCTGATGATGTCGGCATCGGCAAGACGATTGAGGCGGCGTTGATTGCGCGTGAATTGATAGATCGCGGCGAAATTGAACATCTCACGGTACTGTGTCCACCGCACTTGGTTGAGCAGTGGGTGCAGGAGCTCGAACATCGTTTCCATATCCATGCAGTCGCCGTTACCGCAAGTAGCGCCTCGCGCCTGGAACGCGGTCTTCCCGTTGGAGAATCGCTGTTCGAGGTGCACCCATTCACCGTGGTCAGCCTCGACTACATCAAGGGAGATCGCCGCCGCCACGATTTTATTCGCGCGTGCCCCGAGCTGGTCATCGTGGACGAAGCGCATACCTGTACCAAAACGGGTCAGTCGCGACACCAGCGCTACGAATTGCTCAAGGCACTGGCCGCCGACACCGAACGGCATCTCCTCCTGCTAACCGCGACGCCACACAGCGGTGATCAAAACGCCTTCTACAACCTGCTAGCTCTGCTGAAGCCCGAGTTTTCCGGGTTCCCCACTGCCACTGGGGAGCGTTACGAAGCCTTGCGTCAGCAACTTGCCTTGCATTTCGTCCAGCGTCGTCGTCCTGATATTGACGAGTGGCACGACGGCAACATCTTCCCGCGCAGGGATGTCGCTGAGCTCACTTACACCCTCAGCGGCAAGTGGGAGCGCTTCTTCGCTGACGTTTTGGACTACTGCGCCGAGGTCATCGCCGCCGGAGAGGACGAACGCCGGCGGCGCCTGAACTTCTGGGGCACCTTGGCGCTCATGCGCTGTGTCTCCAGTAGCCCAGCCGCCGCAGTGCAAGCGCTTCGTACGCGCCTCTCGGGTGAAACATCCGGTGTCGAAGCGGAAGCCATGGTCGAACAGCTGTTCGATGGGTCCGACGAAAATTTGATCGAGGACGATGTTGTCCCTGCAGCCAACACCGGTGATCCCGCGCTCAAGGCGCTCCTGGTTCAGGCCGAGGCACTCGTTGGTGAAAAGGATGATCCGAAGCTGCACCTGCTGACTCGGCACTTAAAGAAGCTGCTGGAGGATGGCTTCAATCCGGTGGTGTTCTGTCGCTACATCGCCACCGCGCACTATTTGAAAGATCAGTTGGAAGGAAAATTCAAAGGTACCGTCGTGGAAGTGGTTACCGGCGAATTTCCATCCGATGAACGTGAACGTCGTATCGAAGCGATGGGTGACCCCCAGCGTCGTCTATTGATTGCTACAGACTGCCTCGCTGAAGGCGTCAATCTGCAGCAATACTTCGACGCTGTCGTGCACTACGACCTGTCGTGGAATCCCACCCGCCACGAACAGCGCGAAGGTCGCGTAGACCGCTTCGGCCAGCCAAGCCCGGTGGTACGTGCGGCGCTGATTTACGGCGCGAACAATCCCGTCGACGGCGCAGTACTTCAGGTGATTTTGCGCAAAGCCGAGAGCATCAGAAAGGAATTGGGGGTCTCTGTGCCGTTGCCTGACGACGAGCACACGCTCACTCAGGCGCTGATGCAGGCAGTCATGTTGCGTCGCGGCGGTCAACACCACACCGGAGAGCTGTTCGATTTTATGCAGCTCGACGAGGGGAAGGCGCTAGATGTGAAATGGACCGACCTGGCTGAGAAGGCAAAGAAGAACCGTACCGTGTTTGCCCAGCGCCGCCTGCGCCCGGCCGATGTGGTTCCGGAGTGGGAACGTATGAAGGCCGTACTCGGTGACAGTGAGGACGTGCAGCGTTTTACGCGCCGCGCATTGGCGCGTCTCGGCGCGGGTCTTGACCCGCGACCGCGCGGGGGCTTCAACGCGCCGCTTGGTTCGTTGCCCGAAGTTTTGAGGGAACGTCTAGCGTCGGAGCATCTGGAATCGGTTTTGCGTGTCGATTTCAAACAGCCCCCCGCTGCCGGCTGCCGCTATATCCAGCGCAGCCATCCACTGGTAACCGTGCTGGCCGATGAGCTATTGGAACGAGCACTCAGTGATATTGCTGTCGACAACAACGTGATGGCGCGTTTGGGACGTGTCGGCGTATGGCGCAGTGCGGCGGTTGCTGCCGTCACCACGATCGTGCTGTTGCGCTTGCGGCATCAGCTCACCATCAGTCGTTCGGGCAAGAGCCGTGTGCTGTTGGTCGAGGAGGTCCTTCCGGTGGCCTGGCAGGGGCGTCACGAACCGACTGAACTTTCGGGTGAGCAATTGTTAGCGTGGTTGGCGGTCCCACCGCAGGGCAATCTGCCCGGGTCGGTGCGTCAGCGCGAAATGGACAGTGCACTCGCCGCGATCGTCGAAAGCGGCGAAACCCTACAACGACTGGCCGATGCACAGGCCGAGCGACTGCTGGCTGATCATCGGCGTGTACGCGATGCCGCTGAAGCCAGGGGCGCCTATGCCGTAAAGGCACTGCAACCGGTTGATGTGGTAGCCGTCTATGTTCTTCTGCCGGCAGACATGGCATGAGTCGCCGCTCCGCCGCATTGTTGGAGTTCGATGCCATTGCGATCGAGGGTGGCTTGCTACCCGCCGAGTGGTTGGGCAAGGTTGCCTTGCTCGACGCCGGGCAGCAGAAGCCCGAGGTGTATGGAGTGCTCAAGGGCCTCAACCTGCGCGATGAGTTGGGCCGTTATTGGCGCGTAGCGATGGCGCATTGGGGTGAGTTCGACAGCGCTAGGCAGGCATCTTCATCGACTGATGTGGCAATCAACCGCGCCGCGACGGTCCGCTTTGTAGGCGCGCTGCTACGTGAAGTCTTCGGGTTCACCGACCTCGCTCCTCACAGTGAGCCTCTGATCTTCGACGAGCGCAATTACCCAATAACCGCAAGTGCACTTAACGGCCGCCTCCCCGTGGTCGTCGCGGCACACGATCAACGCCTCGACGAGCGCGATCCGCGCTTCGGTGGCGATGGTCGTCAGCGCAGTGCCTTCGGCCTGCTGCAGGATTACTTGAATGCTGCTGACCCCGCGCTGTGGGGCCTTGCTAGCAACGGTCTGGCCCTGCGCTTGGCCCGTGACAACGCCAGCTTCACTCGGCCAGCGTGGATCGAGGCCGACCTGGAGCGCATCTTCACCGAAGATCGATTCGCCGATTTCTCACTGCTGTGGTTACTAATCCATGCCAGTCGATTTGGCAAACCCGGTGATCTGCCGCAGCTCTGTGTGCTGGAAACCTGGCGCGAAGCCAGTCGCGAAGAAGGGACGCGTGCCCGAGAACAATTGCGGGGCGCTGTGGAAGACGCCTTGCAGTCGCTAGGTCAGGGTTTTGTTTCGTCGCCTGTAAATCAGACTCTACGTGATCGTTTCGCCGATGGTTCACTGACACCTACGGTTTACTTCCAGCAACTCTTGCGTCTGGTTTACCGCTTAATCTTCCTGCTCACCATCGAAGAGCGCGGCGTACTGCATGTGGAAGGCAGCCAATCTAATGCCGTTGACCTGTACCACACGGGCTATTCCCTTCAGCGACTGCGCGAGCTTTCTCGCCGTCGTCGCGCCTTTGATCGCCACCACGATTTGTGGCAAAGCCTGAAACCAGTATTCGTGGGGCTGGCGCACGGTCAGCCCTTCTTGGCATTGCCGGCTCTGGGTGGTTTGTTTGCCGACGATCAATGCCCCGATCTAGATACGGCCGACCTCGGCAACGCAGCTCTGCTGGCCGCGGTGTTCAAACTTTCATGGATACGCAGCGATGGTGCGTTGCTGCGTATCAACTGGCGAGATATGGGGCCGGAAGAGTTCGGCAGTGTCTATGAAAGTCTGCTGGAATTGGTACCTGAGATCGCCGAAGGCGGTCGTCAGTTTCGTTTCGCGGGTGCTGAGCAGAGTCGCGGCAATGCGCGCAAAACCAGCGGCAGCTACTACACCCCCGATGCGTTGGTGCAGGAGTTACTCGATTCCGCGCTGGAGCCAGTCATCGCGCAACGCATCGCCGGTGCTGCTGACCAACAGGACGCGTTGCTAAAGATCACCATCTGCGACCCGGCTTGCGGCAGTGGCCACTTTTTGCTTGCTGCAGCACGCCGTCTGGCCAACCACCTGGCGCGCCTGCGTGCTGGCGGTACGCCGTCCGGTGAGGACTACCGCCACGCGCTGCGCGATGTCATTAACCACTGCATCTACGGTGTCGACCTGAACCCGCTAGCATTGGAGCTGGCACGTATGTCGTTGTGGCTGGAAGCAATGACACCCGATAAGCCACTAGGGTTTATTGATCATCATCTGCAATGTGGTGACGCGCTACTCGGTGTTCTCGACCCCACGGTCCTTGATCACGGCCTGCCCGACGACGCCTTCAGTGCATTGTCGGGCGACGACAAGAGCGTCGCTTTGGCGCTGAAGAAACGCAACAAGGCTGAACGCCAGAGCTGGCAACGCGCGCTATCCGTAGGAGATCTGTTTCGCAGCGAACACTTGGCCGATCGTACTGACGCCGTGGAACGTATTGCTAATGACGACCTCGACGCCATCGCCGCCAAGCAAACGGCGTGGCAACGTGCCGAAGCTGCGGCGCACGACAGTCGCATGGCGCGGCTTGCAGATCTGTTTGTTGGCACTTTCCTGTTGCCCAAGACCAAGGCCAGCGAGTTGTTGGTACCGACCTCTTTGCGTATGTGGGCAATAGCGAAGGGTGAAACGCAGGACGATCAAGCCCGCGCGATCGAAGATGCGGCACGAGATGTCTGCGCGCAAAACCGCGTCTTGCATTGGTGGGTGGCTTTCCCTCAGATCGCCCAGGCTGGCGGCTTCGCTGTGATGTTGGGCAATCCGCCATGGGAACGCATCAAGCTGCAGGAAGAGGAGTTCTTCGCCGCGCGCAGTCCGCAGATCGCGAATGCGATCAACAAGGCCGAGCGCGGGCACCGCATTGAGTTGCTGCGGGAGGGCCGTCTGCTACAAACCCTTGAGGCCGACGAGTCACGCGACTTGCCGCAGAGTAGCGGCGAACAGGCTTTGCACCAGTCGTTTCTAGACGCGCGCCGAAGTGCGGAAGCCGCCAGCGCGTTTGTGCACTCCGGCAGTGCGGAGCAACCGGCACGCTACCCGCTGACCGGCGTGGGTGACGTGAACACCTACGCTCTGTTCGCCGAGACGTTCGTGCAGCTGATGGCGGTGAATGGGCGTGCAGGAATCATCGTCCCAACCGGCATCGCTACCGACGACTCGACTAAGGCATTCTTCGAGCATCTGGCGGTGAACGGTCTCCTGCGCTCCCTGCTTTGCCTTGAAAATGAAGAATTTGTTTTCCGGGCTGTCCATCACGCATTCCGCTTTGCCCTGATGACTACCAGCGGCGAATCGACTGAGCAACCGGCCCAATTGGCTTTCTTTGCGCGCCAGCCACACGAAATCCATGATCTCCATCGACGTTTCGCCTTGACCGCAGGCGATTTCGCTCTGATCAACCCAAATACTCGCACCTGTCCGGTGTTTCGCAGCCAGCGTGATGCCGAACTAACGAAAGCGCTCTACGGCAGAGCTCAAGTGCTGATCCGTGAGGCGGTGATTCGCAACGGCAGCGATGGCGGTCCAGAGATAGTCACGCCTGAGATCAATTCATGGGGCATCCGCTTTTCGACGATGTTCCACATGTCCAGCGATAGCGGGCTGTTCCCGACTGGAACCTCGGAGAGCGTTGTCACGCTACCGTTGTACGAAGCCAAGATGATCCATCAGTTCGATCATCGTTGGGCGACTTACGTTGACGCGCCGGACAAGCCGGACGGCGTGGAACCTTTGGATGTTAGTGACGCACAGAAGGCCGATTCCACCTTCGTTGTACGTCCACGTTACCGTGTGGATGAACGCGAAGTGCTCGCTCGTGTCGCGCGCGTGCCGAGTGCCGTGGCCAAGAGTTGGCTTGCAAAGCACGCTGCGAGCGAGATATCTGAACACCAAGACACGAACGAACAATTGCGACTGGCACTGGCGCAGTGGACTGCGGGCGAACTGTTTCGCCGTGAAGCCGGTGCACCGGACAATAGTGATGGATTCAGCGATACGCAGCGCCTGCGCGCGGGTCCACGCGCGGAGCGTGATCTTGCCGCGCGTTTCCCCACATTTGCCGAAGCGATCAAGTCGACCGGCCTGTCTTCCCGCAAGTTCATCACTGATTGCACCAAATGGGCGCAGCAAGACCGTGACACACCGCTGGATGATGCTGAACTAGTCACGCTCGCTGCGCTAACTGATGTGACAGCAGGTCGCGACGATGAAGATGTACTTCGTGATGAACTGGATAGGTGGATGGATCGCCGTAGCCCGCGCTGGTTGATGGGGTGGCGCGATATTACGGGTGTGGAGAAGATTCGCACGGTGATCGCGACTGTACTTCCGAGGGTTGGAGTTGGGCACACGATGCCTCTTTGGTATTCGAACGCAACACCGCTAAAGCAGGCTGCACTACTTGGTTGTCTGAACTCGCTCGCCCTCGACTACGTCGCGCGTCAAAAGGTAGGGGGTACCCATCTCACCTATGGCTACCTCAAGCAGTTTCCAGTACTGCCTCCTGATCATTACGCAGACACCGACCTCGCTTTTATCGTTCCACGTGTGCTGGAACTTACCTATGTCGCAACCGATCTAGCATTCTGGGCGGCTGATCTTGGCTATACGGGAGCCCCATTCCCGTGGAACTCGGACCGTCGCGCCGAGCTTCGTGCTGAACTCGATGCCTATTACGCGCGTCTTTATGGACTCACCCGAGAGGACCTACGCTACGTTCTCGACCCCGCCGACGTCATGGGCAGTGACTACCCCAGCGAATCCTTTCGTGTTCTGAAGAAGAGCGAAATTAGCACCTACGGCGAGTACCGCACCCAACGCCTCGTGTTGCATGCATTTGACCGCATGACCCTGGCCGACGAAGCTGGCAACCCGTACGAAACCCTGTTGGTGCCTGCGCCTGGCGTTCAGCCGGAAGCCACGTATTCAGACCAAGGAACGATTCGGAATTCGGACGAGGCACAGTACGCGGGGTTTGTATTTGCGCTGATACGAGAAGCCAAAGGTCCATTGCCGCGCCAGCAACTGAATCAAGCTTTGAACTGGCTGAAGTCCCCGCTGCTGCTGAAGCAGCGGCTGCCGGAGCTTTCGGCCGCACGTCTGGACGAGTTGCTTGGACTGCTACCCGAAATGGCTGCAGTCGACTTGGACACGCGTGTGGGTGATGTTCTACGCGCACTGGAGACTGCTGGCTGCATTCGGGTTGAGTCGCAGGGATCTGCGTTCCGTGGCAACGACGGTGTGCATACGCCCGCATGGGTCGTCATGGTTCCCAATGCCGTGGAGCTGGCGCGTTTGTTTGATACGGCCCTGCAGGTAGATGACCCTGCCCAGGCAATGTTGGTCGCGGATCCTATCAACGAGCAAAGGAAGGCCTGAGTATGAATGCATCAGCGCGCCGCAAACCAAGACTCTGGGTCGAGCGGCTGCTGATCACGCAGTCGATCGGTCCGTTGAAAACCATCCGAGATATCGCGCTACGCCCAGGTCTCAATGTCGTGTGGGCGAAGGAACCCGAGAGTCACGAAGGGCTGGGCCCGCTTCAGCGGGCTGGGCACGGCGTGGGGAAAAGCACGTTTTGCCTGATGCTCCGCTGCATATTGGGAGACGGCGGTAAAGCTGTCAGGACGATGCGCGATCAGCTGGCTGCGCAGTTTCCGCATGGTGGCGTCGGTGCCGTGATCCATTTCGGCGACAGCGTTTATTCCGTTTACCGCCCCTTCGCTTCGGAGGGATATGCAGCTCCGCACAGTGATCTGGAGAGCTTGCTGGCCGGTGCCGACCACCTTCCGTTCAAGGAGTATCTCGATATTCTGTCGGAGGCGATGCTCGCCAACCTGCAGCAGCGTTTGATTCCTGGTTCTGAGCAGGCGATCGAGTGGTCACATGTGTTGAGTTGGATCACAAGGGATCAAGGCACGCGACTTCGCAACTACTTCGATTGGCGATCTACCGAAGGCACAGGCGTGAAACGAACACGCCAGGATCCGCCATGGATACTCCGTTGTGTATTGGGCTTGACCAACGCGCAGGAGATGGAGGCGGCTCGTACTGCGGACAGATTGACGCGAAAGATTCGTAAGGTTGAAACGGAGATCAAGGCGTTTGAAGGCGCCCCGCAATTGATCCGTGCGCGTATCGAGGCAAATCTTCGGCAATGGGTTGGAGCTGACGCTGATCTGGAGCTTCGTTCCGAAGATCTGTTCAAGACCTCCGTCATGAATGAGGTGGAAAAGCACGAAGAGAAAATCACTGCCTCAGTTGCAGGGATCGAGGGAGAGATTGCCAACGTCGAGACGCAAGTGCACGAGCTCACCAACACAGCGGAAGAAGCGCGTGGACGGGCGGACTTGGCATTGGCCATCTTCGAAGAGGCCGAAGCGATGCGTGATGGCGACGAGGCCAAGCTTAAATCGCTGAGTGAGCAGCTTTCAAAGCTTCAGTCACTTGCCGGCCCCTGTCTGTTGGGTGCGGTGGAGTTCCAAGCGTGTGAGCACATCAAGAAACGCCTGGAAACCCGGTCCTTCATCGACGGTCGTGACCAAAGGGCGATCGGGAAAGATGTTGCACATTGGACAGCCGAGGCCGTGAGAGGACTGCCTGCCAAGGTAGCGGCTCATGATCGTTCGGAAGAATCCCAGGCGTCGTTGAATGCAGTGTTGGCCGAAGTGCGAAAGCTTCGGGTGAGGCGAGATTCGGAGTTAGCGAAGTTGTTTCTTCCCAAATTTCTGAGAGAAGAAATGTCGCGCTGGGAAGACGCATCTGGTGCAGCATCTTCGCCGTTACTCGCAGAAAAGCGCGGCGAGCTTCAGTTACTCAAGGAGAACCTTGAATCGGCCGCGACTGCCATTCGTGTCGCTCGAACCGGGCAGGTCTTGCGCGAGTCAAAAATGACCCGAAGGATCGATGCGCTTGCTCAAACATTTGGTCTTCATGGTCGGTTTCTGCTCAACGACGACGAGCGCCCCTTTGAGCTCGTCGGTTCCGCTGGTGAAGCCTACACGGTGCTAGAGATACTACTGGGCGACTTTGCATGCGCACTGGACGCTGCCGATAGCCCCGATAGCAGTTTTCCCGCTTTTCTCGTCCATGATTGTCCTCGTGAAGCAGATCTCAGCAATGGCCTGTACTGCGACTATCTAGCGACTGTAGCAAGCGCGGAGTCAGAGTCTGCCAGGTGGCAGGTCATTGTGACGACGACCACACCACCACCGAATAGTCTTCGGCGACCGCCTCATTTGGCGCTGGAACTTCATCCAGAGGACGACGAAGGACTGCTCTTGCGTTCAAGGTTTGGCTTACAGGCACGTGCCGTTGCAGGCGAGGCGCCGGCATGAACGCCGGGCGACTCCCTGTCCTCATTGAAAAGGCTGTGCATGATGCCGGCCTGGATCTGATCGAGCCACTGCCAGATGGCGCTTTCTATACTCGCGTCAGCGGTAGTGATATTTGCGCATGGATTCGGGCCGATCGCAGCGAAATATGGGCATCGTTTCCCATCCCGGATGGCGGGCGCCTGGGTCTTACGGAAGTCGGCGCGCGGCCACTGCCGTCAGGCATGAGCACGATTGGATGCGTAGCTTCAGCGCACGCGTTGTACCTGGCGCTACACGCTGCTTGCGTGCTTCAGCTGAACACACCGATCCAGCTAAGTGCAAGAGTAGAAGCGCGCCTTGCCGCGATTGTAGAAACAGAGCGAACGGCCGAGGTGCGTCAACGCATAGGCCAAGATGTATTCCGTGAAGCGCTCTTTGAGTTGTGGGATGGCTGTTGCGCCGTGACGGGAATCAAACTGCCGCCTGCTTTGCTACGTGCCAGTCACGCAAAGCCTTGGGCCAAAGCCAACGATGTGGAGCGCTTGGACCCATTCAACGGACTCTTGCTTGCCGTGCAATTCGATGCACTCTTTGATGCCGGATTGATTGCTTTCGGTGATGACGGCTCGATATTGATGAGCTCTGCTCTCACTGCGGAGATGCGACACACGCTCGGCTTTTCAGGTGACCTTCATTTGCGCGGTATCTCTCCGGGACACTTGCCGTATCTACGCTATCACCGCCGACACGTGGCGAAATTCAATGCAGACGAGAAAGTCCCGCCGGTTTGCTAAAGCCATTTCAACGCGTCATATAGCAGCTGAGCGATCCGAAGGCGGCTCGCCTGGCAGTTTAGGTTTGCGGCCGGCAATGAGAGTCGCTGAACATTCTGGGGCGACCGACTACAACGAAGAGCGTCATGTTAGAGATAGATGGTGGGTCAGCACTTGACGTTCTTTGGATCGTTGAGTCTCTTCGCCCGGGTGATACGAAGACCGGGCAACTGCTCTATAGAGATATCAAAGACCAGGCTAAGCTCTTGCAGCCGACGCTTCGGATCGAATTTCGTACGCCGGCGAGCAACGTACAGATGCTTGCAGTGCTGGATGAAATCGCCTGTGATACTCGTGCCGGCGCTTCGCCCATGCTTCATATCGAATGCCACGGTGATCAGCACGGTATTCAGCTTTCCGATGATAGCTGCCTTGACTGGGGAGATCTGAGCGCTCCCTTGATCGCTATCAATCGCGCTAGCGCACTCAACTTGGTTGTCGTGCTTGCCGCCTGCAAAGGTGTCTATCTCATCCATACAGTAGAAAGGCTGTCGGAAGCACCCTTTTGGGCGGTCATTGCGCCGGACAAAGTGGTCTATGACGGGCCCATGCTTACGGCATATCTCAGCTTCTACACGTCTTTTCTTAAAGACCTTAACGGGGACACGGCTGTTGCGGCGCTCAATGGATTCGCGCCTCACAGGCAGTATCACTTCATTTCCGCTCAAGGCATATTCGTGCGGGGTTTTGTCGCCTACCTTCGCGAGCACTCAATGGGTAAGGGCAGAAGACAACGCATCGAGGCGCTAGTCACAGAAGTTCGGCTGAATCCGATTGGCGACGCGCTGACGTTGAAGCGAATTCGCACCGAGGTTAAGGCGTTTCTTGAAAGGGACGAGCAGCATTTCGAGGAACGGCGGCGCGCGTTCTTTTATATTGATCAGTACCCAGCCAATGACGCGCGATTTGCATGTACGTTTCAATTTGTCGTCTCCCAAGCAAGGCAGTTGAACGCGTAGCGGGGTGTGTCAGTCCGATGTAATTTCGAATGTGAGTATCAGGCACGCCCCATGTTCTCTGGAGTGCATTTGGGGGCAACTGATTTAGCCCTTAGATTGACAGTGGCGATCCCAGTCATTCATCAACTTCGCACGTCGAGTCAGTAGATCTCCACGTTGATATGCAGCTTCTGACTTGTCCTTGAGCCGGTGCGCCATCGCTGCCTCGATCACTTCACGCGGATGCTTCGTGGTTTCTGCAGCCCAGTCGCGAAACGTCGATCGAAATCCATGCGCGGTGATGTTGGGGTGCAATTCTTTCAGCAGATTCATCGCTGCGGCCGTGGTCAGAGGGCGATCCTTTACACCCGGGAACACGTGGCCGATGACGTGCAACTGCTTTCCCTCCGGTGTCGTTGGAATTAGTGACTGCAGCAGCGTCAACGCGGCCGGCGACAGCGGGACGCGATGCTCTTTCCCAGCTTTCATTCGATCGGCTGGAATGATCCACATGGCGGCGGGTATGTTGAATTCTTCCCACTGCGCGCCAGCCGCTTCACCTGGCCGTGTTGCGGTGAGGATCTGCAGTTGAAGCGCACGCGCAGATAGACCTTGACGTAGGCGTAGCTTCATCATGAACTTTGGCATATCGGCGTAGGGAAGGGCTGCACGGTGTTCCACCTTCTGAACCTTGCTGCGTTTGGGCAACAGTTGATCGAGATGATTGCGCCACGCCGCGGGATTGTCGCCGGTGCGGAACTTGCGAACCGTGGCCCAAGCAAGTACCGACTCAATGCGGCCGCGCACGCGGCTCGCGGTTTCAGTCTTCGCTTTCCAGATCGGTTCTAGGCACTTCATCACGAGGACGGTATCGATCGCAGCGACGTCCAGGGACCACAGCAGCGTGCAGTAAGTACGCAGGGTGGCATCCCACTGTCCAGCATGTTTGACGTTTTTCCAGCCGCTGCGATGCGCCTCTATGTACTTCTCGCAGCATTTGCCAAATGTCATCGCCCGCGCATCGGTGAGCCGCTTCTCTTGCTGAGCAGCGTTTCGTTGCTCGATCGGGTCGATTCCGTCTGCCAACAGCTTTCTACAGCTGGTCGCACGGTCGCGCGCATCGCGTAGCCCGAAGGTATTTAAGCTACCTAGGCCCATCTCTCGGGTGCGACCATTGACCTGGTAGCGAAACACCCATGATTTGGAGAGGGAAGCGGAGACCTGCAGGTAGAGCCCGCCACCATCACCCAAATAGCCGGGGCTTTTGACCTTGCGGACCTTGAGATCAGACAGTTTTTCGAATGCGCGTGCCATAGGCTACCCATGATCCTACCCATGAGGATACGCTGGATTTGTCTGAATGACTATGGACAGGTTTGGACACGTATGCGCCTTAGATGGCGTGGTTAAGCCATTTGATTGGACATGTTTGGACACAACTGGACACTAGGTGGACGGACTCTCTCTCCGCCAGATACGCAAAGCGCCCCGCAAGGGGCGTTTTGCGTATCTGGCGGAGAGAGAGGGTGGACGAAACCTCTCGGGTTCGACAAATTCGTCCGGAACGAATTTGGACAGCCGCAGGCTGGCCCCGCAGCGCGGAGGGGTGAGTCCCATGGATGGGACGAACAATCCCTTCGCTACACGATACCTCGTCGTCTTTGCATGTTTTGCGTTTCTGGCGGAGAGAACTGTGGGCGAGCCTCAAGGAAGTGGCGAACGATCCATTTCTCCTCATTTGCCCGCCGCCTGCACCGATCCAACACTCGCAGCGAGCTTGTCGCATGTTCCGGCAATGTATTGCGCAGCGACATGCACGATGTCCTTTCCGTCGACCGACACCAGATCCACGTTCGCATAACCATCAAGCAGGGCCAGCTGATCCACCTGGATCAGTCGGATGGGCAGAGCCATGGTGCCGGAGTGCGAATAGCTTCTGCACATCGCTTTGTGAAGCCGTTGCTGGTTATCGGGCTTGCGAATACGGTCGTTATCGAATCCATATTGCTGATAAGCGAGTGCCGCTGTTATCGCATCGCCGCAAACAATCGGCTGAGCAGACACGAAATGGCATGCGGCACTGGCTTGATCGCACAGGGAAAGGGCAAATACACAAGAAGCCAGCATCAGATATTTCATTTTCACCCCCTCTGAACTAATCCACGGCCTGTGATGACCTGACCTTGATCTTGACCTTGAACGGTCAGGGCATCTGCGGACACCATCCTCGCTGGGTGGCGACCTTCAATCGATAGCCAGCCCGCACAACTCCGCCCCATCCTCGGTCACCCGCAACACCGATCCCTGCGCATACCAATCCCCCAGCACGATGCGTTCGGCCGCTTGCCCATCCAAGTCGAATGCGTGCAGCGCCGGCCGATGCGTATGTCCGTGGATCAGTCGCGTCACACCAGCTTTGCGCATTGCCGCGGCCACCGCATCGCCATTCACGTCCATGATGCTTTCCTTGGCGCTGCCGGTGTGCTTGCGACTTTCTTCGCGTGCCCTGGCGGCGAATGCGCGGCGTGCGTCCAGCGACATCGACAGGATCTGCGCCTGCCACTGCGGCGTGCGTACCTGTTGGCGCACCGCCTGGTAGGCGACGTCGTCGGTGCACAGCACGTCGCCATGCATCAGCACGGTGGGGCGGCCGTACAGGTCGTGCACGGTGCCGTCGTCAAGCAGGGTGAAACCGGCGCGGCGGGCGAAATCCTCACCGAGCAGGAAGTCGCGGTTGCCAACCATGAAGTACACCGGCACGCCGGCATCGCGCACGGCGCGAGTGGCCCGGGCGATGCGTTGCGGCAGCTCGGCATCGTCGTCGTCGCCGATCCATGACTCGACCAGATCGCCGAGGATGTACAGCGCATCGGCGTGGCGGACTTCAGCGCTGGCCAGATAATTTTCGAACAGCGCGGTGATCTGCGGCCGGCTGGGGTCCAGGTGCAGGTCGGCGATGAACAGGGTGGCCATCGTGGCGATCAACCCTGCGGGATGGCGGTTTTCTTGCTGCGTTTGCTGGCCGTGGCCGGCTTGCCGGCTGCCGCGGGTGCTTCTTCGCCGACGACATGAGCGCTCACGATCAGCACCAGCGGATTGGGCACGTCGCCGGCAAACGGACCGAGCGCGTGGGTGGGCAACGCGGCGATCTTGTCGACCACATCCATGCCCTTGATCACCTTGCCGAAGACGGTATAGCCCCAGGTCAGGCCGCTCTGGTTGCCGACGAAATCCAGCCGGCGGTTGTCGACCAGGTTGAAGAAGAACTGCGAGGTGCCGGAGTTCGGATCCGCGCCACGCGCCACCGCGACGGTGCCGCGCAGGTTGGACAGGCCGTTGTCGGCTTCGCTGACCACCGCCGGCTGCGTGCGCTTGGGTTGCAGATCGCGCGTGTACAGGCCGCCCTGCAGCAGATAGCCGGGAATGGACCGATGCAACAGGGTACCGTCGTAAAAGCCATCGCGCACGTACTGCAGGAAATTGGCCACGCTCTTCGGCGCCTTGTCTGGATACAGCTCCAGAGTGATATCGCCCTGCGAGGTATGCAGCAGCACTTGTGGCGCTGCCACGGTGGCGGCCGGCTTCGGCTTGACGGTTTGTGCCGCCAGGGTCAGCGGCAGGACCAGGAGCAGCGTGGCGAGCAGGGATTTGAACATGGACATCAAACGGTCTGGGTGTCCGGACATGATACGCGGCCGCGGTGCGACGTGGCTCATGCCGACGGCCGCGGTCAGTTGCTGGACAGTTCCAGCTTCAGGCCCAGTTCCGCCATCGGTGATTGTTCCTGCTGCAGGTCGGCTTCGCTGAGCGGGTGCTGCTCAAACCAGGCGATCGGCAGGGTCAGGCGCAAACGCTGGCTGGTGGCGGCAAGCCGCATCGGTGGCAGCGATTCGGCCCGGCGGGCGCGGCGGAACAGTACGGCAAGGCGCAGCAATGCGGTGATGTGGCGGGCCAGCTGGCGATAGCGCTGTGGCAGTGCGGCGATCACTGCCTTGTCCGGTTTGCGTCGGTGCATCTGGACCACCGCGGCCAGCAATTGCTGTTCCTGCCGGGAAAAGCCGGCAAGGTCGGCGTGACGCAGGATATAGGCGCCGTGGTGGTGGTGCTGGCTGTGCGCGATGGCCAGGCCGATTTCGTGCACGCGCGAAGCCCACGACAGCCATTCGCGCGCGCCGGCATCCAGTTTCCATGGTTTGGCGACCTGGTCGAACAGCAGCAGCGCGGTCGATTCCACCCGACGCGCCTGGGCGCGATCCACACCGTAGCGGGTGGCCAGTGCATCGATGCTGGCGGTGCGCGGGTCGCTGCCGCCGGCGCGGCCGAGCAGATCCCACAGCAGGCCTTCGCGCATCGAACTTTCGCAGACCTGCAGACGCTCGATGCCGAGCGCCGCGAACGCCGCTTCGAAGACCACCACGCCGCCGGCGAACACCGGTGCGCGTTCTTCCATCAGGCCGGGCAGCTTGAGCGTGCCGATCTGGCCCTGTTCGAGCAAGGCATCGCGCAACGAGGCCAGCGAGGTGGCCGTGATGCCGTCGTCGGAAAACTTCATGGCGTGCACCACAGCGCCGATCGAACGGGCGGTGCCGGAGGAGCCGTAGGCATCCTGCCAGCCCGACTCGCGGTAGTCCTCGGCAAACTGCTGCAGCAGCACGCCGATTTCGCTGCGCGCGCGCTGCCAGCGCTTGCGGGTGAGTTTGCCGCCGGGGAAGAAGCGCAGGGTCGAGGCGATGCAGCCGGCCTGCACGCTCTCGGTGTGCAACGGCGCCAGCCCGCGGCCGATGATGAATTCGGTGCTGCCGCCGCCGACGTCGATCACCAGTCGCGGCTCGCGCGAGGCGGGCAGGTCATGCGCCGCGCCGAGAAAGATCAGTCGGCCTTCCTCACGGCCGGAAACCACTTCGATCGGGTGACCCAGCGCGGCTTCGGCGGCGGTCAGGAACGCCTGCGGCGAGGCCAGCCGGCGCACCGTGTTGGTGGCTACCGCACGCACCCGCACCGAGGGCAGGCCGGCGATGCGCTGGCCGAAGCGGGCCAGGCAATTCAGCGCGCGGGCGCGGCGCTCGGCATCCAGCGTGCCGTCGGCGCGCAGACCGGCGGCCATCCGCACGCTGTCGCGCAAGCGGTCGATCACCCGCGGTTCGCCGTGCTCGATGCGCGCCACCACCATGTGGAAGCTGTTCGAACCCATGTCCACGGCGGCGATCAGTTCGCCATCGCGGATCGGTGTCTGTTCGGCCTGGCTCAAGCGCGTTCCTTGTCGGCGCGGGTATGCGCCGCGATGCACATCATGCCGCATCCGTGCATGGCATGGCACAGCGCGGCAGCAGCAAGCGCGCCGTGCGATTCCGTTGAAACGCCAGGAAGCGGGCGTGCCATGCTGCAGGCTTGCGACTGGATCTGCGGCAGGGCTGGTTGCGTCACTTCGACGAAAGCTGAAACCCAGGGGACGAGATGCTGGCCCGGATTCGCTCTCAACGCCTCCACCATGTGAGCGCAAGACGCTAGTGCAGCGCCATCTCGAACAATACGTACACCATGACGGCCAACATCACGACCGCTGCAAGCCAGTGAAGCAAGAGCTTGCGCGTCCACATCAATGGAAAGCACAGGCTGACGATGACAAGGCGCAGCCACATATGCTCGTTCCAGTGGAAGGCGCCGACATGCGCGGCGGTGCCCCATCCGGTCGCGAAGACATACAGGATGATGAGAGCGAAAAAGTAGCGACTCTCGGCGAAGTACATCGCGAGCAGGTCGCCACCGCGCACGCGCAAGGCGTGCACATCGGGCAGTGCAGCAGCGCAGATCAGATACAGGACGATCGGGAAAATCAGGCCGAGCAGGAAAGTATCGACATTGGACGGGGCCGTTGCCGCGACTTCTCCCAGATACAGGCCCCACCAATAGTTGTTGACCAGCAGCAGCGCAATAAATGCCCACGCCAGCGGCAGTGCGTCCCAGCGAAGTTCGCGGCGTCTGCGCATCAATCTGTTGAAACCGCCGAGCAGGCTCGTCAGCCCTAGGCCGATCACCACCGAGATCAATGCGAGCGAGTGTTCGCGAATGTCCATGGTCCAGAAGCGCCCCCTGAGCTGCGGCAAACGCTAAACGAGAGCCGAACGGAGCGCAACAAAAAACCGCGATTCCGGTCGAAACAAGCAAGATGGAGGGCGTTGTGCATGGTGGCGATGCGGCAGCCTGGCATGCCGCATTGCCGCGCTCACTGGCAGAACCTGTCGAGCAGGCCTTGTTGCGCGCTGTAGGGCGGATTTTCCCCGGGCTCGGCACGGACATAGCTGCCGTCGTCGCGGAGCAGCCACGCCTGGGTGTTGTCGGCCAATCCATTGGCGAGGGTTTCCTCGAACACCCGCGCGGCCAGCTCGGGATCGAGGATCGGAAAGGCCACCTCGATCCGCCGCATCAGGTTGCGCTCCATCCAGTCGGCGCTGGCGCAATACAGTTCCGCTTCGCCGTCGTTGGCGAACCAGTACACCCGACTGTGTTCGAGAAACCGTCCGACGATCGAGCGCACGCGGATCCGTTCGGAGATGCCGGGCAGCCCGGGCCGCAGGGTGCACGCGCCGCGCACGATCAGGTCGATCTCCACGCCGGCCTGCGAGGCGCGATACAACGCCTCGATCACGTGCGCCTCGTTCAGCGCGTTGAGCTTGGCGACGATGCGTGCCGGCCGGCCGGCTTGCGCATGCGCGGTCTCGCGCTCGATCTTCGCGACCACGCTGGTGTACAGCGTGAACGGCGAATGCAGCAGACGCTTCAGCTTGATCATCGGCCCCAGCCCGGAGAGTTGCTGGAATACCTTGTGCAGATCTTCGCCGATCTCGGTGTTCGCCGTCATCAGACCGATGTCGGTATAGGTGCGACTGTTGATCTGGTGGTAGTTGCCGGTGGACAGATGCACATAGCGACGCAGCAGCTCGCCCTCGCGCCGCACGATCAGCAGCATCTTGGCGTGCGTCTTGAAGCCGACCACGCCGTACACCACCTGTACCCCAGCTTCCTGCAGGCGTGTTGCCAGACGGATGTTGGCCTCCTCGTCGAAGCGCGCGCGCAGTTCGATCACCACCGTCACGTCCTTGCCGTTGCGCGCCGCTTCCACCAGCAGGTCGACCAGCGGGGTGTCCTCGCCGGCGCGATACAGCGTCTGCTTGATCGCCAGTACTTGCGGATCGGCGGTGGCCTGGCGCAGCAGGTCGATCACCGCAGCGAAACTCTGATACGGATGATGCAGCAGCACATCGCGCTGGCTGATCAGGTCGAACTTGTTCTTCGCGCTTTCGAGTGCCACTGGCATCTGTGGATTGAAGCGTGGAAATTTCAGCTCCGGTCGATCCAGCCAGTCGTAGATCAGTCCGGCGCGGATGATGTTGACCGGACCGTCGCAGCGATACACATCGGTCTCTTCCAGCTGGAAGTTCTGGATCAGCATCGCGGTGATCGCCTTCGGGCAATCGTTCGCGATCTCCAGGCGCACCGGACGCGCATAGCCGCGGCCGATCAGTTCCTCGCTGAGCGCGAGAGCCAGGTTCTGCATCTCGGCCTCCTCGACGATCAGCTCGCTGTTGCGGGTGACCCGGAACTGGTACGAGCCGACCACCTTGAAGCCGGGAAACATCAGGTCGACAAATGCCTGCAGCAACTCGGCCAGAAACACGAAGTGCTCGCCCGGGCCGCTGACTTCGGCGGGCACGCGGATGATCCGCGGCAGCGAACGCGGCGCCCGCACCAGCGCCATGTGACCTTCGTGACCGAACGCATCGCGGCCCTTCAGCACCACCGCAATGTTCAGGGTCTTGTTGAGGATGCGCGGAAACGGGTGCGCCGGGTCCAGCCCCAGTGGCGACAGCACCGGCAGTACCTCATGTTCGAAATAGCCCTGCAGCCAGCGTCGCTGGCGCGGATTCCATTGCCTGCGGGTGAGGATATGGATGCGCTCGGCCTTGAGCTGCGGGCGCAGCTGCTCCTGCCAGATGACGTATTGCTCGGTGACCAGATCCAGCGCACGGGTGCGGATGCGCGCCAGCAACTCGCCGGAAGGCAAACCATCCGGCCCCGGCGCGGCCGAGCCGTAGGCATGGTGATGCTTGAGCATCGCCACGCGCACCTCGAAGAATTCGTCGAGATTGTTCGCCACGATGCTCAGGTAACGCAGCCGTTCCAGCAGCGGCACGCCGGGATCGCGGGCCATCGCCAGCACGCGGAAATTGAATTCCAGCGCAGCCAGCTCGCGGCTGAGGTAAAGGCCGGGGGCGGCCAGGTCGATGACGGCAGGCGAAGCAGCGGATGGACGATGCATGCTCCATTCTGGCTTATGGCGATGGTCAAATACACTCGGCCGCGCCACGGGATTCAGCTCTCGTCGCTGCCACCGGGCATCAGCAAGCGCGCATGGCCGAAATGGCAGGCGAAGGTGGAGCCAACACCCGGCGCGCTCTCGATCCGCAACTGCGCCTGATGCAGGTTCAGCACATGCTTGACGATCGACAGCCCCAGCCCGGTGCCGCCGCTGTCGCGCGAACGGCTGGAGGAGATCCGGTAAAAGCGCTCGGTGAGCCGGGCCAGGTGCGTGGCCGGTATGCCGAAACCGGTATCGCTGACCGAGTAGACCGCGCCCTCTGGCGTACGCTGCCAGCGGATCGTGATGCTGCCACCGGCCGGTGTATAGCGCACCGCGTTGCTGACCAGATTCGACAACGCGCTGTGCAGGTCCTTCGGTGAGCCGAGCAGATCCGCCTCGGCGCTGGAGTCGAGTGCGATCTGGTGACGGCCCTGGCTTAGCGCCTCGGCTTCCTTGCGCAGCGTGGCCAGCAGCGGTGCCATCGGCACCCGTTCGTCGGCGATCTGGTGCTGCGTTTCCAGCCGCGACAGAGTCAGCAGGTCCTCGACGATCTGGCCCATCCGTTTCGACTGCATGCGCATCTCGCCCAGCACCGGTGCCAGTTCGGGCACGTCCTCCGGGTCGAGCAATTCGAGATAGCCGTGGATCACCGTCAGCGGCGTGCGCAATTCATGCGAGACGTTGGCCACGAAGTCGCGCCGGATCTGTTCGAGCCGGTTCAGATGACTGATGTCGCGTGCGAGCAGCAGATGCTGGCGGCGCCCGAACGGCAGCATGCTGACGTTGAGCTGGCTGTCCGGCTGCCCGGGAGCGGCCACGTCATTGAGCGGATCCTGCGTGCCATCGCGCAACCAGTCGGACAGATCGGAGACGGCCAGTCGCTGCTGCAGAAGTACGCCGCGGTCGTCTGGTCGGCGCAGCCCGAGCAGATTTTCGGCAGCGTGATTGAACCAGCGTACCTGCTGGTTCTGGTCCAGCAGCACCACCGCATCCGGCAACTGGCTGGCGGCATTGCGCAGATCGCGCAGACTGGCGGCAATGCGACGGGAGCGCGTCATGAAACGGTCATGCTGAAGAGGGCTGACGGCAGCGGGTGCGGCCATCATGGGCCTGGCTTGCTGACGGATTCGAGTCAGCAGCAAGACGACTTCCGCCAAGGCGACCAGGGCGACTCCGCTGGCGACATGTCCATGCGCCAGCCAGCCCAGCAGGGCGCCCGCAAGCAGTGCTGCCGCGAGGGCGGCAGACAATTTCCAGGAGGGCGTTGCAGGTTGGGCCATGCGGGCGGAGTGCCGGTGGGCTCAGGGTGACGGGTACCCAGCATCGACAAAAGCCGGCGCCACCGCAAGCCTGTGTTGCGATTCAGGCGCTGACCGAGAAGCGATAGCCGGTGCCGCGCACGGTCTGCACCATCTCATCCAGCTTCCACGGTTCCAGCGTCTTGCGCAGGCGGCGGATATGCACGTCGACCGTACGCTCCTCCACATACACGCTGCCACCCCATACGTGGTCGAGCAACTGGGCGCGGCTGAGCACCTTGCGTGCGTTCACCAGCAGGTAGTGCAGCAACCGGTATTCGGTGGCGGTGAGTTCGATCAACCGGCCACCGCGAAAAACCTCGCGAGTGTCGTCGTCCATCTCCAGATCGCTGAACGAGATGCGAGTGCCATGACCGTTGCCGTGGCTGCGGCGCAACACCGCATGTACGCGCGCGACGAGCTCGGCGAGTGAGAACGGCTTGGTGACGTAGTCGTCGCCGCCGACGTTTAGGCCAAGCACCTTGTCGTCGGTCGCATCGCGGGCGGTCAGGAACAGCACCGGGACGCTCTTGCCCTTCGCCGCCAGGCGGCGGGCGACTTCGAAGCCGTCGAAGTCGGGCA
>Ga0208589_1000219_pt1 | contig 28070 bp, 26 predicted proteins | sample NGESurshal092012_2_FD_184486 | JGI IMG/M metagenome (GOLD analysis project Ga0208589, IMG submission 184486) | Arctic peat soil microbial communities from Barrow, Alaska - NGEE Surface sample F53-2 shallow-092012 (SPAdes) | ecosystem: Environmental > Terrestrial > Soil > Wetlands > Peat ...
GATCCTTCCGACTCTTTGTGCGTCCTGCATGGGCGCATTATCACATCCGCCGTTCGAATTGCCATTGAATTGTTCAGATTATTTTTGAACGGTCCCTTAGTTGCCATTTGTCGCGGTCGGTCAGGGGCCGCGCGTGAATCACATCACGCACATCTTCAGGGTCAAAGATGTACATCACCTGAATATAAAGCCCCGTCGCGGTTTGGCCTCGCACGAGAAACTTCCCCTGTCCCATGCGGCGCGGATAGGGCCGCCGGGCGTGGCGTACCAAGAATTCCGCATCCTCAACAAATATGCCATGCTCCGCGATGTGATGGCGATTCCATCCATTCCAGCGGAATAACATATGGATAATTCTATGTCCATGAAAGACGGATTTCAACCGTGATGCCACAAGGCTACAATCCGCCCATTAGTCTGCGCGCCACTACGACAGAAAAAATGTCCGACGATCTGAATATTATCGCCGCGGAAATCAAACACCGGGCCACCGAACTCGGCTTTGACCTGGTCGGCATCGCCCCGGGCGGCCCGAGCGCTTATGGCGATTATTTTCGCCGGTGGCTGAGCGACGGCAGGGCGGGAACCATGGATTATCTGGCGGCGCGTCTGGCCGAGCGGATTGACCCGGCGGTCTATCTTCCCGGATGTAAGAGCGTGATCTGCGTGGCGATGAATTATTTTGTGCCGCTTGAATCAGGGGGTAATTCGCAGCGCAATCCCATGGTCGGCATTTCCGGCGAAGAACCCCCACCCCATCCCTCCCCCGGAATACCAGGGGAAGCGGTAAGTGCCCGATTGCCCCCGGAAAACACGGCCGCGCAATCCCACGGCCGCATCGCGCGCTACGCGCTCGGCGAAGACTATCACGAAATCATCAAGCCGCGGCTGCACAAACTCGCCGACTGGCTCAAGGAAATATCGCCGCAGTCCGACACGCGCTGCGCCGTCGATACCGCCCCGGTGATGGAAAAAGAGTTGGCCGCCCGCGCCGGCGTCGGCTGGCTGGGAAAAAATACCTGCATCATCAATCCCCGCATCGGCTCGTGGCTTCTCCTGGGCGAAGTGTTAACCACGCTCGAACTGCCGTGCGACGAACCCGCAGCCGATCATTGCGGAACCTGCACGCGCTGCCTCGACGCCTGCCCCACGCAGGCGATCACCTCGCCGTACAAATTAGACGCCACCAAATGTATTTCCTACCTCACGATCGAACATCGCGGCGAATTGCCGAACCAGCCCGCCATCGGCGACTGGCTCTATGGTTGCGACATCTGCCAGGATGTATGTCCCTTCAATCGCCGCGCTCCCGCCACCGGCGAAGCAAGATTCGCCCCGCGCTTTCCCACTGGAACGATTGACCTGAACGAGCTGCAAGCCTGGAGCGACGAGGAATATCGAACGCGTTTGCGCGGCTCGGCCATGAAGCGCGTGAAACTGCCGATGCTCAAGCGGAACGGCGCCCGCATCGCACTCAATCCACCCGGCGCAAAAAAAAATGAGGCCGGCGGTAGTGAATCGCCAGCCTCGCTGCGCGGACCTGAGTCATAGAAACTTGAACACAAATTAAAACGCAATTTGCGAATCGACTTACGAAACCTGCACTTTTCGCGGTTTGGTCTCCTCACGCTTGTCGAGCGTGATGGTGAGCACGCCGTCGGCAAGCGCCGCCTTGACGGATTGTTCGTTCACCGTCTGCGGCAGGGTAAAGCTCCTCTGCACGCGGTTAAATCGCCGCTCGCGGAGCAGCCAGTCACCCTTGGCGGGGCTGTCTTCCTTCACGGTCTCCTTGCGCTGGGCGTTAAACGTCAGCGTGGAGTTTTCCAGTGTGATATCGACGTCTTCCTTGCGGAAGCCGGGAAGCTCGGCCTCGACGTAGACGTGATCGGTGTCTTCGCGCACGTCAACACCATAGGGCGCCCACCCATTGCCGCCATCGGTTTCCCGCCCGCTGAAGATGTGGCCGAGGATGGTGTCGATGTCCCGCTGAAACGTATCAAGCGGATCGTATTGAGCTAAACGAGGTACTCGAACTGGCAAAGCCATAAAAGGCCTCCTTTCAGAGTTACTTTGAATCACGCCTTGCGGTAGAACAAAGCCCGTGCCAGAGCCAAACGCCGCGGCGGAGTGCCGAAAGGCTTGGAAAAAACGCGGATTTGCGGGCAGATGCGGTTTATTTCGTTTTATTTCCGGTCTGCAATAATGGCAGGCCTGGCCGCCTTGGCAGGAACCCAGGCAGACGCCGATTATAGTTAGCGGGTGATATCATAATGGCCATGGATGCGGCGCGAAAACTTCTGGTGATTCTCGGCCCGACGTGTTCGGGCAAAAGTTCGCTCGCCCTGAACGTCGCCCGGCGTACCGGCGCGCAGATGCTCAGCGTCGATGCAATGCAGGTTTATCAGGACATGAACATCGGCACCGCCAAGCCCTCGGCGGCGGAACAGAATGAGATTCGCCACCACCTAATCAACTGCGTGCCGCCGGATGAGAGCTTCAGCGTGGCGAGATTTGTCGAACTGGCTGAAGGCGTCATTTCCCATGCGGCTCAAAAGGATGAAACGCCGATTTTAGGCGATTTCCCCTCTTCCCCCTGTACTCAGGGGGAGGGCTGGGGTGGGGGTTCTCTTTTCGAGCCGCCAAGAAAATGCGTCAAACCCGCTCAAACCGGCTCACCGCTCATCGCCTGCGGCGGAACACCCCTCTATTACAAATCACTTTTTTACGGATTGTTTGAAGGGCCTGGAGCCGACAGCGCCGTGCGCGAGCGTCTGAACGCGCTCAGCGGCGAGGAATTGCACGAGCGATTGAAAACTGCCGACCCCGCGGCCGCCGCACGCATTCATCCCGGCGATCAAAAGCGTCTCATCCGCGCGCTTGAGGTGTTTGAACTCACCGGCCGCCCGATCTCGTCATTCCAAACCGATTGGGATTCGCCCGCCGGCGCCCGCTTTCCCGCCGTCTGGATCGGCCTGCGCTGGGAGACCGCGGAATTAAACCGCCGCCTGAACGCCCGGACAAAAGAGATGATCGCCGCCGGCTGGATCGACGAGGTGCGCGACTTAATCAAGCGATACCCCAACTGGTCACAAACCGCATCCGGCGCGATGGGATACCAATTTCTCCGCCAGCATTTGGAAGGCCGAATGACTTTGGACGACGCCTTCGAGCAGATCAAAATCTCCACGCGCCAACTCGCCCGCCGCCAGATGAAATGGTTCAAGCGATTCCCCGGCGTCCACTGGCTCGAAGGAAATCGGCCGATGGAGCAGAATGTGGAGGAGGTGTTACAGTTGTGGCGGGCGAGGGTCTAGGCGAGCCAGAAGTTGGTCAACTTCCCGCCGCAAGACAGGGAGGTGCTTAAGAATGGTGCTCCACGTGATCCGGTAATCAACTCGGTCGTAGTCGTGGATAAGAATGTTCCGGAAACCAACGATTTGATTTTGGCCACTGATTTCTTTGGCGATTTCAGGAGACAACTTGCGAAGGCGGCTCATCGCTTCGCCAATAATCGTGAATTGGCGATCCACCGCCGACTGAAGCATTTCATCTTTCAAGAAATCCTCGAAGCTCTTGCCCGCGACGAAGCGCTCAATTCGTTCAGCGCCCGCCTTCATGTCGTAAAGCAGCTTCTTCGGATCATGCGGCATAAAGATTGACCCGTTCCGAGTCCACTGATTTTCGGAAATATGGATTGCGAATGGCGCTGTCGGAAACGAGGTCAATCTGTCGGCCAAAAAGCGATTGCATGCTGAATAAAAGATCAAAATAGCGGTCGGCGGCGTTTTCGACGGTAAAGTTATTGAAATCAACCAGGAAATCGAGATCGCTTTTCTCTGGGTCGAAGTCCTCGCGCGCCGCGGATCCGAAAACATCCAGACGCCGGACGTCGTACCTTCTGCACAACTCGGTTAGCTCGGCTCGATGTTGTTCAATTAATCCCTGCATAATTCAACCATTCGATTATATAGCCTTTTGCGGGATTTGGCAGTGGGCTGCGACGATTGATTTTATCCCACCATGCGCCGGCCGCCATCGCTCATGGATTTCGCCTAATATCCACCCCATGAACCCCACCGAACGTTTCTCCGATCGCGCCGCCTACTACGCCCGCTGCCGCCCCGGCTATCCCGCCGAACTGGTCGGCTTTCTGCGCCGACTTCTCGGCTCCCAAAACGATCACCCCATCGCCGACATCGGCTCCGGAACCGGCCTGCTCACCGAACAACTCCTCAAGGTCGGCAGTCCCGTCTTTGCCGTCGAACCCAATCCCCCGATGCGTGCGGCGGCCGAAGCGGCTCTGTCACCTCATCCGGCGTTCCGCAGTGTCGCCGCGACTGCCGAATCAACAACGCTTGCCGACGACTCAGTCGATCTCGTCGCCGCAGGCCAGGCGTTTCATTGGTTCGATCATCCTAAAACCAAAACCGAATTCGCCCGCATTCTCAAGCCCGGCGGCTGGGTCGCTCTCATCTGGAACGAACGAAAGGCCGCCGATGATTCATTCAACGCCGCCTATGAATCATTCCTCGCCGATTTTCGCTCCTCCGACAGCCGGCAAAAAACCTCCGTCGCCGACTTGACCGCCTTCTTCACCCCGCTCCCCATCCAGGTCGTCAGTTTTCACAACCAACAATCGCTCGATCTAAACGGCCTCACCGGCCGCGTCATTTCCAGTTCCGACATGCCTCTCCCCGGCCACCCCCGATTTGGGGCCATGTCCCAATCTCTGCAACGCCTCTTCGACGCCCACCAAAACCGGGGAGTTGTTCGCATCGATTATGACACGCGGGTTTATTACGGCAGCCTGGCATAACGATCCGCTGCGTGGCCCGGAATATTCACCGCCCGCGATGGTGTACCATCGCTAGAGACGCAGAGAACGCGGAGAAGAGTTTTGGCCACAGATGAAAATCAGATGCACACAGATAAGAATTTGAAATTTGAATTTCACGAGCATGGCCCGCGAGACTTTTGCCACAGGCTGTTAGCTGAAAACTGAAAACTGAAAACTTCAAACTATATTGAACCCCTTTATTTCTCCGCTCCCATGAGTATCGTTCCGATTATGAAAATCGCAGTAATGCCCGGCGACGGAGTTGGCAAGGAAGTGATTCCCGCAGGCCTCGTCCTTTTGAAGGAAGTCGCCCGTAAATTTAATTTCACTTATACCACCACGGATTACCCCTTCGGCGGCGAGCATTACCTCGCCACCGGAATCACGCTGCCGGATTCCGCGCTCAAGGAACTGGCCGCTCACGACGCCATTCTCTTCGGCGCTGTCGGCGTCGAGGCGCGCGGCTCGGCCAAAATCCCGCAGGGAATCCTCGAACAGGAAATCCTGCTCAAAATGCGCTTCGAGCTGGATCAATTTGTGAATCTCCGCCCCACGCGCCTGATGCCCGGTGTCCCCACGCCCCTGAAAAACGCCGGCCCCGACGACATCGACATGGTCATCGTCCGCGAAAATACCGAGGGCCTCTACTGCGGCAACGGCGGTTTCCTTTACAAGAACACGCCGCACGAGGTCGCCAATCAGATCGAAGTCACCACCCGCCACGGCGTCGAGCGCTGCATCCGTTACGCCTTCGATTACGCCCGCCAGTTCAAGCGGAAAAAGGTCACGCTGGTGGCCAAGACGAATGTCCTCCGCTTCGCCCACAATCTCTGGATGCGCGCGTTCGAGGCGGTAAAAGCCGACTATCCCGGCATCGAAACCGATTACCACCACGTCGACGCCTGCACCATGTACATGGTCACCAAACCAAAGATTTATGATGTGATCGTCACCACCAACATGTTCGGCGACATCATCACCGACCTCGGCGCCGCGATTCAAGGCGGCATGGGAATGGCCGCCAGCGCCAATCTAAACCCCACGCGCAAAATGGCCAGCATGTTTGAACCCGTACACGGATCAGCGCCGGATATTGCCGGAAAAAATATCGCCAACCCCATCGCCACGTTTTTGTCGGTGGCGATGATGCTGGAATTCCTGCATCAACCCGAAGCGGCCGCCGCCATCAACCACGCCTGCCGGCGCGTGATGGCGGATCCGAAGAACCATCCGCGCGATCTCGGCGGCACTGCCTCGACGAAACAGGTGACGGAGGCGGTGGTGTCGGTGCTGGTCTGAAGGAAGAACTGAGGACTTAAACGCTGGTTTCTATTGCGCGCGGCCCCGTTCAATTGCCATGTATGACGAAATGCATGGAACGGAGCCAGATCGAATCGGCTCCTCGCATGATGTAGGTTCCGGAATACCAGAATATAACCAGGAAGATCATGGATGCCCCGCCGCCCGCACGCATGGATTGCATCATTTGAGCATATCCCGCACTGAAATCCGCCAGCACGCGCGACCCGTCCAGAGGCGGTATCGGAAGCAGATTGAACATCACCGGGGCGATATTCAAAATGCCGAACACTTGAAGAAAGTACTGGAAGTTCTCCGCGACCCGATTTTCCGGCGAGAGATCGTCCATCGGGAAGAATCGTATCCACAAGCCCAGCGCCAGAATCGCAGCGCCGGCCATGAGAACATTCGCCACCGGCCCCGCGATGGCAACCAGCGCGCGGGCATGGCGCCCGCGCAACCGGCCCGGGTTCACAGGCATTGCTCCCCATGCTATCCCCGCCATCAGCAGCAGCGCGAGCGACATGGCGCCCATGTGCTTGATCGGGTTCATCGTCATATGCCCCGTTTCGATGGGCGTGCGGTCGCCATGCCAGATGGCCACAATTCCATGCGATAGCTCGTGTATGCAGATACTTAGAATCACCGTGATACAGACATCCCAAAAGTACTGCGGGTGCTTAAAGAATTCATCGATAAACAGATTTTGGAAGGGCATGGTTGCCGCGATGATAACGGGCGATAGCCGGGCGGGCCAATCGAGAGCGATCGTTGGGCGCCGATATCAAGGGTTATAGCTGTTGGCCTTTCCCCCTCTCCCGGAGTTCCAGGCGAGGGGAACAGAAGGTATGCGGCAATCTGCCATTGCCCTTCGCTGTAACCTGTTGACGGCGGCGGCGTCTTCATCTTCGTCTGACGCAACAACGCAGGGTATAATGGTCTGGCGAGTTAGCGACTAATATGTTGGAGGTTCAATTTGAAAATCGGCTTTTCTCACCAAATCGCATCCATTGCCACGTTTATGGCAATCGTCGCCGCCCTCTGTCTGCCCGGCTCCAACGCGGTCGCCCAGGTTTCCCAATCCGATATTCAAAGCGTCTCTGATGGCGGCAATGCCTTCGCCGTCAATCTTTACGCGCAGCTCGCCCGCGAGAGCGGCGATAATATTTTCTTTTCGCCGTACAGCATCAGCTCCGCCATGGGGATGGTTTACGCCGGAGCGCGAAACGGCACCGCCCGGCAGATCGATCGCGTCATGCACTTCACACTGCCCGATGACCGGCTGCACCCGGCTCTGGGCGCCCTGACCAATCAACTCAACGCCGGCGCCATGGACGGGAACGTGGCGGCTTACAAATTAAAAGTCGCCAATTCACTGTGGGGCCAGACCGGCTACCCCTACAAACAACACTTCCTGAACATCCTGCAGCAGTATTACGGCGCGGCCCTGCAACAGACCGATTTTGAAAATAATCCCACGGCGGCCGTGCAGCAGATCAATCAGTGGGTCTCGGACGCCACGCATAATCGAATCCCCACCATTCTCGACAGCCTCGACCCGACGACGCGGCTGGTGCTGGTCGATGCGATCTATTTCAAGAGCGGTTGGCTGAATCAATTTGATGCAACCAATACCGAGCAGCAGCCGTTTAATGTGGATGAAGCGACCAGCGCCCAAGCGCCCTTGATGTATCAGCAGGAATGGTGTCAGTACGCAGAGAACGCGAACGCGCAGATCGTGGAGATTCCCTACGCAGCTCACAAGCTTTCCATGGTGGTCATTCTGCCGAAGGAGCCGGCCGGCCTGAGCGACGTCGAAGCAAAGCTGACGCCGCAGAGACTGAGCAACTGGCTCAGCCACACCGGCTCGCGCAGTGTGAATCTCTATCTGCCGAAATTCACGTTCACCGATTCCATCGATCTCATGGCCGAGTTGAAATCGCTCGGCATCGTGAAGGCGTTCGACCGCGATGTCGCCGATTTTGCGGGGATTACTCTGCAAGATCGCCTGTATATTAGTAAGGCCGTGCATAAGGCGTTCGTGGCCGTCGATGAAACCGGCACTGAAGCCGCCGCCGCGACGGCGTTGGTTGTAAGCATTGATTCAATCGTAATCGACTCCAACCCGCCAACCTTCCGCGCCGATCATCCCTTCATCTTCCTCATCCGCGACAACGCCACCGGCACCATTCTATTCATGGGCCGCGTGACGAATCCCACAGCAAATTAGGACTGAGTGCCGAGTGCTGAGGCCTGAGAGGAAATGCAAATGCTCAATCCCCGTCTTAGCTGAAAACTGAAAACTGAAAACTGAAAACTCGATCCAATTCCCCTCTCAGTCCTCAGTCCCCAGCACTCAGTCCCAAGCGAAGTCATAACCAAAGCGCGTGCATTCCCCGCCCAAAGCGCTACAATCATCCCAGACATGACAGAAAAGATCATCATCATCGGGTCCGGCCCTGCCGGCTGGACATGCGCCGTTTACGCCGCAAGAGCCAACCTCAAGCCCGTCATTTATGAAGGGGCCATCAGCGAGGAAAATCGCCTGCGCGGCACGCTTCCACTCGGCCAGCTCAACCTGACCACCGAAGTCGAAAACTACCCCGGCTTTCCCAAGGGCGTGCAAGGCCCCGATCTCATGATCGCCATGCGCCAGCAGGCCGAACACAGCGGCGCGCGGATCATCACAGAGGACATCGTCTCCATCGACATGTCCAAGCGGCCGTTCGTGATGACCGACTCCGAAGGCAAAACCGTCTCCGCCATGGCCGTGGTCATCGCCACCGGAGCCAGCGCCAATTACCTCGGCCTGCCCTCGGAGGAAAACTACAAGAATCGCGGCGTCTCCGCCTGCGCCGTCTGTGACGGAGCTTTGCCGCGGTTTCGGAACAAGCCGCTCATTGTCGTCGGCGGCGGCGACACCGCCTGCGAAGAGGGCAATTACCTCACGAAGTTCGCCAGCACGCTGTATGTGGTCCATCGCCGCGACGCGCTGCGGGCCAGTAAGGTCATGGCCGCCCGACTGCTTAATAATCCCAAGGTCAAGCCGGTCTGGGACAGCGTAATCGACGAGGTTCTCGGCGACGACGAAAAGGGCCTCACCGGCGCCCGCATCAAAAACATCAAGACCGGCGCGACACACACCATCGACGCCACCGGCATGTTCGTCGCCATCGGCCACACCCCCAACACCAAATTTCTCAAAGGCCAGTTGGCCACCGACGCGCACGGCTTCGTCAAACTGACCGATCCGTTCCGCACGCTGACCAGCGTCGAGGGCGTCTTCGGCGCCGGCGACGTAGCCGACCCCACCTATAAGCAGGCCGTCACCGCCGCCGGCATGGGGTGCAAAGCCGCCCTCGATGCCGAGCGATGGCTGGCGGCGCAGGGGATTGATTAGAAACGGCATTGGAATGATATATGACCCTGAATTCGCCTCATTTATCCCCTCTCCCTGTACCCAGGGGGAGGGCTAGGGTGGAGGTCGTGAACCAAGCCGCGCCAATATGTGATATCCCTGATTGGAAAAATATGTGGCGAGCCGGTGATTCCGTAATGATGCCAGACCGTCCAACTTTTCGACTCTGCCCGATTTGCGGCAGCCGCAAGATTAAGCTCGTGGAAGGTGATTTTGCAGTCTCTGCAAAAGGCAACTCGATCATGATTCCCAAATTGCGGCGTCACAAATGTTCCGCATGTGGCGAGATTTTATTGGATTATCAGGCTATAAAGCAGATCGAAGCGGCTCGGCCGCCGCATAAAAGCCTCGCAAAGAGTGTGACCCTATTTCGTGACACAATAGAAGAACCCCCACCCCAACCCTCCCACTGAGTACATGGGGAGGGGGTAAGAAGTGGGCGTTGCCAAAAAAGCGGGTCGTGCCCCTCGCAAACTGGCCCGCGCAACCTGATTGACCCCGCATGGAACCACAAGACCGAATCGTCTGCAAAGTCTGCGGGGGCAAGAACCTCCCCGGCGCGAAATTCTGCTCGCAATGCGCGATACCATTCGGCAAAGTCCCTCTGGCGTTCAGCCGTCCCAAATCACTCTATTGGATTTGCATCTGCGGAGTGGTGACCGCCGCGTGGGTTGTTGTGACGAGCATTCTCAGCCCGGCTCTCCCCACGCGGTCCATGACAACCTACCAGATGTTTAACTTGGTTTGCGGATGGGTGGCGTTCCCCATGTACGTCATGCTTCTGGCCGCCTCGCTCGGTTCATGGTACGCCAAATCCTGGGGTTGGATTTGGATGATACGCTGGGCAGTGATCGCCACCCTCTACGAGACTCTGCAAATGGCGATCGTGTTCATGTGGTTCGCATCGCGCGTGACGATGAAGGACGTACCATCTGATTTGTCCGACGCAATGGGACAAGCCGGCGGCATGTTTAGTTCCAGTGGCAATATCGCGGCATTGACTGTCGAAATGGGAAGCGCCTTGGAATGGCTCTCCATCCTGAGCTTGTCGGTGTGGGCTTATTTTGCATTCAGAGGCCAAACCGTCCGGGCATTTTTTTTCCAGAAGGAATAGCTTCCGATGGAAGCCCCGCCGCCCACGCCCCCCTTACGCTACCGCTTCCCCAAATCCGCCCGCCTCGGCGGCCGCCTGCGCTTCGCCGCCGTCCGCGAATCCGGCCTGAAGGAGGCTCGCGGCCCGCTCGTCATCCGAGCCATCCCCAACGACCAAAACCATTTGCGCCTGGGCATCAGCATTGGCCGACACGTCGGCATCGCCGTCAAGCGCAACCGCATCAAACGTCTTCTGCGCGAATCCCTCCGCCTGCTGCAGCATGATCTCCCCACCGGCTACGACGTGGTGGTGTCTGTAAAAGCCCACGCCCCCATGATCCTCGCCGATTACCAGCGAATCCTCTCCGCCTGCATAACCAAGCTCCATTCCGCCTGGACCCTCCGCGGCAAACCCTAACCGATCCCTTTCCACACACCTTCACACTTTTCACACCCTTCAAACTTTTCACACTTCCCCTAATCCGTCCTATAATCCCCCTATGCGATGGTTGTTAATCCACCTCATTCTTCTCTACCGCGCGATTCTCGGCCCCTTTTTGGGAGGTCGCTGTCGATTTGTGCCGACATGTTCTCAATACGCCATCGACGCCATCACCCGCCACGGCACCTGGCGCGGCTCGCGCCTGGCCGCGAGGCGCATCCTCCGCTGCCACCCGTTAGGCGGCGGCGGTTATGACCCGGCGTGAATGCAAAGGACTGAGGGCTGAGTGGATAGCAACAAGGCCTCGATTCCTGGCAGCCTGTGGCAAAAGTCCCGCGCGGCCAGGCGAAGTGGATTTTGGCCGCGAGCCAGACGCGACGACGAAGCGTATTGCGGCCAAATACGCTGAGGAGGTGCAACGAAGCTCGCGGCCAAAAGACACGAGCATGGCCCGCGAGACTTTTGCCACAGGCTGCTAGCTGAAAACTGAAAACTTCAAACTGGAATCCGAAAACTCCGAAACTTTATTTCGATTAAATCGTTTCCTAACCTGACGACGTATATAATATGAGACCTTGACCGACCTATCGGGAGCATGGCGAGAGCGGGACCTGGAGGCAGTATGGACAGTCTGGCTGTGGAATCATTGGGCCTCGATGCCCTGATCCAAAGAGAGTGGCTTATTGGCAACGGCATCGGCGGCTTCGCCTCCGGAACCGCCTGCGGGATGAATACGCGCAAATACCACGGCCTCCTTGTCGCGGCCATGGCCCCGCCCGTCCGTCGGCTGGTCATTCTTTCCCGCGTCGATGAAACCGTCCGCGTTGACGGCTCCTCCGTTGAAATCTCCTGCAACGAATATCCCCAGGCCATTTCTCCCCAGGGCTACAAATTCCTCCGCGCCTTCAGCCCCGACCCCTTCCCGCGCTGGGCTTATCAATCCGATTCCTTCACCCTGGAAAAAAGCCTGCGCCTCGTCCCCGGCGAAAACACGGTCTGCGTTACCTACACACTCCTGACCGCAACCAAACCCGTGGAAGTCGAACTGCGCCCGCTCCTGGCGCTGCGCCCGATCCACGAACTCACCTACCAATGGAACGGCCGCCTGATCTCCGATTCCCGCGAAACCGGCCGCATCCGCATCGCCGCCACCAGCCGAACTCCCGAAGTCTTTTTCGCCCACAACGGCGAATTCAAGGATTCACCCGCCTGGCACCTGGCCAACATCTACCGCCGCGAGCAGGAACGCGGCTATGCGGGCCTGGAAGATTTGTGGGTACCCGGCGTGGTCAGCCGAACTCTATCGCCCGGACAGTCGTTCCATCTCGTCTGCGCAATGGAGCCGGCCGATCTCGACCGAGTGCTGGAGCGCGTGAACCGCCCGCTGGCCCATTCCGTGAAAGGAGCCGACCTCCCGCAATCTCCCGACGACCGCGACATTCTCGACCTGAGCCGCGCCGCTTCGCCGTTTGTGTTGAACATCGCTCCCAGCGCCACCAGCCGCCAGCCGGAAACGCGCGCTACATGGATAGCCACCCATTATCCCTGGGCTTCCCCGTCTTTGCGGGCCGGCATGATTTCCATGAGCGGCCTGCTCCTCGTCCCTGGCCGATTCGACGAAGCCCGCGCCATGCTCGAATCCGCCGCCGCTCTCTCACAGGACGGCGTCATTCCCTCGCTGCTGCCGGAGGATTCGTCCGAGCCGGTTTTTCACGGCGCCGATACTTCGCTCTGGTTCGCCAACGCGGTCTATCAATACTGGCGCTACACCGCCGACGAAGCCGGAACCAAACGCCTGCTCCAAACCATCGACGACTCTATCGAGCACTATCGCCGCGGCACCCACCTCGGCATTCGAGCCGATTCCGACGGCCTCATCTCCACCGACTGGCCCGGCATCCCCACCACCTGGATGGACGCCAAGCTCGTCGATTGGATCATCACCCCCCGCAACGGCCGCCCCGTCGAAATCAACGCTCTCTGGCACAACGCCCTCCGCCTCGCCGCCGAACTGCACCACCAATTCGGCAACGAAGAACGCGAGCGCGAGCTGACCCGCATGGCCGAAGCCGTTCAGCAGTCGTTCAACGAGCGATTCTGGAACGCCGAGCGCGAGTGCCTGTATGACGTGGTGCAGGACCACGGCAACGACGCCTCCATCCGCCCGAACCAGATATTCGCCATCAGCCTGCCATTCCCCGTCCTCTGGCGGCAGCGCCACGCGAATGTGATCGACGTAGTCATGCGTGAATTGCTCACGCCCATGGGCGTGCGCACGCTCTCGCCGCGCGATCCGGCGTATCAAGGCCGCTATCAAGGCAACGTCATCCAGCGTGACCGCGCCTACCACAACGGCTCCGCCTACCCGTGGCTGCTTGGCGCGCTGGTGACCGCAATCGTGAAAACGCGCGGAAGAACGCCGGCCGTGCTGAGTCTCGCCCGCGAGCTATTGCGCCCCATACTGACTCACGTCCGCCGCGAAGGCATGGGCCTCCTCTGCGAACTTTTCGACGGCGACTCCCCCCAGCGCCCCGGCGGCGCTTTGGCCTGCGCCCCCGCCACCGGCGAAATTCTCCGCTGCTGGTATGAGGATGTGCTCGGCATCCTCCCCGGCTCGCGCGGGCCGACCGGGACGACGGTGCCGACGGCGTCGGCGGGGGTTTGAAGGCGAGAGGTGATCGAATAACGGGAGGATGAACCTGTGGGATTTTCTGGCTCCAAATGACATTAGCACTTCCAAAAATCGCCGTTCTAGATTCGTCGACGCTGGGGAAAGTGTCGCGAGATTATTGGAGTCCAGATCAGAAGCCGAGAGCTAAGGCTCGCACGTTTGTAGAGGACTTACTGAAGCGCGGGGTATTCGTTGCGTTTACGTTGACGCATATCTCAGAATTGCTTAGACACAAAAACGACGAGGTTGTCCAAGACAGAATACGGTTCCTGCGAAGTATCCAGTTAATTGCGTGGTTGCGGCCTTATGATCGCACTTGGTTTCCTGGGAGTATTTTCGATTTGCTAACTCGCGAACTTCACGCAGTACTTCACGAGCCGACCCGCAGTTGGGAACATGTAATTCAGAATGTTCGAACGGGCCTCTGGGAAACGGGCACCGGCGCCGACATGTTTGTCGAAAATAACGAACTTTGGTCAGCAATCCGAGAAGAAAGTAAACGACAGCTCGATCACGAAATATACGCTGCATCTGTGGCAACGACATATCCATCCGAAATTGCTGGTATGAAACTCAAAGAAATGCAAAACTCACCTAGACGACCGAAGGAAGAAAGAGGTGACTATGCCCGACAGTCTTCCACGGAAATGGCACGCCAGTTGGACCACCACGGGGACGCCCGCTTGGATCGAAGACAGGAAATCGCCGCTGATTTTATGAATGACTCGCTTGTCCGAATGCAGCACATCGACGCATTGGGCGGTGACCCGCTGGAACGCCTTCTTGAAATTGCAGATGTACCCAAGGAGCTTTTGGCTCCAGACACAACGCAGGAGGAGATTGGGGAACTTGCAATTTACGCCCGCCGTCTAGCCTTTTTAGGCAAAAAACTAAATCCGCCGCAAGCCGTACGTATGGTAGAGGCCCCATCCAGAACTCTTCCGTCCTATGTCCTCGAAAGGAAGCTCGCGTACTTTCAGGGCAAAGCCGACAGGGTTTCGAGTAGCGATCTCGGCGACAGCTACATCGCACCATTAGTTTTTTACGCGGAAGGTGTCGAAGTCGATAAGCGAACGTGCCATTACCTTAAACAGGTTCAGCGTGCGGAACCAACGCTCGCACGCCTTATGCGGCCCTTTTTCCAGTCGGCGGATTATGCGGAAATTCCGAAACGTTTCGACGACTAATCGCCCCAAGGAGCCTTCAATCCTGCGTTATTTTCTTCAGGTCCGCAAGCCGTTTACGCACCTTTTCAAGCTTCTGTTGCGTGTCCTTCCCGGCGTAGTAGATATATCCGACCAAGTCATCGATTTCCGCACCAATCTGATGGCGCACTTCCTCTCGGGTGGCTTTCACAAGTTTTCGCGTTCGGATTGATATGGCCTTCTTCGCTCCCTGAAGAGTGATGCAATCATTCTGCCACATGAACGCCTGTATAAGGTCATAGCCGTATACATCATCAAGTTTGGCGCGGATCTCATGTATGGATTTCCCTTCCCGCGCCATACGCTTAATTGTTGTTGCGTGGTCAACCTTAATGGCGGACGTATCCATACCTTCCTCAATTCTGCTTTTAGCGTCGGACCAATTCTGACCACCAATCCATCCATGATTAGGAAGAATTGAAAGTCAACGAATGATAACGTCAAAGACTCACGGGAGCAAAGACTGCAATGGTGAAGCAAAGACTGCAATGGTGACATCCGCCGTTTTCCGGAAAGTTCAATTTATTTCGATTTCAATTTCTCCGCGCCTTCGCGCCATCAATTCCGGATTGTCTCGCGCGAAGGCGCGGTGGCGTGAAGAATTGCCTAAAAAACCCATAATACAAATCGCTCTCCGCGGCTCTCGGCAATCTCTAGCGCAGCGGGCGTCGCATAACGAATACATCCACAAATGCGGGAGTCTTACATTGATTGAAAGCATTCAAATTCAATACGGCCATCATTTCGCATGAATGGATATAATGTCGAACATGAAGAAGCGAATTGCATGGATAATCCTGGTGGCAATTCTATCGGGATGCGAACGAGCTTATATCCCGCTACGGGTAACCGTATTGGATAACGGCCGGCCCATAAGTAGCGTCGAGGTGAAGCCCTTTTACCCCTATGTATTGGATCCATTTCATCCTGACGACCGCCCCCGAAAGACGAATGCCGATGGCATTGCGATAGTCCCATTGTTGGTGGATGTCCAAACCAAATCGGCCGGCGTTTGGGGATATAATTATATGGGTCTTGATTTACAGGGACCGTCTTCTCAATTACTTCCAGATCAATCCAACATTGGCGGGCTGATTCTGCTTCCCACCAACTCTCAGGTGAAAGACGCCCTCGAGCGGGCGGGTGGAAACCCACGAAAAGTGGCGCCAGTGACGGTGATCATCAATGTCCTGACTTACGATGAATATCAAAAGAAGTATTCAAAATAGGAACATCCCGGCGCGTCAGCGGGCCGAGAGCGCGACAGATCCGATTCAAATCATTGCAGACGCGGAGCCGGAAACGTCAAAGAAACCACGAATGGCATTCGCCCCCGCCCCATTTTCGCCTTTATGGATTCAACCGATTCACTTCACGCCAGCGCCCTCTCCGATTCCACCGGATACCGATCCACCGACCGAATCACCCGGATCAACTCCTCCACCAGCCCCCCGATCATCTCCGCCGGCTCCTTGCGGCCGCGCGCTGTCTCTATCCGGGCCGCCGCTTCGGTGATCCGTCCAAACCCATAGATCCCGCCGCTGCCTTTGAGGCGGTGTATCAGGCCGTCCAATTCCTTCAGGTTCTGTTGATCCGACAATGCCCGCAACTGTTCCACGTTGGATGGCAGCCCCTGCACAAACTCGATGATAAACTGCTGCACGTCCGGGTCGTCGGCGTCGCTGTGAAGAAATTCCGGCTTGGGAAGGTACTTTGAAACCGCCGCGATCAACTGGGCCCGCTTGATCGGCTTGGGAAGATGGTCCGTGCAGCCGGCTCCGATGCACTTGACCCGGTCTTCTTCCATTGCGTGCGCCGTCAGGGCGAGGACCGGGCCGGTAAACCCGTCGCGCCGCATGCGCGATGCCGCCGCGTACCCGTCCAGTATGGGCATCTGCATATCCAGCAGCACAACCGCAAACGACTTGCCTGATTTCATCACCGCGTCGTAGGCCGCCTGCCCGTCGCCGACGACCGTTACCTCCGCTCCCGCACGACGCAGGTAGTGAGCCAGCATCTTCTGATTGTCCACGTTGTCTTCCGCCAGCAGGATGTTCCCGGAAATTCGCGTTACCTCGGCGGCCGCCCCCATCGAAGCCCCAGTCGAAGTCTCGGGCGAAGGTTCCGGCGCGCACATCGACTCCAGCGGCCCGGACAGCCGGGCTACGCTGTCGATTGGCCCGGTGAGAATTTGCAGCGTGAAAATGCTTCCTTCGCCCGGAACGCTTTTAACTGAAACATCCCCGCCCAGCAGGTTGGCCAGTTTCTTGCTGATTGCCAATCCCAGCCCGGTTCCGCCAAATCGGCGTGTCGTCGAGGCATCGAGCTGCGTAAACGGCCGAAACAATCGGGTGATCGATTCCGCACTGATTCCCGGCCCGGTATCGGCAACCTCGAAAGTCATGCGCGGCGCCGCCGCCCCTTCTTCCAGCCGCGCCACCACGCTCACGCTCCCGGTATCGGTGAATTTAATCGCATTGCCCGCCAGATTCAGCAATATCTGCTTCAATCGCATCGGGTCGGTCTGAATTGATTGCGGAATCTGCCCGCGGATTTCCACCGCCAGGCTCAGCTTCTTTTCCGCCGCCCGCACGCGCATGGTGGATGCGACATCATTGAGAATCTGCGCCGGCGAGCAACGAACCTGCTCGACGGTCATTTCGCCGGCCTCGATCTTGGAAAGATCGAGAATCCCGTTGATCAGCATCAGCAGATGCTCGCCGTTCTTGCGAATGACATTGATCCGCTGAACGCGCAGATGCTCCGACTGCCCCGGTTCCAGCAGCAAATCGGCATAGCCCGTGATCGCGGTCATTGGCGTGCGAATCTCATGGCTCATATGCGCCAGGAATGCGCTCTTTGCACGCGTCGCCGCCACTGCGGCATCCTGTGACAGCCGAAGCTTTTCGGTGGTTTCCGCCAGTTCCTTTGTGCGCTGTTCAACGCGCAATTCCAGTTCCTGCCGGGCTTGAATGATCTCTAGAAGTGATGCGCGTTGGGCCTTGGCTTCTTCAATCTCCCGCACAACCGCGGGCGCCAATCTTGCCAGACTGCTCTTCAGCAGATAATCCTGCGCCCCCGCCTTCATCGCCGCCACCGCCGCGACTTCTCCCATCGTGCCCGAGACCAGAATGAACGGCAGGTCCGGCCAACCCTTGCGCGCCACCGCCAAAGCCCCCATGCCGCTGAACAGCGGCATCGAAAAATCGGAGATGATGATATTCCAAATCCCCCGCTGCAGCGCCGTGCGCATTGTCATCTCGGTCTCGACGCGCAGCCAGCGGATGGTCAGACCTCCGTCACGCAGATGGCGCGCGATCAGCACGGCGTCATCTTCACTGTCGTCGACGATGAGGACGTTGAGTTCTTCGGCCATATCAGGCCGCCAATCCTACCGCCTCGGGCGGCGCCTCGTTCAGAACCAGCCAGTACAGTCCGAGCTGGCGGATCGCCTCGCTGAACTGCGAGAAATCCACGGGCTTGCGAATATAGCTGTTGGCTCCCAGTCCATAGCCGCGAACCAGGTCCTGCTCTTCCTTGGAACTGGTCAGAATCACCACCGGAAGCAGCCGCGTTCGCGCGTCGGCCCGGATACGCCGCAAAACTTCCAGCCCCTCGACCTTGGGGAGCTTCAGATCGAGCAATATCAGCGTCGGCGTTTGGTTCACGTCGCGCCCCTCATATTGGCCGGTGCCGAATATCCAGCAGATCGCCTCGTCGCCGTCGTGCGCAACCATAAGTTCGTTGCGAATCTGGTTCTTCACCAGCGCCCGGCGCGTGAGGGCTTCGTCGTCCGGATTATCCTCGACGAGTAATATGACTTTGTTGTTCATGCCGCCTTCCTTTCCTGCAAAGTAAAGAAAAATGTTGCCCCGTCGTCCGGCTGAGCGGTTGCCCAGACCCGGCCGCCGTGGCGGTGAATAATGCGCTGCACTGTGGCCAATCCCACGCCCGTCCCCGGAAACTCCGCGTTTCCGTGCAGGCGCTGGAAGGCGCCGAAAAGCTTGTCCGAAAACTTCATGTCAAATCCCGCCCCGTTGTCGCGAATGAAAAACGCCTTCGCGTCCGGTCCGGCCCCTCTGCCGAACTCGATACGCGCCGACGGCTTCTTCGCCGTGAATTTCCATGCGTTACGAAGTAGGTTGTCCATGACAATTCGAATCAGCCGCACGTCGGCATCCGCCACAAGGTCCGGCGACGGCACAAATTCCACCTGGCGTTGTGGATCCGCCTCGCGCAAGTCCGCCATCAGTTCCTCAGCGATTGAACTCAGATTCACCGGCGTCTTGCGGAGGTCGGCCCGCGTCACCCGCGACAGGTTCAGCAGATCGTCGATCAGCCGTCCCATCCGGTCGGCCGCGGCGCAGATGCGCGACAAATGTTCCGTTCCTTCCTGTCCGATCGTTCCGCCGCAATCCTCGCGAAGCGCGTCGCTAAACCCTGAAATGCTGCGTAACGGTGCGCGAAGGTCGTGTGAGACCGAATAGCAGAAGGCTTCCAACTCCTTGTTCGTCGCCTCCAGCTCCAGCGCGTGCGCATCCAGTTGACGGTTGAGATCCGCCGCGAGGCTCTCGGCGCGAACCCGCACCTTGATATCGTGGCGAATCAGCAAACTGGAGATGGCCACGAGAACAAACGCGATCCCGCTGCCCGCCACGACCGACCGCAGACTCGATTGCGCGCTCTCTCGCCGGGCCGCGACGCGTAATTCAAGCAGCGATTCTTCTCGCCGGACCAACTCGGCGATGTTCGTGCGAATTTGGTCCATCAACTGCTTTCCGACGCCGGCGGTGACGATCGCCTGGGCCGCCGCAAATCCATCGTTGCGGCGGGCATCTATGACCCTTTGCAACTCGGTCAGTTTTGCCTTCCCCTCGGCAGTGACTGTCGCCAGCCGCTGTTCCTGATCCGAATCGCCTGCAACTAAATCGCGCAGAGCCGTCTCCTGTTCGCTGATCTGCCCGACGGCGTCGGTGTACGGCTGAAGATAGGCCTCCTTGCCGGTGATGATATAGCCGCGCTGTCCGGTTTCGGCGTCTTTGAACGCCCCCAGCAGATTGTCCGTCGCGCGCAGCGTTTGCCGCGAGTGAACATCCAGCGCGGTATCGTTGATGAGACGTTGAATGCTGCGGTACGACGTGATTCCGATGATCACCACCAGAACCAGTGAAACACTAAAGCCCAGGACGATCTTCACCGTCAACGATGGATTTCTCCACCCCTGCACCCGGCGGGCCGCCGCGATACCGGGCTGAACCGGCGTTTGGTCATTTGTCGAATTACTCATTTGCGGTGCTCCCGTTTTAGATCGTCGCTTTTTTGCGTTGAATGAATCAACGAATTCGGCACGCGGAGAAAAAGCCGAGATTTCATTATTGGACCGCCAAAGCGTCGGCTCCGGCCGGCCGCCCCGGATTCAACCCCGCTTTCTGGCGACCTTCGCCACCTCGCGCAATTCCGAAATGCTTCTCTCGCCACCTCGCCGCAAATTTAGATACTATAGCAAAAAAAAGATATAGGCCGCCATTTCACAAACGAAAGTACATATGTGTAACATTGCTTATGGTCGTCATAACCTATTGAAATACCAAAAATTATAAATCGCGCATATTTCCATAAAATAGCCGAATCCCGAAAAGTGTGAAAAAGTGTGCAATGTGTGCCATACCCCATTTCCTCCTTTCGCACCTTCACACTTTCACACTTTCACACCTTCAAACCTTTCACACCTTCACACTTTTTCCCAGCTATAATCCCGCACCATGCAAACTCAATCCGCCACCTTCGCCGCCGGTTGCTTCTGGGGCGTTGAAGCCGCCTTCGCCAAACTTCCCGGCGTTTTATCCACCGCCGTCGGCTACACCGGCGGGCAACTGCTAAACCCCACCTACCGCCAGGTCTGCTCCGGCCGCACCGGCCACGCCGAGGCGGTCCTGGTCACCTTCGATCCGGCTCGCATCAGCTACCCGGAATTGCTCGACGCATTCTGGAGTTGCCACGACCCGACCACGCTCGACCGGCAAGGCCCCGATGTCGGCTCGCAATACCGCTCCGCAATTTTTGTCCACGACCAACAGCAGGAAGCCGCAGCCACTGCGTCGATGCAGGAAGTCGATGCCGCCAAAACCTTCCGCCGAAAGATCGTCACACAAATCGCCCCCGCGTCGCAGTTCTACAACGCCGAGGATTACCACCAGCAGTACTTCCAGAAGCAGGGAATGAGCCAGACTTGCCACGTCGGCGTTGCCAACGTGCACACGCAACTCGCCAAAGTCGCCGCCGCCCAGCGCAACCCAACCGCCGCGAGTTCAGCCGTCGCATGTGCAACCGATGGTTCGCAAAGCTCCTGCGGCACAAGCCACTGGAAAGAGTTGAGCGACGCCGAACTTCGAAAGAAGCTGACGCCCGAGCAATACAAAATCGCCCGACAGGCCGGCACGGAACACGCCTTCACTGGAAAATATTGGGACGAACATCGCCCGGGAATCTATCGTTGCGCCGTCTGCGAGCAGCCGCTCTTCAACGCCCAAACCAAGTTCGATTCCGGCACCGGCTGGCCGAGCTTTTTCGCCCCCATCGAAAAGAACGCGGTAATTGAGCGCAGCGACGGCAGTCATTTCATGCGACGGGTCGAGGTCGTTTGTTCACGCTGCCAATCGCATCTCGGCCACCTCTTCGACGACGGCCCCGCCCCCACCGGCAAGCGATATTGCATGAACTCCGCCCTGCTGGATTTGGTCGTCGAGGGATAAGAGGTTTCACCGCCCGCAACCGAGCGCGGTTGCCAGAGACGCAGAGGACGCCGAGAAGTTTCTGGCGTATTGGAATTCTGTGACCCAATTCCATCTTCTTCTCCGCGCCTTCGCGCCTCCGCGCGAAAATAAGCTCGTTTTCGCGCGGAGGCGCCAAGGCGCGGAGAAAAGTCAATTCAATTCCCCAAGTGCGGCGCCGCCGCCTCATTCAGAAACCTGCGCCATTTCTCCAAACCGATCTTTCAAATCCCCATACAATTTCCCATAAATCCTATACGCCCTCTCATAAACACCCATTGCTTTCCCCTTCGGCAAAACCCGCTGCTTGCGCCGTATCGTTGCGGCACACGCTTCCTCCACGCTCTTCCAAACCCCGGTCCCCACGCCCGCCAGCAGGGCGACTCCATATGCCGGGCCTTCCTCTGCGTTCGTCACCACCACCGGCTTGCCATAGATATCCGCCTGAAGCTGCCGCCAAAACGCGCTGCGGGCGCCGCCGCCGCTGGCTCGAATTTCGCCGACGGGGATGTTCATTGATTTCATAATCTCCAGCGCGTCGCGCATGCCGAATGTCACGCCTTCCAAAAGCCCGCGGATCATGTCCGCGCGCGTGGTCCGGCTCGTCAGCCCAATCCATCCGCCCCGCGCCGCCGGATCGGGATGCGGGCAGCGCTCGCCCGTCAGATACGGCAGGAAAAACAGACCGTTCGATCCCGGCGGAGCTTTCGCCGCCTCGTTAATCAGCAACTCGTACGCGTCGATCTTGCGTTTCTTCGCCAGCAACATTTCCGGCCCGCCCAGCACATTGCGAAACCATTGAAAGCTCCCGCCCGCCGACAACATGCAGCCGAACACGCACCACTTCCCCGGCACCGCGTGGCACATCGTATGGACGCGGCCGAGCGGATCCTGCGTGGGCTCCTCGCTGTGGGCGAAGACCACGCCGCTGGTGCCGAGCGTCGCGCTGAGAATTCCCGATGACACAATGCCATTACCCACCGCGCCCGCCGCCTGATCTCCGGCTCCGCCCACCACCGGGATGCCCGGTTTCAACCCCAGCGCCGCCGCCCCCTCCGGCGTGAGTTTCCCCGTGACATCCGGCGATTCATGCAATCGCGGCAGCAGCCCCTGATTGATCCCCAGGATGCACAGCAACTTTTCCGACCATTGTCGCTTCGCCACATCCAGCAGCAGCGTGCCGCCGGCGTCGCTGACTTCCGTCGCATATTCGCCCGTCATGCGATAGCGGATGTAATCCTTCGGCAGCAGAATGTGCCGCGTCTTTTCATAAACGCGCGGCTCGTGCCGGCGCACCCACAGGATCTTCGGCGCGGTAAACCCCGTCAGCGCCGGGTTGCCCACCATCTCGATTAATTTCGATCGCGATCCCGCTCTTGATTCGATCTCGGCGCATTCGCCGCCCGTCCGCTGATCATTCCACAGGATCGCCGGCCGCAACGCTTTGGATTCGTCGCCGAGAAAAACGCTGCCGTGCATTTGGCCCGAAAGGCCGATGGCTCCGATGTCCGAAGATTTTACCCCCGCCTTTTTCAATACCGCGCGGGTCGCCAGTCCGACGGCCCGCCACCAATCCTCCGGATGCTGCTCCGACCAGCCCGGCTTCGGCGATGCAATCGCGTGCGGCGCGGCGGCCGTCGCCAAAACATTCCCCGATTCGTCGCAAACCAGCGCCTTGGTCGCGCTGGTACCGATATCAATGCCGAGCAAATGAGCCATGGGGTTGAAATCCTATCTTAATTCAGCGTTAATAGGGCGGTCTGGTTTCCATTGAATTTGCGGAGCAACGGATGGGAATGACCCTCGGAGAATTGGCCGAACAGATCGGAGCCGTGGTCGTCGGCGACCGCACTCATAAGATTGCCGGCGTCGCCACCCTCGAAGAGGCCGGGCCGGACCAGCTCAGCTTCCTCTCCAACCCCGTCTACGAAAAACAGCTCGCCACCACCAAGGCCGGCGGCGTCATCGTCGCCAGCGGCGTCAGCAGCGATCGCCTCAATCTCCTGAAGACCAACGATCCATACCTTGCCTTCGCCAAAGCGGTAATCGCGCTGCACGGCTACCGCCGCCATCCCCATTCGGGCGAGCATCGCCTTGCGTTTGTCGATCCCACCGCCCAAATCGGACAGCGCACGGTCCTCTACCCCGGCGTGTACGTCGGCCCGCGCGTGAAGATCGGCCACGATTGCATTGTGTATCCCAACGCCGTCATCTACGAGGATTGCGTTTTAGGCGACCGCGTCATCATCCACGCCGGCGCCAGCATCGGCCACGACGGCTTCGGCTTCGCCACCAGCAAGGGCATTCATCACAAAATCCCCCAGATCGGCAACACGGTTCTCGAAGACGATGTGGAGGTCGGCGCCAACGCCGTCATCCAGCGCGCCGCCATGGGCAGCACCGTCATCGGCAAAGGCACAAAAGTGGATTGCCTCGTAGCCATCGGCCACGGCGTGAAAGTCGGCTCGCACTGCCTGCTGGTTTCGCAGGTCGGCATCGCCGGCAGCACCACGCTCGGCCATCACGTCACCCTCGCCGGCCAGGTCGGCGTCGCCGGTCACTTAAAGATCGGCAGCAACGTGATGGTCGCCGCCCAGGGCGGCGTCACCAACGACGTCGGCGACGAAACCGCCCTGATGGGCTCACCCGCCATGCCGCTGGCCCAGGCCCGACGGGTGTATGTGACGTTTACGAAACTGCCGGAATTGCTGGAACGCATTCGGCAGTTGGAGCAGAAGGTCGAGGAATTGGGGCAGGATATGGGGCCGTGATTGCGAACCGATGGCAACCCCACGTTCAACTGAGGCACTGCCTTTCCGCGTCCGAAGATCGGTTTTCCACCGCTCAAGATTTTTAGCCAGATCGGCCAGGGTACTGCCGGTTCGCCACGCGCGGTGGTGGATGGTGGCAGGATAGTCTGGTCGAGCCATCAACATCGGGTTCGAGCCGGTGAGAGGGCGGTTACAGCGGGTAACGGGAATCAATCCAAATGCCTTCGAACGGCGTCAGACTCGCGAGCAGCGCCGGTGGGTTTTGGCCACAGAATTTTAGCCACAGATACACACTGATGCACACGGATGATTCAATTCAATCAGAATCTTCCGCGTATTTATCTGTGTGAATCTGTGTTCATCTGTGGCCAATTATTTGGATTGTCCTCGTTCTGCTTGGATCCCACGCCATTGCGCGGCCGCGCGATTTGAACTGAATCGTGCGTGAGAAGCAGAACCGGCGCTCGCGAGAGGAGGGGCCATTGAGTCGATCCCAGACTCATGTCCTGACGCATAGGTCCACCTGCGGGGCAATGATGCTTTAGGGATTCTCATAGGATCATTGCGGGCCGCTTCAGTCGCCGCCTCGCTTTGTTCACTCAGTCAGGGGCACTGAGAACGCAGTAAGGATCGAGGCTCCCCTTTGTGATCCGGGGGGGAGAGCCTCAGGAGGGGGATGAAGAGGGTGGGGTTTTGCGCGCCGGCCAGGAGCTTGACCACGGAGTTTTTTAGCCACAGATGAACACAGATGCACACGGATAAAATCAAATTCAATTTGGCCGTGCAAATCAATCGTTCAATCGCGGCAAAACACTGCATAGCTAAGTGGCTGGGGACTTTCAGCCATTGGGGGGATAATTCGGTGGGGTGGTCTTTTGAAGTTCCTCCGACGAGAGAGATGAGCCTGAACGACGCATTCAGGCGGGCCGACTGGCCACTGATTTTTATTATATCGTATACCGAACAAAATACAAACAGAAAATCGCGGTGAATTCTTTGATGTGATCGTAAGTATAGCTGGAATGGGTTGTTGTATTTAAAAAATATTTTATTTTGTTAGAGAAAGTATTTGGCTTGTTGGCGCGAAGTGGCAAGAATTGTCCCCGGCGCGCTCTTGCGTGCAAAAAAAGCCGGGTTTTGTGCAAATTGGCAGCTTTGCAATGTTGCCGAATGAAGGCGTTCGTGGGCCGAAGTGAGGGGCGCCGGTGGGCTGCTTCTGGCGATGGAAGAGATTCGTCGTTGATTGAAAATTGCGAATGCGATCACGGAGAGCGAGCAGCAACCGTGGTCGAGCCTGGGCTGTGAGCGTAAGATGCAGGACAAACGTCGCGCCGTGGCTGCCGGATCAGGCTGCGATGGGCAGAGCGTCAGTAGGAATTGGAAAAAAACGATAGATGCCACGTTCGCAGCTTCCCGTCAAGATTACACGCGCGGCCGAAGGATGATTGAGATGGCAAACCTGATTACCTTTGCGTTGGAGGCTCCGCCGGCCACCGTGAAGGTCCAAGCCGACTTTTATGACGACGATGAGAAGCGTGCGTTGCTTGCGTCGCCAATTGGATCGATCTTCACCGATTTACCGGGGACACTTGAACTGCCGACTACGGACATTTGCGCATACTATCTTTACTACAAACGGCGACTGCGTGTTGACAATTACTCGAGCCACGCGGACATATTGCGACAATGGCATCAGGCTCTGGTGGAATTTGACGGACAATTCAAGTTGGTCGAATCTTCGATGCAACTCACGTCGGCCTCCAATACAAACGCCGGCACGATGGAGCGTTTGGGTGAGGGTATCGGTCTGGCCGTTGCTAGTAAACTGCACGGCCTTCATCAAGCCGATTGGAGTCGCATCCCCTCTACAAATACGAGGAAGACGTTCGACTTTCAGCGCCCGTGGACGGCAAGCGACGGCAGGCAATTCGTACAACTGGAGGCCAAGGGGTCGGCTGCGAAGGACAACCACGATAAGACAGCATCGGTCTCCAACCACAAAGCAAGCATTAAGGCAAAGAAAACGCAGGTACCCGACGCGGATCGTCGAACCGCGTCATTTTATGGCACCATCGCGGTGCTGGACGATAGGCGAGGTTCAGTCGCACGGTGCTGGCTGGTTGACCCTCCTCCTGAGGAGTTGGACGACCCTTACCGTTTCAGGATTTTGACAAGGCTTTTCTATATCGCCGACCTCGTTTTGCTTCTCGGAAGCCGGTCTAATCTTTCGGCATCCCTTCAGACGCGACTGGCCTCATTGTCCGCTCTTGCGGATATCTCTCCGCTCGACGATGTCCCGCTGAAGAAGGCGAATGGCGAGGAATTTCCCCTGACAGCATTTAGTAATGCTGATGACCTCAATCCTTGGTTCTTGGGGAAGTCGGTCGCTAGCGATGGTTCTGCCGGCGGTATTATCTCCGTCTTAGATCCGAGGGTATTGATGTTGATTGCCATGCGCGAACCACTGATTGGCCATGTGGCGCAACAGGACTTCTCAATCATTGAAAATTACAGCTTCACAGCGCAGACCCTGGTGACGTCGGTCAATTGTGTTGTGCCGACTGGGCGATTCAAGCGGGAATTTTCAGAAGTGATGCAAATCCCGGCCAACGAAAGCTATGAGACGGGGGGCTATGTCTATTTTAGACTGGAAGGCCACCTCCATTACACGCAAAGCGGCTTGGTAGTCGGTATTCTACCGATCCCCGAAAACTGGCGAAGGAGAAAATAAGACCAGAAATGTCCAAGAGTCGTCAAAGCGTCGGGATTCTTTGATTGAAGAGAACGACAATAATACGGTACCTTGGCAAGTCAACCGCAGCTTACACTCGTCAGGCAATTCGCGATGAAATTGCATCAAAGACTCCCCAGCCTCCCGCTTGGCGTCAGCCCTTTGAATTCTCAGTCGGGCGTGACCTGCTTCTTGTCGGCCAAGAGTCTGATCCTCTTCGCTAGAAGGTCGCGTATGCTTCCATCAGCAGTAACGCAGTCAAAGAACTCGCGGAGCGTCAGTAAAAGGATCGGCCGATCTTTCGCATAGGCTTCTTTTGCCACAGCGATTGCGCCCTCAGTGTAAGGACTCGCCGATACGAATAACCCGCGCACATGCGAGCCGCTTCGCATAAAAACCTTGCCTGCGAATGCGCTCAGTTCCTTCTGAATAACCGAACCTTCCCACCATTTGATCTCGACGATGTAAATGCATCCATCGAATTCAATCGATCCGTCAATTTGCTCCAGCGCCTTGCCTGACTCGCCGCCGTAGATCGCAAAGGGCGGGTTCGCGGCGAGCTTGGCATGCACGAACAATTTGTTCATTGTCTTCTCAAACTGCCTGCCGCGCAACGCGCGATCCGAGATGCCGAAACACTCCATGAACTCATTCTTGATTTGCTCCCATTCGGTTCGCTCCTTCGCCAATGCCTCACGCCTAGCGTGCTCGCGTTCGATCTTTTCACTCTGCTGACGGTGGAAACGGGAATCGAATTGGGGGCCAGTGCGGGCGCCGAATCGGGGGCCACCTGTGGTCAAAGAATAGCCCCATTTGGGGCCAGGTCAAACGTCA
>Ga0208589_1000220_pt1 | contig 28018 bp, 32 predicted proteins | sample NGESurshal092012_2_FD_184486 | JGI IMG/M metagenome (GOLD analysis project Ga0208589, IMG submission 184486) | Arctic peat soil microbial communities from Barrow, Alaska - NGEE Surface sample F53-2 shallow-092012 (SPAdes) | ecosystem: Environmental > Terrestrial > Soil > Wetlands > Peat ...
GAGTGGCCAGTCAGCTTCGACTTGGCTGACCCATTCCCGGACAAGATGTTCAGCAAGCTCGGAACCAAGCGCCATTACGTTGGGCCAACCTTCCGCAGCTGCCTGCACCCTGCAACATGGGCCACTGACATGGTGACAATCACTGAGGGCGAGAATAGCAAGGCAGTGCCCGTACTGCGGGATGAGTTCAAGAACCTCTGGGTTTACGTCGATGAGGCGGACGTATTCGTTTGCACCGAGATGCCCGAGATTATGCGCACTGAGGAAATTATGAACAAGATGCTCGCAGGCTTCAGCCACGTGAAGAACACTGGCTCACTGATCGTGAAGAATTACAAAGGCCGTACGGCAAGGTTGTGTTATAGGCCAGACGTGAAAGGCCGCATGATCAGCGACCGTACGACTTCCGCAATCAACCTCCACCAACCGACGACCGTGAAGGCGGTGAACGGCGACATCACTCCCTTGATGGACTTTCTTGAATATATGTTCCCCATTGAAGAGGAACGTATTGAGATCATGAAGTGGATGGCGACGCTCATTGCGCGGCCTGAAGTCAGGATGGAGTATGGATTGCTGTTGATCTCTGAAACACAGGGCATCGGCAAGACTACGTTGGCCAGTAAGATACTTGCGCCGCTGGTGGGGGAGGAAAATGTTGGCTTCCCGACTGAGGACGAAATTGTGAATTCGAATTTCAATGGTTGGCTGGCCAACAAGCGGCTGGTGATTGTTGGTGAAATCTATTCTGGCCATTCTTGGAAGGCCTACAACAAGTTGAAGAGTTACATCACCGATAAGGACGTTGAGGTGAACCAGAAGTATATGCGGCCATTCAGGTTGGAAAACTGGGTGCATATCGTGGCGAGCTCAAACTCTCGCAAGGCTTTGAAGATGGAGGAGTCAGATCGACGCTGGTTCTATCCGCAGGTGAATGAAGTGCCTTGGCCGAAGAAGCGCTTCGCTGAGCTCAATGCATGGCTGAGCTCTGGTGGGTTGCAGGTGATCCACCATTGGGCTAAAGGTTACGGAACTTACGTTGCTCCAGGAGACCGCGCACCCAACACTGGTCTCAAGAAGAAGCTGATTGAGGACTCGCGGTCAGAAGCCCAACAGGAAATGGCTGACTTCTGCGAAGCGGTCAACGGTGACAACGTGGCCATGTTTTGCGGACTTAAAGAAGTCGTCGCTTGGCTACGGACTAAGGTCGGTGGGCGAGTTTATGATTCAGATTTTGAATTCGTGAAGGTGGCAAAGCAATATGGTTGGTGGCAGTTCCCTGAGCGGGTCAAGATCGGTTCCCAGATGCAAACTGTGATAGGTTCCCCCAAGGGTAAGGAAGAACTTTTCCGAGCTACTCTTGGGGTGTTTGACGATCCAAAATTGGTGCGTGAGGTTCTGAGAAAGATGCTGGTTAACCCGTTCAAAGCGGAGCAGACTTCGATGTAGGGGTTGCGAAAGGCTCGCAGATTTTGTGGAATAAGTTTATTATGATTTACGATTATGGGGAAAAAAGAGAGCTTTTTGGTGAAAAGCTCGCGAAAAAGGCCGAATAAGTTTTCGGAACTTGGCTAAATTACGAGCTTTTTGGTAAAAATTGGATCGCATAAAAGAAAAGGTGGGTGGTGAAAAATGGGTTGCAATGCGCTGAACAACAAAGGTAATATGGTGAAAATGAAAAGGCTCGTAGCTCTCTTTTTTCCTTCTTTTCCACTTCTAAAGTCAAAAAAAGAAAAGAGAATAAGAAGGAAGCAAGGGGAGGTTGTGGGAATAAACAAATTTTACGGGCCGCGAGCCTTTTTCAATGGTGAGGAGTTTTGTGCATGAAAGAGCTGGACTTCAAGCGCAGGTTCCGTGCGCGACTGGCTGAGGGCGGAAATTGGACTGATGCATTTGAGCCTGCTTATGGAACGACGATGGGTTGTCCGGACATTGCGGTGCAGTTTGATAAGTTTCAGGTTGTGCTTGATGGTCCTGCGAGGTTGGCTCAGGTTAAGCCGATTGTCTTTTGTGAGCTGAAGGTTGGTGCGATCGTTGATGGTGGCCAGCTGAAGGTCACTGTAATCAGACCAGCACAATATTCTTGGCATCGGGTGTTCACTGCGAGTGGTGGTGTTTGCTGCTTTGTTGTTGGAGTGGGCGGGCCGAAGTCTTGGAAAGCTTTTGTGCTCAAAGGAATGGATGCTAAAAGATTTGGGGAGTTTAATAAAAATGGAATTGTCAGAAAAGACGAATACAAAGATTGGCCGGAAAAACTTTCGCTTCGCAATTATATTGAAATGCGTGAGTGGGCGCGAGCTTGACACTGTTCGTGAGTTGAAGGCTGAAGATTATCAGGGCGTAGAATACTGTGTTCCGATGCTCAGTGAATGGAAGGAAATGCGCCACCGCAAATCGTCAAACAGAACGCGCGTGACGAAGCCCGCATTCAATGGTTATATCTTTGCTGTCAATGCGTTGCCATATTGGCTTTTGCTACGTGACCATCGGCGCTTGCGCGGGGTAGTTTGCTACATGGCCGAAGGTTACTTGACGCCGCACTTGGTCAAAGCATCAGAAGTTGAAGGTGTGGTGTTTGATGGGCATTCAACTTTCACTGCAAAACTCGCCGATGGCACTCAAGTAAAAGTTACCAAAGGCCCATTCGCTGGACTGAATGGCGTTGTCATTCGCGGAAATCTTATTGAGCTGAATTTGTTTCAGCAGAAAACCCGCGTAAAAATCCCTGATAATATGTTGTCAAAAATTTAGCTTTCCTTTCTTTTTGTTTTCAGGCAGTAACTGTAACCAAGGACGATTTGGCTGATCAGTTGGCACCTTGGGGAGAGCCGCTAGCCGAACCCAGAGAAGTTTCTCGCAAAAAGCGAAGCATTGCCTCCATGACCGATGAGCCAGCAGCTGAAGCACCCGCCAAGCCACCACCGATTGGTGTTGATGGTTACACGCCCGATCTCGGCAACGCTGTTGCGATCACCTTGGTCGAGTTCACGTTGGCCACAGCAGTCGTCAAGCACAATCTTCTTGGTCGCCACGTCATCATGGCCTGGAAGATGAACAATGAAGACTTCGCCAAGATGTATGAAACAGCTATGGACATGCGCGCTGATGTTCAAGCTGATGAAGTCATTGACATCGCTGACGACAGCGAGAACGATTGGACAACGCGCACTATCGCAGGCCGCGAAATTCGCATTATCGATCGTGAGGCAACTGAACGTTCAAAGGTTCGCATTGACACCCGCAAGTGGGTTGCCGCAAAGATGAAGCCGAAGAAGTACAGCGACAAGAACATCAACGTCCTTGAGGATCCAGATGGTCAGCCTGTGTCGTTCAAGATTGTGAGAGAGATTGTTCGGGAACCTCCGAAAGACACGTGAAGTCAGAATAACAGCTCAAGTCGCTCCAGTCTTTGAGCCATTGCTGGCTGATGCACGTTACAAAGGCGCTCACGGTGGACGTGGTTCCGGCAAGAGCCACTTCTTCGGCGAGCACCTGATCATTGATCATTGCATGATGCGGCCTGGACTACGAGCAGTTTGCTTACGTGAAACGCAAAAGTCATTGCAGCAATCCGTGAAGCACCTGCTCGAGTCAAAGATCAAGCAGTTCAACTTGAACCAATATTTCCAAATCCACCATAATGAGATCAGGACTCCTGGTGGTGGTATTATTATTTTCAACGGTATGCAGAACCACACTGCTGATACCATTAAGTCTCTTGAAGATTTCGACATTGCTTGGTTTGAGGAAGCTCAAGCCGCCTCAGCTCGATCCTGGGAATACCTTAGGCCAACAATCCGCAAGCCGAAGTCACAAATCTGGGCAAGTTGGAATCCTGATGAGGAAGATGATCCGGTTGATAACTTCTTCCGTGGCGGGGAGCCTCCACCGAATTCAATCATCGTTAAAGCAAACTATCTTGACAACCCCTGGTTCAAAGAAACTGCGCTCTCCGATGATATGGAGTATGACAAGCGCCGTGACTATGAACGCTATGAGCATGTGTGGCTCGGCAATTATCAAACGGCCAGTGAAGCCCGCGTATTCAAGAATTGGAAGATCGATTACTTCGACGACCCGCCGAAAGGCACCGTGTTCTATTATGGTGCGGACTGGGGCTTTGCGAATGACCCGACCGTGCTGGTGCGTTGCTTCATTGTTGGGCGCATATTATACATTGACCGCGTTGCTTATAAGGTTGGTTGTCCGATCGATAAGCTGCCCGCATTGTTCGATAGCATCGTTCCTGTTGCACCTGACGCAACACCAGTGGCCCGCGCATGGTCAATTCGCGCAGACTCAGCGCGACCCGAGACCATCAACTATATGCAATCCCATGGCTACCCGAAGATGGTCAGCGCCATCAAAGGGCCAAGTTCAGTTGAGGACGGTGTTGAGTTCATCAAGAGTTTTGACGTTGTCATTCATGAACGCTGCAAGCATGTCATTGATGAGTTTCAGTCATACAAATATGAGATTGATCCAAAGACTGGTGAAATCCTGCCAATACTTGAAGACAAGAACAATCACGTGATCGACGCGGTGCGCTACGCAGTGGAAGAAGTTCGCAATGGTAGAAAGAAAATGAAAATCAGTCAGTCGCTGCTGAATCAATCTCGGATGGGCGCTAGCCAATGACCATCAAGAAGAAGCCTGTTGTGCGCAAGGTGAAGCCAGCAGACGTTCGCAAGCCGATGAAGATTAGCGAGAGCATTCGTCAGCACGCTCGCATGAAGGCTCCTGATATTAGCGTTGAGCGATTGTTCGCACTGCCAAGCCATCCACCAGGAGTTGAAAAACCTCGGACAGCAATGGCTCAGGATATTACCTTTGGCGATATCTCGCAATGGACCACCAGTGCTTATGTTGCGTCCGGCGGAGGCTTCCTCGGGATGGAGGCTTTTCTTGGTTACCCTTACCTCGCGCAACTTGCGGCACGTCCGGAATATCGGGTGATCTCTGAAACGATCGCTTCGGAGATGACGCGCAAATGGATTGAGATAAAAGCGACTGGCGAAGATGAAGAAGACGACACTGAAAAAGAGGATAAGGTTAAACAAATTGTTGCTGAGTTCAAGCGGCTGAAAGTCCGTGAAGCATTTAAGCGTGCTGCGGAGCTTGATGGTTATTTTGGTCGGGCGCATATTGCGTTAGTGTTTGTTGGTGACGACGATACAAAACGCGCCAACGGGATTGGCAATGGCTGGGACGATGTTTCAAAGGCTACAGTTGAAGCTGGCAAGCTCGAGCGGTTGAAAGTCATTGAACCCGTTTGGGTCTATGGCCAGAACTACAACATGACTGATCCGCTGGCGGATGATTTTTATCGCCCTAATGCGTGGTTGGTATTTGGGCAGCGGCTTGACGCTTCGCGGGTTTTGACCTTCATTGGTCGCGAAGTTTCCGACTTGCTCAAGCCAGCCTATTCATTCGGTGGAGTTTCCCTTTCGCAATTGGCCAAGACTTACGTTGACAAGTGGCTGACAACGACCAAGTCAGTGAACGACTTGATCCGCAATTTTGCAGTCAGCGTTTTGAAAACCAATATGAGCGACGCTCTTGGTGGTGAGGCTAGCCAGAGCATATTTGCGCGTGCGGAGCTACTGACTAATATTCGCGACAACAATGGCGTGTTGCTGATGGATAAGGAAGAGGAAGAGTTCGGCGTGGTGACCACTCCACTTTCCGGCCTAGATCAATTGCAAGCCCAAGCCCAAGAGCATATGTCGTCAGTGAGCCAAATACCTTTGGTGAAGCTCACAGGCATCAGCCCCAGCGGATTGAATGCTTCTTCCGAAGGGGAAATTCAAGTTTTCAATGATTCAATTCACGCTCGTCAGGAAGCTATGTTCGCTGAGCATTTGCATCAGCTGCTGGGTTTTGTTCAACTGTCATTGTTCGGCGAAGTTGACGATGAGATCACCATTGAATTCCTGCCACTGCATGAAATGAATGCGAAGGAACAAGCTGAGATCGGCCTGATTGAAGCGCAAACTGATCAGATCGATATTGATGCTGGCGTAATCGCTCCACAGGACAGACGCCAAAAGGTTTCCAATGATCCTGATTCGCCTTATGCTGGGCTTGACCCTGAGGACATGCCTAACCTGAAAGAGGAAGAGCAGGAAGGCTTAAAGCCAAGCGGCGGTTCGGGCAGCGCTGATGATGACTCTTCACCGATCAATTGGCACAAAGCACTTAAAAAATCGAGAGGATAACGAATGTCATACGCAAAAATGTTTAAGGCGATCAAAACTGTTCGGGCGAATGATGCTGGTGAGAGCGAATATGCTGATGCTTTTAGAAAAGAGCAAAATTCCGCAAAAGCCTATCGCGAGTCCTTAGAAGCCTATCGTGCTGCAAGCGATAAGAGCAAAAAAGCCACGACCGTGATGATTAAAGCCCAACAGGAATGGGAAGATGATCGAAAATACTTGAAAAGTCTTTCTAGGTCTTAGGGCCGATCACCCATGCAAATCACCCTCGGCGACTTCGCTCCGTTTCACGCACTGGATGCAACTCCAGTAAAGTACAAAGAGAAGAACGACAAAGTCCTTCGCCCAGTTCACCCCAATGCTGGGCTTGAGGCACTTTACCGCAAGCACCTCATAACGCTCATCGACGAAATGCAGGCCTCGATCGACTATTGGGCAACAGCATCCTACCGCCGCGCACCGCCTGAGATTGCGCAAGATGAACTCTCCTCCGCCTCAATGCGCGAGGCCATGCGCAAATTGTCAAGACGTTGGATTGGGCGCTTTGATGAAATGGCTAAGGAGCTTTCAGTCTATTTCGCTAAGAGTGTTTCCAACCGCACCGACGCTGCCCTGAAAAAGATATTGGGTGAAGCGGGGTTCACTATCGATTGGAAATTGACTCAGGCTCAACGCGACGTGCTCAATGCAATCGTCCATGAGAATGTTTCATTGATAAGGTCAATACCGCGCGACCATCTTCAAAAAGTTGAAGGTATCGTCATGCGCTCGGTTCAAGCTGGCCATGACCTCAAGCAATTGTCAACCGACCTGCGAGAGCAATTCGGAGTAACAAAACGCCGCGCAAAGTTTATCTCCAACGACCAGACAAAAAAGGCCACAGCAATGCTGAGCCGCACAAGGTACATTGAAGTTGGCATTGAGGAAGCTATCTGGGTTCATTCCGGTGGTGGTAATCATCCGCGCCCAACCCACGTCAAGGCTGGACGTGAACGCGTGAAGTTCAACGTTGCTGAAGGTTGGTTCGACCCGCATGAAGGTCAAAAGATATTTCCAGGAACACTGCCGAATTGCCGGTGCGTCATGCGTCCGGTGTTGCGCGGCATCACGAAAGGTAAATGAATATGGCTGACAAATTTGCGACTGCGATGAAGTGCTTGGGTAAGAGCAAGAAGGCGTTTGATGCCACAGAGAGTGATGTTGCTAAGTCTAAGCACGATCAATCTGTAAAAGAACATCAGGATTCAATAAATAAATATCAAAAAGCTTTAAATGATCTTAAAGATGCTGAAAACGAAATGAACAGAAAAAGAGACAATCGATATGCCGCTAAAAGAGCTTACAACGCTCTGCTTTAAAGAAAACATCCATGAAATACACTTCAGGCTGGAAAGAACTGGTCAAGGCTTTGGAGCTCAAGTCTCGCAAACTGGCCAATGATCCGCCTGTATCAGAAAAGCAACGCCGCGCAATGTATGCTGCCGCAAACGGTAAAAGCACGTTAGGGATACCTAAAAAAGTGGGCAAAGAATTTATTGCAAAAGATGAAATGCCATTGTCAATGCGAATTTCACTAGCACTTGACCGTGCGTCAATTCGTGAAAAAGATACTGATGGTCGGCTGCATGTTGACCTGACACCAATATCAAAGGCCACTGTCAACCCTTATCTTGGCAGTGAAATTCCTGGTGCGGATGAGCTGGGTCTTGACGCGAGTAAAGTGTACCAACTTTTCCGCGATCCAAAGGAACTGGAAAAAGCTGCCTCAACATTCAATAACCTGCCCCTGCTTTCAAAGCACGTTCCAGTTTCCGCTGATGATCATCCGAAGGATATCGTGGTGGGCTCAACCGGAACGGACGCGGTTTTTGAAGCACCTTACCTTAAAAATACTCTTGTTGTGTGGACTGCTGACGCTATCGCATCAGTTGAAAGCGGCAAGCAGAAAGAATTGTCATGCGCCTACCGCTATCGCGCAGACATGAAGCCCGGAACTTTTGAAGGGCAGTCATATGATGGCGTCATGCGGGACATTGTGGGCAATCACGTCGCACTCGTCCGCGAAGGTCGTGCCGGACCAGATGTGGTCGTCGGCGATTCAAAGGAGAATATGAACATGAAAACTAATACGATGACTCGCAAAGCAGCCATGGTCATGGGTGGCATTTATGCTTACCTTCTGCCAAAGATGGCTGCCGATGCAAAGTTTGATTTGACTTCGGCCTTTGCTGATGTCACTTCAAAAAACTTCAATGACAAGAAGACCAAAATTGGTGAAGCAGTTACAAAGCTCACCTTGGGTCACTTAGCTAAGGACGCTTCCCTTGAGGACTTGCCGAAAGTGATTGATGCATTTTCAAAGGCTGATCCTGTTGAGGCTAAGGACGACGACCTCGAAACAAAGCCGAACAATGGCGTACCTCCTTTCACCAAGAAAAAGGATCCTGCTGCAACGGATGAAGATCCGATCGAAGAGATCAAGACTTTCCTGAAAGGCAAACTTTCGTCTGAAGACATGGCGCAGCTTGATGAAATGGTTGCGAAGCTCGGCGATGATGAAGAAGACGATGACACCGCCCAGGACGAAGACAAGGATGATAAGGACAAGAAAGCCAAAGACGATAAAGAAGATGACAAGGACAATAAGAATATGAAGGACACTGTTACCAAGTCCGCAATGGACGCAGCGATTAATGCCGCCTCCAAGCTCGCCACCACCAACGCCATCAAGCTCCAACGCGACATTCGTGATGCTGAACGTGCGGTGCGGCCTTTTGTTGGGGAGCTCAATATGTCGTTTGACTCTGCGGCTGAGGTTTACCGTCATGCGCTGAAAATGCGCGGCGTGAAGGAAGCTGCTGACGTTCATGAGTCCGCATTGCCGATCTTGCTCAAGAACCTTCCCAAGCCATCCTCCGAAGTCAATGGTGGGCTGCAAACTTACATGGCCGCTGATTCAGCGAGCAATGATACGTTTGACAAAATGTTCCCCACTGCTTCAAAAATCGGCTTCGCATAAACCCGCGCAACAGCGCCATTCATTTTACATAAGGAAAAATTTCAATGCCCTTTCAAACTCAAGTTAATGGAAGTATGGCGATGGGAGTCCCAGGGGACTTCGCTAGCCTCAACCCTCGTGCCATGTTGCTGGCAGGCCCAGGAGCAATCGCTGCTGGGGCGCTCGGTGTCACTATCGGTGGCTTTGCGTGGCTAAGCTCCTCGCAATTGGATGCTGACAATGCACCCGCCATTGCGAATTCATTCGGCGCTGGGCCTGTCTCGGGCTTTGTGGCGCGGCCTGGCAATGTCGTCGCGATCACCACGTATCTTGGTGACAGCTCAATGGTGATCAATCCTGGCTTCAGCGTCAACCTTCACAGCGCTGGTGACTTCTTCGTAATCAATTCCGGCGCAACTGAAGCTCAGGTTGGAATGTATGCTTATGCAACGCTTGCCAATGGTAAGGTGACCTTCGCCGCTGCCAACGCGCCGTCAACAGCCACCGCTTCTGCATCATCCATTGCTGCGGCCACTGCCAGTGCTTCCGGCTCGATCGCCGGAGACTTACTCACCATCACTGGTGCGGTCACCGGAACCTTTGTTCCTGGTTGTGCAATTTCTGGCACTGGCGTTGCAACGGGCACCACGATCCTTTCGCAGGTTTCGGGCACCACTGGTGGAGACGGCGTTTACGCTGTTTCAATTCCAGAACAGACAGTGACTGCGACCACAATCTCCGCAACCTACGGTGTTCTCACTGCTGGTGGCACGATCACTGGCACGATCGGTGTTGGCGACACGGTCGCTGGCACTGGTGTCACTGCCGGAACGGTTGTCGTCGGCCTCGGAACTGGTGCTGGTGGAGCGGGTACTTACAACGTCAACCTAACCCAAACTGCCACCAGCAATGCGTACACTTTCGGCACCAGCGTCCAGACTAAGTGGATTGCAATGAGCGCAGGCGCTGCAGGCGAGACTATCAAAATTTCATCTTATCCGCTCGGCTAATTTAGCATTAACATTTTTTGAAGAAAAGGAACAAACTATGCACCTTACTGCACAAGAAGCCGTAACTCTTTGGCGGCAACAAAGCGGAATGCTCGCACAGCGCGGCATTATCGCTCAAGACGTACGAGCCTATATTTCGGATGATATGAAATCCGGAAATCCCCTTGCTATGGACTCTGCTACGGCATTGTTGACTCCGCCCAGCGCAGGCATTCCAATCCAGCTGACCTCATTCCTTGATCCGGAGGCGGTGCGTGTTCTTTTCACGCCGATGACCGCAAGCAAGATTTTTGAAGAGCGTAAGGTCGGCGATTGGACCACCACCAACTATATCGCACGTGTTATTGAAAACACAGGCGAGGTTGGTCCATACAGTGACTTCGGTTCAAATGGCCGCGCTGACATCAATCAAAACTTTCCAAACTTCCAGCAATATCTATACGAGACCATTGTTGAATACGGTGATCTTGAAATGGATCGCGGTGCATTGACAAAGCTCAATGTTGCTTCTGAAAAACAAGTCAGCGCCGCAACAGCCTTGGCCCGATTTGCCAACACCTCATACTTCTTCGGCATCAGTGGCTTGAATAATTATGGCCTCACCAACTTCCCTGGAATGCCTGCCTCCCTAACCCCAGGAACAAAAGCCGCTGGTAACGGCAACGTTTGGGTGACTGCTGCTGGCGTGATCAATGGAACTTCAAATGAAATCGACGCAGACATCAAGGCGATGATCCAACGCGTTATCAATCAGACTGGCGGCAACGTTGGTGTTGATGATGACTTCACGTTGGTGATTCCGCAAGGTGTTGCCACTGCTCTCACTGCGACCAACAGCTTTGGCATCAGCGTGGCAGACTTGATCAAGAAGAACTATCCAAAACTGAAGACCGTTCTTGCTCCACAGACTGGCGTAGTTTCCACCACAAATCCTCAGGGAATTGTCGGCGGCAATCTTGCTATTCTGATTGCGGATAAGCTCGACGGGAATGCTTCTGGGTTCCTGGCATTTTCTGAAAAAATGCGTTCACATCCAGCTGTTCGTGCTGTTTCCTCGTTACACCAAAAATGGACCGCTGGAACTTTTGGTGCAGTAATCCGCTATCCAGTAGCGGTTTCGTCAATGCTTGGTGTTTAAGGAGAATATGAATGGCTAAAGAAAGTGAAAGTGGCGTGGTTACTGTTGCTTGCAAAATCCCCAACGGACTGCTCTTGCGCGTTGGGGAATGGGTAACCTCTCAGCAGCACGTATTCGGTGGCGGGGTGCGTGACGTGAAAGAATGGGTGTCTGATGGACAGGTCGTAGAGATCAAAGGTCCAGGCGGAAGGCTCAGCGATGATCCTGATTCTCCGACTGCTATTGGCTACGCATTGACGTACAATGTCAATGCTGAATTCATGGCAAAGTGGTTTGAAGAAAACAAGAGCCATAATGCTGTTTTGAATGGTCAGATTTTCTATGCTGCTGACCGCAGTCGCCTTACTGATCAGTGCAAGACCACAAAAGGCAAGCGCACTGGTTATGAGCCGATCAATGTTAAGGGCGGTGACCCGCGAGTGAGTGGTGTGCGTCCGTTCAAGGCTGCATAATCATGGGCTCGGTCGCGTCGTTCAACTATGCGGCGTTCATTGCGCGCTACCCTGAGTTCTCAACAGTATCATCAGGCTCGGTTCAGGCCTGCTTCAATGAGGCAGGACTTTACCTCCGCAATGATGGCTCGGGGCAAGTGACCAGTGACACTAACCAAGCTCTGTTGATGAACATGGTGACGGCGCATATCGTTGCGTTGAACTTTGGGGTCAATGGGCAGGCACCAACACCTCTCGTCGGGCGCATTAGCAGCGCAGCTGAAGGGTCGGTGAGTGTTAGTGTTGAAAACCTTCAACCGCCTGGATCGGCACAATGGTTCGCCCAAACTAAGTATGGCGCTGCCTATTGGGCGGCTTCGGCACCTTACCGTGGCTTCAAATATAAGTCGGCTAGGGTTTACAATCCCAATCCCCGCTGGCCGATGATGCAATAAAATGGCCAGCGGCGTCACAGGCGGAGAAAAGCTTGCTGTCCTTTTGAAAAAGATGGCAGCAGACATTTCGAAGGCTAATACGGTTGAGATCGGCTTTTTTGAAACAGCTGTTTACCCCGATGGAATGAATGTTGCTACTGTTGCGGCAATTCAGGAGTTCGGAGCGCCTGCAGTTGGCATCCCACCGAGACCGTTTTTCCGTAACATGATCGCGAATGAAAGTCCCCACTGGGCAGCTGACGTTGCAGCGCAGTTGAAGTTCAACGATTATGATACTGAAAAGACCATGGCTCAAATGGGCGAGGAGATTGCTGGTGAATTGCGTCAATCGATTGTTGATACCAATGATCCTGCACTCTCACCAATCACTCTTATGATTCGCAAGATGAAAGCTGAAAGCCCTGACTTGGTCGTGACAAGGGCCACTGTTGGCGAGGCCGCAAGGCGTATTGCTGCAGGGTTATCTTACTCAGGCGTATCCACAAAGCCCTTGGTCGACACTGGACGCATGCTCGACAGCATCGGTTCGCGCGTGAAGGGATAATGCACAATGAACCTTCACGGAATTGTTTCTGGGGCTGTGGGGAGCGTCAATCCGTTGGAGAGTGTTGTTCTGGAATCAAGCACAGGCTCAACAATCAATCCGGACGGCTCTCAGTCTCCGAGTTATTCAAGCACGCCGATCATCGCTCAATTTCAGCCATTGGAATACAATGAGATCATTCAAGCTGATTCTCTTCAAATCCAAGGCACACGCTGCAAGGTTTATGCCAATGCAGCCCTGCATGGCCAGGACAGAGCTTCTAACAAAGGTGGTGACTTGATCACCCGCGCAAACAGTACGACTTGGTTAGTGGTCGTCATCACTGAAGCTTGGCCGGACTGGACAGCGGCAATCCTTACCCTGCAAAACGGATCATGACATGGTCGCGACAACTCCAAATCAATCACAGGAGATGACTGCACTGAGGACGTTTCTTCTTTCGGTTTTGCCTGCTGGGACGGATGTTGTCCAAGGTGAGATCAACCGTGTTACTGAAACAGCCTCACCTGACTTTGTTGTTATGACGCCGATAATGCGTGAACGGATTTCAACAAACGTCGTGATCTATGCGGATTGTGCTTTCACTGGATCGATAGCAGGATCAGCGTTGACAATTTCAGCGGTTCAATTGGGAACGGTAACTCTTCCGGCACCGTTGTTCGGAGCGTCAATTCCGTTGGGGACAACAATTCTTTCTCAGACTAGCGGCACCGCTGGTGGAGTTGGAGTTTACGCAATATCTGCGCCGTTGACGGTTTCATCGGAGCAGATGGCCGCTGGTCAGGTTCTAGTTCGGCAGCCTTCAAAGGTTATCATTCAATTGGACATTCATAGTCCAGGCGGAGGCACCGCAATGGACTTGGTGGCCACTGTTCAAGCTGCGTTGCATTCTGACATCGTTTTGGATTCATTTGCAGCGTCTGGATTTGATGTTGTTCCACTTTACACCGAAAACCCATCACAGTCGCCCTTTATGAATGCACAAAATCAAGTTGAGCTTCGCTGGACGATGGACGTCGCTTTACAAGTCAATCAATCTATCGAATGGCCTCAACAGTTCGCAGGCTCTGCCTCACTTTCAATTTATCCGCCAGTTTAAATGGCATTAGGAGACTTCAAGTATGTCAACAATCCCAGCCTCTGCCTTTGTCAATGTTCTTCCTGGCGTCATCAGCGCAGGCGGAGCATCAATAATCCTGAATGGTTTAATGCTTACCAACTCTTGGCGAGTGCCCGTTGGTGCTGTTCAGAGTTTTGTGAGCGCAGCAGCAGTGGGTGCGTTCTTCGGCCTGTCATCCAATGAATATGCCAAGGCGCTGAATTATTTTGGCGGTTACGTTGGGGCAACCCAAGTTCCAGGACAACTCCTGATCGCTCAATATCCGCAAGCAGGCGTAGCGGCGTGGCTTAAGGGTGCTTCAGTGGCAGCGCTAACCATTGCTCAACTCGCGGCACTTTCCGGTTCGCTCAACATCACTGTTGATGGTTACGTTCATTCAGCAGCGTCTTTGAACCTGTCGGGCGCAACAAGCTTCTCAGCTGCAGCCGCCCTGATCCAAACTGCCTTGAATACCACTGAGCCCACTGAAGCGAGCGTGACTGGTTCAATCGCCGCAGTGACCTCAACCTTCACCGCCTCAATCGCCGACGAGGTTATGACCGTCACTGGTTCACCGAGCAACCCGCTTGTTGCGGGTGCTATCCTTACGGGCGGCGCAGTGGCCGCTGGAACGCAAATTCTCTCCCAGATTTCTGGGGCTGCAGGGCTTGCCGGAACCTATGCGGTATCAATCCCCCAGAACTTGCCTTCAACCTCTCTAACGGCCACTTACGGCACGTTAACTGTCACTGCAGTTGGCTCAGGTACGGTGTCCGTTGGCCAGACTGTGACTGGTGCTGGCGTAACCGCTGGAACTGCCGTAACTGCCCTAGGAACGGGCACTGGTCTGGCTGGAACCTACTTTGTCAACCTGACGCAGACGGTCACTAGCGAGGCTCTGGTCTTGGTGGCGAGCAACCTTACGGTGACTTATGATTCCGTTTCTGGCGGCTTTGTAATCACCTCCGGCATAATTGGTTCAGCCTCCGCCGTAGCTTACGCTACGGGCACGCTCGCTGCACCGCTAATGCTCACCAGCGTCACTGGCGCGACCCTTAGCCAAGGTGCGAATGGTCAAACACCAAGCGCATTCATGGCGTCAGTTGTCGCCCAACAGCAAAATTGGGCAAGCTACTTCCTTTCCTTCGATCCTGACGATGGCAATGGCAATGCTCAGAAGCTTTTGTTCTGCGCATGGACCAGCGCCCAGAATAACCGCTATGCCTTCATCTGCTGGGACACTGACGTCACCCCAACCCTCAGCAATTCCGCCACTGCCTCCCTCGGCTACCTCATTGGCCCCAACGGTGCCAATTATGTGGCATGCTGTCTGATCTATGATCCTAACAATACGGGTGTTGCGGCGTTTGTTTCCGGATCGATTGCGGCCGTAAACTTCGGCGCTTTCAATGGTCGCGTGACATTCTCATTCCGCTCACAAGCCGGATTGATCGCAGTTGTTTCAACTCAGCAAGCTTGGGCGAACCTGATCGCGAATGGCTACAATTCATATGTTGTTGATGCGACTGCCAGTCAGCAATTCACCTTCCTGTCAAATGGACAAATCAGCGGGCCATTCCAATGGCTGGACTCATTCATCAATCAAATCTGGATGAACAGCAATTTCCAAAATGACTTGATGAACCTGCTGATCTCGATGAACTCAATTCCATACACCAATGTTGGTTACGCAATGGTCGAAGCTGCGTTGATGACTGACATCAAGCGTGCTCTCGACTTCGGAGCTATTCGGGCGGGTGTCCCTTTGAGTTCTTCTGAAATCCTGATTGTGAATACTCAGGCGGGCTTCCCGATCGACACCGTTATCTCAGCGCGTGGCTGGTACTTGCAAGTTCAGCCTGCATCTCCCACAGTGCGTCAGGCTCGCTCAACGCCGACTTGCTACTTCTGGTATGCTGATGGCCAAAGCATTCAGCAAATCACCCTAAACAGCCTGTTAATTCAATAAGCGATTTTCAATCGCCTGAAAAGGAAAGTCAAAAATGGCATCAACAATCACCTCATTAAATGCCACACTTCTGCTTGGTGTGGTTCCGATCTACCCAGTCCCTCAGCAAATTCAGGGCTTCGCGGTTGATGATATGTTTGAGTTTGACGCTCTGCCGCGTGCGGAAGTTCAAATGGGTGTCGATGGGCATATGTCCGGTGGCAGGGTGTTTGAGCCTGTTGGTATGAAGATTTCACTCATGGCCAATTCGGCTTCAAACGACTTCTTCGACACCTGGATCGCAGCCCAGCTTCAAAATGACATCTATTATGCCACTGGGAATATCACCCTTCCTGCGACCAACAAAAAGTACACGATGGTGAAAGGCGTTCTGAGCACTGATCAACCTTTGCCAAATGCAAAGAAAGTTCTGCAGGCGCGTGTTTATGAAATTAAGTGGGAGAGCATTTCTTGGGCTCCTGTTGGTTTTGTTTCGATATAATTCCGTAGCAGTTTAGGAGGCAGATTATATGCGGAAAGAAATCGATGTAACCATCACAGCGGAAAATCGTGATCGTGGAAAAGTTTTTCATATTCGTGAAATGAGTGCAGCCCAAGCCGAACGTTGGGCCATTCGTGCTCTTCAAGCCGCCTCGCGAGGCGGCGTTGAGATAAGTGAAGAGGATCAAAATGCTGGTTGGGTAAAGATTGCTGAAATTGGATTGCGCGCATTGGCGAAGTCAAATTTCGCCGACATTGAACCGTTGCTCGCTGAGGTTCTGAGTTGTGTCAGTTACAATTATGATCCTTCAAAGCCAGGCTCAACAAGAAAACTCAACGCAGACGATGATATTGAAGAAGTGGACACTTTGTTCCGGCTTCGGCAGGAGGTCTTCTATCTCCACATGGGTTTTTCTACGTCCGCCGCTCCCTCAACATCTTCCCAGACATTGAAGCCGCCAGCCTCGCTCAATACCCAAACGTCGCAAGATCAATCGGCTCAGTCATCTCATCGGGTAAAGCAACGTTGATGGAACTTGATACACATTATTCAGTTGAGGATGTTTATGATCTTTTGGAAATTGCGTTGATTGATGGCCAGAATTCAACAGCAATCGCCAAACAGCGCAACAGGAAGCGTTAAGAAAAATGACCACCATTGTTGATTCATTGATTGTTCAGCTCGGTCTTGATGGCTCAAAATTCTTCAAGGGCGAGAAGCAGGCGAATGAATCCTTCAAGAAGATGAAGGAAGGCGCAGTAAAAGCCAATAAAATTGTCTCTGTGTCGACTGAACAACTGACACAAGTGTTCGGAAAACTTCGCAATGAAGCTCTTGGCTTTTTTGCAGTTCTTGTTGGCGCACGTGGGCTAAAAGAATTCGTCTCTGACCTCACCACTTCCAATGCCGAGGTTGGAAGGTTTGCGAAAAACCTTGGTGAAAGCGCACAGGAAGTTTCTGCTTTCGGTATGGCAGTTGAACGCATAGGCGGTTCATCATCAACAGCTCAACGATCTTTTGAGGGAATTTCAAAATCTCTTTATGAATTGAAGCAGAACGGCAAAGCTCTGCCCAATGAGTTCTATCGCTTGCAAGCCGCAACAGGGAAGATGATTGATACGGGGCACGGCGTCCCAAAGTTTTTCAATGACACTGCTATCGCGCTTAAACAGCTTTCCGAAATCGATCCAGCACGCGCACATTTCATCGCTCAAGGTATGGGGCTTGATGATTCGACTGCAAACCTGATGATAAAATATGGCGCTGGGTTCAGTGCTTATGTTGATAGCACAAAGAAGCTCGCTGCCTCTGACGCTGCAATTCGCGCCGCTCAGTCTCTTCAAAAATCATGGGCAACCCTGCAGCAGACTGCCTTTTCTCTTGCCAACGTACTTTATGAAAAGGTTGGTCCAATTGTTGCGAGCCTGTTGGATCGATTTTCTCACTGGATTGAAACAAGCAAGGAGCTTCGCGATGCGATAACCTCATTGGGTGATTACATCACCAAGATTGACTGGACTTCCGTCGGCAAGGATTTAAAGGACGGCCTGAAAGAAGCCCTCGCAGTGGTTCAAGCTATCGCGAGTGGGCTTTCCTCGGTGAAAGGAATGTTCGTAAAGAGCGATGCTGAGGTGGCTGCGGATAAAGACAAACGCTCTGGCAACACTCAATCAGCCTATGACTCAGCAGCAAAAGACTATGCTGATGCCCATGGAATGAGGGTCGATCAAATTAAGCCTGGAGACAGTTCAGTTTTAGATGCACTACGGCCTGCAAGTAGTATTGGTGCAGCAGCAACCAAAGCCCTTTCCGGAGGCTCATCTGGCCTAAAGTCGAACCAAAGTGAAGCCTACCAAGCTGCTAGGGCTGAAGGCCTCTCCGACGCTGCAGCCAAAGCATTCGTAGCCAACATATCTGGCGAGAGCCTCTCCAATCCAAGCAATAGTCACTGGGACAGAACTCACAATGCCCAAGGCATGGTTCAATGGAGCGATGAAAGAGCAGCCGCCATAAAAGACAAGTTCGGAAAACTTCCAAAGGACATGAGCGTTGCGGAACAGACCAAAGCTGCAATTTGGGAAATGAAAACTAACCCAGCCTATGCTCAAACTTGGAGTGCGCTCAATTCAAATTCATCTTCGGCAGCGATGCTTGATCCATTGGTCAGGAATTATGAAAACCCACAAGACCCAGATACTGCTCTTGCCTCGCGGATGAAATACTTGCGCAGCTCTTCAATGTGGAGCGGTTCAAGCGACGTCAGCATGGGCGCTTCTCCGGCACATCCATCGCTCTCTACGACCACGAATAACCACCCAGTCTCAACCAGCGAAACGTCAAACGCAATTCATGTCGGTCGAATAGACATAAATGCACCTCGGGCTCAGAATTCATCGGATATTGCTAGTGGAATTTCTGATGCGCTGAGGCGCTCCGCCTTCACCATGCAAGCTGATTCCGGACAGGCCTAATCAATGTCGTTTTTTGTCAATGTTCCAATTCTTCCTGGTGTTCCTGCAATAAATTCTGCAATTGGCGTGATCTCGCAGATCGCAGACCTGTTGCTCGGAGACACTGTTAGCAATCTTTTTGGTGATGCTCAGCAATGGGGAATATTTCAAGGTGGTGATCCTGTTGTCACTGCTGACTCAGTCGTCTCAATGGAATTCAAGAAAGAATGGGCCATCTCCGATTATCCAGTCGAAGAAGGCAGCTTTGAAACGTATGACAGGGTGTCATTGCCGTTCGACGCTCGCATACGTTTCTCCGCCGGAGGTTCGCTGGCATCGAGAGAAGCCCTCCTGTCTTCGATTGAAGCAATCTCCGGCGACACCGATCTTTTTGACGTTGTGACACCTGAGCGAGTTTACACTGGCGTTACAATTTCTCATTATAGCTACAATCGTTCAGCAAGAAATGGTGTTGGGTTATTGCAAGTTGATGTCTGGGTTTTCCAAGTTAACCAAAATGCTATGTCAGTGTTCGGGAACACCGCAGCACCCGATGGCGCAGATCAGGTCAATGATGGCCCTGTTCAGGCTACGGCTCCATCTTCATCGCAGCAAAGCGCGATCACAAACGGACTGCCATACTCACCATAAGGGAATTATTGAATGCTCGTAATTCCTATCAAGGCAGTTCCAAACCAAAGCCTGAGCGTTCAGGCTGGCGGGCAGAGTTGTCAGGTCAACGTCTATCAAAAACTCTACGGATTATTTGTTGATTTGTACGTCGGGAATAAGTTGGTGATTGCTGGGGTGTTGGCACAGAACTTGCGGCCAATGGTGTTGAATGCCTATTTGGGTCTCGTCGGAGACCTCGTATTTTTTGATAATCTTGGAACCAATGATCCTTATTACACTGGATTGGGTACGCGGTTCAGCTTGGTTTACCTAGCGCCAAGTGACTTGCCTGCGAGCTTCAAAGAATGAGTTTTTCAAGAAAACTTTTGCAAGCTCAGTTCGCTCTTGCGTCCGGTCAATTTCAGGAAGGTGGCAACGCTGCCTCCATTTCTGGTTTAAGGATGACGGCAGACATTGAGGTTGTTGGCGGAGGTGTTTCATCAGGGATCATGAGCCTTTCGATTTATGGCATGCCATTGCAGATCATGAATCAGTTGAGCACGTTTGGCACACAAACCGACCAACGCGGAAACAATAAAATTCAGTTGTTCTCCGGTGACTCTTCCGATGGACAAAATATCGACAGCCCGATATTGGTCTATAGCGGAATGATTTTCAATGCGTTTGTTGATGCACAAAATCAACCGGATGTTTGTTTTCGAATTATTACAGTTCCTGGTGGCGGTGTTTGGGCTGTTGCTCCTGCGCTCCCGATCAGCAAGCCAGGCCCTCAAGACATCAGCGCGATGATGTCGAACCTTGCCGGACAGATGGGGTTGACTTTTGAAAATAATGGAGTGTCAGTTAAATTATCCAACCCCTATTACAGTGGCTCCCCTTGGACACAAGCTGTTCGCTTGGCTCAACACGCTAACGTTGACATGGTGGTGGATCGCGGAATTCTTGCAATATCTCCAAGAGGGAAGCCTCGCAGTGGGGATGCCGTTTTAATCTCACCGGAAACTGGAATGGTCGGTTATCCGGCCTTCCGAGAGAACTCGATCATCGTGAAATCCATCTTCAACCCAGCGGTTAAGGTCGGTGGCCAAATTCAAGTTGAGAGCAGCCTTACCCCAGCCAACGGGACATGGATAGTAAATCGCATGGTGCTTGATCTTGAATGCCTGATGCCGCATGGACGTTGGTTCCAAACGATTGAAGCCACCCCAAGTGGCGGAGAGTGATTAATGGGCGGGCCATATTATGGACAAAAAACGCTTAGCGATGACGCAAGTGAATTTCATAAAATCAGCTTTGCAATTCGGCAAGCTCTAAGCCATCTACGAGTTTCAATCCCAGTAAAAGTCATTGCGGTTAAAGGTGGTGGACTTGGCGCTGCGGGAACGGTTGACGTTCAACCGATGGTTAAGCAAATGGATGGGGTCGGGAACTCATCCTCTCATGGCAAAATTTACGGGGTTCCTGTTGCGCGTATTCAAGGTGGGTTAAATGCAATTATCTGTGATCCACAGGTTGGTGACTTCGGGATCATGCTTGTCGCTGATCGCGACATTTCAAGCGTAAAAAATAACAAGGGGTCTGAATCAAATCCTGCTTCACTTCGAAGGCATGATTTTTCAGACGGAATTTATATCGGTGCCATTCTTAATCCAGGCACCCCAAATCAATATGTTCAGTTTACATCAACTGGGATCAACATTTCCGACAAAAATGGAAACACGATCACGACCTCGCCTGCCGGAATAAACCTCAATGGCTTGCTGATTGATAATCACGGAAACGTCACCACAACGGGCAACTTCACTGCAAATGGCATCGACCTTGAGCACCACACTCATGGCGGTGGCCCTCCGCCTGATCCTGGGAGTTAAAATTGACCACACCTCAGCAAACGCTTTTACTTGATCAGGTTCTTTGGGACTTGGTGGTTGATCTAAACGGAAACATCGCAGTGGCCTCCCTGCCTTATGCGCTGGCACAAGATGCAGCAGGTGAGTGTCGCCTTTTCACTGGTGATGCGTATTATGATCAATCTAGGGGCATTCCATATTGGCAACAAATTCTTGGACATTGGCCTCCACTGTCATTGGCGCGGTCTTACCTCGCAAAAGCTGCATTACTGGTTCCGGGAGTTGTGGCATCACGCGTTTATTTTTCATCATGGGAGAACCGTGTTCTTTCTGGGCAAGTCCAGGTGACCGACACAAATGGCATAATTTCTGCGGCGGCATTCTAAATGACTAACGTTCCAGTTCCATTATTCACCGCGACAGGTCTCCAAATTCCAGCAGAGTCAGCAGTGCTGGCGGGTGTTCAAGCAGACATTCAAGCGGCGTTTGGTGGCAACCTAAATATGTCGCCTGCAACTCCACAAGGTCAGCTCGCCGCATCAATCGCCGCGATTGTAGGGAATTGTTATTCATTGCTGTTGCAATATACTAATCTTGTTGATCCTGCGCTTACCTCGGGCCGAATGCAGGATGCAATAGGTAGAATTTATTTCCAGAATAGGATCGGTGCACAGCCGACTGTTGTTCTTGCAACCTGCACTGGATTGGCTGGCGTTGTCATTCCGGTGAATTCACAAGCACAAGACAATGCTGGAAACATTTACATCTGTACTCAATCTGGCACCATTCCGTTATCGGGTTCAATCGTGTTGCCTTTTGCAAATCTTATTCCAGGACCAACATCATGCGCGGCCGGTGCACTCAACGTCATCTATCAAGCTATTCCAGGCTGGGATGCGATCACTAACGTGGCTGCGGGAGCGATTGGAAATCTGACGGAAACACCTTCGCAATTTGAAGCTCGGCGCGTGGCATCAGTGGCTCAGAACTCGATCGGATGGCTTTCCGCTGTATTAGGAGCAGTTCTTAATGTTCCTGGGGTGCTGGATGCTTATGCGACGGAGAACACCAGCAATAATCCAGTGACTATCGGCGGTGTTACGCTTGCACCAAACTCAGTTTATGTTTGTGCACTTGGTGGAGACTCATTAGCAGTAGCAACAGCAATATGGTCGCACAAGGGACCAGGAGCTGCTTACAACGGAAACACACTGGTGAGCGTTCAGGACACAAGCCCTGGATATTTGCCACCTTATCCGACTTATCAAGTGGCCTATGAAACGCCAGCAGCATTGCAGATTGTTATGTCGGTCACTTTGCTTAACGGGCCGTTGGTTCCTGCGAATGCACTCGCCTTGGTCCAGAATGCGATCATAAATGCGTTTGCCGGATTGGATGGTGGACCACGCGCCAAGATCGGCTCAAACATATTGACCTCTCGCTATTATGCGTCACTGATTGCGCTCGGCTCTTGGGTTCAAGTCAAATCAGTTTACATCAGTTCACAGAATACCGCTGTTGCTGTTTTCGGAGGCTCGATCTCAGCAACAACCATGACCGTAACTTCAGTGACTTCTGGAACATTGGGCATTGGTCAGACCTTGATCGACCTAACTGGATCAATTATCTCCGGCACAACAATTCTCGCTCAGTTGACAGGAACTACGGGCGGAACTGGAACCTACACAGTTTCAAATTCCCACAACGTAACTGCAGAGCTGATCTATGGTGTTGTCCCAACACTGAATGAGGTCTCGGCAAATATAAATCAGTCCCCAGCAATCAATGCAGGGAATATCACATTGAATTTGGTGTAACATGAGCGGCCCGCAATATCCACTGCCTGCGATAGCCGGAAGCAATTCAATCGGACAATATGAAATTGGAGTCAGCCAAATCGGCGACATCCCGATCTTTGACTATTGGGACACCATCGCTAGCCAATTTGCTAATTCTGCAATTCTAACAAAGATCATCGGAAACATCGCAGCCTATATTGACCAGACTGAAAACCTGTCAAACTTTTTTGATGCGATATGGAACATCGATACAGCTTTTGGTTATGGACTTGACCTTTGGGGTCGCATTGTTGGCATAACTCGCATCTTGAATGTCCCGTCATCATCACCCTTTGGTTTTCACGAGGCGCTTCCAGGGGTTTTGGATTTTAATTCAAGTGCACAAGGCTTCGGAACTTTTTCAGCAGCTGGATCATTTTACTTCGGAACAGATATAACTTCAAATTTCTTACTCTCTGACTCAGCATTCAGGTCTTTGATTTTAGCAAAGGCAGCATCAAATATCACCAATGGCTCCATTCCATCAATCAACGCAATTCTAAAAACACTATTCCCTGAAAGAGGCAATTGCTACGTTGTTGATGGAGCAATTAGCTCAGCGCTATATTTTGGGTTCGCCGAGGCTTCTGGCGGCATTGGTGGTGTAGTTGGATTCAATCAGGATGCCTTTTACAATGGACAATCATTGCCACATATGACGATGACATATGTGTTCAATTTTGGCCTATCTCCTTTTGAATTGGCTCTTGTTCAGCAATCCGGCATTTTGCCAAAACCAGTTGGGGTTTTAGCCAACACCTTAGTAATTTAACGGATGATATAAGATGCAAGATTCCAATATGCCTCCAAAATTTGCAGTCCCTTTCGCTAATTCGGCAGGGGCTGGATATATCAATCCAATACCGTTGGCCTCTCAAATAGGGATCGTGGCTGGCAAGGCATCTCTGACTGATGGGTTCCCACCTCTAACTTTCATAAGTCCTGGTGCTGGCGGAACACCTCCATTCGGATCAGACATTAATGGAGTGCTGAATCAAGTAACAGCTTGGGCACAATGGCAAGCCCTTGGCGGGCCAGTTTTTTATGATGCAACTTTCATTTTATCGAACGGCGGCTACCCAAAGGGTGCGCTCCTGAATAACCTAACTGCGGTCGGATCTTTTTGGATATCTACAGTTGAAAATAATACGTCCAATCCCGATACTGGCGGTGCAAATTGGGTGGCGTTTAATGCTTTTGGCATTCAATTTAATGCTTCTGGTTCTGGGTCGATATCTGCCGCCAACACTGTCTTAACAACAGCTCAACTCGGAAGCATAATTTGTTTCAATGCAATCAGCTCTGTGGCTCAGACTGCAGTGCTGTGTTCTTCCACCGGATTGCCGAAAGGTTCTAATTATTTTGTGGAGAGAACAACGCTTGGCGGAACTCTTTTGATCACAACTCCGGATGGAACGCAGATTGACCCAGGAAATGGAACTCTTGTTGCAGGCGCAACAGGGATAACAATCCAAAATGGTGAAAATGCATTCATTTGGTGGAATGGAACAAATTGGGTTGTAACTGGAACATTTACGACACGGTATGTAAATCCATCGGGTGCGTTGAATCAGCCAAATGTTTGGGCGGCCCAAAACACTTACAATGGACCAATTGCCTATAAGGAATATGCAATTCCAGTCTCAAGTGGGAATGCCACTTGGGATATGACTCAAGGGCCAAACGCATCTCTTACAATCACTGGAGCGACAACACTGTTAGCACCAGTAAATCCGGCAATTGGTTTTGGTGGGCGTTTACGAATTGTAAACACAACAGGAAACATCCTAACATTTGCTTCAGCTTACGCATTGCCGGATGGCACCGTTCCATTGATCGACATCGCTGCCGGAGCCACAACGATTTTAGATTATTCTGTGATTGCGACTTCCGGTGTTGGATACATCTTAACTTGGGAAAGCCTATCAAAAAAAGGGCCGCATGTTATCATCGAGGATCAAAAATCTTCTGGCACAGCAGCTCAAACCCTCACATCGGCAGCCGACAATCAGCGCAACCTAACTGCCCTCGTACAAAACTATGGAGGCTTATCGTCTCTTGTTTCCAATCAGTTCGTGCTTCCTGCTGGAAAGCACTCAATGTCATTTTGGACATCTATTTTGGGCCCGAACGAAACGTCTGGATCACATTATAGGGCATCGATTCATAACGTTACGGATAACACACTTGCCATTCAAGGGAATACTGTTTCGACAGGAGTTCACTTTGATACGTCAGGTTCGACAGACATAGTTCTAAACTCAAATGGCTCTGGAATTATTACCATTGCGGCTACGAAAACGTTTGAGTTGCGCACATATAGCAACGTTGCTGCTACTGGTGGCGTACCTCTGAGCACTGGTTCCGTTGAAGTCTATGCTCATGTTGAAATTACGAAAATATAATGGTCGTAGCTTTGATGGCTGAGATTCAGGGATAAAAAATGGCACCTCCTAATATCTATTACAGCGAAGTTCCAACACCAGCACAATGGCTAAGTTGGTTCGCGACGAAGCAAGACGTGCTTGGATTCTTTCCGCCGAACCCTGCCAGCTCCCTTGCACATAGCGTTGTCCTCGGGACAGGTGGCGCAGCCTTTGGGCAGGCAATAACAGGAACATCAGGCCAATTCCTGGTGGATCAAGGTGCTGGTCTCGATCCTTCTTTTGTGCCTATCAGTGGCGATGTTAGCGCTACGGCATCGGGCGTATTGACTGTGCACAATGTCCCAGCCGCATCATTCAATAGTTCTTTTCTCACATGGTTCGCCGCGCTACCAACTTCGTTACCAGGAAGTGCAGGAGTTGCATGGAATAATGGAGGCACAATTGCAGTTTCATAAAGGACAGCTTATGTTAAAAAAACTAATTACTGCCGTAGTTTTTGCAATGGTGTTTTCAACAGCAGCTTTTGCACAGACTTACCCATCGCCAACTTACAACGTCATCACTGGTAAAGCAGAGCCAATCCTTCCCTTCCTCGCGGGTTTTATCGACGCCTCAAAGTTCGCCGGTGTGGACATAACTGGAGCCACGGACAGCACGGCTGGGATCAACACCGCTCTCACCGCAGCGCTCGCTGCAAACAAGACGCTATATTTCCCTTGCGGGATTTATAAGGTTAGCGGCAGCGGCACAGAAGTTTTCTTGGTGACAAACAATGCGCTCAACCTTTTGGGTGAAAACAATAACTGCACCTATTTTAATCTCAGCGGCGTTGGCTCCACCACTGTAGTTTGGCATCAGGTTTTAGCAGGCGCAATTACTGGTTCATCGATCCAAAATATATCAATCAATGTCGGCGGGGGCCAAAACTTTTACAAATTGGATGGTGGGGCAACCGGATATATCCAACATCTTAACATACATGATTTTATCGGGGGAACGTCATTTGCTGGCCCTGTTATCTCTCTCAATGCCACATCTGGAAATCCTAGTGGGGCAATCGCTTATTCAACAATTTATAACAACATCTTCAACTCTTTTTATTGTGCATATTGTGGGGATGGTGTTGATGTTACTAACAACATTTTTGGAGGAACACTACCAGGAATTGAGATGAGTTTTGTCTCTGGTGCCGCTGGTGCCTCAATTACAAAAAATGTAATTGGGAATAGCGGGGGCCAGTTGATCCTGCACAATGGCGTGGGTGTCACCATCTGGCACAATGAGTTTGAAGCTTCCGTTGCGGACACGAGCCCAAACAATGCGATTATTGATTTGCAGGGCGATATTTCACAAATCTTAAATGCCGATTTTAAAGACAACTCAGTGAGCGTTTTATTAGGGGCTGGAAGTCCCGGGCCTGATGCGGTGCGCGTTAATAGCGCTGACAATGTTCATTTTGCTGGTGGCCGGATATCATTATATGCTGGCACTGGCTCGTCATACCATATTCGGCTCACTGCATCATCCACTAACACTGACATTGCTCAAACCGGAATACGTTTTGAAACAATAATTGGCAGTGGCACTGCCATGCGTATTTTCGACGCGGCTGGGCATACCTCAATTTGTTCCCCCCTTTTTTCCGCACCTAGCAATACAACAGTATTGCACGGTGACCCAACATTTGGGTGTGGGGCATTTAGGACAGTAGCATTGTTTGATCAAGCGCCGCTTGCAGCTAACAGCGTCATGGGGAATAATACTGGTTCACCTACAGCACCTATTGCATTGACGGTTGCGCAAGTCAAAACTTTGCTGGCTATTGTTCGTGCTGATGTCACTGATTGGGGTGCAGGCGTGCAGACAGCGCTTGGAATAAATGTTGGGGCTGCGGGCGCGTTTGTTACTAATGGCGGGGCGCTTGGAACTCCTTCGTCAGGCAGTGCTGCAAACCTCACTGGTCTGCCTCTTACGGGCCTTGCAAGCCAAGCGGCGAACACTATTTTGGGCAACGCAACTGCGGGCAGCGCTGCGCCAACCGCACTCGCTGCACCTTCTTGCTCGACTTCTGCGAGCGCATTAAATTACACCACCTCGACGGGGTTTACTTGCAACACAGCAGTTGCGGCTTCTACGGTCACTACTAACGCAAACTTGACTGGCCCTGTGACTAGCGTAGGCAATGCCACGGCGGTTACCAACAACGCGATCACTAACGCTATGGCCGCGCAAATGGCGACACTCACCATTAAGGGCAATAACACAGGAGGCACTGCCAACGCTCTTGATCTCACCGTAGCCAATGTCAACGCGATGATCAATTCAAGTGTTGCGCCAGTCTTTGCAAACAACACTGCGAAGCCCACCACGGTTGCAGGTTATGGGATCACCGATGCGGTGACGCCAACAACATTGAGTAACAATACACTTCCTGCGAGTGTTACAACCTTGGCAGCCAGTGCGGCAGTGACGCTATCACCAGCATCTGCTGCGGTGGCAATTTCGCCTACCGGCACCGGC
>Ga0208589_1000221_pt1 | contig 27938 bp, 26 predicted proteins | sample NGESurshal092012_2_FD_184486 | JGI IMG/M metagenome (GOLD analysis project Ga0208589, IMG submission 184486) | Arctic peat soil microbial communities from Barrow, Alaska - NGEE Surface sample F53-2 shallow-092012 (SPAdes) | ecosystem: Environmental > Terrestrial > Soil > Wetlands > Peat ...
AAGGTCACCGGGGCCACGTCTGCACCAGCCAAACCGGAATAGTACTGCCCCGTCATCACACCGTACTGCGCTTCGAGCGTGAGGTCGTCGGTGATGTACGAGGTGTACTTGAGGATGCCGACCCTGAACGTGTCCTTGGTCGTCACGCCCGAACCGTAAAGTGGGCCGACCTTCTGGTCCGTGTAGTCATAGTTGTAGAAATTGTTGGTGGTCTCCTGGTTCTGGGTCTGGACGCCCGTGAACTCCAGCACATTGTTGTCGTTGATGTTCCAGTCCAGCTTGCCATACAGCTTGGGGCTGATACGACCCGTCGATTGATAGAAACCCTGCGGCGCCGTTATGCCGAAGTTCGGCTGGCCACCCTGGTTGCTGTCATGCTGCCACTCGGCCGTGATGAAGAAGAACAGCTTGTCCTTGATCAGCGGGCCGCTGAGGTAGGCGTCGTACACGGTCTCCCAGTCGCTGTTCTGGTTTTTGCCGTTTTCGATCTGGCCGTAGCCGGGAGCATAGTTCGTGGTGCCCTGGTTCGGGGCCAGATACGATTTAGGAATGCCATTGGGGTCACCATAACCGTTGTCAAGCGCACCGACCGGCGTCAGCGGATTGTTGTAATGAACGTTGTCGAAGTTGCCTTCGGCCCAGGACGGGCGCCAGGACGCATACACACCGGCATGGAAGTCGTTGCTGCCGCGCTGGCCGATCTGGCTGATCACGCCACCGGTCGAACGGCCGTATTCGGGGCCATAACCGGAGGTAATGGTCTGCTGCTCGGCAATGGCAAAGAACGGCAGTATTACGCCGCCCGCACCACCGATCGGATCGGTGGTGTTGAAACCGTTGAGGTAATAGGCGTTTTCCACGACGCTGTTGCCGCCGAACGAAACCAGCGGCGAACCGGTCGGACCCGTGCCGAGGGTGGAGCCGCCCAGGTTCGTGCCGGGGGCCAGCAGTGCAATCGCTTCAGCGGTGTGAGCCACAGGCAGGGTCTTCAACTGCTGCGCGGTGATCACCTGGTTCTGGCGGGTGGAAGACACGTCGATCGCAGGCAGCGCATTGGCCGTAACCGTGACGCCGGCGAGGTTCTGCACGTTCTTGCCGGCCTCGGCAGCGGAAAACGCCACCGCCGTGCCACCAGCCACGGTCACCTGCACATCGTCGTGCGTAGCCACCACGGTGCCGTTCTGCACCAGCGACACGGTGTAGTTGCCCACCGGCAACTGGTTGGCGCCATAGCGGCCATCGCTGCCGACGGCCACTTCACGGGTCAGGCCGGTCTGGGTGCTGACGACGCGAACCGTCTCGCCAGCCGACACCGGCGCGGTACCAAACACGGAACCGGTGGTGGCCTGTGCAAACACCTGGCCCGACAAGCCGACGCCCGCGGCAATGGCCAGCGCCAGCGCGGTATGACGTACGTACGCTTTTTTGATATGCGTCAATTTTTTACTGTTCATTTAATAGGCTCCCCAGCGTCCAGAACTTTCGAAAGAATTGAATAAATAACTGATTTCATTCAAACCAGCATGTAGTTGATGCAGACGATTCAAATTGCCTGTCCGTTAGAAGAACCCGCCTTCCTTCAAGCGTGTTAGCAATTTGTTCTCGGGGAACACTAGAGGCTGCGATAACGAAAAGTCAACAACATCATATTGCGTTAACGCATGTTATTACGCATGAAAATATTTGTAGCTGAATATTGCGCAATAGCGCATGTTATTACGCATGAAAATATCTATGAGTTGATCGAAATATATTGCGACAACTATGACTTGAAAGCTGTTTTGCTGGATGCTCGCAAAGGCAGCGGTATTCAACTACCTGATTAGCGTCGAACCTCAGTCAGTGAGAGCGTAGTTTTCAACCGTTCACCCTGAGCGTAGGCCGTCAGGCCGGAGTCGAAGGGCACGCCAGGGGCAGCGTTTCGACTTCGCTCGCTGAAGCGAGCTACGCTCAGCGCGAACGGGGAAAGGCTAACTGAGGTTCGACGCTAATCAGGTTCAACTATCAGCACATTCGTTTGCGAAAATCGACGCGCCGACATGGCCTGCTTCGCTGTTTTCGCGGCAGAAACGCAGACGTTTCATGCTGAAGGCAAAGTGATACCGTCGTTTCGCGGCAAGATTCGGGTCAATAGCGTCGCCCCCGACATCCCGTTGTTCAAGGTCCGTTTATCTGGATGACTTGCTCGGACAGGGTTTCGCCGTCGGCATTCCACGCGCGCAATCGATAGCGACCTGGGCGCAGGTAAAGCTTGCTGCTGGAATTCGGCTCAGTGAATGCATAACGGTCCGCCGCTGTGGCGTCGTCTGACTCCCCGATGTAGCGGGCGCTTATCACGCAGGGAATCTGTGTCCTGCAAAGATTGGTATCAATGGGAAATGGGTAGCGTTGCCCATCCAGGGAAAGCCACTTTGGGCGCTGCAGATCATTGAACGCGATCAGCGAATTCATGACGAGCCGCGTCTGAGCATGGATGTAGTCTGAAAACGTGCTTCTTACGCCCTCACCGAACGTTTTCACATTGAGCGCGATCGGCAGGAGCACGTCGAGGTCATAGAGCTTCGGCAATGCACTCCATGGCTTGCCGGTGGCGCGGTTGACCAACACCTCGGTTGACTGCGCAGGAAACCGGTGCATCAGCACATGGTAGTCATCGGGCGTATCCAGACCGGATTCAAGGAACTCGGTCTGGTCGATCGACAGCGGATCGAAGCCAGTCAACTTTGCCAGCTTCATCGCCATCGGCTCGATGTTGTTGAGCCGCCCCCTGGCCTTGTCGATGTGTGCATAGCCGGTATGCACGAACAGACGCGCATGGGGGTCCTTGGCAAACACTTTCTGAAACAGGGTCTCGGCCTGCGCGGTATCGCGTGCTTGCGGGTCGAGGATGGAATTGTCGTAGGGCACGAGAATGAAACCCAACCGGATCGCTTCGCGTACGATCTCGCCGTAAACTGGCTCTCGCAGGTATTCGGAACCGCTGGTCTTGACCGGATAGCCCCGACGCATCAACCCGGGATCGTCTTCGCCCAATGCCTCGGCCGCAAAGTAGGTGAATCCAAGCGCACGCAAGCGTGGCAGAAGAGCAAGGGTAAGCTCGCGCGTATGAGCGTTGTGGTGAGCCTCGTTGATCATCACGATACGACGATCGGCGGCGAGTTTCGTGATGACATCGACCGCATCAGCACCCTTCCATTCGTCGTGATCGGGCAGAACCAGATCGGGCGGCGGCTCGCTCTTGAGCGGAAAACCCAGCACGGCCTGGTTGTACAGCCCCAGCTCGTCCAGCGAGAACGACCGGAACTGTCCGGCCATCACCTGATCCGACGCGGATAGATGCGGCATGGTCTGCGCGAGATACTGGTAACGGGCGAGCTGGTTGGGCTGTCGCCGCAACATCTGGAACATATCGATCTCGTCCTTGTCGAACGATGGCGATTGCGCGATCACGTTACATGGGATCAACAGCGCCATCAGACCCAAGGGCAAGTTGAAAGTTCTTCTCGACATGACATCAACCGACATGATTGAGATGACTCAAGCGTGCACGTCAAGTAATCACACGACAAGTACCAAGTAGGGATGGATCACACTCTTCAAATCCGTGGTGTTTCCCCTATTGGGTGTCCACCGTGCAGGGCGATGGCCTCAACCTGCAGTTCCCGGGCGCACAGGAGATCGGCTCACTCAGCGTGCAGCAGCTCAAGGCTCGCCTGGCCGCCAACGACATCACCCTGATCGACGTGCGTCCGGCCCACGGCCGCCCCCAGGCCACGCCGCTGTTGCAGGCGCGGGTGCTGGAAGACGAAGGCTACGAAAACCTCGCCGCGCTGCCCAAAGACACCCCGCTCGTCTTCATCTGTCACCACGGCATCTCCAGCCGCGGCATGGCCGAGCGCTTCGCCGCACACGGTTTCAGCGACGTGCACAACGTGGAGGGCGGCATGGATGCGTGGGCTGCAGAAGTCGATTCGAGTGTGCCGCGCTACTGAGCCAGGCCGGCTTGCTGCCCGGAAGTCGCTGCAAGAGCCCTGAACAAAAACGCCCCTGTTGGGGCGTTTTTGTTTCAGCCATCAACCATCGGCAAGCTCAGCCCTTGGGAGTGGGCACTTCACTGGCCCGATTGAAGTCGCCGATCACCCCGACCAGATCGGCCACCGCTGCGCGCTCGGCCTCGCTGAGATCGGGGTTCCAGCTGTCGAGAATCAGTACCACGCGGGTCTCGGCACTGTTGTTCCACGCCTCGTGCACATATGTGTCATCGAAGGTGACGCAATGGCCCTCTTGCCATTCATGGATCTCGCCACCAACGCGCAAGGCGCAATCGCGCGGCACGATCAGCGGCAGATGCGTGACCAGCCGGGTGTTGGTGACACCACGATGCGGAAGAATGTGCGTGCCCGGCCGCAGCACCGAATACAGCGTTTCCGGCGAGTGCTCGCGCACATGCACGAGCGGCAGCGCATCCAGCAGTGCGGCGGTTTGCGGACAGCGCGCGCCATGCGCGGCATAACGTTCGCCATGCCGGTGGAAGAAATACGCATCCCAGGCCGGCTGCTGGGTACTGGAAGATCGCAGCAGGTCGGCCGCGTCCTGCGGCGAATCCGTCTGCAGGAATGACTCCAGGTCCTGCGGTTGCGACAGCACCGCGTGCAGCTCCTCGCGGATCGTGCCGGTGTTCGCCTCCAGTTCCGCCAGCCACGGAAAGCGTTCGCGCGGATAATACGGCTGGCTCGGCACGCCCGGAAAATACAGAAACTTGGGCTGCTGCCGCGAATCAGGCAACGTGGCTTTCTGCTCGCCCAGGTAGATCGCCAGGCATTGTTCCACCCGCACGAGTTCCGAACTGCCGTAGCGCTGTCGCAACGGTTCGAGGACGCCATCGAACAGGTTGCGCCGCCCCTCATGCACATACTGTATGGCGCGCTTGACCACGTCGCGCAACTCCGGCGCCGTCGTCTCGTCGCTTAGCCAGCGTCCTTTCGCCTGCGCCACATTGATCGCGTTGAAACTGGCCACCAGGGCTTCGCGGGTTTCTCCCAGCTGATCCAGCAGCATCGCCAGTCGCAGGCGCGCCACGAACATGTCTGGCTTGAGTTCAAGTCCGTGACGCAAGTCAGCGACCGCCCCCAAGGCATCGCCAGCGCTCATCCGCGCCACACCCAGCTGATGCAGGGTGAACGGGTCCTGCGGATGCGCTCGATGCGCCGTGCTCAACAGCTCGATCGCACGATCTGCCGCACCACGCGCGAGGTTGATGCTGGACAGCTGCTGCAAGGCCTCGAGATCATCCGGTTCGGTCTCGAGCAGATGCGTATAGGATTGCTCCGCAAGCGCCTGGTCCCCCTGACGCAAGCCGGATCGGGCCCGCTCGCGATCATCTGCAGAATGCTGCTGTTGCTCGTTCTTCATTGCTGGATTCACTATCGGATGGGCTGCGGAGCCCGGATACGGCACCGCAGCAGGCTGCACTAACCGGCATAATACGCGGTGACGCATGCCGTTGCCTTCGCGGGCGGCTAGGCGCCTCGAAACACGGGACACGCCGCGCTGCCTTGTTGCAGGCTGCACGTCACTGATCACCTGATGCCGAAAGGTTAGAAATGATTCCTCGCCTACAGGGACTGAGTCCAGCCACCCGCATGCACATCATGGTCGCCGGCGAAGCGCTTGAAGCAGGCCGGGTAGAGGTCGCCGAACATCACCTTGCCGACGCTGCCGCGTCGGATCCGCAGCACCCCGAAGTCCTGCGCATGCAGGCCGGCATCCACAGCTTGCGCGGCCGCCCCCAGCAGGCCATCGACGCGATGCGACTTGCTCTGGCCCAACGCCCGCAGGACGCGGTTTACCACAACACCATGGGCGCCCTGCTGGGCAGCGCCGGCTACTTCGATGCGGCGATTGCCGCGCTGCGCCGTTGTTGCGAGCTGCAGCCGGACCTGGCCATCGCCTGGTTCAACCTCGGCGTCATGCTGACCCGCTGCGTGCGCAACGACGAGGCGGTGGTCACCTTGCAGCGCGCCGTTGCGCTGGCGCCGGATCACATGGCGGCACGTGCACTGCTGGGCGACATGCTGCGTACCCGCGGCGATGCCGAGGAGACCGCGGCGGAATATCGCAAGGTGCTGGCGGAGCAACCCTGGGCCGGCATGGCGTGGTGGGGCCTGGCCGATCTCAAGACCACGCACTTCGCCGAGGGCGACATCGCGCGCATGCGGGCGGCGATGCAGCAGTCGCGCGCCAGCGATGACGACCTGATCGCCATGGGTTTCGCGCTGGCCAAGGCACTGGACGATGCCGACCGTCATGCCGAATCGCTGGCCGCACTCGCCCAGGCCAATGCCATGGCGCGGCGTCGACAGCAGTGGAATGCCAGCACCTTCTCCGCGGGAATTTCCGCGGTCAATCAGGCTTTCGTGCCGCCGCCCGCCGCCGCCACGGAAGCGCTCGGCGCGGAAGTCATCTTCATCGTCAGCCTGCCGCGATCCGGCTCGACCCTGGTCGAGCAGATTCTCGCCTCGCATTCGGCAGTCGAAGGTGCCGGCGAACTGCCGGATCTTCCGCTGGTGCTGGCGGAGGAATCGAAGCGTCGGCGGCAACCGTTCCCGCGCTGGGTAGGCGCGATGCAGCCGGCGGACTGGGAACGGCTCGGCAGGCGCTACCTGGAACGCACCGCGCACTGGCGGCGACAGCGCCCGATGTTCACCGACAAATTGCCCAATAACTGGATGTACATCGGCGCCATACGCGCCATGCTGCCAGCGGCGCGCATCATCGCCTGCCGCCGCGATCCGCTGGAAACCTGCTTCTCCTGCTATCGCCAGCATCTGGCGAACAACGAGTACACGCGCACCTTCAGCGACCTCGCCAGTTTCTGGCGCGACTTCGACCGCAGCGTGACGCATTGGTGCGGCTTGCACCCGTCCCGCGTCCATGAGCACAGTTACGAGGACCTGCTGGCCGATCCGGAAGTCCGGATTCGTCAGCTGCTGGATTTCTGCGGTCTGCCGTTCGAACCCGCATGCTTGAAGTTCCACGAAACCAGGCGCGATGTCCGCTCGCCCAGCGCAACCCAGGTACGCGAACCCCTGCAGCAGGACACCGCGCGCGCGCCGCGCTATGGCGCACTGCTCGACCCACTGCGCGTGGCGTTGGGCATCCCGCCGTTGCAGCAGCAATAGCGCGGAACGCTGGGCGCCGACTCGTTCTTCAGCAGTCTAAAGAAGAAGCGCATTCGCAAGCGGGCCTGCAAAACCCGTGATCTGGCGCGTGCCGACGTCTTCGACTACATCGAGGTCTTCTACAATCGAATCCGACGTCACAGCCATCTGGGCGGCGTCAGTCCCGAAGTCTTTGAGCAGGCTTCAGCGTGAGGCAGGAAAGTGTCTTGATTCCGGCAGCAGTCCATAGACACGCAAACGCTTCGCCACGCACTTTCTCCGGACAGCCATTGCTGTATCCGGACAAGAGCACTGCGGTTTAAGCCGTTCCCACAAGCGCATCAGAGATCGTGGATGCCCGCACGCGAACCCAGGATCTGCGCCAGCACGTCCGGCGCATACTCGAACGAGTCGTAATACAGCCGCGCTTCCGGCAACCCGGCATCGAGAAACAATTGATGACCGGCATCGATCATCGCCGGTGGCCCGCTCATGTAGAGATCGTGCCCGGACAGATCGGGCTGATCCTGCAGCACCGCTTCGTGCACCAGCCCGCAACGCAGCCCGACGGACTGTTCCGGATCGGAAACCACCGCGTGGAATTGCAGGTTCGGCACTTCGCGTGCCCAGCGTTCGGCCAGCGGGCGCAGATAGATCTCCGCGGCACTGCGCGCGCCCCAGTACACCTGCATCGGCCGTTGCGTGCCGAGCGCGATGAAATGCTCGACGATCGCCTTGACTGGCGCAAAGCCGGTGCCACCGGCCATGAACAGCATCGGCCGTTCGGAATCCTCGCGCGGCACGAACGTGCCCAGCGGCCCTTCGATGCGCAGGTGGTCACCCACTTTCAGGGCATCGTTGACCCACGAGGTGAAGCCGCCGCCCGCCACGTGTCGCACATGCAGCTCGATCATGCCGTCCGCCTGCGGTCCGTTGGCGATCGAGAATGGCCGGCGTTTGCCGTCCTCCAGCAATACATCCACATACTGGCCGGGCAGCCGGTTGAGCCGGCGCTCCCCATGCGCCGGCAGCAGGCGCAAGCCGATCACGTCTGGTGCGAGCTGCCATTTCTCGGTCACCGCCATGCCTAGCTGGCGCCGCGCGATGTCCTCCACCGAGGTCACTTCGCGTGCTTCCAGCAACAGGTCGCTGATCGGCACCGCCTGGCACAACAGCACCGCATGATGTGCCAGCGCGCTGGCACTCAACGCCAACGGCGGATTGCGCGGGTACTCGCAATGTCCCTGCAGCAAGATTGCCTTGCAGCTGCCGCAGACACCGGAGCGGCAGGAATACGGCAGCGCCACGCCCGCCCGCTGCGCCGCTTCCAGCACGGTTTCGCCGGCGGCCACCGAAAACTGGCGGTCGGAGGTTTTGAGAGTGACGTTGAACACACATGCATTGTCGTGGCGATCGCAGCGGACAACAATGCGGGCTCGACACACAGGAATCAACGATGAGCCTCTGGAAACAGCCGACCGATCTGGCGCGGATCAACGCCTGGAGCGCCAATACCATGATGGAAACGCTGGGCATCCGCATCACGGCGATCGGCGACGACTGGCTGCAGGGCACCATGCCGGTCGACCATCGCACCCACCAGCCGTACGGCCTGCTGCACGGCGGCGCCTCGGTGGTGCTGGCCGAGACGCTGGGCAGCAGCGCGGCGATGCTCACGCTCGATCCGGAGAAGGAACTGGCGGTCGGCCTCGACATCAACGCCAACCATATTCGCGGTGTGCGCAGCGGTACGGTGACCGGTACAGCCCGCATGCTGCATCTGGGCCGCACGACCCAGGTGTGGGAAATCCGCATCGAGAACGAAGAGGGTGCGCTGGTATGCATCTCGCGACTGACCATGGCGGTGGTGCCGGCGCGCGTGGTGGGCCCGCGTTGAGTCGCGACACTCCCTACGCGAAACTGAGCCCGGACCTCATACTGGATGCCGTCAGCGCCTGCGCCCTGTCGCCGGACGGCCGGCTGCTCGCGCTCAACAGCTACGAGAACCGCGTGTGGCAGGTCGGGCTGGAAAGGGTTGGAGTGGAGCCGGCATCACCGGTGATCGCGAAGTTCTATCGACCCGGTCGCTGGAGCGACGCGGCGATTGTCGAGGAACACAGGTTCGCGCGGGAGCTGGCCGCAGCCGAACTGCCGGTGGTCGCGCCGCTCGTGTTTGACGGTCACACCTTGCTGCGCCACGACGGTTTCCGCTATGCGCTGACGCCGCGTCGCGGTGGCCGCGCACCAGAGCTGGAAGCGGTGGAACAACTGCAATGGCTGGGCCGGCTGATCGCTCGCATGCATGGGGTCGGTGCGCGCCAGTCGTTCGCCCATCGCGGCACACTCGATCGCGACACGATGGTGCGGCAGCCGATGCGCGCCGTGCTCGACTTCAGTTTGTTGCCCGCCTCCCTGCAAACCAACTACCGCGCCGCCGCCGTGCGCCTCGATGCCACCATCGCGTCGCGCCTGCAGGCAGTTGGTCCGGTGCGGCAACTGCGCCTGCATGGCGACTGCCATCCCGGCAATGTGCTGTGGACCGATGCGGGCCCGCATTTCGTCGACTTCGACGACGCGCGCACCGGCCCGGCGGTGCAGGACCTGTGGATGCTCGCCAACGACGGGCGCGCCATGGACGCCGTGCTCGAGGGCTATCGGCAGTTCCGCGATTTCGACGACAGCGAGCTGATGCTGATTCCGGCGCTGCGCGCGATGCGCCAGCTGCACTACGCGGGCTGGATCGCCGCACGCTGGCACGATCCGGCATTTCCCGCCGCGTTTCCGTTCGCCGCCGAATCGCGCTGGTGGGAACAGCACATCGCCGACCTGCACGAACTGGCCGACGAACTTGAATAGCCTCTATATCCGGTAGGAGCGCACCCTGTGCGCGATGCTCTTGAACGCATATGCCAACGAGCGATCGCGCACAGGGTGCGCTCCTACAATTTCCATCGTTCCCCTATCGGAGTTCTGCATGCGCATCATCCTCTTCCGCCTGATCGGCATTCTCGAAATCGCCGGCGGCCTGTATGGTGTGGCGGCGATGCTGCGGCGATTGCCGGCTTTGGGCTCGACCCATGAAAGCGTACTCACGTTGATCGGCTTGGCGGTATTCGGGTTTGTGCTGGCCGCCGGCGTGCAGCTGATGGACGGCGGCGACCGCGGCGTGCGGATGTCCCGCTGGGCACAGCTGCTGCAGCTGCCGCTGATCGCCACGCCGATGTTCAGCTATGCCATGCATTGCGGCGCCTTCGTCAACGTGTTCGCCACCTTGCACCTGCCGACGCATCTGGCGCTGGACTGGCACTTCGGCAGCCAGGGCTTCGTGCTGGCACTGGCCGGACCGGCCGTCTCGCGGCTGGGGATCAATCTGCTGGCGCTGCTGTCGTGGCTGGTACTCAAGTTGCGCTGACAACGCTTCGCTCCCTCCCTTGTAAGGCAGTTGACGATGCACTCCCTCCCCTGATTGCAGGGGAGGGTTGGGGAGGGGTTCGCTCTTGATCTTCCTCGCCAGCCCGGGCAACCCCCTCCCAGTCTCTCCCTGCGACCGAAGGGAGTCCCTCTTTCGGGGCAAGCAGGGGGAGGCGTTTGATCCACCAGCTATCATGCGTGGATGAACTCGCCTGACAACGTCCAGCCCGCATCCGCCCTGCCCGTGATCCGCCTGAAATCCGACCGCGCCCCCGGGCACCCATGGGTGTGGTCGGCGCAGATCTACAAACCCGAGAGCCGGTTGCCGCCAGGCAGCGTGGTCGAAGTGCACGACGCCAAGGATCGCTTCGTCGGCCGCGGTTTCTGGAATGGTCATGCGCGCATCGCATTGCGCCTGCTCAGCAACGATCCGGCCGAGGCGATCGATGCCGACTGGATCGCCATGCGCATCGAGCGCGCGGTGCAGCTACGCCGCGAATGGCTGCAGCTGGATCGGGCCAGCGATGCATGGCGGGTGATCCACAGTGAAGGCGACGGGCTGTCCGGGCTGATCGTCGATCGTTACGCCGACATCCTGGTGATCGAATATTTCGCCGCCGGCATGTGGCGTTTCCGCGAAGCGATCCACGCTGCGCTGCTTACGCACTTCCCTGGCGCACGGCTGTACTGGTTCGCCGAATCGCATGCGCAGAAGCAGGAGTCGTTCGACTGCCGCAGTGGCGACGTCCCGGAAGCCGTCGAAGTGCATGAACACGGACTGCGCTTCCACGCCGCGCCGGGCTCAGGCCACAAGACCGGCTTCTTCGCCGACCAGCGCGACAACCGCCAGCGCTTTGCCGAGCTGGCGAAAGGCCGCCGCGTGCTCGACCTGTGCTGCAACGCTGGTGGCTTCGCGGTGCATGCGATGGCGGCCGGCGCGCGCGCAGCGGTCGGCGTGGATCTGGATGTCGGCATCCTCGAGATCGCCCGCAGCAATGCCGCCGCCAATAACGTCGCCGTGACGTTCGAGCAGTCGGATATCTTCGACTGGGTCCGCGCCGCCGTGGCGCGTGGCGAGCGATATGACGCGGTGATCCTCGACCCGGCCAAGCTCACCCGCGATCGCAGCAAGGTGATGGACGCGCTGAAGAAATACTTCGCGATGAACCGCATGGCGCTGGACATCATCCCGCCCGGCGGTCTGCTGCTGACCTGCTCATGCACCGGCCTGGTCGGTGAAAGCGAATTCCTGGAAATGCTGCGCCGCGTGGCACTCAATGCCGGTCGCGAGATCCAGATCCTGGATGTGCGCGGCGCCGGCGCTGACCATCCGTTCCGCACGGATGTGCCGGAAGGGCGCTATCTGAAGGCGGTGTTCTGCCGCGTGGACTGATCTGCACGCCGATTTGACCCGCCAAGCGCACACTCTGCGCATGGCCGTCACTTCCAGCGATCTCGATCCCGTTCTGCGCAGTGAAGTGCGCGCAGTCGGGTTGCTCTACGTCAACGATGCGCTGCCCGGCATCCAGCGTCTGCGCCGCGGCAAGGGCTTCGGCTATCGCGATGCCGATGGCCGACGCATCAGCGATCGCGAGGAACTGCAGCGCATCCGTGCACTGGCGATACCGCCAGCCTATGTCGACGTATGGATCTGCACCAACCCGCGCGGGCATCTGCAGGCCACCGGCCGCGATGCACGGCAGCGCAAGCAGTATCGCTACCATCCGCGCTGGCGCGAATTGCGCGATCACGGCAAGTTCGACCGCGTGCTGGACTTCGGGGAAGCACTGCCGACCCTGCGCCGTCATGTGCGTCGCGACCTCGCCCTTCCCGGCTTGCCACGCGAGAAGGTGCTGGCACTGCTGGTACGCCTTCTCGACGAGACACTGATCCGCATCGGCAACGAGAGTTATACGCGCGACAACCAGAGTTACGGCCTCACCACGCTGCGCTCGCGTCACGTACGCGCCGAACGCGGCCGCTTGCGTTTCGCATTCCGCGGCAAGAGCGGCCAGGAGCGTGAGGTGGAACTGGATGACCGACGCCTCGCGCGCATCGTGCACCGGATGCAGCAACTGCCAGGCCAGCGCCTGTTCCAGTATGTGGACGACGCGGGCCAACGTCAGCCCATCGACTCCGGCGAGGTCAACGAATACCTGCGCGAAGCCTGCGGCAAGGACATCGACACCTTCAGCGCCAAGGATTTTCGCACCTGGGGCGGCACCGTGCAGGCCGCCGGCGTGTTCGCCCGCACCCCGTTGCCGGAGAAAGGTGGCGAACGCGCGCAGCGCAGCGCCCTCGCCTCGGCGGTAAAGGAAGTCGCGGTGATGCTCGGCAACACGCCGGCCGTGTGCCGCGCCTCCTATATCCACCCGCTGATCCTGGATGGCTGGCAGGACGGCAGCCTGCAGCGCGTCATTCCAGCCAGCGCCGCCGGTCATCCACGCCAACTCGAGCAGCTCACCCTGCGCTACCTGCGCCGGCGCCTGCGTACCACGACCCGTCGCAGCGATTGATACGCCAGCGCGTAAACTGACGGCCAGTCTCCCGTGGAACGTCCCATGCCTGCTACCGAACTGCTGCTGATCATTCTTGTCGTTGCCGTGCTGGTGGTCGTCGTTCTGCAATTGATGACCTTGCTGCGCGCACGCGGAGACGCCGGCCTTACCAGCCGGCTCGACGCGCTGAAGGATGATGGCCAGCGATTGCAGCGCGCGCTGCGCGAGGAGCTGCGCAGTGGCCGCGAGGAGCTGCAGCAGGGCTTTGACCGCTTCCGTGGCCACGTCGTCGAACAGCTCGGCGGCATGTCGCAGCAACAGATTGAGCGCATCGACGGTTTCGGCCAGCGCCTGAACCTGCTTACCGAGCGCACCGACAACGGCCTGCAGGCGCTGGCGCAGCGACTGGCCGAAGACGCGCGCAAGAGTCGCGAGGAGGTCACGCTTTCACTCAATCGTTTCGGCGAGCAACAGCAACAGCGTCTCGCCGCGCTCACCGCCGACAACGAGAAGCGCCTCGGCGAAATACGCAGCACGCTGGAAGCCAAGCTCGGCGCCATGCAACAGGACAACGCCGCCAAGCTCGAGCAGATGCGCGCCACCGTCGACGAGAAGCTGCAGACCACGCTGGAAACCCGGCTCGGCCAGTCGTTCCAGCTGGTCTCCGAACGACTCGAAGCGGTGCAACGCGGGCTGGGCGAGATGCAGAGTCTCGCCATCGGGGTGGGCGATCTCAAGCGCGTGCTGACCAACGTGAAAACGCGCGGCATCCTTGGCGAAGTGCAGCTTGGCGCACTGCTGGAGCAGATGCTCACCGCCGAGCAATACGAATCCAACGTGATCACCGTGCCAGGCAGCAACGAACGTGTGGAGTTTGCCATCCGCATGCCGGGACAAGGCGCAGGTGAGCACATCTTTCTGCCGATCGACGCGAAGTTTCCGGTCGAAGATTACCAGCGCCTGCTCGATGCACAGGATGCTGCCGACGCCGACGCGGCCGCGGTCGCTGGCCGCGCGCTGGAATTGCGTGTACGCGAGGAAGCCAAGCGCATCGCCAGCAAGTACGTGGCGCCGCCGCACACCACCGATTTCGCCGTGCTGTTCCTGCCCACCGAAGGACTGTACGCCGAAGTGATCCGACGCCCCGGCCTGTTCGAACTGCTGCTGCGCGAACATCGCGTCACCGTGGTTGGTCCGACCACGCTGAGCGCTCTGCTCAACAGCTTGCAGATGGGCTTCCGCACACTCGCGATTGCCCAGCGCAGCAGCGAGGTGTGGGCGCTCCTCGGTGCGGTAAAAAACGAATTCGGCAAGTTCGGTGCTGTGCTGGACAAGACCCGCAAACAACTCGATACCGTGCGTAACAGCATCGACAACGCCGGCCAGCGCACCCGCGCCATCGAGCGCAAGCTGCGCGGGGTGGAATCGCTATCCACCGAGGACACAGTCGGCTTGCTCGGCAATGCGTTGATCGACGACGACGGTAGCGATGCGCCTACCGACACCGAAGCGGACGAGGAAGCATGAATGACCCGCGCCGACCGCTGGTCGAACACCGTCACCGGCTCGATCTGCTGAAGGATGAGCTGGCGCGGCTGCGGCAGGCATTACCGCCGCGCGAACGGCTGGTCGCCGGCCTGGTTCATGCGCTGCGTACCGTGTTGGCCGCGAGTCTGGGTTACTTCGCCGCCCTCGAACTGGGTCTGGGGGAGGGCTTCTGGGCCGCGATCACCGCGATCTCGGTAAGCCAGAGCAGCTACGCGGAGGTGCGCAATTCCTCGCGCGACCAATTCATCGGTGCGGTCCTCGGCGGGCTGATCGGCATGGGCGCCGGGATGCTCGGGCACGATCACTACCTGGCCTACGTGCTGGCGGTGATCGTCGGCATGCTGCTGTGCTCGGTCTTCAACCTGGGCGCGGCCGGTCGCATCAGCGGCATCACCACCACGATCATCATGCTGGTGCCGCACAGCGGTGCGTTCTGGCAGTTCGCCCTGTTCCGACTCGGTGAGGTGACTCTGGGCGCGGCCGCCGTCCTGCTGGTGACCCTCGCGGGGGACACACTGGAACGACGCCTGTGCGGCGACACCCCGTCATCGTAAGAGTGATGGCGCATTACCGCGACGAGCGCGGCCGTTACACTACCCGCCTGTCTGATCCCCAGGGACTCCCCATGAGCAAGCAGCCACCGGACACTGGCGTCACCCAGCAAGAGGCCGAGGAAGCCGTGCGCACGCTGCTGCGTTGGGCCGGCGAAGACCCGGCTCGCGAAGGCCTGCTCGACACGCCCAAGCGGGTGGTCAAGGCTTACCGCGATTGGTTCTCCGGCTACCAGACGGACCCGGCCGACTATCTGCGGCGCACTTTCAGGGAAGTGGCCGGCTACGACGAGATGGTGGTCCTGCGCGACATCGAGTTCGAGAGCCATTGCGAACATCACATGGCGCCGATCATCGGCCGTGCGCATGTCGGTTACATGCCGACCAGCAGGGTCGTCGGCATCAGCAAGCTGGCCCGTGTGGTGGAGGGCTACGCGCGCCGTTTCCAGGTGCAGGAAAAGTTCACCGCGCAGATCGCCCAGTGCATCCAGGAGACCTTGAATCCCGCCGGCGTGGCGGTGGTGGTCGATGCCAGCCACGAATGCATGACCACCCGCGGCGTGCACAAGCGCGGCGTATCGATGATCACCAGCCAGATGCTCGGCACGTTTCGCGACGACGCTCGCACTCGCGCGGAGTTCCTGCAGTTCATCGGCATCCACGGCGGCAGCCGCTGATGCGTTGCCTCGTCATCGTCGCGGCGCTGCTCATGCCACTGGCCGCACTTGCACAGAGCACGCCGGCCGAATACCTCAAGCTGTTCGACACCAACGGTGACGGCACGGTGAGCGAAGCCGAGTACGTGGCCTATATGAGCCAAGGCTTCTACCGCATGGATATCAATCACGATGGCGTGCTGGAGCCCGATGAGCTACCCGGCGGCCGCGGAAGGCCGATCACGCTGAAGGAGTTCCAGGACAACCTGCGCCGCCAGTTCCACAAGCTCGACCGCCACCACCACGGCTACCTCAACGCCCAGGAACTGACTGCGCCGCCGCAGGGTTGAACCTCCTGATGTGCTCCCTCCCCTGCTCGCAGGGGAGGGTTGGGGTGGGGTTGCTCTTTGCTTGAAGATCAAAAGCTCCACCCCCTCTCAACCTCCCCCTGCAAGCAGGGAGAGGAGCAAAGCGGTGTGCCCCCTGCTCAACTCTGCAGCTGTGCTCCCTCCACTGCTTGCAGGGGAGGGCTGGGGTGGGGTCGCTCTTTGCCTCAAGACTTACACCCTGACTCCAGCACCAGAAAAATCTCGACCAACACATCGTCGGTGCGGAGAAGGACATCGTGGTTCCAGAAGCGCAGCACGCGGTAACCCCGTTGCTCCAGCGCGTCGGTGCGGGTCTTGTCGTACGTCAGCGCATCGAGATGCTGTCCACCATCAAGCTCGACCACCAGGTGTTCCGACAGGCACACAAAATCCACGATGTAGCCAGCCAACGGATACTGTCGCCGGAATTTGCAACCAGCCAACTGCTGACGCCTCAGGAAGTACCACAAACGGCGTTCCGCATCGGTGCTTTCATTGCGCAGCCGTCGGGCACGCATCCATATGCGCTGCATGACGAATCCTTCGCGAGATATGTAGGGGTGAGGCAAGCTTTACCCCCTCCCAACCTCCCCCTGCCAGCAGGGGGAGGAGCAAAGCTGCGTGCTCCTTCTCCTGCTCGATTCTGCGGTGTGCTCCCTACCTGCTCGATTCTGCCGTGTGCCCTCCCTGCTCAACTCTGCAGCTGTGCTCCCTACCTGCTGACTCTGCAGTTGTGCTCCCTCCCTTGCTTGCAGGGGAGGGTTGGGGAGGGGGCGCTCTTCGACAAGTCAAGATCAAAAACTCCACCCTCTCCCAATCTCCCCCTGGGGAGGAGCAAGGCAGGGGCACTACCTTGCTTGCAGGCAGGAGCAAAGCCGGAAGCGTCAGGCCGAAATCGCCAACCGCTCGGAGCGATACAGCTGGATCGTCACCAGCACTGCGATCGCCGCCGCCACCAGGCTGCCGCCCAGGCACAGGCCCAGCTGTTGCCCGCTGACGCCATCGCCGCGCAACAGCTGCATGATGCCCAGGCTCTGGCCCAGCAGCGGCATCGCGTACATCCATGCCTGCGCCTTGATCGGCATGATCGCCAGCACCAGGCTGGGGATGATCGGTACCAGCATCAGCAGCGAGAGATAGGTCTGCGCTTCGCGGTAACTCTTCGCGAACGCCGCCACCATCGACTGCAACGCAGCCAGCAGCAGCACTATCGGCAACATCAGCAGCAAGACGTAAGCCGCAAAATGCAGCCCCAGATCCAGTTCCATGCCGAGCTTCTCGGCAGGAATGAAACGCCCCACCACCGCAAACGCCACCAGCGTGATCAACAGGCTGACGGTGGAAAACGCGCAGATCGCCGCCAGCTTGCCGCCGAGGATTTTCCAGCGCGACACCGGGTTCGCGAACAGCGGTTCCAGCGATTGCCGCTCGCGTTCGCCGGCGGTGAGGTCGATCGCCAGATACATGCCGCCCATGAAGATGGTGATCACGAAGAAGTACGGCAGCATCGCGAACATCAGCACCGCGCGCGATTGCGGCGTGGCCTGGTCGCGCCTGGCAATCTGCAACGGCATCGCCGTCGTGGGTGACAGCCCGCGCGCCACCAGCCGCATCGCCCCTTGCTGACGCGCATAGCCCTCGACGAGCTGGGCCACCCGCTCCACCGCGGTGCCGGCATCGCGCTGCGAGGAGTCGTAGATCAACTCCACCTGCACCGGCTCGCCCTTGCGCCAGGCCGCACCGTAGTCGGATGCGATGCGCAGCACCACGTCGACATCCTGCTTGCGCACGGCCTGTTCCGGATCGGCGATCGGTGCGCCCGGCACGACGCCTCCGGCTTTCAGCGCGTCGAGCAGATTCGGCGCGTACTCGGCGCCGATCACCGGTACCGGCAACGGCTTCTCGGCCTTGTCGAGTTCGCGGTTCAGCGTGACGTTGAGCAACATCACGAACAGTATCGGACCCAACAGCGGGCCGGTAAGGAACGCGCTGATCAGGGTACGGCGATCGCGCAGGTTTTCCTTCACTTCCTTCAGGAATACGGTGAGGAACGCGTGGCTGCGCGGTACTTCGATGGGGATGGTATTCATGCGGCCAGCCCTTCGTCGCTGCCGATGATTTTCACGAACGCATCCTCCAGATTGCTCTCGCCGGTCTGCGCGCGCAGCGCATCGGGCGACTCGTCGGCCACCACGCGACCGTGTGCAATCACCACGATGCGGTCACACAGCATGGCGACCTCCTGCATGATGTGGCTGGAAAACAGCACGCAACGGCCTTCGGCTTTCAGCTTCTGCATGAACTGGCGCAGCGCGCGCGTGGCCATCACGTCGAGGCCGTTGGTGGGTTCGTCGAGAATCACGTTGCGCGGGTCATGCACCAGCGCGCGGGCGATCGCGGTCTTCACCCGCTGGCCTTGCGAGAAGCCCTCGGTGCGCCGCTCGGCGATATCGTCCATCTCCAGCGCCTTGATCAACGCGTCGCGACGACTCTTCAACAACGCTTCCGGCATGCCGTGCAATCGCGCAAAGTAGTCGATGTTCTCGCGCGCCGTGAGCCGCTTGTACAGGCCGCGCGCGTCCGGCAGCACGCCGAGCTGACGGCGCACGCCGAGCGGATCGACCGCCGCGTCGATGCCATCCACCAGCACCTGGCCGCGATCCGGCGCCATCAGCGTGTACAGCATGCGCAGCGTGGTGGTCTTGCCGGCGCCGTTGGGGCCGAGCAGCCCGGTGATCTCGCCGTCGCGGGCGGTGAAACTGACGCCGTCGACGGCTCTCACCGCGCCGAACGCCTTGTGCAGATCCCTTACCTCGATCATGGCGCTGCTCCTTAAGGGGTTGAACCGTTGAAGTCGATGAAGATCGGCGTGGGCCGCAACTGGTCCAGACACTTCGCATCCAGTGTCTGCGGATCGAGATGCTCGACAAAGTGCTGCACCAGCTGCGGCGTGCAACCGGTCGCCATCACGCTGTGGCCCTGCCCCTTGAGTACCAGCACGCGCGCGTTCGACAGACCTTTCGCCACCTCTTCGGCGTAGCGCGGCGGCGTCACCGGATCGTATTGGCCGCCCAGCAGCAGTACGGGCTTGGCGGTTTTCAGCGGCTGATGGAAATCGGCCGGGCGCGTGCCCTTCGGCCACACCGAACAGACTGCCTTCAGCGCGTCGATCATGTGCGTGCCCAGGATGGTGTCGGCATCCTGCGGGCGCTGCGTGAGCAGGTCGGCATCCTCGCTGCAGATCACCGAGTACTGCATGCCGCTGCCCATCAGCTCGGCCAGGTCGCCGGAAAGAATCTTCGCCTGACCGAGCAGCGGGCCCACATCGCCATGCGCCGCCGCGTCGATCGACAACGGCAGCAGCGCGGCGGTGGCCGGTGTATAGGCGAACATCCGCACCACGCTGGCCAGCGCGTCTTCGTTGAGCACCCGCTTGACCGTCTGGTAGCTCTCCGGATCGCGGAAACTGACCAGATGCGGGTTCGCGCGCAGCGCATCGCGCAGCTGATACAGCGTCTGGTCGGGATCGCCGAATTGCTTCTTGCACGCCGGCTCGGCGGTGCAGCGGGCGAATTGCGCCTTCAGCGCGTCATCCAGATTCCGCGCGAAGTCCTCGCCCAGCGCCTGCGAGTTCGGCACCACGCTGTCCAGCACCACGCTGCGCACCGCATCCGGATAACGCATCAGGTATTGCTGCGCCATCCGCGTGCCGTACGACACGCCGACCAGATCGAACTGCGGCGAACCCAGCGCCTTGCGCACGTCTTCCAGGTCCCGCGTCGCGATCGTGGTGGTGTAATAGCGCGGATCGGCATGACCGGCCAGCTGCTTCAGGCAATCGGCGGCCGCCGCACGCATCTTGTCGGCATCCAGAATGTCATCGTCACCTGACGTGGTCGCGTCATCGGAATCCTTGCAGGTGAGCGCATTGGAACCGCCGGTGCCGCGCTGATCGAGCAGCAACACGTCGCGATGCGCGCGTAGAGGCTCCAGCATGGTGGCGATCTGGCCCGCCGAATCGGTCGCCGCCTGGCCGGGGCCGCCGGCAAGGAACACCAGCATGTCCTTGCTCGCCACCTGCGCGCTGGAACGCAGCACCGCCAGTTTCAGGGTGATCGTGCGACTGTGCGGATCGGCGCGGTTTTCCGGCACCGGGAACGCTGCGCACCATGCCGCCGTGCTGAGCCCGCTGTTCGGCTGGCCCAACTCGCATGCGGTCAGTGTCACGCTGCCAAGCTTCCAGATGCGCGGTTTCGCCGACGGCAGCGGCTTGCCCGCTACCGTGGGCGCGGCGACTGCCATCGTTATCGCAGCTTGCGCCTTCGGCCGGAACTCGTGCCAGGCCAGAAGGCCCAGTCCCACGACTACCGCGCCGATGCGGATGGCGTTACGTCCACTCAATGCCATGCCTCTCACTCCTCACCCGGTACAAAAATCGATTCGATCGGACGGCCAAACAACCGCGCGATCTTGAACGCCAGCGGCAGACTGGGATCGTACTTGCCGGTCTCGATCGCGTTGATGGTCTGCCGCGATACATCCAGCCGCTCGGCCAGATCGGCCTGCGACCAGCTCTGCTCACCGCGCAGCTCGCGCACGTGGTTATTCACGGGTGTCTGCCGCTATCCGGCACCGACTCGGCATCACGACGCCTCGTGATCGCCGCGCCGGCGCCGGCGCCGGAACATGATCACCAGCATCAGCTGCCACGCCGCGAATGCCGCACTCATGCCGCACAGAATGCCGAGCTGGTAATCTGGCAGTTGCTTGCGCCCGAACCAGGCCAGTGCGGCAAGCACCAGCGCCGCAAACAACAGGCGCCAATGCAAGGCAATGCCGTTGTTGCACATGACATCAACGTCGCCACCGTAGCGACGGCTGGCCCAGACCCGCCCGGCGGCATACACCACCACCAGCACCGGCCACACGAAGATCAGCACCGCACCATCCAACTGGATGACACCGGCCGCGGCCAGAAAGCCTCCGGCCAGACTGAGCGTGCTGACCACCGTGGCCGCTATCGCCAGACCGATCAGGTGTGTGCGCTGCTCCAGTTCGTCGCTGCCCAGCACCAGCCGCAACATCGCGCGTACCACGAGCAACAGCGGCAGCACCGGCAACAGCGCCAGCGCAATCTTCAACAGCTCGTTATGCACCTGCGGCAGCAACGGCCACAGCAGGAACATGATCAGGATATAGGCCAGCATCGCGGGCCAGAACTCGCGTTGATAGCGCTGGTGGATCGGGCGGGTCTTGCGCATGGGCGGCTCCGGCTAACGGCATGTCAAGCGACCTTGACATGGGCAGACTAGAGAGTGCGCCCAATCATGTCAAGCGAGCTTTACATTTATGCCCTCCGCAGCGGAAACCAGCACATTCGTGTAGAGAAAGGGTGACGGTCCTGTTAAAAGGGTGACGCAGTTCGTATTTTTCAATGACAGAATTTGTCATGGATAGTCTGTAGCGCGTGCAGCCGATTCAGTGCGCCTCCAACCCACTTCTTTGTCGCAGACAGGCCAGGGGGCCGACGTAACCGCTTACATCTAACCGGCGTGCGACTTGGCACGCCGTTTGCCTATGGCTTCCATACAAAACCTTTAAACCTACCTGGAGAGAATCACCATGTTCCTCAAGAAAACCCTGCTGGCCACTGCCCTGATTGCCTTTGGTGGCTTCGCCATGACTGCCTCGGCCACCACGAACACCACCACTTTTACGGTCACTGCGACTGTCATCAATAACTGCATCATCAACTCCACCAACATCGCGTTTGGCAACTATGATCCGACCTCGGCTGTCGTCGTCACGGCGACAGGTTCGGTCACCGCCCAGTGCACCAAGGGGGATGTTGTCTCGGTGGGGCTCGGCCAAGGATCGAACCCACTCGCCGCCTCAACCGCTACCGTTCCCGTCCGTCAGATGAAAGATCCCGTGTCCGGCAACCTGCTGCCGTACCACATCTATCAAGCCGCCGCCGGCAACGTGGAATGGGGCATGGGTACCGTGGGCACCTTCGAACCCGCCGCGCAGACTTCGACCAGCGCCAAGGTTGCTGGCCTGCTGACCTTCACGACCTACGGCTCGCTGCCGGCCGGCGCAGATGTAGTGGCTGGCGTCGGCTACACCGACAGCGTCGTTGCCACCGTAACGTACTGAAACCGTCCCCCAGGGTGGCATGGCATCATCGCCATTGATCCTATGCCATCCACCCTTGGGAGAATCCGTCATGCCACGCCACCACGCCTCCGCCAGTATTCGAGCGCTGATTGGGTTGCTGTTTGCTCTGGCGTTGCCGGCAGCAAGTGCCGCCACCTTTTCGGTAAGCCCGATACGGGTGGAGCTGGATGCTCACCACCGTGCCGCCATTCTCACCTTCAGCAATAGCGGCGACCAACCCCTGCGCATGCAGGTGCGCCCCATGCACTGGAGCGCGGCGGCCGATGGTCAATGGCAGCTGACTCCCAGTGACGACCTGATCGTCACCCCCGAGTTGCTCGAGGTTGCTCCAGGCCAGAGTGTGCAACTGCGCGTCGGCAGCCTGCTCGATGCCGGTGGCAGCGAAACAAGTTATCGCCTGCTGATCGACGAGCTGCCCAATCTCACCGAAGACAAGTCAGCGCAGAAGCCGGAGATCAAAGTACTGACCCAGGTGAGCCTGCCGGTCTTTGTCGAGCCCGCGCAGGCCATACGTTCACCTGTGTTGAATTCGGCAAGCATCGAACATGGCGTACTGACGATTGGCATCGGCAACAGCGGTACCCAGCGAGTGGATCCGCAAAGCGTCAAGGTGGCCGTGACCGATCGTACGGGTCATGTCCTCATGCAGCACGATCAGATAGCGAACTATGTGTTGCCCGGCAGCACCTGGTTCCTGCATATGAAATTGCCGACCAACGCTTGTCCGCACGCAGCCTCGGTGTCGGTGTCCTGGTCAGGCATGGCAAACACATCGCCCACCCACACCATCACCACAGGCGCCGAGGCATGCGAGGGCACAAGTTCACCCTGATAGCCCTCGCATTGCTCGCGTCCAGCCCACTCATGGCGCAGCCGGATCGGATGCTGCTGGAGCTATGCATCAACGGCAGCTGCTACGGCACCGCGTTCGTCGTCGTCCGCAGTCAGCACATCCTGGTGGACGAGGATGCACTCAAGCGTGCCCATCTGCCCTTGCAGAACACGCAGGAACAGACCATCGGTTCCCGGCGCTTCGTCGACATGAGCGTCTACGACCGCGGCAGCAAGCTGCAAATGGACACCACTGGTGGCCGGCTGTCGGTGACCTTGCCTGCCAGTGCGTTCGGAAATCATAACGTCGCCCTGAACCCGAGCCCCCAAAGGCTCATGCCAACTGCCGTGCCCAGTGCATACGTCAACTACGCGTTCAACGTGGGTACGGAGCGCAGCGACTCCTCCGTGTACCTCGACGCCGGTTTTGCTTACGGACAAGGGTTGCTGCGCGACAACCCATCCTGGAATGAAGCCGAGGGATTCTCGCGAGGCCTTACCCGCTACGAATACGACGACACCGATCATGATCAGCGCTGGACCATCGGCGATCAGTACGCCTATTCCACGGATGGCCTGGGTGGCACAGTGTTGCTGGGCGGTATCGGTGTGGTACGCGCGTTCGATCTCGATCCCTATCTGATCACCTATCCTCAGCCGACCATCAGCGGACTGTTGCAGGCGCCGGGCACAGTTGACGTCTACGAAAACGGTGTCCTGGTGTCGCAACGCCAGGTTCCCGCGGGTCCCTTCAATCTGGCCAGTCTCGGACTGGGCGCCGGTACCAATAACGTGCGTGTCGTGGTGCAGGATCCGTTTGGGGGCACCACGGTACTGCAGCAGAACTTCTTCAGCTCCACCCAGACGCTGGCGCAGGGCCTCAGCGATTACGCCTATGAAGTTGGCATCGAGCGCACTTCCACCCTGGCCAATGGTTACGAGGCCGGTCACCCCGTGCTGTTGGCGCGCGAGAGCTATGGCTTCACCGATGATGTGACTGCTGGCTACCGGGTCGAGGCCGAGAATGGCCTGGTCAATGCGGGCTCGTCCGTGACTCTGCGTCTGCCTGTAGGCGTTATCAGTACCGCTGTTGCCGCCAGCAATGCCGGCGGAGACAGCGGTCACGGCAGTTCGCTGACCTATCAGTTCAACGACCGCTATTTCAGTTTCGGAGCGGGGATGCAGGTCTTCTCCAGCGACTACCGCCGAATCGGCGACGAGCTGTTGCCGACGTCCTTCCTGACGCGCCGTGTGAGCTATGTCAACGCCAGCTGGACTCCGGTGTCGCGGCTGAGCCTGCAGATCAGTGCCGGACACACCGTGTACGACGATGGTACGCAACAGCGCAACATCGGTCTCAACAGCACGCTCAACCTGAGTACCGGCATGATGGTGACGCTGAGCTTCAATCGGGCGATCAATCACCCCAGCTCCAACGACAATCAGGTGATGCTCAACCTGGTGATTCCGTTCGGCAGGACCAGTCTTGGCTTCAATGCCACCCATGATGGCATCAATGGCAACAGCTACGGCATCTCCGCGCAGCGCTCGGTACCCTCCGACAGCGGCTGGGGTTACAACGTCAATGCACAGAACGGGTACGCCGGTACTAACGGAGTCGGCCAGCTGGACTACCAGGGTCAGTACGGGCTGGTGCAGTTGACCGAGCAGCGCTTCGGCAACCAGAACGACGCCAGCATGCTGGTTTCCGGCAGTCTCGTCGCGATAGACGACCATGTCTACGCCGGCCGGGCTCTGCAAAACGGCTACGCATTGGTCGAGACACCGGGGATATCAGATGTCGAGATCACTCACGAAAACCAACCCGTGGGTCATACCGATGCCGACGGCAACCTGCTGGTCAGCAACCTGCTGCCGTATCAGGCCAACAAGGTCGGCATCGACCAAAACAGCGTGCCACTGCTGGACCAGATCGACGCCACCGACCAGGTGATCAGCGTGCCGCGTCTGGGTGGAGCGGTCGTACGCTTCGGTGTGCATGTCCTGCACGCCGCACGTGGCATGCTGATGCTTGACGGCAAGGTCGTGCAATATGGCACTGCCACGCTCACGACAAAGGACAACACCATGAAGACCTTGATCGGCCTGGATGGCAGCTTCTACTTCTCCGACCTGCCCGCTGGCAATTACACCCTGCAAGCTCAGACGGGCAATGGCGATATGAATTGTCACTTCATCATGCCGACCGACGTACGCTCGTTGACCGATCTGGGCACGATCGCCTGCAGTCGCAGCGCCGGAGCAACACCATGAGATCGCATCTGCTGTGGTGCCTGCTGCTGTTCGTCATTGGCGGCTTCGGTTCGCCTGTACGGGCCGCCCCGCCCCCGGCCCCCTCCTGCACTCTAAGCTCACCCGGCATCAACTTCACAAATGCCTATGACCCGACCTCGGCTACTGCGGTGACGATCATCGGCACCGTCACTTTCACCTGCACCTACACGGGAACAGGATTTACTGCCAACCTAGCAATATCGACCGGCACCAGCGGCAGCTTTGCCACTCGCACCATGAAGCTAGGCCCCCAAATCCTGAACTACAACCTCTATGTGGATACGGGTTACAGCCAGATCTTCGGCGATGGCACTGGCGGCAGCTACTACTACACCCTCTGCTACCCCGGGGGAGGAGTGAGTTGCGGCGCGCCAAACGGACTAAGCGGATGCTTTGCCGTAAGCGGTGTAAGCGGTCAGGCTGAGCCATGCATTGCATACGGCAAATTACCAGCAGGGCAGGACGTCAGCGCCGGCACTTACACCGACAGCATTACCGCGACCCTGACATTCTGACGATCCTGCCGCGGTCTGCGTGGAGAGCATTGATATTTCCCCTCCTCACCGCGACGAAATGTACTTCTCGCGCCGGATCTGCGGCACCGGCAAACCGAACTCCTTCAGCGCGGCAAACGCGGCGTCGACCATGTTCGGATTGCCGCACAAGTAGGCGATGTCGCGCTCGGCGCTCGGGGCGAGTTCGGTCAGCACCGTTTGCACATGACCGCTGCGGTCGTTCGCACGCGGCAGCGCACGCGGCTGGCGGCTGAGGCAGCCGTGGAAGGCGAAGCCGGGATGTTCCCTGGCGAACGCCTCGAACTCTTCGCCGTACAGCAGCTCGCCTTCATTGCGCGCGCCGTACAGCAGCACCACTTCGCGATCGCCTGCGGCGAGCAACTTTTTGATCTGCGGCAGCATCGCGCGGTACGGCGTGACGCCGGTGCCGGTGGCCAGCAGCAGGTAGCGTGGATGGTTGTCCGTGGCCTGCAGGCAGAAACGACCGTAGGGGCCGCTAGCGTCGATGATGCCGCCGTTTTCCAGACCACCGAGCAACCTGGTGGCCGCGCCGCTGTCGACATAACTCACCGCGATCTCGATGCGTTGCACCGGCGAGAAACCATCGCCCACCGTCGCCACCGAGTAGCTGCGCTTGGTCGCGGTGCCGTCGTCGTAGTGGAAGTGCACCTGCAGGAACTGCCCCGGCTGAAATGCCAGCGGCTGGCCGTCGACGCGCTCGAGCACGAGGTGGCGCACCGCGGGAGCAAGCATGCGGCTGTCGATGAGGCGCAGCTGGAAGTGGTCGGCCATGTAACGGGTTCCGGGAAACAGTGAGTGCACCCATGGAGTCGGGTGGCGGTATCAAGCCCGCTATAATAGGTCGCTACGAGCCATCGACCAAGTTGCAACGCGCACTCATCCCCGGCTTTGCCGGTGCATGACGTGCCCATGCAGCTGGTTTCTCCCTCGGCTTTCCCTTACCCGGCGTCATCCATGACCTCAACACCCGCACTCGTCGTCGACAATCTGCGCAAGACCTATGGCAACGGGGTGGAGGCGCTGAAGGGCATCAGCCTGACCGTGCAGCCCGGCGATTTCTTTGCCCTGCTCGGCCCCAACGGCGCCGGCAAATCCACCCTGATCGGCATCCTTTCCTCGCTGGTGAATTCCAGCAGCGGCGATGCGCAGATCTTCGGGGTGTCGGTGAACAAGCAGCGCAACGAGGCGATGCGGCTGATCGGGCTGGTGCCGCAGGAACTCAACTTCAACCAGTTCGAGAAGCTGTTCGACATCTGCGTGAACCAGGCGGGCTTCTACGGTATCCCGCGCAAGATCGCCGCCGAACGCGCGGAGAAATACCTGAAGGAGTTGCGCCTGTGGGACAAGGCGCAGATGCAGGCGCGCACGCTGTCCGGCGGCATGAAGCGCCGGCTTATGATCGCCCGCGCGATGATGAACGAGCCGAAGCTGCTGATCCTTGACGAGCCCACCGCCGGCGTGGACATCGAGATCCGCCGCTCGATGTGGCAGTTCGTCAGCGGCATCAATGTGGCCGGCACCACGGTGATCCTCACCACGCACTACCTGGAGGAGGCCGAGTCGTTGTGCCGCAATATCGCGATCATCGACCACGGCACCATCGTCGAGAACACCAGCATGAAGCGCCTGCTCGCGACGCTGGATGTGGAGACGTTCGTGCTGGACGTGGCCACCATGCCGGAGCAGCTACCCAGCCTGCCCGGTGTCACCCTGCGCCGCCGCGACGAGCACACGCTGGAAGCAGAGATGGCGCGTTCGCATGACCTCAACTCGCTGTTCCTGGCACTGTCCGCGCACGGCATCATGGCGACCTCGATGCGCAACAAGACCAACCGGCTGGAGGAGCTGTTCGTGCGGCTGGTGGAGAATGGTCGACAGGAGCCTGGCAAGGAAAAGACGGCATGAGC
>Ga0208589_1000223_pt1 | contig 27923 bp, 32 predicted proteins | sample NGESurshal092012_2_FD_184486 | JGI IMG/M metagenome (GOLD analysis project Ga0208589, IMG submission 184486) | Arctic peat soil microbial communities from Barrow, Alaska - NGEE Surface sample F53-2 shallow-092012 (SPAdes) | ecosystem: Environmental > Terrestrial > Soil > Wetlands > Peat ...
TATTATTCACCTTATAACTTTGCAATAGTATCGGCAACCATTGCTCATTCGAAGGAAAATAATTTATTTAATTTTTCAATTGGCACAAAATTCAACTTATATTTTTAATCATGGATTACAGTAAAGTAGAAAAAAGGATCGAAGAATATGTAAAAGGATTGTTTGAACAAATGCATTCTTCAGCTTTGGCATTCCACAACCCGGTTGATTTTAAAATTACTCCTTATTTTAAAAATTAGGTAGTATCATTATAATATTCTTAAGCAACACAGAACTCTTCATAAAAAAAGAAAAATATTAGACATGGTAGAATGAGTTTGATGTGTTTAAGATAATTCCAAATCATTTCCACGGGATTGAAGTGTTAGGGGTTGGGCTTACCTCTGCCCAATTTTCCAGATTGCAACCGCACTCTGAACTGTTCTAGTTCATTACTTATGAAGAAGGAAAATAACGATAGACGAATATCTTGATCGCGTTATATTCTATAAGCATCGTGACTTCAACAATTATGAATTCAAAGAATACATGCTCAGCCTTACCACACCCAATCCCGAAATGATTGATTTTATTATCAGGTTAAAAAAAGAACATCAATTGAAAATAGTTGCCGTTAGCAATGAAGTAAGAGAGCTAAACGCTTATAGAATACATACATTTAAGCTGAACGAAATATTTAACTTTTATGTATCCTCCTGCTATGTTCATGTAAGAAAACCGGAAATAGCTATTTTTAAAATGGCGCTTGATATGGCGCAGGTAGCTGCAGAAGAAGTCGTGTACATCGATGACGTGCAGATATTTACGGACATCGCGACCGATTTGGAAATCAAAAGTATCCACCACACAGACTGGCAATCAACTTCAGAAGCCTTAGCTGATATGGGCCTGTTAGTTGAAAATAATAAATTGGTTCATGCCTGAAGATGAAAGCATACTAACCATTAACGGAGGTTCCTCCAGCATTAAATTTTCTTTATACAAAATTGAAGACCCGTTAAAACAAATGTTTGTTGGACAGATAGAAAATATTGGTACACCAAAAGCAAAACTTAGTTATTTAGTTGCCATGATCTTTGTCCTTAAACATCAGTTTATGGAATCTTGTTGTTTGATATCAAGTAATTAATTGGCATCATTTTAGTTGATTGGAAAAATTATAAAAAATTAAAATTATGAAAATGCCAAAGGAGAAAGATATGCATGCCATAGAGTTGATTGGTTCTCCGAGAAAACTTATTAATGCATTAGTGAAATCAAAAGAGAACAGGGAATGGACTCTAAAAAAAATTACTGTTGAAGGGCCTCCACATAAGCAATTGCAACACATCCTTGTACTAAACCGGCCAGAAAAGTTGGTAAATTTATTCAAAGAATCCACGGGGATTACGTTGAAACCTATAAAAGGGAAATCCATTATTTCCGGTGGTCCGGACTGTGAAACTATTTTACCTATAGATTTACCCGCACAAAGTTTTGAAGGAGTTAAAAACGTGGATGACGTGATGGAAAAATTATCAAAAGGCCCCGAGCACGAAATTTTATACACCGCATTGTTGCTGCAGGCGATAGAAGCAATGATTGCATATGAAGAAATGAAAAATCAGGATTCATAGCATGAATAAATATTTTACGCATGAGACAAAAAAGTGAATCTTTTGGTTGAAATAGCCCACCCCAATAAAGGAAAGAACATCTTTTGTTGATTCAAAAGATGATTTTCATTTGTGTTCTTTTTTATTAGTTTTCTTGCGATGCTTCAATTCAACTTTATAAAGAAGAATTCAGGCTTTTTGCTGCTTTACTAAAAGAATTATGAATGAAAAAGATAATTCTCTCGAAAGAAGAAAAGGATGGGAGGCAAAAAAACAATTAATAAGTTATTTATAGAATAAAATAAAAGTACAACAGAAGTCATTGTTGTCCGAATAATAAACAATGAATCTTCTGATATTATCTGCTGACTTAGGTTTTAGCTCTTCTCCTTTGCGAGCGAGCCTGTCCCGTTCTTTATCTATCGTGTGGACACATCTCTCATTATCTCCCATCCCTGATAAGCAGCTTTAAAATATTTGAGGCCTGTCCAAAGTGTTGTTATTCCTGGATGCCTTTTACTTTCGTATCCTTTCCATCCACCTAACCTTGCTATTGCCCATACATATCTTTTTAAATCTTTTGTTTTGTATGGATTTTTTTGTTTTTCTGTTTTACCTTCTAAATTTACTATTTGTTTTTCTAAAAATTCTTGTTCCGCTTTTGTAAAGCAGTTATCTGCACTTAGTGCTAATTCTGGTTCTGCATATGCTATTCTCATTAAGAAAAGCTTGATAACTACTTCCATTATCATCAAGCACGTTTTTCTTATAGATGAAGCATATTCAAGTTCAGAAGCCTCGATGTTATAGCCTTCTTTCTTTAATATTTTGAAAACTTCTTCTACCGTCCACCGCCAGCTATACCACTCTATACATAACTTTGCTGCTTCTACATCTTCAACAGCTATTGTTGTTAGTAGCCGCCAGCATATTTTATCCATTCCTTCATAACCTACTTCCTTTGCTTCTATTAAATTTAGTTTTAAAGTTGCGGGTGCATTTTTACTAGCTGCATCAGTTTTGCGTATTCCTACTTCTTTAAATCTTATTTCAATTGTAGCTGTTCGTTTCTTCCTGTTTTTTTTAGCAGCTACTTGTAATTTATACGTCCCTTTTGGTTTTACATCTGACAAGCAGCTAAACAACTTTGTTCTATCTGTTAATGTCCTGTTCGTTCTTGCTCTTATCAGTAAATCTGTTTTAATATCTGGTACTACCGCAAACTGTTCATAAATGTCTCCTTCTCTATCTTGCACAATTACCATCCCTGCTACCACATCAGCTAATACCGCCTTTGTATTCTTTGACACTTCAATCCACTTGTAAGATTCTTTTTGTTCTATCGGCAGTGTATTATACTTACGGTCATGCTTTGATGTAAATTCTAAGGTTCTGTTCCAAACTTTAATGTCTGCATAACCATAAGGTATGCCTTCTGTCGCATCTAAAACCAGGCTTGGATGCAATAAAAACCCTAATCCTTTTTTGTTCTTTGCATTCGTAGTGCCAATGTCGTCATCTTTATTAATTCTGTTAATATGGCTGCTTAAATTTATTTCTGTAGTGTCTTGGATACAAACCACATATTTCCCTTTACAAGCAGCAACACAATTTGCTGATAAATTTGAAACTATATTTTCTTCACTTACTCTTTCGTTTTGCAGAAAACGATAAAAACCTTTAGCAGATGCATCGTCAACAGTTAACTGCCTTATAGAATGTATACTCTTGCTAAACAAATCGCTTAAAATCTTATTACCCCTATAGATCAAACGAAGATCATCTAAATCTGTAAACTCTCTTTTTTGCATTTGCAAAAAAACGAATTATATTGACATGTGTCCACACGATAGGTTAAAATCGGGAGATTTGAGTGAGGCTTTTCAGTCTGGCAAGGATTAGATCAATTTACTCAGACAAAAATGAATAATTAATTCTTTATTTTTGAAAATCTTCGGAATTTAGATAAGGCCACGTAAACAAATTAGTTCGACTTCATGCGGTAATTATATCTTTTTTTTATGGAAATAGTTCAACAATCGTTATTTATTCTACTCAGTGGGGTAGCTATTTTCCTTTTTGCGAAAAAGGTAAAAGAAATTATTGATAATATCAACCTTGGACTTGATGAAAAAATAAATGGTAATAAAAAACAACGATGGAAAAATTTGCTGTTGTTGGCGTTTGGACAAAAAAAGATGTTCAGGTATCCGCTTGTTGGTGTACTTCACTTTGCGATATACGCGGGTTTCATCATTATTAATATAGAAGTCCTGGAGATTTTTCTGGATGGCGTATTTGCCACTCACCGAATGTTTGCAGTTCCCTTGGGTGGTTTTTATACTTTTGTAATTGATTTTTTTGAGATCCTGGCGATCTGTGTACTGACTGCTTGCATTGTCTTTTTGACCAGACGGAATATATTAAAATTAAAACGTTTTAGAGAGCCAAATATGATTGGCTGGCCTAAGACAGATGCTAATCTGATTTTAATCATAGAAATCATTTTAATGGGATTGTTCCTGACTATGAATTCCGCAGACCGGGCGTTACAATTACAGGGCAACCCACATTACCTGGATCATGGAAGCTTTATTTTATCAGGGACATTTGCTCCCTACATGCAAAATTTATCTTCCTCTACCTTAATTGGAATTGAACGCACAGCATGGTGGTTACACATCACAGGAATTTATATATTTTTAAACTACCTTCCTTATAGTAAACACTTTCACATTCTGCTTGCATTTCCTAATGCATATTACAAACCCTTGGAGCCGTTGGGACAAATGAAAAGTATGGAAAATGTGAGCACTGAAGTCCAATATATACTTCATCCGGAACTGGCGCCTTCATCTCTGGACGAACAGAAAGAAAAATTTGGCGCATTGGATATTTTTGATTTAAGCTGGAAAAGTTTGATGGATGCCTATACTTGTACAGAATGTGGGAGATGCACAGCAGCCTGCCCTGCGCACAGCACGGGCAAATTGCTTGACCCAAGAAAAATAATGATGGATACACGTGACAGAATGGAAGACGTGAGAAAAAATATCAAAGCAAACGGAAAGTTTAAAGATGATGGTAAAACGCTATTGCATCACTATATCACTGCTGAAGAATTACGTGCTTGCACCACCTGCAACGCTTGTGTAAAAGAATGTCCGGTCAGCATCAATCAACTATCTATTATTACGGAATTACGCCGTGGTTTAATTATGGAAGAAAGCAATGCGCCAACTGAATGGAATAGTATGTTTAGCAATATAGAAAATAATTTTGCACCGTGGAAAGTTAGTCCTGATGATAGAGATAATTGGGCGAAGGAGATGGAGTGATGATCAAAATAATAAATAAAAATGAAGATGGGAAAAGGAAATAAAGTATAGATTAGCTATCAATAAAAAATACGTCCACAATAAAATAAATGAACAATGGATCACTATACAATGAATCTGACTCTGAAAGTCTGGCGTCAAAAAAATTCCGAATCCAAAGGCTCTTTTGAAACTTTTGATGTAAAAGATATTTCATCCGAAATGTCATTTCTCGAAATGTTTGATGTGCTAAATGAAAGCTTGGTTACCGAAGGAAAGGATCCAATTGCTTTTGATAGTGATTGCCGCGAAGGTATCTGTGGCGCATGCAGTATGTATGTGGATGGACGTGCGCACGGGCCATTCCAAAAAACTACAGTTTGCCAGTTGCACATGCGTGCTTATCATGATGGCGATACCATCGTAGTCGAACCATGGCGCGTAAACGCATTTCCAGTTATAAAAGATTTAATGGTTGACAGAAGCGCTTTCGATAGAATAATAGAGGCTGGTGGTTTTATTTCGACCAATACCGGAAATGCAGCGGATGCAAATACCATTCCTGTGGATAAATATGTTGCGGATGAAGCTTTTGACGCCGCAGCCTGTATTGGTTGCGGGGCCTGTGTAGCAGCCTGTCCCAATGGTTCGCCTGTGTTATTTGTGGGAGCTAAAGTTACCCAGTTAGCCTTGTTGCCGCAAGGTAATCCCGAACGTAGAACTCGTGTGAGCAATATGGTTCAACAAATGGATAAGGAGGGTTTCGGCAACTGCGGAAATATTCATAATTGTGAAGCGGAATGTCCTAAAGGAATTTCAGTAAGAGTTATTGCAAGGCTGAATCATGAATATTTAAGATCTGGTCTTTCTGCTAAGGTATAATCTTCATTCCTTTATCAATTAAGATGCTCCTGAATAAATGATTTTCGGGCTTGCATTGAATTTTATTTTTTGCTATTATCCGCCGTATCTACTGGTTTTCCCTTCGATCGTAACATCTCTATGAGGCCGGAGTTCTATTTTAATGCTTATCAACGCTTCCTCAACTTCGGCATCAAGGCAGACTTTTTGAGCATCTCCTACTATTTGAATTAGCTTATCGTAAGGCCCTTCCATCACCGTTTCAAAAGGGCAAACTTTATACTTTACTCCAGAACCTTGAATAATTTCTATGACCTTATTTACAACTGCAACAGTATTTCCATCTTTTACTTTTGGCAATACCTGAATTGCTAATAAAATATTATTTGACATATTTTTAAATTTTAATTTTTTGCATTTTATTTTATTCTTTCGAATTTTATCTTATGGCTTGCGCTCTAAATACTACAATTCAAACTGCGGCTAGGATTTGTTTAAACTTATTTAAAATTTCATGAGGATAATGTATAACTTCAAGAAATGAGCCAGAAAAGCATTCTATTTTTATAATGTCAAAGAAACTAATCGGTGGGGCAAAGACGAAAGCCACAAAGTAGCACTGGCACTTCTAAATGAATTGGGAGAGTAAATTGGAATTAATAATAGAATAATTAATTTAAGCCTCATAGGCAATGAAGTAATTATTTATTCTTTTAGCTAACTTAATTTTTACTAATGCCTTTTTATTTTTTTATTAATCTTTTTAGAATTGTACCGTTAAAAAATAACAAATCCATAAAATAAATACCTTTATTTGACTGACTTCTCTGGCACTTTTTTTGATAAGACTTTTTCTGGATTTTATAAAACACCTCAAAGAAATCTACGATAGAGTTACTACTGTAATTTATTGTCCTTCAATTTGAATAATCCAATCGCAATTTTATAAAGTTGACTACTTGCAAGAGGAATTTATGGAAAGTTTTTAATGTCACAAAAAGAAGAAAATCAAAAATCATTTAAAAAATATTGAAATGGAGGTAACTACACCCTTTGACATGCCGGTACAGAATGAGCTGGACCGGTTTCACCTTGTGATTGATGTTATAAACGGGTTGCCTCAAACAGGAACAAAAGGAACCTATCTGAAGCAGGAGCTTCAAAATAAATTAGTAGAACATAAACAATACATTCATCAATATGGTGAGGATATGCCGGAAGTTCGCAACTGGAAATGGGAAAATTTAGACAAATGAAAATAAAAGAACTTAACGATACTGCCAATGCAATGATGTCCAAAGGCTTACTGGCAATGGATGAAAGTATTGCTACCTGCAATAGACGTTTTGCTGATTTGGGTATTCCGCAAACAGAAGAATATCGCAGGAATTATCGCGAATTATTGGTGACCACTCCTGATCTTGGATCGTGCATCAGTGGGGCTATATTGAGTGATGAAACCATCCATCAACATAAATCAGACGGAACTTCTTTCGTAGAAGTACTTGTAAAATCCGGGATAATTCCGGGTATTAAAGTTGATAAGAGCGCAAAAGATATGGCAGGTTTTCCGGGTGAAAAAATTACAACTGGCCTGGATGGCTTGCGGGAACGACTCAAAGAATACTACAGCCTGGGCGCCCGATTTGCTAAATGGCGAGCTGTAATTAAAATCGGAGATGGTATTCCTACAAAAGGATGCATAGAATCGAATACGAATAGCCTTGCCCGTTATGCCGCATTATGCCAGGAAGCTGGCCTCGTTCCGATGGTAGAACCGGAAGTACTGATGGATGGCACACATACTATTGAAAGATGTGCTTCGGTTACAGAAGAAGTGCATAGGAGTTTATTTCGTCAACTCTATGAACAAAGAGTAAACCTTCAGGGAATTATTTTGAAACCAAATATGATATTATCCGGTAAAGATTGCCCTGTACAGGTGAATGATGATACCATAGCAAAAGCGACCATTGATTGTCTTCTACGTTCAGTTCCTGCCGCTGTTCCGGGTATTGTCTTTTTATCCGGAGGCCAGCCTTCTAAAAAAGCGACTTCCCGGTTAAATGCGATGCATTCAAAAGACAGGCCACCAATACCCTGGTTACTGACTTTTTCATTTTCAAGGGCGATTGAATATCCAGCCATTGAAATATGGGGCGGCAATAAAGATAATATAGATGCAACTCAAAAAGCCCTTTATCATCGCGCCTGTTGCGATAATGCCGCACGAAGAGGTGAATATAATGTTGATATGGAGAACGAATGAAAAAATAAAAAAGCGTTCTTAACTCTGTCTTAAAAACTGAAAAAATAAAATATGCTTCCAAAAATTAATCCTAATAAAACGAACGCATGGAAAGAATTAGGTCTCCATTATAACGAAATGAAAAATGTCGCATCGAAGATTACCCCGTTCACATTAGGAGAACTGATCGCAATATACAAGCATAAAATATTCGTACATGGAATCATCTCGAACATTTATAGTTTCGATCAATGGGGGGTAGAGTTAGGCAAACAATTGGCAAAAGAAATATTGCCGGAGCTCGATAATAATGATAAGATTACTTCACACGATTCTTCTACTAATAGTTTAATCAATATTTATAAAAAGATAGTGAATTGAAAAGAATATGATCAAGATGGATCGTTTAAAGATCAGATTGAAGAAACTGAAAAATTAAATAAATAACGTTAAGTTTTATCACAAAAACCAGATATCGTAAACTACTATCTTCTTAAAAAAATTTAAAAATGAAAAAAATAATTGTTCCTGATGATTTTTCTGATACATCAGTGAATGCAGCCATGTATGCAATTGAAATGGTTAGAGAAATTCCGGATGCAAACATTATCCTATATTATGTATATAACAGAATTAATCTTTCTGATTTAACATCAAAGGATGCATTCTCAAGGCAAATGGTATCTGAAACGGCATTAAAAATTTTAAAAGATAAATTGAGCAGAGAATTTGGATCTATTTCCTATGTGGTAGAATCCGGTTCTTTTGTAGAGAACTTAGCAGATTATGTTTTGGGAAACCACGCGGATCTTGTGGTAATGGGCATGACAGGAAGCTCAAAAATCGCACAGGTTTTTATGGGCACCAACACATTAAATGTAATTCGTAGTATTTCCTGTCCGGTAATGATCATTCCCGCGGAAGCAAAATATAAAGGACTGAAAAAAGTAGTCTTCATTTCAGATTTTGATGACGTGGCGCGCACCACCCCGTTCGTTGCGATTAAAACAATACTGGATACTTTCAAACCAAAACTTGATATTTTAAATGTGGAAAGTGACCATTTTATTAAACTCACTTCTGAAGTTAAAATTGAAAAAGAAAACATGAAAGATAAGCTTGACTCGTATGATCCTGAATTTTCATTTCTTCGTTCTTATGACTTTTTAGAAGGTATCAGCAGTTTTGTTGAATCAAGAAATATGGATGCAATTATCACAGTACCTCATAAACATACAATCTTTAATCAGCTTTTTGTGACAAGCAGTACTAAAAAATTAGCATACTATGGTACAGTGCCGATTATTGCGATACCAGTATAAAAGAAACTTTACTTTAAATTGAATTAAAGAGTACATCAGTGATAAAAAAATGAAAAGATCCTTGCTATTGATATTGATGCACACATATAAAAGCTACCCTATTAAATGATGATGGATAATTTTTGAAAGAATATCAAAGTGAAAAGACTCCACAACCTTCTTCTCCTGAAAAAGTGATGTGTGTTATCGAAGATATGATGGATTCTGGTAGCAAACGTCATTAAATCAGATCCGATAAATTATAAAAAAAAGATGAAATGAAAATAGACACAGCTTGCGACCACGGAGGATTTGAACTTAAAGATCATTTATCTCTTTTTCTCAAAGAGAAAGGATATGAAGTAAAGGATTTTGGCGCTTTTGTTTTGGACGATGGCGACGATTATCCCGATTTTGTAATACCACTTGCCAGGGCAGTTGCAGCAAAAGAAGTGGAACACGGTACTGCTATCTGCGCGAGCGGAGTAGGCGTAGTGGTTGCCGTAAATAAAATTACCGGCATAAGAGCTGCACTCATCAATGATCATTTTTCTGCACATCAGGGTGTAGAAGATGATAATATGAATATACTTTGCCTTGGTGGAAGAGTTACTGCTTATGCTGCTGCTGAGGAATTTGTTTCCGCCTTTCTAAATGCAAAACATGTAGGTAACGAACGCTTTAAAAGAAGATTGGATAAAGTGAGCGCTTTGGAATCGAAAAATATTAAACTAATAAGTATTCGTATCAACTCGCTACGAAAGATTTTTGCAATTGTAAATAAATTCAAAATAAAAACATGAAGAAACAATATAAGATTTTATTCTCAGATATAGGCGGAGTACTACTTAGCAATGCCTGGGGGCACGAATCAAGAATGGCTGCCGCTAAGAAATTTAGAATTGATTATAGTGAAATGAATGTGCTACACAATTTCATTTTCAATGTTTGGGAGATGGGGGAAAATTTCTATGGATGATTATCTTGATACAGTAGTTTTCCATAAAAAACGAGATTTTTCAAAAGAAGAATTTAAGGAATTCATGTTTGCACAGTCAGCGCTGCTTCCTGATACGCTTCATTGGATGATTGATTGGAAAAACAGGCACGAAAATATAAAAGTGATCTCGATAAATAATGAGTCGCGCGAGTTAAATCAATACCGGATAGATAAATTTAATCTTCATAATCTTTTTGATGCATTTGTATCCTCATCTGTAGCAGGAATGCGAAAACCCGACCCCGGGATTTTTCTTCTTGCTTTAGGAATAGCGCAGGCAAAGCCGGAAGAATGCATCTATTTTGATGACCGTATTATGCTGGTGGAAGCTGCAAAAAAAACAGGTATTCACGCCTACCATCATGCGGATTTTAAGAGTACAAAAAAGATTGTCGAATCCATATAAGCCTCTATCCCCTTCCAATATTTTCTGCCGGATTAAGAAGTAAATACAAATCTGTAGTATTTGTTTATTTACTGTAAAGAGTTCTTTTATGTCAATTGATTATTGAGTTTTGGAGTTTCATCTCTATATATATAAAAATGAGCTGATGAAGATTATGGCTGTGCTTTTTAAAATATATCGGGTCATCAAAAATGTAAATATGCTGAGAGCCTTTTATGAAACTGCAACTTCAATTCCGTACTGAAATTGGATATCATTTCTAAACTAAAGAGAGGTTGCGCGCAAACCGTTAAATGATTTTATCTTTTTCGCATAGCGATAAATTTCTCCAGGTAATCCACTATTGGCATATATGTTGATACTTTTTTTTTGCCCCATTGAATATCCCTAAATTGTATTAAAAGGTCTTTATATGAGACCGCAATTTTTCGCTTATCCTTAAAAAGCTGATAGTGGTTGAGAATTCCTGGTAGACAGCTGATGAGTAACAGCAGACAGGGCAAAGCGTATTTTCATTTTGAAAGTGCGTTATTAATATTTAATCTTCAAATTCTTTTTATGGAAAATAATAAATTCGATTTTGGAATGATTGGCTTAGGCGTTATGGGAAGTAATCTTTTGCTTAACATGGCTGATCATGGCTTTTCGGTAATTGGCTTTGATACCAACCCTGGTAAAACAAAAGCCTTCGAAGCATCTGCGACAAAAAGCGAAACGGTAAAAGGAGTGAATACGTTGAAAGAAATGATTGCACTGTTAAAGATTCCGCGTAAATTAATGATGCTCGTGCCGGCAGGAAATGCAGTCGATAGTGTAATTAAAGACCTGAAGCCATTATTACAAAAAGGCGACATTATTATTGATGGTGGTAATTCTCATTACACAGATACTTTACGAAGAATCAATGGACTAAAAGACACTGGTTTTCATTTTATAGGAATGGGAATTTCGGGTGGCGAAGAAGGCGCTCGGCGGGGACCAAGTATTATGCCTGGTGGCGATGAAGAAGCTTATAAAGAACTTGCACCTATCCTAGAAGCGATTTCAGCAAAAGTAAACGGAGAATCCTGTGTCGCCTATTTGGGACATGATGCTGCAGGGCATTATGTAAAAATGGTTCATAACGGGATTGAGTACTCGATAATGCAGTTCATCAGCGAATGTTACGACCTTATGCATAATGGATTAGGATTATCAAACGAAGAACTTCATGAAGTTTTTCAAGATTGGAACGGGGGAGACATGAAATCTTATTTACTGGAAATTACCGCTGCTATTTTTGAAAAGAAGGATGATAGAAGCAATAATTACCTGATAGACATGATACTCGATAAAGCGAATGCACTGGGTACCGGTAAATGGACTTCACAGTCAGGACTTGATTTACCAATGCCCGTCCCCACAATAGATGCAGCAGTGATGATGCGAAATCTTTCTTCGTTGATTGATGAAAGAAAAGAAGCGGCGTCTATTTATAAAACTTCTCCCAAGAAAATAGAAATTGATAAAAAGGAATTTATTGCCCAGTTGCGTGATGCACTTTATTTTGCTACTTTAATCAGCTATGCCCAGGGTCTGGCAATGATCGACAAAGCATCAGCAGAATTAAAAATGGATATTCCGTTACCACAAGTAGTTAGTATCTGGCGCGGCGGCTGCATCATTCGTTCTGTAATGTTGGAAATGTTTAAGAAGGTATTTAAAAATTCAAATTCGAAAGCTACCGGATTGAAGAATTTATTGCTGGATCCAGACATTGCTAAACTTCTTCAACAAAAAGAATCCTCAATTCAAAAAGTAGTTTCCGTAGCGGTCTTAAATAGTTATCCTGCTTCAGGTTTGATGTCGTCGTTGGATTATTTTAATGCTTATCGCAGGAAGTTATTACCTACTAATCTGGTGCAGGCCCAAAGGGATTTCTTTGGCGCTCATACCTACCATAGAATTGACGGAGAAGGAATTTTTCATACAAAATGGGAGGAGAAGAAATGAGGAATAAGGAATGAGAAAGTAAAAATAAAACAATCAAAATGTTAGATTATAGAAAATTGTCGGCAACTGTTCTTTTCATATTTGGTGGCGGTGGCGACCTCAATTACAGGAAATTAAATCCCGCATTATTTAATCTTTTTCTTGATAATGCAATGCCTGATAATTTTAGCATAGTCGGGGTTGACAGGATTGAATATTCTGAAACTGATTATAAAAAACATTTAAAAGAAGGGATTGATAATTTTTCAAGAACAAAAGATTCCGATGGAAAATGGGAAAAGTTTTCTGCGAATATCAGTTACGTGAAAATGGATGTAACGGATGCAAAAGCTTACGATAAGATCGTCCAGATTACAAAGGAGAAACAGACCGGAGCAAGGGGCCATCCTGCCATTATATTTTATATGGCTGTGACATCTCAACTGGTTCCTGAAATTATAAAACATATCGGTAAAATGGAAGTCTGCCGTGATGTTAAACATACCCGCGTAGTAGTGGAAAAACCATTCGGACATGATCTCGAAAGCGCTATCAAGATGAATAAATTGTTAGGAGAAGATTTTGAAGAGGAACAGATTTACAGAATTGATCATTATCTCGGAAAAGAAACTGTTCAGAATATTATTGCACTACGTTTTGCCAACTCATTGTTTGAACCGATATGGAATAGAAATTATATTGATCATGTGCAGATAACTGCAGCAGAAACTGTAGGTGTAGAAAAACGCGGAGGATATTATGAAACCGCGGGAGCATTGAGAGATATGGTACAAAATCATATTCTGCAACTTCTTTGCATGATCGGTATGGAACCTCCTGATTCTTTCGAAGCCGACGAGATGAGAGATAAAAAAACAAATGTATTAAATGCCATGCGAATCATTCCAAAAGATGAAGTGCATAATCATGCTGCCCGTGGACAATATAGTGGAGGCTGGATGGAAGGCAAGAAGGTTCAGGGTTATAGAGAAGAGAAGGATGTAAATCCTCAGTCAAATGTTGAAACTTTTGCCGCTGTTAAATTTTATATTGATAACTGGCGGTGGGAAGGTGTACCATTTTATGTGCGCACGGGAAAGTACCTGCACGAAAAATCTACAGAATTAATCATTCAGTTCAAACCGGCTCCTAACTTTGCTTTTCCTAAAGAAGCCGCAGAAACCTGGAAATCAAACAGGTTATCTATTGTTATTTCACCTGAAATGAACATTTGTGTCAGATTCCAGGCGAAGAGGCCTGGGCAAGCAATGGTTCTGGACCCTGTAGATATGATTTTCAATTATAAAGATGCTTACAAAGGAGAAGAGCCTAAGGCTTATGAAACTCTTTTATATGATATCATGGATGGCGACACCACTTTATTTATGCGTGACGATCAGGTGGAAGCGGCATGGAAAGTAGTGATGCCAATTTTGGAAATATGGGGCGGAAGTAAGCCAAAAGATTTTCCTGATTATTCACCCGATTCGTGGGGACCAAAAGATGCTGACGCGCTCATTGCAAAGGATGGACGCCAATGGATAACCACGTCTTCAGAAACAAAAGAGAAATGATAGGTGACATAAAAGATGATGCCTTAAAATAATCGTACCGATAGCTTGAATGAAGTCGCTCCAATAACTCAGTACATGAATGAAAAACTCAATTAAAAATATTAAACCAAAGAATCATGGAATCAATTGAACAATTAGGAATTAATACAGTTCGGGTTTTATCTGCCGATGCAGTGCAGAAAGCAGAATCAGGGCATCCCGGAACTCCAATGGGGCAAGCGCCGATAGGCGATGTTCTTTGGGCAAAAGTGATGAATTATAATCCAAAAGATCCCGAATGGCCTAATCGCGACCGTTTCATTTTGTCTTGCGGTCATGCATGCATGTTACAATATAGCTATTTGTATTTGACAGGTTATGATATTACCATGGATGATATAAAAAGTTTCAGGCAGTTGCACAGCAAAACGGCTGGTCATCCCGAGTATGGATTATTAGCAGGAATAGAAGTAACCACCGGACCGCTCGGCCAAGGTTTTGCCAATGGAATTGGGATGGCCATTGGCCAACAATTTTTGGCTTCGCGATATAACAAACCGGATTTTGATATATTCGATTATAAGATTTATGCCATCTGCAGCGATGGCGATCTGATGGAAGGCATAAGCGCAGAAGCCGCTTCTGTGGCTGGTCATCTCAAATTGGGAAATATTATTTATTTATATGATGATAATAAAATAACAATAGAAGGAGATACTTCACTCACATTTGATGAGAATGTAGTAGAGCGTTTCCGGGCTTATGGATGGCATGTGCAATCTGTAGCCGATGGTAATGATACTGAAGCGATTTTAGCAGCTATAAAGGAGGCAAAAAAAGAAACCAAAAGGCCATCATTAATTAAAGTGAGCACCCACATAGGTTTTGGTAGCCCAAACAAAGTAGATACGGCTGCCGCACACGGCTCACCTTTAGGAAAGGATGAAGTACGGCTGGTAAAAGAAAATTTCGGATTCGACCCTGATAAAAGTTTTGTGGTTTCTGAGGAAGTATTGGATTATTACAGAAGCAAAGGAAACGATGGAATTAAAAAAGAACAGGATTGGAAAAATATTTATTCAAAATATAAAGAAAAATATCCGGCAGAAGCTGCGGAATATGAACTATTGAGTGATGGAAAATTACCGCAAGGATGGAAAGATAATCTTCCTGTTTTCAAACCCGATGACAAAGGATTGGCTACAAGAAAAGCTTCGGGAAAAACCTTAAATGCGATTGCCGCTAAATTACCCTTATTAATTGGAGGCTCCGCCGACCTGGCGCCATCTACCGATACCAACCTTGATGATTATGAACCATTCACAGATCTTAATCACGGCGGTAGAAATTTCCATTTTGGGATTCGTGAACACTCGATGGGTGCGATTTTAAATGGGATGGCGCTTACAAAAGGTATCATTCCTTACGGCGCTACTTTTCTTGTATTTTCTGATTATATGCGTCCGGCGGTAAGACTTGCCGCTATGATGAAAATTCACCCGATATTTATTTATACTCATGACAGCATCGGCATGGGACAAGATGGAACCACACATCAGCCTGTAGAGCAATTGATTGGATTGCGCTCTGTACCTAACCTTACAGTCATTCGTCCTGCAGATGCCAATGAAACCGCACAGGCGTGGCGCGTAGCATTGGAGCACTCAGGCGGTCCGGTTGCTTTGATTCTTACAAGACAAAATGTACCCACGATTGACCAGGAAAAATATGCAAAAGCAATCAATGTGGAAAAAGGCGCTTATATACTATCTGATTGTGAAGGTGAGCCACAATTGATTTTAATGGGAAGCGGAAGTGAAGTTCATTTGTTATTGGAGGCACAGGAAAAATTGAAAAAGGATTCAATAAAAGTTTGTGTAGTAAGTTTCCCGAGCTGGGAATTATTTGATATACAGAGTACAGAATACAAAGAAAAAGTTTTCCCCAAAAAAATGCGCAAACGCCTTGCTGTAGAAGCCGGATCGCCAATAGGCTGGTGCAAGTATGTAACTGATGATGGTGATGTTATTGGTATAAATAAGTTTGGAGAATCTGCACCAGGTGAAGAAGTAATGAAAGAATATGGTTTTAGTGTAGAAAATGTAATCGCAAAAGCAAAAGTATTGTTGCAATAATATTGTTCTATAGAGATAATAATAAAAAAAGTGATCCATTTTTTCCTAACCAACAAAAGGAATCTGTGTTCACATAAACTTAAAAAAAGACTTAAGAAAAAATAATTTTTATAATGATTTAAATTTAAATAAAATGAACAAAGTAAAAAGTATTCATGATTTAGGCCAGAGTATTTGGCTGGATTTTTTTAACCGTGAAATAATTAACAATGGTAAACTTCAAAAATTAATTGACGAAGATGGATTGAGCGGGATCACTTCAAATCCATCCATTTTTGAAAAAGCAGTTAATGCAAGTTCGGATTATGATGAGGACATTCACAAAATGTCTGATAAACAAAAAAGTAGCGAAGAAATCTTTTTTGGCATCGCTACCAGTGATATCAGGCGGGCTGCAGATATGCTGAAACCCACTTACGATAAATCAAAAGAAACAGATGGTTTTGTAAGCCTGGAGGTATCTCCTCATCTGGCCAATGATACAAACGGCACTATAAAACAAGCCGTGCAATTATGGAAGACGCTTGACCGGGAAAATGTACTGATTAAAATACCGGGAACAAAGGAAGGTTTACCTGCCATACGCAAATGCATCAGTGAAGGAGTGAACATTAATATTACTTTATTATTCGGATTAGACCGATATAAAGAAGTTACAGAAGCTTACATTTCCGGATTGGAAGATCGCGTAAAAAGTAATCAACCTATCAATCACATTGCGTCTGTTGCCAGCTTCTTCTTAAGCCGCATAGATGTTATGATTGATCCTATTCTGAAAGAAAAGAAATTGGATAAGTTAGTGGGTGAAATAGCAATAGCATCTGCAAAAGAAGCTTATCATATATATAAAGACATTTTCTTTAGTGATCGTTTTAAAAATCTCGAAAAGAAGGGAGCAAAAAAGCAAAAAGTATTATGGGCAAGTACAAGCGCCAAAGATCCTTCATTCAGTGATGTAAAATATGTGGAAGCATTGATAGTCCCCGATACTATCAATACACTTCCTATGGCAACTATTGATGCTTTTCGTGATCATGGCAAACCGGTTGCTAATCTTGAAAATAATCTTCGGAAAGCAACACAGGAATTGCAGGAATTAAAAGACAACGGAATCAGTATTGACAGCATCACACAAAAATTAGAAGACGAAGGAGTGGAGAAATTCAATAAAGCTTACGACATATTATTAAAAGCCATTGATTCGAAAAAAATGAAACAATTAGCTTAGGCTTTTTGGTACTTTATTAAAACAAAATTGGCATGATTTGCGTGAACCAAATCATCAAAAGATAAATTGTATTGATGGTTTTTATCTGGAACAAATCCTTTATCACAAAGAATCAAACGATTTTATAAACATTTAAACAAACTAAAATTTATTATTATGGCAAAAGTCAATATCAAACTTAAAAGCAAAAAAGAAGTAGCATCCGATACGATGACATTTCATTTTAGTAAGCCGGCAGGACTTACATTTAAGGCAGGTCAATTTGCTGACTACACACTCATTAAACCATCTGAAACAGATGCCGAAGGAGATACAAGAGGTTTTTCACTGGGCGCACCTTGTGAAGAAGATATCATATTTACCACAAGAATGCGTGATACAGCTTTCAAACGCAACCTGAAAAAAATGGCGATAGGCACAGAAGTAATTTTTGATGCGGCTTATGGGTCTTTCACTCTCCAGAACAACACTAAAATTCCTGCTGTATTTCTTTCGGGTGGCATCGGCATCACTCCTGTGAGAAGCATTGTTTTACAAGCAACACATGATAAGACTGCACACAAAATTTTTCTTTTTTATGCTAATAAAAAACCTAAAGATGCAGCATATCTGGACGAATTAACAGAAGCGCAGAAAACAAACGCCAACTTTAAGTTGATTGCATCAATGACTGATATAGACGGCTCCAAAGGCTGGAAAGGCGAAACTGGTTTTTTTACCAAAGAGATGATGCAAAAATACATTAGTGATCTGTCAATACCAATCTACTATATCTCGGGCCCTGCATCAATGATAGCTTCTATTCGGAAAACACTTAGTGAAGCAGGCATAGATGATGATAATATTCGCACAGAAGAATTTTCAGGTTACAAATAAAAGTAAAAAGAGAAATGAAGTTAAGGGTATGCATTAGATTAAATTCAGATAAATTCTCTTTATGAAATCATTACAACAAATCAAAAAAGAACTTCACGAATACATTGATGGTATTAGTGAGGAAAAAGAATTAATGGTAATGTATGAGAATGCTTTGAAGTACTTAAAAAGCGATTCTGGCAAAAACAAAAAAAGTGAGAATAATTCTTTACCCAACTATCAGCAAAAAGAATTAGATGAAACGATAAAACAAGGAAGTTCAGACGAAAATAAAAAAGATAAGGAATTAAAAAAAAGTATAGCAAGATGGTTTAGCGATGGCGGTAAAAATCCGGGATGAGTTATAGATCTTCATAAATTCTTTGCAGGTGTTTAAGGCTTGACTCTAATTGAAAAGACTGACATCACTCAGATTATTAGATAGCACTTTCTTGTCTCAGAATCGAAAAGGAATGTTGTGCCAATGCACCACGTTGGGATGAATATAATGTGCGTATAGAAAATTACCTCTTTAGTTCCGCTGGTGCTAATTATTAATATGTACACAAAAGAAAACTATGACAAACCCAAATATTCCTGACTCCCCTTTCCCTCGTGTAGTCATCATTGGCGCAGGATTCGGTGGAATCAATTTAGTGAAGGCGCTTCGCAAAAAGCCGTTTCAGGTTGTTTTGATAAACCGGAATAACTATCATTTTTTTCAGCCATTGCTTTATCAGGTTGCTACTGCAGGACTGGAACCTGGGAGTATTGCGTTCCCTCTACGAGGCCTTTTTAAGCCAAAAGAAAACTTTATTTTTCGCGTTGCTGAAGTTAAGCAAATCAATCACGACCAGAATAGTATAGAGACCACTATTGGTCAAATAAAATATGATAATTTAGTCATTGCAACCGGAAGTACCAGCAACTACTTTGGGAATCAGCATATCGAAGATTTAGCTCTCGGAATGAAGTCACTGTACGAGGCGATCGGACTAAGAAATTTTGGCTTGCAGGAACTGGAACATTGTTTATTGCTTTCCACCAAACAGGAAAAGAAGGAATTGCTAAATGTTGTTATTGCCGGCGGTGGTCCTACCGGAGTAGAATTGGCCGGCGCCCTGGCAGAATTCAGGAAAACCATTTTCTCAAAAGATTACCCTGAATTATCAACTGACTTAATGGAGATCCATTTAATAGAAGGCAATCCGAGGTTATTGTCTAATATGAGTGCAAAAGCTTCTGCCTATACTTTTAAATCATTGACAAAAATGGGTGTCAGTATACGATTGAATACAAAAGTAAACGACTATGATGGTGAAAATGCTATTTTGAGTGACGGTACAACGATAGTTACAAAATATTTTATCTGGAGTGCAGGAGTAAAAGGTAATATACCTCCGGGACTACATGCAGAAATGATTGAAAAAAATTCCAGAATTAGGGTAAATGAATTTAATCAGGTACACGGCCTTACGAATGTCTTTGCCATTGGAGATGTGGCGCAAATGACTACAGATGCACGTTATCCAAAAGGACATCCTATGCTTGCCCAGGTTGCAATCCAGCAGGGTAAAAAATTCGGAAAGAATTTAATGAACATTCGAAATAATAAAAGTTTATCTCCCTTTATCTATTGGGATAAAGGGAGTATGGCTACCATAGGCCGCAACAAAGCTGTTGCCGACATTGGTAGAATACATGTTACAGGCTTCTTTGCGTGGGTGATCTGGCTGACGATACATCTGATGTTTCTAATGGGTTTCAGAAACAAATTAATTGTTTTTATTAACTGGATGTATAGCTATTTTACTTACGACAGAGGTGCGCGTATCTTATTAAAAAGGCATTAACAGTAAATAATAGGTTTTAGGTTCCGAACTGATAATTTGTCTGACAGTTCTTCAACAGTTTATTAATATATTTCTTTCAAACAATTGTTACAGCATAATTATTGCTGTGAATTTCTAAATTATCAATTATGATACCCCGTTTCACCCCTGCTGAAAAAGCAATGCATTATCCTGAAGACAGGAGTTTTTATGTAAATATAAAACCATACATGCTCATTATAATAGGAATCGTTTTAATCGGATCTATTGTTATTGCATGGATACAATATTTATTTTTTGGGTTACCTCCGGATCCTTCTGTATCCTTTTCTCCGGTTGCTTTACCAGGCCAGCCTTCAGGTTTTCCGATGTGGCTCAATGTAAGCCATTGGGTAAATTTCTTTTTTTTAATTTTAATTATAAGAAGCGGTCTTTCTATTCTGGTGGATCATCCAAGATTGTACTGGAATGATGGATGCGGCCCCGATACACAATGGATTAGGTTTACGCCAAAAAAAATTCCTTTGGATAAAGTCTGGACAGCAAAACAGGATTCCCGTTATATCAGTCCTGTTGTAGGTTTACCTGGCTTTCGCCATACCGTGGGCATTGCAAGATCATGGCATTTTCTTACCGTTCCCTTTTTTATTTTAAATGGAGTTATTTTAATTTTTCTTTTGTTTTACACCAATCAATGGGAACGATTGGTTCCTACTTCCTGGCAAATAATCCCCGATAGCTGGAAGGTGTTTGTACATTATGCCACTTTTAATATGCCTGTTGAACCCAACGGATTTTATCATTTTAATGCTTTACAGCAACTTTCTTATTTCGCAGTGATATTTGTGATGGCGCCTTTAGCCATGCTAACGGGCCTTGCCATGTCGCCGGCTATTGACAGCCGCTTTCCATGGTATCCCAAATTATTTTTCAATCGCCAGACGGCAAGGTCTTTTCATTTCCTGATCATGTTTGCTTATGTACTTTTTATTATCGTTCACGTATCGCTTGTAGCCTTAACCGGGCTTAGTAAAAACATGAACCACATCATACTCGATAAACCCAATGATACTTCGTCAACCGGCTTATGGATAGGAAGTGCTATCATTTTATTTGTAATAGGATTTAATATGCTGGCTTATTGGATCTCATGGCGGAGACCACGGTCGCTTCAATTTCTGGAGAAAAAGATAAATGTATCGCTATGGCGTAAAACTATCAACAAATTCAAGCCGAAAAAATATTACACCAAAAAGGATATCTCTCCTTATTTCTGGCCCAATGGAACGATGCCTGTTTCCAAAGAATGGAAAGACCTGGTAGCCAATGATTGTAAAGATTATAAACTTAAAATAAGTGGCCTGGTGGAAAATCCCGTAGAACTTTCATTAGATGATTTAAAAAAATTTGAAAAAGAAGAAGATATTAATATGCATAGCTGCATACAGGGCTGGACAGGAATTGCTGAATGGGGCGGTGTGTGCATGAGCAAGATAATAGATTTGGTAAAACCTAAGCCTGAAGTGACAACAGTAGTATTTTATTCATTTGGCGAGGGACTATATGGTGGACAGTATTACGATACCGAAACAATGGATAATTGTCTGAAACCTAAAACCATGTTAGCCTGGGAAATGAATTATAAACCTTTACCAATAGAGCATGGAGCGCCGCTCAGATTGCGTGTTGAAAATCAATTGGGCTATAAAATGGTGAAATGGATCAGTGCTATAGAGTTTGCTGAAACGTATGAGACTGTTGGCAAAGGATTTGGTGGCAAAAATGAAGATGATGAATATTTTGGTTTGCTGGCAAATACTTAAACGATTTTATATCCTACCGCAATTGTATGATCAATGGATTATTTGTTTCCGTCCGGGAATTGTTCAATGCTGATGCCTAGTTTCAATGCATTATTTATTGATCATCAATTTTTCGATTTGTAATACGTTGTATGAAAATTATTTTTCATCCGCAGAACTAATGCTGATAAACAGATATAATAACGCAGTAATGTTACTTGTAAATAATTATACGCAGGCAGTGTTTTTATCTGTAATAACAATGCTCTGCTGGGGATCCTGGCCAAACACACAAAAACTGACAAGCAATAGTTGGCGATCCGAATTGTTTTATTGGGATTACGTATGGGGTATTGTTTTGATGACGTTGTTATTTGTTTTTATTCCCGGTTCACTGGGGAAAGTAGGGAAAAGTTTCTGGCCGGATATGATGCAGGCTGATTGGGCTAATTTAACCTCCGCATTCATAGGAGGCATTATTTTTAACCTGACAAATATTCTCTTCGTAGCAGCATTGGCAATTGCAGGTATGTTGGTAACATTCACAATCGCAATTGGAGTGGGATTGGTGATTGGCGTACTGATAAATTATTTGGCGGTTCCCATCGGAAATGAGTATTATCTCATTGGTGGCGTTATATTTATTGTGTTAGCTATATTTTTATCAGCAATTGCGCATAAGCGCCTTTCAACACACATGGCAAAGCCTTCTACAAAAGGTATCGTGCTTCCTTTAATAGCGGGTATTCTGTTTGGTCTTTATTATCTTCTTATCGCCCGATCCATGGCCACTGATTTTCAATTTCCAAAGGCTGGAAAACTGGGGCCATATTCGGCAGTATTCTGTTTCTCCATAGGAGTGCTGATAAGTACTTTTGTGTTTAATACTATCCTGATGAAATGCCTGTAGAAGGAATACCACTTCACAGTAAAGATTATTTCAGTGGAAGCAAACGGGATCACTTAACTGTCGCCCGAAAACTAAAAACCAAACAATTCAATTACCTAAAGATTCACTTCTTATGGACTACTCGGGCCAAGCTTTTCCAATTAATCGAAAAGACCCTGGGGAAGAGAACCAAACTTCCGGTAAAGCTGATCTTTGATTATTTGGTATTCTTTATCTCCTAATTCTTTTAGTTCCTGCTTGTACTTTTTAATCAATTCAGGATCTCCATTTGCTTCCTTGTCAAAAATGAAGTTTAGCATAGCCCTTGTTTCCACAATGCATGACATCATTAAGTACATAAGAATCTCATCCATTTTGTCACGATCGATATTGTTTGTTTCGTCTTCTAATGACATTTTATATTACTTTTTATGGAAGTTTATAGAGGTATTTCCTAAAGGTGGTACCATGCGAATTATCATTGATCTCTTTATCACTACCCGAGTGTGCATATTTTAATTCATCGCCACACACGTCCGGATCGGCAATAGGTGTAGTATAAACAGCAAAACCCGAAGGTTTTGGAATAAAGTAATCTTGTATTTCCCATTTCTCACATGTAAGGCTTTTCTTACAGGAAAAAAGCGATAAACTAATTACAAAGAGTGTAAGTAATTTTTTCATTCTCCTAATAATTTTTTCTTTTGCGCTTCAAATTCTTCATTGGTAATGACCCCGTCATCTCTAAGCTTTTTCAACTTTTCCAATTCATCAGCAACAGATATGTTTTGTTTAATCTCAATAATTGTAGATTTTGGTTTGGGTTTATATTCATCTGGCACAACTATTTCACCAAAAGAAATTGCATTATCAATATCAACTTCATATCGAATACCTTTTAAAATTGGATAATAAACGAAACCATTTTTTTTATTTCCTCGCTTATCTATTCTCAATATTTTGTATTCGTGGCCGGATAAACTTCTTGGCAAAGCATTTGCAGAATTGGCCAACGCATTATAACCGGTTGTTGAATAATAATTAAAAAGAGAGGTTGCACTTCTTCTTATATATTTAAAATCACCATCTGGTGTAGAACCCACACCAATCTTTAATTGCTGACCAACATAAACCTTAAATCCGCTGGAGGTGTAAAGCGTATCGGCGCCTTTCTTTAAGACTACAAGGCTATCCTGAGCCTTAGTGGTGAAGGGGTTACAAATAATGAGGAGTAGAATTATTTTTTTCATCTTTTTTTTTTACATCTTCAATAAATTCCTGAAAGCTTATAATCATTCAAAAATATCTTCGCTTCTTACAATGCTTTTTTCAGGATTTAAAAAAGAATAAACGGTATCTCTCTTTACAGATAAATCTTTTCGTTGGTATTGTATCAAACATTTAACTTGAAAATAAAGCAATGTTGTAGAATCAGTTGTCTTAAATACTTGTTCCAACGAATTAGCTTTCCTTATTAGCATCGAATCCTTATTTTGAATAGAAATCATTTCACTATTTGTTTTATTATAATCATCCAAACTGTTATTGTATAAGGCGGTGCTTAATCCTTCCTCAAGACGTATCATCTGCTTTTCGTCGTACCTGACATTACTATCTGCATCATACCATTTTTGGTTTGCATCTATTTGATCATATATTGACATTATTTTTTTATAAAGAATAGACCTTGCTGTTATTGTATCAAATTTTACAATTCGTAAACTATCTAAATGATTAGTACTATCTGCTGTTTTCATGTTTTCTTTAAAATAAGTAAACAAGTTCTTTTCTAAGTCTTTATTGGCCTTAATATTTTTGCTTTGACAAGAAAATAAAACCAGGCCTATTATGAATAATTTTTTCATTTAATAATTATATTTCTTAATCAAATAATCTCAATTGCACCGGCCCATACATCTGCACTATTTTGCCCTTTTTAAATTCGGTGGATCGGAGTCCTTTTGTAGAGAACCAATTTTTTTATATAGTTCATTAATTTTTTCATCTTTTTTTTCAAGCTGTTTAGTTAAGTATTCTACTAAAGGTTCAGATACCATATTTATATTGTCATCAAACTTAATGAATGCCGGAGAATTTTCAGGCTATTAAAATTGATAAAAATTTAAAATGAAAATTAAATATTCAAAGATAGAATAAAACCGGAATAGATAATAAATTTTCATAAACCTGCTAAAGAATATTAATTATGGAAGAAAAATTTAATGATTCAACGGAACAACGTCTTGAGGGGGAACGTTCGTTGGATGCTAAGCTGGTTACCATTAACCTGCCGTTATTTATGGAACAAATTAAACACGAAGCTACCTGGACGGAGAGCGACCGGAATGCCATAACTGTCTTCAAAACTAATGGATTGCGGATTGTGTTGATTGCCTTGCATAAAGGTGCAGAAATGGTGAATCATAATGTTAACGGCCTTATTAGTGTACAAGTGCTGGAAGGCAAGCTTCAATTTAATACAAGCCACCAATCTGTTGAATTGAATAATGGGCAAATGCTTGCTTTGCATGAACGAATTCCTCATAGCGTGTTGGCAATAAAAGAGACAATTTTTCTACTAACACTTACGACCACATTGGCAACAGAATAAAATTGTTTTGCACGATGCAGTTCAACCCATTCAAATCAAAGAATTACAAATGTGGTTTATGGAATCCATAAAATAAACGGCTGTTGAAATCTCCGCGAGAGATAACAACAATACGCTGAATATGGTTTTGAACAGGAGAAGTGAAATAACGATCAAAGAGAAAACCCCTCTCTCGAACTAAACTCTTTTGAAAAAAGTCAACTATTTCTCTGATGAAATTGAGTCGGGTTCAGCTATAGCCGATTTTTAGATTTAATTTTTAAAAAATAATCCACACCAACGTTATGATGTTATTTGCAAATTAAAGTTCGTAATTATTTTGACTTTCAATAGTTAAATAAATCCGTTTTTCAGCCACTGGCGGACCACCAATGAGTCATGTACACATCACCGTTATGAGAATTAAAACATAGGCTTTTGCAATATTCAATCGTAAAAAGAAAACAGGAATGTGGTTAATTTGTTGGTTTACTTGATTCTTTGTTTTGTATTTATTGTTAGGCTTATTAGATATCAATCTTTCCTGAAAGCATTTCATGTTTATTATCATACAAGTGTGTGTAAAAGGAATGTCTTTTCAATAAGATCAGCACTTACGTTATATCTCATCATTAATTCAAATTGCCTGGAATACGAATCCAGTCATTATAACTGATAGAACCCTTTCTTGCATTATCGCCAGGTACCAATGATTGATCATTGATCATAGTGCCAAAATAAAGCGCCTTTGGATCACCGGTTATTTCACGCTTATCCTGCTTCATGTCCAGGTATATTTTTGCAAATTGGTCCATGCCCAATTTTTCAGGGCCGCCAATTTCAGTGATACCATTGGTGGGATCTTTTAAGATAATATCAACCATAGCATCCACTACATCATCAGAAGCGACGGGCTGAAAAAGCGCGGATGACAAGCGAATGGTATCGCCGTCAGTTGCCCCTTTTACAATGCCACCGGCAAATTCAAAGAATTGGGTTGAACGCAAAATGGAGTATGGAACTTTAGAATCCCTGATAAGTTTTTCCTGCTTTACTTTTGCGCTGAGATAGCCACTGTTGGGCAAGCGGTCAGCTCCTACAATAGAAAGTGCAATGTGATGTTTTACACCAGCTTCTTTTTCTGCTGCGAGAAGATTATTCCCTGAAGTTTTAAAAAATTCCATGACTGCGTCGTCTTCAAATGAGGGCGAGTCGGCCACATCTACTACTTTATCTGCGCCTTTTAATGCTTCGGAAAGTCCTTCACTGGTTATAGTGTTTACTCCTGTGCTGCGTGAAGCCGCAAGAACTTCATGCCCTAAGGTTTTTAATTTACTTACGGCTTTGGACCCTATCAACCCGCTGCCTCCGATTACTACTATCTTCATTTTTTTTGATTTTAACCGGTTCTGTTTGGAATCGTTTGTTAGGTAATTAATTTTATTGTTTTCGACTAAATTTTTAAATAAAGCGTGATATTTTCTCACCTTTTTTAGTTGAGTTGTAGTTCTCTACACAAACAAGATAACTATGGATAGATTTAATACCTTAGCACGCTACAGATACTCTCTCAAATATTAGGTTGCATACCGACTGGCACCATATACAAAGTATACACAAACACAATCGCAACTTTTACAGAAAATCCCTTCCATCTACATCTTGTTAAACTACTATATAGAGTGTTCCATTATTGCAATGAATTACGGAGTTGTACGATGGAATGTTGGTTGCGAAGACAAGCCTCTCATTTGCTGTTTTGTTTAGAATCATCCTGCTTTTACCAAATCTGCTCCTTTTTCTCCAATCATGAGAACCGCTGCATTGATATTACCTGACGAAAGAGTCGGCATCACCGATGCGTCAATCACCCGGAGTTTCTTCAAACCGTGTACCCGCAACTGCGGATCCACAACAGACATGTCATCGTTCCCCATGCGCGCAGTACCAGCAAAATGGTGCGCGATAAAAGCATTTTTACGAATATAATCGAGCAACCCTTCATCGGTGTTGACGTCAGGCCCCGGCGCTACTTCTTTGATATTGAATTTACCCATCATCGCATCACCAACACGTTTAACAATTTTCAATCCTTCCATCATCGTATGAATATCTTCTTCCGCAGTTAAATGATTGAATAAACATGACGGGCTGTCTTTCGGGTTCGATGAGATGATTTGAACGCGCCCGCGGCTAACCGGACGGCCCTGGTACATACTCAAATGGAATCCGGAACCCTTAGCAAGGTTCCATACTTTCTTGCCTTGCAGGAAAGGAAGTAAATGCAGTTGTATATCCGGAGCTATCAATCCTTCTTTTGTGTATAGAAATGCTCCGGCC
>Ga0208589_1000224_pt1 | contig 27830 bp, 21 predicted proteins | sample NGESurshal092012_2_FD_184486 | JGI IMG/M metagenome (GOLD analysis project Ga0208589, IMG submission 184486) | Arctic peat soil microbial communities from Barrow, Alaska - NGEE Surface sample F53-2 shallow-092012 (SPAdes) | ecosystem: Environmental > Terrestrial > Soil > Wetlands > Peat ...
TAGCAGCCTGTGGCAAAAGTCCCGCGCGGCCAGGCGAAGTGGATTTTGGCCGCGAGCGAGACGCGACGACGAAGCGTATTGCAGCCAAATACGCTGAGAGGAGGAATGAACCACGCGGCCAAAAGACACGAGCATGGCCCGCGAGACTTTTGCCACAGGCTGCTAGGGGGTTTTCAGCGGTTTAGGGCCGACGATAACAATTGTGAACGGACCGGGCGGGCGTCGGGCGAGGAAATCATTGACGGAATCAACCGTTACGCGTTCGATGGCCGCCTTGATCTGCTCCAGAGTGCGGATGGCGCCGAGCATGAAATAATCATGCGCCAGTCCCGCGGCGCGGCCGGAGGTTGATTCGCCTTCGATGATGGTGCTGGCCTTGAGGCCGATGCGGGCGCGGGCGACCTCTTCGGGCGCGACGCCGCGGGTCAGGCGATGAATCTGTTCGACTAGACAATCGAGGCTGGCCTGCGCGCGATCGTTGCTGGTGCCGGCGTAGCCGAGGATGGCTCCGACGCCCTTGAGACCGCCGTATCCGGCCCAGACATTGTAAACCAGGCCGCGCTTTTCGCGGAGTTCGGTGAAGAGACGACCGCTCATGCCGCCGCCGAGTACCTCAATGGCGACGCGCATATTGTAGTAATCGGGATCGGTAACGGGAATGGAATCGTAGGCGATGCCGATGTGCGTTTGCTCGCTGGGCTGGACTTCAAAAATACATTGTCCGGGAACGGCTGGGGAGAGTGCGAACTTGGGAGAGGAACCATCGAAGTCGCCGAAGTGTTTGTCCACCTCGCGTAGCACCACGTCGAAATCAATATTGCCGGCGATGGAGAGAATCGCCCCATCGCCACAGAAACGGCTATGGTGTTCGTCGCGGCAGCGCTGAAGCGTAAGATGTTCCAAATCCTTGGGTTCGCCCATTGGATTGCGGCCCAAAGGCGACGGAAAATGCGTCTCGCGCAATCGAATGATGAGCTTGTTGCGCGGCTCGTCCTCCAGCCCGCCGAAGCTTTGCAGAGCCAGATCGCGGGCGGCTTCAAAGCCGTCCTCGGGGAGCTTGGGGCGGCGCACGATATCCGAATAAGTGCCGAGGCTTTGAATCACGCGCGGGCCGACAGCGGCACAACTGAAATGGGTATGTTGAACGCCGACGCCGCTGGAACGCTGTAGCCCCAGGCCGTCCAGGTAATCAATCAACCCACGGCTGTCGCGCGCCCCCGCGCCGCGAAGCACGAGATCGGACAAGACAGTGGCCGAGCCGCGGGCATCGTCCGGATCATTGGCCGCTCCGGCAGGCAGCAGCAGCGTCATGGCGGCAGATTGCACGCCGGACATCTGCTCACCCAACAAAGTTAATCCCGAGGGAAATTGGTGCTTAAAATACTGACTGGCCAAGTCCTGTCTCCTGCTGAGGGGGGAGATTGTAGCAGGATTGTCAGGAAAGTGTGAAGGTGTGGGGGGAAGAATGTGGGAAGACGGAGTTTTCAGTTTTCAGTTTTCAGCTAAAGACTCAGATGGAAAATTGAATGGGATTATTGTCACCGTGTCACCCCGTTCAAGCGGTCAACGTAAGAATCGGCGCAATATCCTCCGGTCCGGCTGAGGCAGCGCCGGTGGTGCCGCGGTCGATGTATTTTCCGGTGAGCCAGAGGGCGGCGCCGCCTTTGCGACTGCTTTGCAGGAGATGATTGACGGCCTCGGCGACTTCCTGCGGGGTCAGGAAAAAGCCGGTACAGGGAACATCGGGTTCGGAAAATCCCATGCCGACGACGGAGACGACGTTGGGGACGGGAATCGCGGCCTCGGCAAGGAGTGTGGATACCGTGCGGCAATCGTCCGCGGATTCACAAACGACAGCCGTTACCGCGCGATCGACCACCAAACCAACGATCTCCCTAGTAAGGCATGAGTGAATGACCGCATCGGGCGCATATCGACCGGCGGCAAATCGGAGCGAGCGCGCGGCCGCACCCTCCTGCTCGATCAGGTTGGGGGCATGGTTCCGCACGGCGGCGAACCGCCGATGCCCGGCGAGGATCAGCTCGCGGCCGAGCCGGCCGGCGAGATAGGAGACATCCAGTAAAACGGCATTGGTCGCGTAGGTTGACGGCTCACGCCCCACCAGCACAACGGGCAAATTGCGCACCAGCATGTCGCGGATGAACTCCGGAGGCGTCGAAGCAGACAGATCAATGATCGCGGAAAACTGATTAAGAAAGCTCGGCCGGAGGTTCGAGACGTCGGGGACCAAATCATGATCAGCATTACAGGCGGCGAGGGCGTTCACTAGAACGGCCGGCGTCGAGGCGTCGGCGATCAGCATCCATTTTCCGACGCGCTCGACTGGCGCAACGGTCGAACCTTTGACGAATGAGCCGCGTCCAATGCTTCGGGAGAGCAGACCTTCGGCGGCGAGATCGGTCAGCGCTTTGCTCAGAGTTTTGGCATTGACTTGAAACCGGCGGGCGAGTTCGCGTTCGCCGGGGAGCTTGCCGGTCAATTCTCCATTGGCGACAGCCTGACGGATGCGCTCCCGCAAACGCTGAAATTTATAACTGAATTCAGTGGTTCCTCGCCGTTGGCGCGTAGTCTGCGCCGCAGAGGTGTTTTGTTCAGCCCCATTCATGTCTCAGCTCCATTTTTCGTTCAATTCGGCTGTCGCCTGAGTTGCCCTTAGGCGGCGGCCATCAGTGACCTGTTTGAATTCCGGCATCCTGCCGAAGTTCTTTTGTCATAAATCGACAATAAGTCGATCAGATATTGATTAAATCGGACATTTTAATGAGCCTCATAAATTAAGGGCGTTCGGCCGGCTTGCGACTGCCTCCGGCCTGCCGTCTAATCCTGCGAATGCCCGGCGAATTCGACTTTCTAACCTGGATCGCGTCGCGCCGCCGGGATAGCGCCCTCGTCCGCATCCCCACCGGCGACGACCTGGCGGGGGTGCAAATCCCCGACGGCGAATTGCTTTTGGTCGGCGTCGATCAGGTTCTGGATGGCGTTCATTTCGATTCCGCGGTGCATACCCCCCGCCAAATCGGCTGCAAGGCGATGAATCGCAATCTGTCGGATTGCGCGGCGATGGCGTGCCTTCCGGCCGCCGCTGTGGCGACCGTTGCCCTTCCGGCAAACGCCGGACTCGATTTCGCCAAGGAGCTTTACCTGGGGTTGGAGGAAGCGGCGTCCCGATTCGAGTGCCCGATCATTGGCGGGGATACGTCTTCGTGGACCGGGCGATTGGTGATGACAGTAACCATCCTCGGGCGTTCGGCAGGAATTGAGCCAATCCGGCGCGGCGGGGCAAGGGCGGGAGATTCAATTTATGTATCCGGCCTCCTCGGCGGGAGTATTCTGGGACGACATATGACCTTCACCCCGCGCGTTGATTTGGCGCGTCAGCTTGCGGGGGGCGGTCACCTGAATGCGATGATTGATCTAAGCGACGGCTTGTCGCGAGATTTAGGTCATATCTGCCGCCAAAGCAAAATGGGGGCTGTCCTCGAGGCGGATTGCATTCCGATACACGCCGATGCCGTCCGGCTTTCACGCGATGGGCGATCGCCGCTATTACATGCCCTGCATGATGGGGAGGATTATGAATTGCTTTGTACAGGCGAGGTGAATCACCCGGGCCTGACTCGAATTGGACGGATTACTTCTGAACCGGGCATTTTTTTGCGTGAGGGGACGAGCCTCGCGCCGCTGGAGCCGCTGGCATGGGAACATCGACTGTGAGCCATCGCTCCGGCAGCGTCGCCCAGACGGAGCAAATTGCCGCCGATTTCGCGGCTGAGTTGCGCGGCGGCGAGGTCGTGGCCCTTTCCGGCGACCTGGGGGCGGGGAAGACGCAGTTTGTACGCGGCATGGTCGCGGGACTCGGCGGGCCGATTCGGCGGGTTTGCAGCCCCACCTTCATGCTTTTGAACATCTACCAGGGCGGGCGGCTCAGCGTGTTTCATCTGGATGCGTATCGAGTGGCCGGGCCGGACGATTTTGAAGCCATTGGGTTTGCCGAATTGCTGGAACAGGGCGGCGTTGTCGCGGTGGAATGGGGAGAGCGGGTGCGGGCGCTGCTGCCGAGTTTGCGGATTGATGTCACGCTGACGCCGGTGGATGAGAATCAGCGGGTTATTCAGATTGTGCGCCCTGCCTGACGGTCGATTGTCCAAACGTAACGAATAATTCAGCCACCAGACACAAGCCCAAAAGCGCGGTGACGGCGCAAATGGCGATGCGAATATCGCCGGGCCGGACTTCTTCGGCGGCCAGCGCCGCGGCGGGGCCGATGATCTGGCCGATGCCGATGAGCGCTTCATGATATCCGCCGTGTTCGGTGCTGCCCTCGCTGAGGACCATGCCGAAGTAGAGACTTCCGGCATAGATCAGCCCCATGGAGACGCCGAGGGGAATCTGCCAGGCGATCATCCAGGATTGATCGAATGCGGTAACGGAGCGAATACCGCCGCCGAGCAATTCCGCGGGGAGAAGCGTGACCCCAAGGAAGGCGAAGGTCATGACAATGGCGGCAACAAGCAGAAGGCGGGGGCGCGTTTGCCACCAGAGGGTGGCTCCAAGCGCCGCGAAGGTGAAGAAGCGTGCGGCCATCCAAAGGCTGGCGACAACGGTCTGCATGACCGGCGAGAAGGATTGAATCACTTTGAGCGAGGGCATGAGCGCGACGAGGCTATATAAGACGGTGTAGGTGGCCGGTAATCCGAGGCGGCTGAGCCAGAGTGCGAGTCGGCGCTGGCGGCGGAGCGCGTCGGCGGGGTGTGTGAGTGCGGGACCCTGGGCGGGCTGGCCGGTTTGCTTTGGCGGCTCGACATTCCCCGCGCTCAGCAGAGCCAGTGCCGTCAAATGGGCGGCCAGTGGGAAGAGAAAGGTGCCGAGGGGAAAACCACTGACGATCACGCCGGTGACGGCGAGCATGACAGTTCCCAATCCAGACCAGACGAGGTTGTACACGCCGATGCGGCGGGAGAGCAGGCGGGGCGCGGCGCCGGCGGAGATCAGGCTTTCGTAAATCGGCCATGCCGCGGCGCTGACGAGCGTGTAGGTAAGCAGAATTGCCACCACCAGCACCGGATTCGGCCAGATACAGCCGACCGCGGAGGCCAGAGCCAGCGCGGCTTGGATTCCGAGCAGCGCCCCCTTGCGTCCGAGGCGTGCGACGAGTTGATTCGCCGACAGCGCTCCAACCACATAGACAATTCCCTCCAGCGCCACCATTTCCAGGCAGGGCCGGCTGCCCCAATGGAAAATTTGCTTGGCGTAAAAGAAGAAACAGGGGATGAGGAGATTGGCGCCGATGGAAGAGAGCGCGTGCGCGATATAGACGCGAACAACGCGACGGGGGAAATCGCCTTCGGGTTGGAGATCCTTTGAGTTCAATATTTTGGCGGCCGATCCCTCAGAATCGGTGACATCCATTCGGTGGTTCATAACATCTCATAATGGCAAATCACAGGGCCGATGCGGTTCGATTTCGCACACCGCCGGCGGGCAGGCACTATCCGTCCTGCATTTCCTGCCTCTCAGTCCTCAGTCCTGAGTCCTCAGCACTTTTCGCCCCCTACCCTACTCTCCCGCCGCCCGCTTACATAGAATACCGGCACATGTTTCAGATTGTCTTTCGCATTCCCGGGCTGAATCTGCCTGTCTACGGTTACGGCTTGATGCTGGTGGTGGCGTTTCTGGTCTGCGCCTATGTGGCCCGGGCTATGGCGGGACGAATCGGCCTGGATGGCGAAGCGTTTATCAACGCCGCCCTGATCGCAATGCTGACGGGCATCGTGGGGGCACGGGTATCGGATGTGCTGGAAAATTGGCACGAGTTCTTTAATCCGCAGCGATCGGTCATCGAGGGTTTGTTTGATGCGGTCAACATTCGCAGCGGCGGTCTTACCTTCTATGGCGGGTTTATCCTCGCCACGCCCTGCTGCATCGTCTATGGGATACGCAAGCGGCTGCCTATTCTGCGAAGCATGGACATCGTCGCGCCGGTTCTGATGATCGGCCTGGGGCTGGGCCGCATCGGATGCTATCTCAATGGCTGCTGTTATGGCGAGTTATGCCGCCCGAGCTTCGGGGCTGCCCTGACGGAGTTCCCCTATTACAGCAATCCGTACATCGAGCAGTTCAACCGCGGCCTGATTCACCCGGCGGAAGTCCTGCTGACGCCCGCGCCCGGCGGCGGATCGGAACTCAAGACGCCGCAACAGGTTCACGCCGACGGGCTGGAATCAATTGCCCGGCAGGAGCATTCGCTGCCGGTCCAGCCGACACAGTTATATAGCTGCCTGACCGCCCTGCTGCTGGCGGCGCTGCTGCTGGCCTACTGGACACTGCCCCACCTGGACGGCCGGGTCTTCGCGCTGATGATGATGATTGAAGGCCCGTCGCGGTTTTTGCTGGAGATGCTGCGTGTCGAGCCGCCGGTTTTCAATCGCGTCATCGCGGGGTTTCCGGTGAGCATGAGCCTGAGCATGGTGATCGGGTTGGCGGTGTTCGCAGCGGGCGGATTGATGTGGCTGTTGGTGGGTGCGCTGAAATCTTCGGAAAACACGGGAAATTTTGCGCACGCGCATTGATTTTTCCGGGGTTTTCACTAGATTATTTGTTCGTGCCGGGGTTTGTGCCTCGGTGCGGCGGAAATCCACGAGTCTTGGAAGACTCGTCTTCCACTTCCTCCTTTAGGCTGCAAGCCAAGGGAAAGGAGAGGTTTTCATGGCCGGTAAGGCTCTCACCAAGTCAGAAGTCGCCTCGGCGCTCGCTGACAAAGTCGGTATTTCCAAGAAGCAAGTCGCCCACATGCTGCAAGAGCAGGCGGAATTGGCCTACAAGCAGGCCAAGAACACATTTGTGATTCCGGGCATCGGCAAGCTCGTGCTCGCCGAGCGCGGACCCCGCAAGATGATCATGCGCTTTGGTCCCAAGGCGGGTCAGGAAGTTCTGGTCCCGAAGAAGCGCGTCGTGAAGTTCCGGGTGGCCAAGGCCGCCAAGGACGCCATCCTCGGCGCCAAGAAGAAGTAAATTTCTCTGTAATGTAAAAAAGCCGCGTGCTTCAGGGCACGCGGCTTTTTTTGTTGGATCAATTCTCGCAAACCATAAAATGAATTGACCACGGATGGCACGGGTAACACGGATGAATTCAATTCAAATCCGTGAAACCTGAGCGATCCGCGGTCTAATTTTTTTTCTGGACGTGATCAGAGCGATGAGCTGATGTAGGGGAGAAGGCCCATATAGCGGGCGCGCTTGACGGCGCGGGTGATCATGCGCTGTTCCATGGCGCTGGCTCCGGTGCGGCGGCGGGTGAAAATCTTGCCGTTGCCGCTGACCAACTTCTTCAGGGACTCGGTGTCCTTGTAATCAATATAGATGGTGCCGCTGGCGCTGCAACGGGCGATCTTCAGTTTGGGGCGGTTGAAAGTCTGAAATTTGTCCGACTTCTCACGTCGCTCACGAGGCTTTTCTTTGCGCATCAAGGCAGAACTCCTACGGTAAAATCGAGAGGGGGATTGTAACGACCCATGAGCGTTTGGCAAGCGCAGGGCATCAAAAACACGGTTTTGGATTCAGGCTTGGTTGGTGACAAAGTCTACCCCCCCCTTCCCAAGGTCGGCCTTTGCCCCTGATCGGCCTATCCGTCACCGCCGGTATTTTCGTCAAATCCGCCTCAACTCCCCCCCTTGTGGGTTCCGATAAACAAAAGGAGAAGCGCGGGCAACTGCAAAACGCCCGCAGGAGCGTCGTATGGCACAGATATCATCAGGCATTGGACTGGTCAGCGGTATCAACTACCAGACGTTGATCGCCCAGTTGGTTGCAATTGACGCGCAACCCGAGCAGATTGTCCAGTCGCAGATTACCAACCTCCAGGCAGAGCAGTCGGCATTTTCCACACTCAGCACCCAGCTCGGCGGCATTCAGGAGCTTGGCAACAAACTGGCCCTGCCACAGACTTTTCAGGCAGCTACCGCCACCAGCAGCAATACCGGCGTTCTCAGCGCGACGGCTGCCGAAGGCGCCGCGGTGGGATCGTATAATTTTCAGGTGGCCCAGCTTGTTACCACGCAGCAGGATATCACCGGCGGGTTTTCCAGTCTCAGCTCACTGGTTGGGGCGGGAAGTCTGACCATTGGCGTGGGCGGCGGGCAGGTCAGCAGTCAGACCCTTCTGAGCCAGCTCAACGGCGGCCAGGGTGTGCAGCGCGGCCAGTTCCGGATCACCGATCGCGGCGGTAATTCCGCGGTCGTCGACACCTCCGATGCAGTCACGATCGATGATGTCGTCAAAGATATCAACTCGGCCGCGAATATCAGCGTGAAGGCAACGCTCACCAATTCCGGAATTCAACTCACCGACACCAGCGGACAAACAAAAAACGACCTCACGGTGGCGGACCTGCAAGGCGGCACTGCCGCATCGAGCCTGGGAATCGCGGGCAACAGCGGAGGCACCACCGGAATCACCGGCACGGCGATCAATACGCTGGGCCTGTCGACACAACTGGGGAGCCTCAACGACGGGCGCGGAATTCAAATTAATGGTTCCAAGCCGGATTTTCAGGTGAATCTTTCCGACGGCACAAATTTCAGCGTCAGCCTCGCCGGCGCACAAACCGTGGGCGACGTGCTGAAGGACATCAATACCGCCGGCGGAAGCAAGATCAAGGCTACCCTCGCTCCAGACGGGCGGAGCCTTCAGCTTAAGGACAACAGCGGGGGTGGCGGCGTGTTCAGCGTCAGCGCCCTCAACTCCTCGACAGCGGCCGCCGGGCTGGGAATTCAGGGCAATGCCGGCGCCAGCACGCTCACCGGCTCCGACGTGATCGCGGGACTTGATTCGGTTTTGGTTTCCAGCCTGAACGGTGGCAAGGGAATTTCGCTCGGGCAAATCTCCATCACCGACCGTGCGGGAGACAACAGCCCGTCAATTGATCTTTCGGGAGCGTCGAGCCTCTCGGACATTCTCAATCTCATTAACAACAACACCGACGGCGTGAAAGTGAACGCATCACTGAACTCCGCCGGTACAGGCATCCAGATCACCGACACCAGCGGCGGAAGTGGAAACCTCGTTATTTCGGATGTGAATTCCACGACCGCCGCGGCGCTGGGGATCGCGGGGACTTTTAGCACCGACACAACCGGCGCTGTCGGCGGCAACCTTCACCGCCAGTACATCTCAAACAGCACGCAGCTCACCAAGCTCGGCGGCGGCCAGGGCGTGAACCTGGGAACGATCTCGATTACGAATTCCGCGGGTGCGTCGGCGCGGATCAATCTCGCCACTGGATCGATCAATACCGTCGGCGACGTGATCAACGCCATCAACAATGCGCACACCGGCGTGGCCGCGACCCTCAACACCACCGGCAACGGCATTCTTCTCACCGACACCGCCGACGGCCCGGGCAAGCTGAAGGTCAGCGACGTAAACGGAACCGCCGCCGCCGATCTCAACCTCAGCGGAACCGCCAGTGGGACGACCATCGACGGCGCTTTTCAAAAGACGATCACAGTCACCTCCACCGACACGCTGGCGAATGTACAAAATAAAATCAACAGCCTCGGGTTCGGCGTGACGGCGCAACTCGTCAACGACGGCTCATCGACCAACCCCTACCGTTTGTCGCTCACCAGCACCAACAGCGGAGCCGCAGGGCAGGTTATTATTGACGGCGGCACGACCAATCTGAATCCGACGACGCTCGTGCAGGGCCAGGATGCGGCGGTTTTTCTTGGCTCGGGCGCAAGTGCCCAGCCGCTGCTGATCACCTCGAGCACCAACCAACTCTCCAACGTGATCAAGGGCGTGACCATCAATCTGGTGGGGGCAAGCTCGCAGCCGGTGACGCTGAACATCAGCACCGATCCCAGTGCGATCTCGCAGGACCTGTCGACCTTCGTCTTTCAGTTCAATACCCTCACCGCGCAGATCGGCACGTTTTCGGCATTCAATACCAACACGTTCACGGGAAGCCTTCTGCTGGGGAATAACACCTCCAACCAGATCACGTCATCGCTTTATGGAATCGTGAACGACGTGGTCAACGGGGCCGGCCAATACAAGACGCTGGCGGACGTCGGCATCACCATCAACAACGACGGAAGCCTGAATTTCAACTCCGACAAGTTCAACACCGCGTATGCCGCCAACCCGACCGCGGTGCAGAATCTTTTCAGCCAGGCGAAAACCGGCTTGGGCAATGTCATTGCCAACGCCGTGACGAATTTGACCGACCCGGTCAACGGCCTCATCACACTGCAAAACAACACGCTGCAATCGCAAATCAAGGGCGACACCAGCTACTTCAACCAGCTGGCGACCGTGGTGGCGCAGCAAAAGCAGTTGCTGACCAGCCAGTTTGCCAGTCTCGAATCCAACCTGGCGACGCTGCAAAGCCAGAGCCAGGCGCTGGGTGCGTTCAGCTCCGCCCAGGCCGCGGCAACGGCCAGTTCGAGTAGCAGCAGTTCATCCAAGTCCTCTTCAAGCACTGGCGGGTAACGCGCAAAAACTGCCGGCCCCCGTATGAATTCCGCCGATACGCTCAACACCATCCCACGCGCGGGCCGATAGTGCAGTTGGACAGACTTGCCGGATTCCGGCTCCCGCTATGCAACCACAGGCCGCACAACAGTATCTCCGCACCAAAGTTCTGACGGCCACGCCGGAGCAGCTTCAACTGATGCTTTACGACGGCGCCATTCGATTTTCCGAGCAGGGCAAGGCCGGTTTGGAGAAGCAGGACCTGGCGGCAAGCCATAAGGCGTTCACCAAGGCGCAGGCCATTCTCAATGAATTGAACGCGACGCTGAAACACGAAGTTCATCCTGAAATGTGCGCCAAGCTCGCCGCGCTTTACAACTACGCCTACCGCAAGCTGGTGGAAGCCAATGTTCGCCACATTGTCAGTTCGGTGGATGAGGCGCTCAAGGTTCTGCACTTCCAGCGGGAAACCTGGATGCTGTTGATGGAGAAGCTCCGGCAGGGGAAGACATCGCCCACCGAGATGGTCGAGGCGTATGAGCGGGATGAGACGTTTAGCGTTCAGGGGTAGTGGGTAACCGATCGGGCGCGCCGCCCAAGGGCGGCGGCTAACCGGAATTAGCCCCCTGTCTTATTCCAACGGTAAAATCGCATCGCATTTTCGGACGTGAGGTGGTCTATCTCGGCGGTGCTGACACCGCGCGCCGCGGCGACGATGGCCGCGGTATGCACGACCAGCGCCGGTTCGCAGATTTTTTGCTTGCGCATCGGTTCCGGTGAAAGATAGGGCGCATCGGTCTCAACGAGTATGCGGGACGCGGGGGCCCATTGCGCGATCTGGCGAAGCTCCTCGCACTTCTTGAACGTGACCACACCGGTAAAACCAATGTAATAACCGGCGTCAATGACGCGCCGCGCCTCATCCATCGAACCGCTGAAGCAATGAAAGACCGCGTCGGCGAGGGCGAAGTCCTTCATCGCGGCAAGGCAATCGTTCATCGACTTGCGGCTGTGTATCACCACCGGCCGGTTGAACTCAACGGCCATGGCAAGCTGCGATTGAAAGTAGTCCAACTGTTTGGCTTTGGGGACATCGTCGTAGTGATAATCGAGGCCCATCTCGCCCAACGCCACGACCATCGGATCCGCCTGAAGCGACCGCAGCTCCAACAGAGCGGCCTTCTCGACTTCGTCGCAGTAATTGGGATGAACGCCGAGCGCACAGCGCACGTTGGGAAACTGCCGGCAGACTCTCAGGCACGGTTCCCATTCCGGTGGGCCGGTGCCGATAGTCACCATATGTGTAACGCCGGCGGCGGCGGCGCGCGACATGACCTGCTCGATCTGCGGAAGCAGGTGAGGGTCGGTCAGATGGCAATGGGTATCAATCATCAATGCACGCGAAGATTCAGGTTGACTCCGTTTGATTCCCGGCCCATCGCGCCCAGAGGTCAGCGTAGGCCGCTTCGATGTCGCGGGCAAATCGCTTTGCATCCATGATCGGGGAATCGGTCAAGCGTTGTCGCAAGCCGGCGCGCAGCTCACTCAGCCGCGGCTGGTCGTTCGCAAGATCGTGTGCGATGTCCACATATTGATCGACCGACTGGGCAATCAATTCCGGCAGGCCGACATTGCGGAGAATGGTGTTGCCGCCCCGACCGACAGCGGTGCCGCCCAGCAGAGTGACCGTGGGCACGCCCATCCACATCGCGTCGCAGGTGGTGATGCCGCCGCCGTGAGGAATGGGGTCCAGCGCGATGTCGATGCGTTGGTAAGTTTGCATGTACTCGGCCCAGGCCTGCGTGGGGATCAGTTCGATGCGCTCGGGAGCGACGCCGTGGGAAGCGAATTGATCAAGCACGCGCTGCCGATGCGATCCTATCGGCGTATGCAGCAATAGCCGCGATGACGGGACGGCGCTCAACACTTTTGCGAACAAATCCAATGCGGCGGTGGAGACCTTGGTAAAATTATTCAAACAGCCGAAGGTGATATGCCCGCATTGCGACGCCGGCAGCGGCAGCACATCCGGCGCTTCGCCGCCGGGGTGGTAACACCAATAGCTGGTGGGCAGGTGAACGGTCTGTTCGCTGTAACAGGAGAGATCGGTCTCGGGCGGATCGAGATGCGGATCGGAAAAACGGTAATCCATCGTTGAGAGACCGGTCGTGCCGCAGTAGCCGAGGTAGGTGAGCTGCACCGGAGCGGGTTTGCGAGCGAAAAGGGTCATGCGGTTGTTGGCCATGTGCAGGGAGAGATCGACCAGGATGTCGATCCGGTCGGATTGAATTAAAGCCGATAGTTCGTCGTCGTCCATGGCCGCGGTCTCGCGCCAGATATCGGCGCTTTGCCGCAATTGATCGGTCAGGGCGTCGGGCCGCACCACGCAGGAGTAGCAGAGGACCTCGAATTTTTGCTTGTGATGTTCTTTGAGCAGCGGCAAAAGGCCCCAGCCGACCACATGCTCGCGGAAGTCCGGGGAAACATAGCCGATGCGCAGGCGTCGCGTTGTCGAGCGGTCATTGGCATGGCGCGGAATAAAATGCGCGAGCGGTTGGCCATGATGCTCATTCCACAGGCGGTGTTCGCGCAGGATCGCGTGGGCGTCGTAACCCGGATGAAAGTAGAGCGAGTAGACGCGGTTGCTGTCGGCGGCGGCGTTGGACGGGTCGAGTTCGACGGCGCGCTGATAGCAGGCCTGCGCCTGATCGCAATCGCCGGTGCGAAGAAGTGCAACGCCAAGATTGTTCTGCGTGGAGGAATCATCGGGCGACAGAGCGGCGGCTTGCCGCAGGCAGGCGATGGCGTCATCCATTTCGCCGAGCGTGGAGTGAACGACGCCCAGCCCGCAGTGGGCTTGAGCCAGTTGCGGCCGCAGGGCGATGGCGCGCCGGAACGAGGCGGCGGCTTGATCGAGCCAACCCTGCATGCTCATCACCATCCCCAGGCCGTGAAATGCGTCCGCATATTCCGGCCGCAGCGCGATGGCCTCACGAAATTCCATCGCGGCACTTTCAAACTGCCCACACGCGCCCAGAACATTGCCAAGCCCCAGATGCGATTCCGGGATTCCGGGACGAACGGCCAGTGCCTGCCGGTAAGCGGCGGCCGCTGGCGCCCATTGCCGGCGCGATTGCAACGCCGCGCCCAAGGCGACATGCGCCTCGGCCAATTGCGGCTGGAGCGAAATCGCCTTTCGGAGCAGCGCGATGTATTCGTCGGGAGCGATTGCGGCACGAGTCATCTCCCCTTTTCGGCGCAATGAATGGCTCAGTTGCATGATCGCAGGGACATAATCGGGAGTCTGTTCCAAAGCCTGGCGCAGGAGGGTAATCGCCTGGTCGATGCCGGCGGCATCACCCTGCACCGCCGCTCGTTCGGAGAGCGCGGCGCCCAGCGCCGCCGCCGCCTGTGGAAATTGCGGACGCAACTGTAGCGCGCGGGTGTAGGCGTTAATGGCGTCGTCGCCGCGACCGCGGCGGCCGAGCGCGTTGCCCAGATTCAGATGCCCTTCGGCAAAGTCGGGGCGGAGCTGCGTCACTTTTTCAAATGAGGCAATGGCGTCGTCGAACCAGCCGAGGTCTTGCTGCGCGTTGCCCAGATTCAGATGCCCTTCCATATAGTCGGGGCGAAGCTCGATGGCCTTTCTGCACGCGGCCGCCGCGTCGGCGGATTTTCCTGTTTTGCGCAGGGCGTTGCCGAGATTCGCATGCGCTTCGGGCAGGCCGGGGCGCAGGGAGATGGCCTGGTTGAAAGCGGCGACGGCTTCCTGCGACCGGCCGATCTGATCAAGCACCACGCCGCGGTTGAGATGAAAATCAGCGGCGAGCGGATTGAGGGAGATGGCCCGGCCGATCAGCTCCAGCGCCCAGTCGGATTTGCCCGACTGAAACGCGAGCAGGCCGAGCAGGTGCAGCGCGTTGGAATGATTGGGCTGCTCAGTGAGTACACGGCGATAGAGAATCTCCGCCTCGCCCAATCGGCCGGAGCGGTGAAACGTAACCGCCTGCTCCATGTTCTCATCAGGTGTCTGAGTTGACGTCATGTTTTAAGCGCCTCCAGAATATTGCCCAAGGGTACAGTCCAATCGCCGCCCTGACTCTGCCGGAATATCCGCATCGTCGGGTACCAGGGTGAATCGGCTCGATTCAGCATCCATCGCCAGTCCGGCGCGGTCGGCAGCAGCATCCAGACCGGCTTGCCGGTGGCTCCGGCAAGATGGGCCGCGGCGGTGTCCACTGTAATTACAAGGTCCAACTGTGACATCAAAGCCGCGGCGTCGGCGAGGTCCGTCAGTTCGCCGGTCCAGTCGGATAGGTCAAGACCCGGCACAATTTGGCCGGAAGGATTGTCTTTTTGCAAGCTGATCCACCGAATTCCCTCGATTTGTTGCAGCGGCGCGAGCAATGCCGGAGGAATCGACCGCTCGCGATCGTTGGGATGGCTGGCGCGCCCGGCCCAGACCAGGCCGATCTTGCGGCGGGTTTCGCCGGCCAGACGATCACGCCAGACTTCGCTGAGTTTCATATCGGCCGACAGATATGGAACCTTTGCCGGGATCGAATGCAAATCGGTTTTGAAGACATACGGCAGGCTGGGAAGCGGGCACTGCACATCATGCGCCGGCAGCGGCTGGTGCGGCGCTGAAATGGTGTCGATTTCCGTCAATTGAGAAAGCAGGCGGTGTAGTACGCCGTCGCAGACCACCGCAATGCGGCCGCCGCGCTCCTTGACCAGCGGGATGTAGCGGGCGAATTGAATGCAATCGCCCAGGCCCTGCTCGGCGTGGAGCAGAATGCGCCGGCCGGCGAGATCGCTGCCGTCCCAACGGGGCGTGGTCGGCCGAACCGGCGGCGTGAATTCGGGCGCTCGCAGCCGCCATTCGTATTCTGCCAGGCCGTTTTGAAAATCCCCGCCGAGCAACAGCATGAGGCCGAGATTGAAATGCGCCAACGGCGAATGATGCGCCTGTGCGACGGCCTGGCGAAAGGCGTTGGTCGCCTGAGGAATCTCGCCCTGGAGAAACAGCGCATTGCCGAGGTTGTTGTACGCCTCCGATAGGTCGGGGCGAAGTTCAATGGCTCGCCGCGACGAAGCGACGGCTTCGGACAACAGCCGCTTATGCATCAGTGCCTTGCCGAGATTGCTGTGCGCTTCGGCATAGTCGGGCCGCACGGTGATGGCGCGGCGGAGAGCCGCAATCGCCTGATCGGGATCACCCATCGCTTGCAACGCATTGCCTAGATTATTCAGGGCTTCGGGGAGGTCCGGCTGAATTGCCAGCGCACGGCGGAGGACAAAGATGGCCTGGGTGGGCTGTCCCTTCTTTCCGTACGCGTTGCCGAGATTGCAGAGGGCCTGGGCATAGTCGGGCTTGAGGGCGAGTGCGGCCTGGTAAGCATTGATGCTCTCATCGAGGCGGCCGAGGCTGTCGAGGGCGCAGCCGAGATTCAGGTAATAAATTGCGTGCCCACGATGAAGGGCAATGGCTTTGCCGATCAGGTCAACCGCCATAACGGGCTTGCCGACTGATGTATAAATAACGCCGAGCAGATGGAGCGCATCGGGGTATTCGGGGTTTTGCTGCAATACCTGCGAGTAAGCGGCTTCCGCCGCCGCCAGATTGCCGGCCCGGTGTTGGGCGACGGCCAGTTCCATTGCATGCTGGATCGTCATGGGTTGCACGATTATTCCCTTATCGGCAAGGCTTCATCCAAATGTGCCCCGCAATAAACTCGCCGCTTGATCGTTCTGGGGAGGGGTAAGGATCGGGACGATCGACTGGGTGATCGATTTGGCGTACGGAGGTTCTTGTATGCGTAAGTTTCTTTCAATGCTGGTCGTTGGTTTGGCATTAGCCGGCCTTGGCGTTTCGCCCGCGATGGCGGGAAACAAGGCCGCCAAGCCGCAGGCGTCACATAAAAAGCTCGTGCACAAGGAGCAAAAGCATCTGGCTCACAAGGCGAAAAAGCATCTCGCCCACAAAGCACAAAAACAGGCCGCGAAAAAGACTCACCACCGGTAATGAACCTGCGACCGCGCATGGCGGTCATAGATTTCGCGGATGCTGTTCATGGTGCCGGCATTCAGCGCGGGTAGCGCGCTGGCCGCGCAATTGTCTTCCACTTGCTTCGGCGTTTTGCCGCCGGGTATGACGGTGGATACTCCGTCGAACATCAAAATCCATTTCAATGCGAGCTGCGCGAGCGTCGCCCCTGACGGCACGCTCTTGCGGAGTTCGTCGACCGCTTTCAGGCCGGTCTCATAATCAATTCCCGAGAAGGTTTCGCCGACATCGAACGCCTCGCCGTGCCGGTTGAACTGCCGGTGATCGTCATTGGAGAATTTCGATTGGGCGGTAAATTTCCCGGTGAGTAATCCGCTGGCCAGGGGAACGCGAATGATGGTGGCGACGCCGCGCTTTTGGGCTTCCTGCAAAAACCTTTCCGCCGGGCGCTGGCGGAAAATATTGAAGATGATCTGCACCGACTTCACGTTGGGGAATTCAATCGCCTTCAACCCCTCCTCGATTTTTTCCACGCTCACGCCGTAGTGCTGGATTTTGCCCTTGGCCACGAGTTTGTCGAGATTGCCGAATACTTCGGGCATGTAATAAACTTCCGTCGGCGGGCAATGGAGTTGCACGAGTTCGAGAGAATCCACATTCAGCAGCTTGAGGCTGCGATCCATGAAGGCTTCGAGATTGAGATACCCCGCCGCGATATGAGGATCGAGCCGCCGGCCGGCTTTGGTGATGACATGAAACTTGGCCTTCGTTTCGTCGCGTAATCTTCGGATGAGTGATTCGCTGTGGCCGTCGCCGTAGACATCGGCGGTGTCGATGAGATTCACGCCAAGTTCCAGGGCGCGGCGCATGGCGGCCATGGATTGCCCGTCATCCACGGCGCCCCAGTTGGCGCCGATGGCCCAGGCGCCGAAGCTGATTTCTGAAATGTCCCAGCCAATGCGGCCGAATTTACGGTAGATCATTTGCGGTTTGCTCCTTCATTTCAATTCTATTTAACCGCGGATGGCACGGATAGCGCGGATAAATACAATAAATGCAATTCAATTCTAATCCCGCCTTTATCCGCGCCATCCGCGCTATCCGCGGTTAAATTCCTATTGTGATTTTGATGAGGATGGCGAATTCGCCGGACTCATTTCCTTCCGTCCGCAACGACCGCAATCCCGCGCCAAACATGGCTCAACATGAGCCGTTGCACTGCAATCCACCAGGGTGCGCTCGATTTCCATTTCGATGGTCGTGGCGATGTGATGGCCTTCCACGACATTTATATCGCCGGGAACCTGAATATGAAAATCGACCAGATGATGGCGGCCGCTGTGGCGGTGACGCAGTTTATGGAAGCTGCAAATGGCGGCCTGCTCCGTCGTCGGTGCGACGTGGCGCTGGAGAAGTTCCGTGAGAATCGCGGAGTCATATTTGTCCTGCTCGTCCATCAGGCCGGCGGCGGATTGCCGCAGCAGACGCAACGCCTGCCAGGCGAGCCAGACACTGATCAGGAGTGCGGCCACCGGATCGATCCAGTTAAGGCCGGTCCAACGAACCAATTGCAGCGCGATTAAAACCATGACGCCGGTGATGGCGTCGGACAAAAGATGGACGCCGTCCGCCTGAAGCGTGATCGAACCGTGGCGGTTGCCCTGGCGGCGAAGCACCAAGCCGGTGGCGCCGCAAATCGCCGTGCTGATGAGCGTGATGATCTGGCCGATGACCAGATCATTCGGCTGTTGTTCCGTGGCCAGGGCAACGACCGCGCGGGTGGCGATGAGGAGCACGGCGAGAAGAATCATGCCGCCTTCAAAGCCGGCGGACATGAATTCGATTTTGCCGTGGCCGTAGGGATGATCCTGATCAGCCGGGCGATGGGCGAGCCGCAGTGCGAAGACGGCGAAACCGGACGCGAGAACATTCACGACATTTTCCATGCCGTCGGAAAAGATGGCGGAGGAATGGGTGAGAAAGTAGGCGAAGAATTTCATGGACATCAGGCTGGCGCCGACGATAAGGGAGAGCCAGGCCATGCGCATTTCCATTGCGTTGGTGGCAGGGTCGGGCGAGGCGGGTTGGGGCAAGGGAGCCTGGGTCATGGGCGGATTGAATTGTCAGAGCGGGCGGGAGGATTTGCAAACGGACGGGAATACGACTGAGGACTGAGAGGGAATACAACGACCACCGCTGCGAAGTGCTATGAGTCTTGGCCCTCAGTGTCATCATATTCCAACGCCGGCTCCGCTACTGTCGCCGAAGCGGCGTTCGGTTCGTTTGGGTTCCATCGAGTTTTCCCTATCGAAAACAAAAGGTAGTCGGTTGCAGCGTCCGCCAAGTCCGTGAAGGACTGAACGCATTCAGAACCAAACTCAATGGAGAACCACCCGACGCTATAGCCGATGGAACTTCCATTAAAAAACGTCGACGGAGCGAATCGCTTATTGCCGGATTCCGTCAGCAGCTTCCGGGCAGCCTCCGGATGACCGCGAACAAATCGCGCAATCTCCGGAGGCGAATTACTCGAAATGCCCCAGCTGTCACTCACACTCTGCGCACAAAAGCCATTTGGAAATCCCGGGCGAATCGATTTCATAAATTCATCATAGATGTGCAATAATTTGAGTTCAACACGCTGGTATGTGAGCGTGAGTCAATGCGGCGTTGCCTTTTGATCAAATCGCCATTTCTGGCAAAAGGAGAACCTTCACCAATAGCCCGACGTAAGCGGCCATTGGATTTAACGGCAGTTTAACGGCATAATAACGGCAGTCCCCACTGCTGAGAAACTGCCGTTATGCATGGATTCAGGCCAAAATACGCCATTACCCCGCAAGTCGCTTCCGCCCTCATGCGCATCGAGGCGGCGAAAGAGGCCGTCAGCCATTTACCTATTAATGCCGCGGTTCTGGCCAGCCTGCGCGAAACGGCCCGGCTCTATTCGACTCACTACTCGACCATGATCGAAGGCAACCGCCTGACGCAGGAGCAGGTTTCGCATGTCGTCGAAAAGCGCCGGCACTTTCCCGGCCGGGAGCGGGACGAAAGGGAGGTCCTCGGATATTACGCGGCCATGGAGAAAGTCGAACAATTCGCCGCGGCAAAGGAACCGCTCAGCGAATATCAAATCAAGCTCCTGCACGCTCTTGTGATGGCCGGAGGCTCGGGCCGGGTTAAGCCGACTCCATTTCGGGACGGACAGAATGTAATCCGCGACAGCCGTAGCCGGCAGATTGTTTACCTGCCGCCGGAGTCTAAAGACGTGGCGGGCCTGATGAAGCAAATGATTGCGTGGATCAACATCTCCGCGAAGCAGGGTCTGCCGTGTCCGCTTCGGGCCGGGATCGCACACTATCAGTTCGCCACGATTCACCCTTATTACGACGGCAACGGCCGAACCGCTCGATTGTTGACCACATTGATACTCCATCTGGGCGGCTACGATCTGAAGGGGCTTTATTCCCTGGAAGAATACTACGCCCGCAACCTCGCTGCTTATTACAGCGCCCTGAATGTCGGCCCATCGCACAACTATTATGGCGGCCGCGCCGAGGGGGATATCACGGGATGGATCAATTACTTTTGTCGCGGAGTCGCGGAGAGTTTCGAGAACGTGAGGAAGCACGCGCAGTCCGAGGCCGATACCGGCGCCGCCGACGACTCGTCGCTGCTGCGAGGCCTGGACCCACGGCAGAGAAAAGCGCTGGAGTTGTTCAGGGAAACGGATGCGATCACCAGCCGAAATGTTGAACATTTGTTCTCGATCTCCCAACGCGCCGCGCGGAATCTGCTGGCCGACTGGGTGGCGCGGGGATTCATTACGGTTCTCGATGCCGCCAGGAAGAGCCGGAAGTACGGCCTGGCAAATGATTTCAAAACGCTTGTGTCATAGAAGCCCCCCGGCGATTTCACTCAAATTTCATTTCTCACTTCCTACGGCAGCGGCTATCATGTCAGCCCCCTTTACGGAGACCGCCCATATGTTCACCATCCGCTTCCGCCGCCCTGCTCTGGCGGCCCTTTGCGTCGCACTCTTCGCTTTCGTTCCTTGCCTTCGCGCCGCGAGCGATGATGTAACCATGCTCGCCAATGACGCGCCCGCCGTGCCGGGCGATTACAAGCCGGCCGACATCAAATCGCTGGTGCTGAACAACGGCCTGTTGCAGATCACCTTCGGCAAGGACGCCCTCAACGATTTCAGTTGCACGTCGCTGATCAAAAACGGCCAGGAGCTTTGCCACAACCTGCATGGCGTTGAGCCGCGGGATACCGACGCGCATCGCTCGTTTTATCTCGATTTCAACGCCAGTGGCGGACGACTCACGACCAGCATCGTGCGGATCGTGAAGAACACGCCGGAACTGGTGCATTTCGCGGTGATCGACAACCGCCCGCAGCATCTGGAGCATCACTTCGTCATGCTCAAGGGCGAGAGCGGCATACATCCTTATGTGATTATCAAAACCGCGGCCGGCGCCCGCTCCGGCGAGATGCGCACCATGTATCGCTTTGATATGAATATCCTCGACTGGGCCTGGACCAACGAGCGAACCGGCCAGCAGCCGAAGTATGCGCTGCTTCAGTCAATCTCGGAAAAGGGGAACGTGGGCGATGAAACCTGGAGGCTGCCGGATGGCACGATCTATCAGAAATACGATTATTCGCTCTACTTTTCAGAGTCGCCGATGTGGGGGCACTACGGCCACGGCTTCGGCGCGTTCTTCATGCCGGTCAGCACCGAATCCTACGCCGGCGGGCCGCTTCGCGATGAACTGGCGGTGCATCAAGACGCTCTGATTCTCAATTACATCGGCGGCGGTCACTACAGCGGTGGCGGGGCCGCGACCGGCCTCAATGGCGAGAAGATTCACGGGCCGTGGTTCCTCTACATCGCTGCCGGCCCGACGCCGCAGGCGATGATTGCCGACGCCCTTAAAGTGGCGGCGGAGCAGAAAGCCCTCTGGCCTTACAAATGGATGGACGAGCCGCTCTATCCGACCCAGCGGACAACCGTTACCGGCCAACTCAAGATTTCACACGACCGTTCGGCGGCCTACGCCTACATCATCCTGGGCAAGCCCGCCAGCGCGGGAGGCCGAGGTGGACGCGGTGGCGGCGGCGGTGGACGCGGCGGCGGCGTTCCCAATCAGGGTCAGGCCGCTGATCCGGCTTCAGTTCTCTACACGCAAGCGGGCGATTACATTTTCTATGTGAAGGCCGACGCCGACGGGAAATTTACGCTGCCCGCCGTGCGCCCGGGAACTTACACCCTCTACGCCTGGCAGACGCAAGGCCCGATCACGCAGTCGCTCGCCAGGGACGGCATCGAAGTGAAGGGCGACGCGCTCGATCTCGGCTCCGTCGATTGGGACGCCCCCTACCACCCCAATCTGCTCTGGCAGATCGGAAAAGCCGACCGCATGGCGGGCGAATTTAAATTCGGATACTCGCCGCGAACCAACCAGTGGATGAATCAGGTTCCGGCCGATCTCACCTTCACCATCGGCAAGAGCAAGGAAGCGGACAACTGGTACTACGCTCAGAAAACCGGCACATGGACGGTCGATTTCAATCTCGACAAGGCCTACACCGGCAAGGGTTATCTCACGGTAGCCATCGCCGGGGGCGGGGCGAATGTCACGCTCGCCGTCAACGGAACCAAAGTTGGAACGCTATCTTATGGCGACGACGCCAGCGTGCGCCGCGCGGCCAACCGTAGCGGGCGATACGCCCGAAATGAGTATTCGTTCCCAGCCGAATTGCTCAAAAAGGGCGATAACAAGCTCACGCTGACCGCCAACGGCGCGGGGATAATGTATGACACGATCGTCATGGAAGCGGATTAGTAGAGAGTTCGAAGTTTTCAGTTTTCAGTTTTCAGCTTGGGCGATGCGTCGCTGAATGAAACAGGAGGTTTTGTGCGCGGTTTGAAGATCATTTTGTCGGCGATGCTTGGTTTCGTTGGAGCTTCAGCGGCGCGGGGGCAGAGTGCTCAAGCCGCCCCGCCGACGACTCAGCCGCTGCCGCCGCTGACTTGGATTGATCCTGATACCGGGCATCGCATTCATCGACTTACTTCCGAGCCAAATTCGACTGGCTTCTATTTCAACGTCAACGCCTACACGCCGGACGGCAAGGACATGGTCTATAGCGCGCCCGATGGCATACATGTCCTGAACCTGGCCAGCCTCAAAACGCGGCTGCTGTTGCCGGCGCCCACGCAGACCATCGTCGTCGGCAGGAAAACGCGCACCGTCTTTTTCACCAGGCCGCCGGAGCACGCGGTCTATTCGGCCAACATTGATACCGGCGAGGTGAAGAAGCTGGCCACGCTCGGCGATCGCGCAAATGTCACCACCGTGAACGCGGATGAAACAACCGGCGCGGGAACCTATATCGAAGGCAATGGCGTCGATTACGGCCAGAACCGCGTGAACCCGCCGGGCCAGTCGGGGCCGCTGGTGCAGCCGCTGAACAAGGCCCAGATGATGGAAGAGCGGCTGGCCGCGAAGCTGCCGCTGGTGTTGTTTACTGTGAATCTGGAAACCGGCCAGCAGACCCCGCTGCTGCACAGCACCGATTGGATCAACCATCTGCTCTTCTCGCCCGTCGATCCGACTCTGCTCATGTACTGCCATGAAGGGCCATGGCAGAAGGTCGATCGCATCTGGAATATTCACACCGACGGCACGCATAACGAATTAATTCACAAGCGCACCATGGCCATGGAAATCGCCGGCCACGAATTCTGGGGCCTGGACGGCAAGACCATCTGGTACGACCTGCAAACCCCCAAAGGCGAAGACTTTTTCCTCGCCAGCTACAACCTGCAAACCGGCCTCCGCCGCTGGTATCACATGGAACGCAACGAGTGGTCGATTCACTTCAACGTAACCGCCGACGAAAGCCTGATGTGCGGCGACGGCGGAGACCCCGGCCAAGTCGCGCGGGCGCAGGACGGCCAGTGGATCGAACTCTTCTACCCGCAACTGATCCGCGATTCCGGCGTCAACGAAAAAGACTTCGTACAGCCGGGCGTTTTGCATTCAGAGCGCCTGGTGAACATGGCCAAGCACAATTACCGACTGGAGCCGAATGTGCGGTTCAGCCCGGATAAGAAGATGGTGATTTTCACCGGGAATATGTTTGGGCCGAGCTATGTGTTTGGCGTGGATGTGGTGGGGACGAGGTAGGTTTTTTAGCCACAGATATAAATCAGATCGAAGACGGATGAGAAAAGAAGTTCAGCCACGGATGAACACAGTGAAAAACGCGGCTATCATTTTTGGCGCCCTGGCGGTCCTTTCGATGATTGCGACGGAAATTGCCCGTTCATTTGTTGACCGTGCTCGGGTTCGCCGAAGGGGAATCGGCGGCACACAGGATATAAATTTAATTAGCCTTGGACTGACGATTACGCTTTGGACGATGACGGTTTTTTGCTTATTGCATGTTCAAAAATAGCCGCCCCTATATAGCGTTCTGAGCCAAGCATATTGTTATCTCAATTTTTTATCTGTGTTCATCCGTGTTCATCTGTGGCTAAACCGCATTTGTATTATCTGTCTTCACATCTGATTTATATCTGTGGCTAAAAAATCCTCTCCACTCCCCCCATCAGCGGCCTGAGCACATCCGGCACGGTCACCGAACCATCCGCGTTCTGATAATTCTCCAAAATCGGAATCAAAATCCGCGGGCTGGCCACCACCGTGTTATTCAGCGTATGGCAGAACTTCAGCTTGCCTTCGGAATCGCGATAGCGCAAATCGAGCCGCCGCGCCTGGAATTCGTACAGCCGGCTGGCGGAGTGGGTTTCGCCATAACCGCTCGCGGGATTTTTGCCGTCGAAGCGGCTGGGCATCCAGGTTTCGATATCCATCATCGAGGCGTTCTTCACGCCGAGGTCGCCGGTGCAGCACTGGATCACGCGATACGGCAGCTTCAATCGCCTCAGGATTTCCTCGCTGTAGCCGAGCATTTCCTTGTGCCAGCGTTTGGATTCCTCGATGTCGTTGCGACAGATCACCACCTGCTCGCACTTGTCGAACTGATGCACGCGATACAAGCCCGCCGTGTCCTTGCCGGCGGCCCCCGCCTCGCGGCGGAAGCAGGTGCTGATGGCGGTGTATTTCTTCGGCAGGTCGGCTTCGTTGAGAATCTCGCCCATGTGATACGCGGTCAGGCCAACCTCGGCGGTGCCGGTGAGGAATAATTCGTCCGCCGGCACATGATAAGTCTGCTCGCGCCCGGCGGGGAAAAAGCCGGTGCCGCGCATGGCGGGTTCGCGCACCAATACCGGCACATTCAAAAGCGTGAAGCCCTTTTCGCGCGTCATCATTTCCATCGCCAGGCGCAAGATCGCGGCGTGCATATCCGCGCCTTTGCCCTTGAGGAAATAGGAGCGGGTGCCGGCGAGTTTCACGCCCGCTTCGAAGTCGAACAGGTCCAGCGCCTTGCCAAGCTCCATGTGCGTCTTTGGCTTGAACTCAAATCGTCGCGGCTCGCCGTGCGTGTAGAGCACGACATTATCCGCCGCGTCCTTGCCCGGCGGCACATCGTCATCCGGCGGCTGAGGAATTTGCAGCAGCAGCTCATCAAGCTTCGGCTGAATCTCATCCATGCGCTGGCGGGCCTGATCAACCTGCGTCTTGAGCTGGCCGACCTGAGCGATGGCCGCCTTCCGCTGCTCGGCGTCTTTCATCTGGCCGATTGTCTTGGACGCCACATTCTGCTCGGCCTTGAGCTTGTCGAACTCCTGTTGAGCGCGGGTGCGCTGGCCGTCCAGATCGAGGACGGCGGCGATGTTGACCGCGACATTCTTAAGCTCAGACCCGCGGCGGTACTTCTCGGGGTTTTCGCGTAAATCCTTGAGGTCGATCATGCGGTTTGTTTTAGCAGAAGTGGCGGGGGTGGGGAAGACGGGGATAACGCCTTGGCCCTCATTGCGATTTTGCAGCCTTGCCAGGAGAAATGGGATATAATCGCGGCAGAAGACCCAATGACGATTCGGGCAATTGTGCAAAATGGCCGTATCCAGCCGCTTGGGCCGCTTCCCGCCAATTGGGGGGATGGGAAGGAACTGGTCGTTGAAGACCCAAGCGATTCCGCGGTGGAATCCGGAACCACCGATTGGGAAAAGGAAATGGACTTGGCGGCCGCGAAGATCCCGTCTGAGGAACACGAGCGGTTTTTGAAGGCTTTAGAAATTGGTGAACGCGAGAGCAAGGAAGCCGTTCGACGCGAATGGGGTTTGTCATGACATCCGGCAGGCCAAACGTGTAAACATCGATCCATTTTGTTTGGCATGGCACTAGAAATTTAGCGTATAATACTGTTATGCAGCTACATCTCACCCAACCTGAATTGGAGCGGTTCGTCGCCGACAAGGTAAAGGCGGGTGATTTCCCGACTCCCGAGGCAGTCGTGGAGAACGCGCTGGCCCGCATGATGGATGAAGAAGTAGTTCTGACTGATGGGGACATCGCCGCGATCAATCGCGCCGCCGAACAGTTTGAGCGTGGCGAAGGAATTGATTTCGATAAGTTCGCCGCTGAGAAACGAAGAAAATACGGCATTGCTTGAGCTATGCTCAACTACCACGTCAGTATATCCCCGGAAGCGGACGCGGACCTTGACGCAATCTACGATTATATTGCGAGCGATTCGCCGCAGAATGCGGCCAGAATGGTCGCTCGGATTCTTAATTCAATCGCAATCCTAGAAACTTTTCCGCATCGTACAGTAGTTGAGAGACACGTTCCCGCAGAACCGAATCGCGTACGCTTTGCCCGTGAACCCTTATATCGTTTACTTTTGGATCATCGAAGATCAGCAACTCGTGCGTATTTTGACAATCCGCCACGGGGCGCGCCGGCGGCCGACAAGTTTCGAGAGTTAGCTATCGCAACCTGCTGTTATTGCGTCACCCCTGCCGACTCCTCGGTTGATGTCTTCGCGTTTCCGAGCACATTGCCTTCCAGAACAATTCCCGCTAATTCCCCCGGCCTCACTGACAAAAACGTCCCCGTACCCGCAAACGCCCGGCTCGCCCGAACAATCGCCCCCACACAATGTTCGATGCGAACCACCGGCACATTCGCCGGCGGCTTGGGACACGAAATATCGTCCAGAACCAAATCCCGCGAATCGCGGAACAAGTAAGCCGCACCAGCATCCTGCATCATCTGCACATGATGCAGTTCCAAATTCTCCGTGTCATGCACCCTGATGCCGCCCTTGCCCGCGGCGGTAATATCGCCCAGCCGTAAATTCGCAATCGGCATCTCCGGCAAGCCTTCAATATCAATCGTCACCGGCGGCTGGCGCGGGCTGCCGCTGATGCTGACCGGGTTCCAGCCAAAATCCGGCGCGCCGCGGGCCTTGTCGATGGTGATGTGGCTGATGGCGATATCGCGGAACACGGGCGTGCGGATGGAAACGGGTTGCGATGCCGCCGCGGTTCCGCTCGTGGTTTCTCCCTGCCACTCACCCTGCATCGTATAGTACTCGCTAACGCTTATCGCCTTGCCGACGTCGTCCATAATCATGTTGTCGATTCGGACATTTTCCACGATTCCGCCGCGCCCGCGCTCGCTCTTGATATTGATCCCCATTTGCGTCCCCTGGCAGACGATATTACTCACCGCCACGTTACGAATTCCGCCGGAGGTTTCGGAACCGATGACGATGGCCCCGGAGCCGCGATGTATAACGCAGTTATCAATGGCGACATTTTCCGTCGGCCGATTGACTCGCAAGCCGTCATTGTCCTTGCCGGCTTTGAGTGTGATGGCGTCGTCGCCGTTGTCGAGATAGCTGTCGGAGATGCGTACATCGCGGGTGGAGTCGATGTAGATGCCGCCCGTGAACGCGCCGGGGAAGGTTTCGACGCTGATTCCGTGGATCGAGATGTTCTGGCTGTAGAGCGCATGAATCGTCCAAAACGGCGAGCCGACGATATGGACATCTTCAATCGTGCAATTCTTGCAGTTCATAAAACGTATAAACGCCGGCCGCAGGAACGGGGCGGCTTTGAGATATTCCCCGGCAGGCTGCGGTGTTTGTTGCTGTAATAATTTGAGCAGGTGATTCCATTCCGGCCCAAACGCGGAGCCGGCCCCGGCGGCGGTCTTTGGCTGCGGCCGCCCGTAGAGATCGAGCCACTGGGCGTTATCGGTAGTCAGTAGCCCGCGCCCGCGGATGGTCACGTTTTCGATGTTGACGCCGCCAATCAGCGGCACCGACGCGAGGCATTCGATCCCCTGCACGCGGCCCTGTGTGCAGGGCAACCGCATCGCCGGAAACCGGAGCGTCGCGCTGG
>Ga0208589_1000225_pt1 | contig 27772 bp, 23 predicted proteins | sample NGESurshal092012_2_FD_184486 | JGI IMG/M metagenome (GOLD analysis project Ga0208589, IMG submission 184486) | Arctic peat soil microbial communities from Barrow, Alaska - NGEE Surface sample F53-2 shallow-092012 (SPAdes) | ecosystem: Environmental > Terrestrial > Soil > Wetlands > Peat ...
GAACAGCAAGTCATAAGGCCCAAGCCCGCGGGCCTGGATGTGGGCCACGATCTTGGCGGTGATCTGAGCGCTGAGCTTGAGCCGCCGGTACTCCTTATCCTTCGGGTAGTCCTTGACCAGGAACCGGCCGCCTGATGGATGCTCCTCGGGAGGAACCTCCACCACAGCACGACTGACGGTGAGGATGCGGGTGAGCAGGTCCAGGTCGCGGACCCGCAGTTCGGTCAGTTCTCCCCACCGGAGGCCGCTCTCGATGTCGGTCTCCACCAGCAGCCGGGCATCCGCGTCCGGCAATGCCTGGTACAGGAGATCGAATTCGGCGGCGGTAATGATCCGCCTGGGCTTCTTCGGGACCGGCGGCGTCTTCACCCCACGGCTGGGGTGGATCGTGACGACCTCATCCGCTAACGCAGTGGTGAAGGTCGCGTTGAGGATCGACACCTTGCAGTACTGGATCGTCCGAGGCCGAACGCCCTGGGCCTGCAGGGCGGTGACCCACTGGCGGACCTGCTCGGGCATGATGTCCCGCATCCTCATCGGCCCGAAAAACGGCAGCAGGTGCTTGCGGATCTGCCGGGCGTACTCGCTCCGCACGCCCGGTTCGAGCTGGTGATGCGGCAGCCACTCCTGCAGGACGTACGCCTCGAACAGCCGCCTGCCCCGGCTGGGATCACCCCGCCTCCCGGCCCGGATGGCCGCCTCGGCGTTCTGCCAAGCGGTATCCGCGTCCTTCTTGCGGCCGAAGCTGCCCGCAGATCGTTCCCGGCCCCGGGTATCGAGGTAGTAGGCCGTATAGCGCGGCTTCCCGTCACGGCCAGTTCCTTGCGGGAAAAACGCATGCCCATCACCTTGATCGTTTGACCGTCATTTGACCGTGGAATAGTCGGAACCGATCGACATCCGGCGGTATTGAATGGCACCGATCGTACCGCTCTACCTGCGATAATACCGGAGTCGGGGCATGGGACCAGAAACCGGAATGAACGCTAATTCTGCTTTGGGAGCAGGAGGCCGCGAGTTCGAATCTCGCCATCCCGACCGAACATGCAGTCACAGGGCTTATTGGGGAAAGCCAGTGTGGCATCCAAGATCGTCTGACCATCATCTGGCCGTGGAGTTGAACGCCAGCCGACGCGGGGATCCACTGGAGATGGGCGATGCAGTCGGGGCCCGTCCGCGCGGCTACGGGGGGCCGGGCGGCTGCTGGGTGTTGCGGCAGGTGTGGGAGCTGGTGTAGATGAGGTTCACCACGATGGTGTGGCCGAGGTCGAAGTAGCCGATGAATAGCTCGGTCGCAGAGGGCATCGCCGCGGGGTTGATCACCATCGAGATTGGGTCAACCATCGGGGCCAGCTGACTGGGCTTGACCGGGAGGTTCACGCTTTCCCAGATGCCCTGACCATTACCGAGCCCTGGCGTGGCTCGGCGACGCTTCCCGGCGTGCCCCGGGCTGGGGCTGGGCAGTACCCCGAGGCGGATCGGGCTGGGCGCCGCGGGGCTGGACGAGCAGTACATGTCGTTCTTAACCAGAGCCCGGATGCCGGCTTGCGCGAGTGCCCGCTGGAGCGCGGCGGGGTCGAACAACTGACTCAACTTCAGCGAGACGGTGCCGTTGGTGTAGCTGGTGAGAGTGAAGGCCGCGGTCTGGACCGTGCCGGTGCCGGCGGCGGGGGCCGTACCGAAAACGCCGGTCAGGCCGAGTGCCAGCGCGATGACCGCGGCGGCACCGCTGACGCCGAGACCAGCGAAACCGGCGCGCCTCCGCCGCCGGTGCACGCGGCCCCTGTCGGTGATCGCGGCCAGCGGTGGCCGCTCGGGCACGGGCACTTCAGCCAGGGAATCGCGCAGTTCCCGGGTCAGGGTGCTGTCGTCCGGGTCCTCGTCGTGGCTCATCGCCCGGTCTCCGTGGTCGTGGCGGGGACGAGTTCGCCGCGAAGGGCGGTCATGGCCCGCGAGAGGTGAGCCCGGACCGTTCCCGGCGCGATGCCGAGCTGCCTGGCGGTCGTGTCGATGTCCAGGTCGAGGAAGACACGCAGCACGATCACCTCCCGCTGGCGGGCTGGCAGGCGACGCACCGCGGTGAGGACGGCCGCGTCCAGGCCGCTCCCCTGACTGTCAGCCGCCGCGATATCAGGACTGGCCAGTGCCGTTTCCCTGCTGCGCCGATGCCACGCGGACGCCCCGGCGTTGAGCGCGGTGCGGACCACCCAGGCCCTGGGCGCTGGATGATGGCTGACCTTGTGCCAGGACGCCCACGCCCGGGCGAACGCCTCGGCGACCTGGTCCTCGGCCAGTGTCATGCTGCCGGTGCTGGCGGCCACCGCCCGCAGGCAGGGCACCCAGCTTGCCGCGAAGAATTCGGCGAACTCGGCGTTGTCTTGGCTCACATCCCGTTAACCCGCCTGTGATTGGAAACGCTTACCTCGATCCGCAAGTTGCTCTTGAGGGCTGCCCGGCTGGGGTGATCCTCACCGTGCCCAGCCGCATGCCGTCCCCGGTCATCCGCACCAGCGCCGACCGGCGGCGGCGCAGGTCCATGCCCTCGACTAGCTGCCCTCATACGCTGTCTCCATTGGGGCCTCCCTTGCTGGTGGACGGCACCAGGGCCGCCGCATCATCCACGCCAGCGGCAGCTACGAGGTCAGGGCGGTGTCTGGAACTCACCTCTTTCCGGGTCTATAACCTGGGCTGTTTACGAATTCGGCGTGCGGTGGTCCCGTTCCTGGTGGGCCGCCTGGTCCGGCCAGACGCCGATGTGGTCGGGCTCCTCCTGCAGCTGGACCCGGTTTCGCATGCGGAGGCGTGTGGTCATCTCGCGCGGGAGCTGAATCCGGCCCGCGCGGTCCAGCGTCGCGTACTCGCGCGCGTGCAGCGCGGTCCGGCCCTGCTCGTCGGTGGTCGCGTGCCGGATGGTCTCGCTGCTCGTCCGGCCGTCCCGGATGGCGAGCGTCCGGCGAACTTGCGATGACACGGCCGGGTCGTGGGTGACCACCAGCACCGTGACGCCGAGTTCAGTGTTGGCGGTCTGCAGGGCGGAGAAGACGTCCTGGGCGGTGGACGAGTCCAGCTCGCCGGTGGGCTCGTCGGCCAGCAGCACCTTCGGCTGGTTCGCCAGTGCTGTGGCGATGGCGGCTCGCTGCTGCTCACCGCCGGACAGGCGGTCCGGTGTCCGGTCGGCGCAGTACGCGATGCCGAGGGTCTCAAGCAGGAAGCTGGCGCGGCGCAGCCGCTCCCGGCGGCGATGCGGGGTGAACCGCATCGGCAGCAGCACGTTCTGCCGGGCAGTCAGATAGGGCAGCAGGTTCCGCGACGTCTGCTGCCAGATAAAGCCGACGATGCTCCGCCGGTAGGCCAGCCGCTCTTTGGCGGCCATCGCGCCCAGGTTGTGGTCGGCCACCCACACCGCCCCCGCCGTCGGCGTGTCCAGCCCGGCGAGGATGTTCATCAGCGTGGATTTGCCGCTGCCCGCCGCGCCAATAAGCGCGGTCAGCTCCCCGTCTGCGACCAGCAGGTCCAGCCCTTGCAGAGCCTGCACTTCGATGTCGTCCCCGGAGTAGATCCGGACCAGCCGGTCACAGACGATCATCCCGTCTGCGCCGGTAAGAGGCTGATCCTGCGGGATACCCGCGGTAGGCCCGCCATCTCCGAGGGGTACTGGGGCGGTGCTGCCGGAATCGGTCATGTGCCTGGGCTCCCTTCAACCATCGATCCGCAGCGCCCTGGCGCTGCCGCGGCGGTAGCTGACCACGGCCTGGGCGGCCAGGATGAGCAGCGAGGCCACCACCAGCCCGATGGCCGCGGCGGCCAGCGGGAATGGGGCGGAAACCACCGTGACGCCCGGGCCCGCCTCGGTGAATGCCGCCAAGTTCACCGACGGCCCGATCAGCGGCACCAGCAGCCAGGCGCAGGCGGCGCCCCCGATGGCGGCGGCTACCACCTCGGGGAGCGTCTCGGCCACCAGCATGAGCTGAGCCTGCCAGCGCCGCAGCCCCATCGTCGCCATCCGCGCCAGCGTCATGTCGCGGGTTCGCGCGCCGAGCAGCAGCGACAGCAGCAGGACCAGTGCGCCGAACCCGGCCGCCGCGGCCATCCCCTGCGCGAGGGCCACCTGCGCCGCCTGTGGTACCGGCGCTCCGGTGATCGCGGCGAGGGCCGCGGCGCGCAGCGTGACCAGCCCGCCCGGCAGCTCGCGGCTGACGTCCGCGCGCAGCTGGGCCGCATCCAGCCCGGAACCGTCCACCAGCATGAGGTTCGGCGCGGGCGCGGGTGACCCGAGGGCCTGCAGGGGCAGCACCAGGACGGCGTCGGCGCCGACGCCGGGGACGCCGCCGGTCCGGCCGGCCACCCGGATCGTCATGGTCTGGGTGCTGTCCAGGCTGAGCTGCGCCGGTGCCGCGCCGACGAGCTGGGCGGCCGCGGCGTTGGCGGCCGCAGGCACGGCCGCGGCACCGCGCGCGGCGGTCCCCGACAGCGCGGCCACCGGGAACCGTACGCCCGGCGCCTGGTCGGTCACCGCCGCATACCGGGCCGGGCTGACGAACACCGCGGTCAGCTCCTGCCCGCTGGCCGGCAGCGCCGCGTCGGAGACCACCCCGGTCGCGGTGGCGGCAACTCCCGGCATGGCGGCGATCTGGCGCTGCAGCGCCGGGGGAATCACCGCGCGGACGGGAGCTTGGATGATCGCGTCGGCGCCTACCTGCCGCCAGGATTCGGCCACCTGGCCACGGTTGACCGAAGCGCTGATCATAGCGGGGAACGCCACCATGGTGAGCACCAGCACCAGGGCGAACGCCGGCAAGGCAGCGCCGGGCGGGGTGCGGGTGGCCCGCGCCAGCCCGACGAACGCGGCCACCCCGCGCGACCGGCCCGCGATCCGGGCCAGGGCGCGGGCGGCGGGTGGGTAGCAGCGCAGCACGATGACGGCCACCGGGATGGCGAGGAGCACTGGCGCCGCGCTCGGGTACAGGGACGGGTTCCCGGCGGACAGGCCCTGCTTCCGCAGCACGATGAGCCCGCCGATCGCCGCGGCGGCCAGCACCGCCTCGAGCACGATCCGCCGGGCTGCGCGCGTCCGCCCGCTTACCCGGCTGGCCGGCCTGCCGGTGGCCGGAGCCGCCACCCGTTGCGGGAGCACGCTCATCAGCACCGGCCCGGCCAGCGTCACCGCGATCGTGACGCCAGCCAGCCACCAGCTCACGCGATTGCCGCCGCCGGGGGTCAGGCGGATGGCGAGCAGCGCGGCCAGCGCCCCGGCGGCCACGGCGATGACGGCGCTGGCCCGCAGGACCAGCCAGCCAAGCTGGCGCAGCGCCGCGCCGCGCGCTCGCATGAGCGTGAACTCCGCGGCGCGGCGCTGCGCCACCAGCCGGGCGCCGAGCAGCACTACCACCGCGCCCATGACGGCCAGGCTGACATACAGCAGCCCGAGCACGGGAGCAACGGCATTGTCCGCGGCGGCGAACGAGGCGAGGATCGCCGGAATCTGGGAGTTGACCGTCACCGTGACCGGCGGAGTCGTGCTCGGGCAGCTCACTGGACACGTTGCATTGCCCGGGGCGGCCGCGGCTCCGCTGCTGATCACCAGCCCCGAGGAGGCCAGGCCGTTGATGCCCGCCTGCACCGCGCTCGCCTGGTCCGCGGTGAGCCGGCCGAGGTCGGCCGGGACCACCCAGGTGAGCAGCATGAGACTGTCGTTGAGGCCGGATACGGCCAGCGGGAGCGCCCCGGCGCCGATGAACAGCCCCCCGGCCCAGTGCGCGGGCTGGGACGACGTGCCCGCGATCAGCGTCGGCCGGGCCGCCGCGGGATCGTCGGTCCAGAAGTCGGAGGACGGGTGTACCGGCCGGATGATCCCCGTGATCACCAGCGGTACCGGCCCCATGGTCAGGCGGGTGCCGACCCGCAGGCCGAGCCTGGCTGCGGTGGCGGTGGTCACCGCAGCCTGCGCCGTGGCCCCCTGGCCGGCGGACGGCAGGCGCCCGGCCACGACGTGGCTGTAGCGGGCCAGCGCCGTGCGGTAGGTCACCTCGAACTGCGGCTGCCCGCGCCCGGCGGCGCGGGCCGCACCGGTGACCGGCCCATAGCCTGAGGTCAGGCTGGACCAGGGAGGCGGGTCGCTGGCTATCGGCATCCCGGTCGCGGCCAGCCGCGACCGCAGGCGCGCGCCGATCGCGGCGATCTCCGGGGCCGGGCTCTCGCCCGCGCTCTGGCCGAATGTCTCCGACGCCGTCAACAGGCCGATCGTCCCGACGACGGCGCTGTCGAGCGGCGAAGCCGCGACCGTGTGCCGCAGCGCCCCGGTGCGCAAGCCGGTGCTGTCCCGCGGAATCGCCAGGCTGGCCAGCACGGAGGCGAACACGAGCAGGCCGAACGCGACGCTGGCGGCTGCCCCGGTGCCGGTCAGCGTGATCCAGGCGGCGCGCAGCCGCCGCCACGGCGTCCTCATCTCGCCTCCGCGCGCAACTGCGCGGCCGGGTCCGGCCTGCGTACGACCGACAGGGCAGCGGCGGCGACCGGCAGGGCCGCGGTGACCAGGGCCAGGGTGATGGCCTGGCCGAGCGGCAGTACCGCCAGGGCCGACGGCACCGGGTCCCTCGCACCAGTGCTCAGCGTGATCGCGGGCACCACCAGCCGCGCCAGGCCAATACCGGCGAGCAGGCCCACGGCCGCGGCCGGAACGCTGAGCACGAACTGCTCCAGGCACAGCTGGCCGGCCTGGGCTCGCTGGCCCACACCCAGCGCGGCCAGCACGGCGCTCTGCGTCCGCCGGGTGCGGAGGCTCGCCGCGACGCTGACCGAGAATCCGAGCACGCCGAGCAGCAACGCCGCCGCCCCGACGGCCAGCATGACCTCCCTGGGCGCCTTCAGCAGCGGATTGTTCAGCAGGGCCGCCTGCTGGCGGGCGCGGTCGGCGACGGACGCCCCGGCCGGCACGTGCGGTACCCGGCCGCCACGGGTGCGCAGCCACAAGCGGGTCACCGGCAAGGGCGACCCCTGACCGGCGGCGAGCACGTCGCTGACCGCCCCGAGGTCGGCGATCAGCGCCCGGTTCTGCCCGAACACGGTCGGGAACCTGGCCACCGAGGCCACGATCCGGACCGGGACCGAGGATCCGCCGACCGGGACCGAGACGGTCGATCCAGTATGCAGCCGGCTGGCCGCCAGGTAACCGCTGGTGGCGATGGCCGGGACGATCCGGGACGGCGGCTGCGCCGTGATCCCGACCTGCCCGATGATGCTCTGCGGAGCGAGGAGCTCGTTGTTCATGATCAATGCCGACGGATCGTGCCCGGTATCGAACATGAGCTGCTGGCTTCCCCCGGCGGCGCCTTGCCAGCTCAGGATCCCGGGCCGCGCGCCGTCCGATGGCGGCGACGTCTCGAACACGCCCGGCGGCCCGGTCGGCACGTTCGGCGAGGATCCCGCGGCCTGCCACGCCGCCAGGGCGGCACCGTGGCTGAACGGCCGGCCGAACGGGCCGCTGGCCGTCCCGGCCACCGCGAGGGAGAAGATGCTGAGGTTGGCGGTGGGGGCGGCCAGCGGGCTGGCCGGGTGGTACGGCGGCAGGACAAAGGTGAGGGAGAGGCCGAGCAGCCGCAGCGGGTAGCTGGCCTGCCGCGGGCCGGGCAGCGGGACAACCAGGGCATGCCGCTGGCCGTCGGCGGGCAGCACCCCGGCGGGTAGGACGTAGCTGACGCCGTCGGCATCCTGGACCGAGGCCGTGACGGTGACTGAGCCAAGTTCCCTCCGCAGCGCCGCCGTGCTGGTGCCCGGGCTCGCCCCGAGCGTCACGAGGATCTGCAGCCGGTCCGGCCGGCCGGGGAGCGCCAGCCCCGTCGGCCGCCGCGGGATGATGCTCCGCCACAGCGAGCTCAGCGGAAGCGGCGACAGGTCGGGGCGGAGCAGGATCGCTTGGCCCGCCGTGCCTGCGCCCACGGCGATCAGCTGGCCCCCGCTGCCGATGCTGGCGATGCTGGCCGGCGTCGCGGCGGTGACACCCGGCTCCCCGGTGATCGCCCTGGGGTCCAGCGGTCCGCCGGCCCCGGCGTCCACCCGCACGTCCGAGCCAACCGCGAACGCGGCCTGGTCCGCAGCCGACTGCTGCCAGCTGCGCCACCCAGCCAGCGCCAGCGTGGTGGTGGCCGTCGCGACGACGACGAGCAGGACCGGTCCCGCCTGGCGGATCGGCCGCCGGCCGATCTGCCAGCTCACCATGGCGGCGGCCAGCCGCCTGCCGCGGTCGGTTGCCCCGTCGGCCAGCCTGGCCAGCAGCGGCAGCGTGCGGAGCGGCACGAGCGCGACCCCGGCCAGCGCGAGCGCGGGCGCCACGGCGATCACAGGATCGATCCCGAGAGACCCCGCCGCCGGATGCGCGACCGCCGAATAGCCGCGCAGTTGCCACACCGCGAGCGCCGCGAGCGCCAGCACGGCCAGATCACCGCCCGCCCAGGCGACCCCCGCGAGCCGGGCCTGCCGGCCCTGGCGGATCCTGGCCGCATCAGGGGTCCCGGCGCGCAGCGCCGGCCAGGCCATCACCGCGACGCACAGCGCCAGCATGGCGAGGGCCGACAGCCACGCCAGCGAGCTGATCCGGCTGGCCTGGTAGCTGTCCAGGCGCAGGTGGCCCGCGCTGGCCAGCACGCCGGTGAGGCGGACGCCGGCCAGCACGCCGGCCGCGCTGGCCACGGCGCCGATGACCAGCGACTCGGCCAGCACCGGCCGCGTCAGCTGCCACCTGGTGGCGCCGCGCGCCCGCAGCAGCGCGGACTCCTCGTCGCGCAGACCGGCCAGCAGCCGCGCGGCCAGCACCAGTTGCGCCGCGGAGACCAGCAGCAGCTCCAGCGCGCTGATCGTGAACAGCGACCTGGCCAGCACGATGTTGCTGGCGATGCCGTCCAGGAGCTGCGGCAGGCGCGTGGTCACCTGCAGCCCGGACGGGAGGATCAAGGTGGCCAGGTTCGTCACCACCTGGCTGGTGCGGCCGGCCAGCGCGCCGATGTTCTGCCGGGCCATGACCGGCGCCGGCGGAAGCACGAACCACGAGGCCTGGCTCGCGGTGACGCCGCTGCGGAACGCCGCGGGGCTCACCACCGCGGGGCCGTATGTGACGAGGGAACCCGGGGTGCCGACCCCTGGGATGAGGGTGGTGCCGACCCCTGGGATGGTATTGGCGGCGAACCCCGAGAAGGGCACCTGGTCCAGCGCCCAGTACGGCGACGCCGGGTTCCTGGGCCGGAACAGGCCGGTGACGCGCAGCCCGGCCGCGGCCGGGCCCGACCGGGTGGCGGCTTTCAGCACCGAGCCGGGCGTCACGTGCAGCCGGCTGGCCACGGCCACCGGCAGCGCTACCGGGAGCGGGCTGCCGGGGTGCGGCGGACCTGGCCATGTCCCGGCGGTCAGCGCCGTCTGGGCGCTGATCCCAGCCAGCGCCGCGACCTGGATCTGCCAGTCGACCGGGGGCGGAAGTCCCAGAACCGGGCTCGGCTCGGCGCGGACGGCCCGGGGCGGCGAGAGCGTGATCGGGTTCGCCCACAGTGCGCCTTCCATCTGGTAACCGATCCCCGGCCATGCCTTGCGCAGCGCGGCACGGATCTGGCGCGCGTCGGTGGCAGCCTGCCCGGCGCCGTCCACCACGCCGCTGAGCCCGAGCACCCGGCCCTGCGGGGCGGCGAGGATGCTCTGCGCGCCGGGCGGGATCGCCGCGGCGGCGAAGGTCCATCCCGCGGCCGCGAGCCCGGTGGCGAGCAGGACCGTGACCGCGACGCAGGCCAGGAGCAGCCATGAGGATCTGGCCCGGCGGGCCAGGAAGGAGATTCCCAGGCCAGGCACAGACCAGCGCCGATCCGGTCCCCAGCCGCCGCCATCTGGCTGGGGCATGGGTGGCTGCTTACCCATCTCTGGCCTGAGTCCCGGCGTCCCCGGCCAGGGCCTGCTGCCCGGCAGCATGCCCGGTCACGACGCGCCCATCCTCCAGCGAAAGGACCGTGTCGGCCAGGTCGATGAGCGCCTCGTCGTGGGTGGCGACCAGGGCGGTGATTCCCTCGGAGCGCACCACGCTGAGCAGCAGCCCCATGATCTGCCGGCCGGTCTCCAGGTCGAGCTGGCTGGTTGGCTCGTCAGCGATCAGCAGGCCTGGCCGGCCGGCCAGTGCGCGGGCGATGGCGACCCGCTGCTGCTGGCCCCCGGAGAGCTCGCCCGGCCGGTGCGCAGCATGGCTGGACAAGCCGGTCAGCGCCAGCATGGCCGCAATCCGCTCCCGGCGCTCGCTGGGCCGCATGCCCGCGATGCGCAGCGGAATCCCGACGTTTTCGGCTGCGGACAGCATGGGAATGAGCCCGAAGGACTGGAAAATGAAGGCGACCGTGTCCCGCCGCAGCGCCAGCCGCTCCCGCTCGGTCATCCGGCCCACCTCGCGGCCATCCACCCACACCTGGCCCGCCGTCGGGCTGTCCAGGCCGCCGATGATGTTCAGCAGCGTGGTCTTGCCGGAGCCGGATCGCCCGCGCAAGGCCGTGAGCTGACCCCGGCCTACCGTGAACGACACCCCCCGCAGGGCCTGCACGGCCGTATGCCCGCTGCCGAAGGTCCGGGAAATACCATCCGCCGTCACCATGACCTGCCGGGGTTGGCCACCATCACCTGCGCCGTGCGCAGAGGCGAACGCGGCGTTGTCTTGGCTCACACCCGTTAACCCGCCAGTGACCGGAAACGCTTACCTCGGTTCCGCAAGATTTTGCACGCCCCGGTGACTTGCCCCGGCTCCCTCACGGTGCCCGCACCTGGCGCCGGCTGACCCCGGAAGGGGGGCCGCCGGCCAGCCTCGGGCTCCATCCGGACCGTGGCCTGCCCCTGTGCCTACCAGCCAAGACGGCGGCGAGATCGCGAGCATCGCGGCCAGGTAAGTGGTGTCGCAATGCGCGGGAAGCTTCAGCGTGCGTTGGCCTGGACCTGGAGCCAGGCCATGGCGTCCTCGGCGGACCCTAGGACCGAGACGTGCCCGTCGTGAGGGCGGAGCCGCAACTCCGCCGATGGCGTATGGCTGGCCAGCCATCGAGCATGCGAAGGGGGCACGATGCGGTCCTGGCCACCCTGCAGGTACAGGACCGGGACCCGTATCTCGCCAGGGCGGAAACCCCAGGGGGAACCAGTCCAGTCCCTCGGCGCCGGCCGGCGCCAGCCCGGAGCCGGACACGACGCCGATGACGCGTTCGGGCAGGAGCCCCCCGCAGGCGAGGGCGTGCGGCCCGCCGCCGGAATGGCCCATGACCGCGAACCGGGAGAGGCCCAGCGTGTCGGCGATATCCGAGACGTCGGCGGCCGCCGAGGCCACGTCCCGGCCCGGGTGAGATGCCGACCCGCCGTACCCGGGCCGGTCGTACGACACCCAGCGGATGCCGCTGCGGTCGGCGGCCGCGAACAGCGGCTCGGGCGGAGCGCCGATGTTGGGCGTCCCGTGATGCCAGATGATCGCCAGGTGCCCGGGGCTGCCCTCCGGGACCGTGTCGTAGACATGCAGCGTGCGCTCGTCGCCCAGCGTCAGGTCGAGCTCTTTCACGTGCACCGGGTCACCTCTCTCGAAGGCGGCGGAATCCGTCACGCATCAGACGACGCGGGGCTCGCCAGCTCATCGGAGAGGGCGGTTACGTGGGCGGCTCGACGTAACGACGCTGCTCGGTCACCTCGGCTGCGCCCCGGTCGCGCCGCCGCATGGCCAGCAGGCCAATGGAGACGCACAGCCCGGCCACCCCGCCGATCATCAAGATCACGCCGATGACCTGCAAGTCGACGTTCTTGGGCGACCAGGTGACAGCGAAGCGGAGAATCGCACCGATGATGATCAGTGCCGCGCTTCCGCCGATGGTCACTAGGGCCCACCTCCCAGGTTGTGCCACCCGTCGCCGGGCCGCCGCGTCCTAGCCGGCGGGCGTGCATGCAGGCTGGGGCGCTCATATCTCCTCGCTGAAATATGGCCTCCACGGGACTGGCCTACCTCACCCTTTGCGGGTGAGCCGTTCCGGGCACGCTTCGGCTGGGCTATCCGCAAAGACGGGCGTTCCGGACCTCGTCGGACCTGGCCTGCGGGCGCCCAGAGCCGGACACGCCCGGACACAGTGACCCTCCGGCCAGCGGCTGAGCGCCGCACCCCGGCGGGCCGGCCTGGTCATTCACCCGGTACGGGGGAGGCGACCGGGGGGCCGGCTCAGCGACTGTGATCTCGCCTGCCGCCGAGGGGCACCCGCAACCGGGGGGCACAGGTGCCCGCGGCGGCAGGCTTCCAAGCGCTCCTGGTAACGGGAGCTGGGGGTGGCCGGTGTCTGATGATGGCGAGAGCGAGGCAAAGGGCCGGCTGGCAACGGACGCCGCTGGTTCCCTCGGCACGGATGAACGGGCCGAACTCGAGCGGCTCCGCGCCGAGGTAACTCTCCTGCGCACGCGACCCCAGCCTGAAGGCGCTTCTGGCGGCAAGGCGGGGCGGCGCCACCGGCCCGGCTGGCGCGGTCCGGTCGCGACCCTGCTGATCGTGCTGGGCTGCATCCTCGCCCCGGTCTCCGTACTCGCGGTCTGGACCGCCAACCAGGTGTCTGACACCAACCGCTACGTCCAGAACGTGGCCCCGCTCATCCACGAGCCTGCGGTCCAGAGCGCGCTGACCGACAAGATCACGAACGAGATCAACGCCCAGATCCACGTGCAGGCCCTCGCCAACCAGGCTGCCGCGACGCTGAAGAGCAAGGGGCTGCCGCGGGTCGGCGCGCTCCTGCAGACGTTCTCCGGCTCGCTCGCGGGTGCGGTGGGTGGCTTCATCCACACCCAGGTCGGCAAGATCGTGGCGAGCCCGCAGGTGGCCACCTTGTGGGTGCAGGTGAACCGGACCGTCCACGCCGAGCTGGTCAAAGCCCTGTCCGGGCAGGGCAATGGAGCCATCACGATCAGCAACGGCCAGGTCGTGCTGAACCTCGGGCCGTTCATCGACGTCGTCAAGAAGGACCTGGCCGCGCGGGGATTCACGATCGTCAACAGCATTCCCGCGGTCAACCCGACGTTCGCCCTGTTCTCGGCCAAGGAACTCGTCAAGGCGCAGAGCGGCTACCGGGCCCTTAACGACCTGAAGATCGTCCTGCCCATCCTGAGCCTGCTGCTGCTCGCCGCCGGGATCTACATCGCGCGCAGCCACCGCCGGGCGCTGATCGGCGCCGGGCTCGGCCTGGCCGCCTCCATGGCGCTACTGGGGGTCGTGCTGGCCATCGCCCGCAGCATCTACCTGAACAGCGTGCCGAACAGCGTGCTGCCCAGCAATGCGGCCGCGGTCATGTACGACACGCTGATCCGGTTCATCAAGGACGGGTTGCGGACCTTGCTGGTTGTCGGCCTGATTGTGGCCATCGCCGCGTTCTTCACCGGCCCGTCGGTTACCGCGGTCCGGACCCGCGGCGCGTTCAGCGGAGGGCTGGGCTGGCTGCGGGCCAGCGGGGAACGGGCCGGGCTGCGCACCGGGCCGGTGGGCCGGTGGACGTTCCAGCACCGGACCGGACTGCGGATCGGCGCGGTCGCCCTGTTCGCCGTGATCTTCGTGTTCTGGGGACGCCCGACCGCCATGGTCGCGGTGGTCCTCTCCGTCCTGCTGCTCCTCGTCCTCGGTCTCATCGAGCTGATCGGCAGGCCTCCGGTTAGGACTGCGGCCCAGCCGCAGGCCGCCGGTCACGACGGCGGCTGAGTCTGTGCTCATCGAAGCGGCAGGCCTGGCGGTCCTGGCCGCCATCTCGCCGACCGCACTACTGCTCGCGGCCGTCTACCTCGGCTCAGCCCGGCCACGCGTCACGATCCTGGTGTACCTGACCGGCGCCGTGCTGATGAGCCTGGTCATGGCCGTCGTCGTCCTGGTCCTGCTGCGGGCCGGCGGGTTCAGCCTGCCCAGCCACCGGACTATCCGCTACGAGTTCCGGCTCATCCTGGGGATCTTGATCCTGCTGGCCGGCTTGTTCCTGGCCCGGCGCAAGCCCAAGCTGAGAGCGGGCGACGGGTCACTCGACACGGCCCGGGAGGGGAGGGGCATCGTGGCACGGCTGGTGGCCAACCCCGCGCCCTACACCGCCTTCCTGGCTGGCATCCTGGTCTTCGCGCCGTCGGTCACCTTCATCGCCGCGGTCCAGGTGATCGCGACCTCCCGAACCGACCTGCAGCTCACCGTGGCGGGCCTGGCTCTGGTCGTCGTTATCAACGTCTCGTTCGTCTGGCTGCCGCTGCTGGCATTTCTTGCCGCGCCGGGCCTGACCACACGGCATCTTGCCGCCTTCAACGGATGGCTGCGCCGCAACGGCCGCAAAATCCTGGCGGGCACCCTCGGGGCAGCAGGACTCGTCGTGACTGTCGACGGGCTGGTTGGGCTGATAAAGAAGGGCTGACCTCGGTGGACCCACTTCATGGATTGCGCTCGATGGGCAAGCGAATCACCGATCCGGTCGAGGCGCTGGCCGAGAAGACCGCCGAGCGGGTGATCGACCTGGTGGTCCGGTCCCTGGACGTGAATGCCCTGATACAGCGGGTCGACCCGGACGCCATTCTCGACCGGGTCGACGTGAACAAGCTGGTGGACCGCGTCGACGTCAACAACCTCGTCGACCGGGTCGACGTGGACAAGCTGGTGGACCAGGTCGACGTGGACAAGATCCTCGACCGGGTCGATGTGGACCGGGTGCTGGCCAAAGTGGATCTTGACCAGGTGCTGGCCCGGGTCGATGTGGACGCGGTCGCGGACCGGATCGACGTGAACGCCATCGCCCAGCGCATCGACCTCGACGCGCTGGCCATGCACACCGACCTCGGCGCGATGATCGCCCGCTCGTCGGGCGGGGTCGCGAGCGGCGCGCTGGACGTGGTCCGCAGCCAGGCGGTCGGCCTGGACGAATGGATGGCCCGCTGGGCCGCCCGGCTGCTCCGCCGTGATCCCCCCGCGCAGCGGCCGCATTTCGCGGGCGGCGTCTCGAGGTTCGTGGCCTATGTCGTGGACCTGGGGGTCAGCACGGGCGTGTTCATGCTGGCCCTGGCGGCCATCTCCTTCGCGGCCAGCATCTTCACCGGGCATTCAATCTCCTGGAACCGGAACGATCTTCCCGTCGCGATCGCCTACGTGGCCTGGGAATTCCTCTATTTCGCGTACTCCTGGGGTGCGAGCGGCAAGACCCTGGGCATGGCGCTGCTGGGGGTCAAGGTGGTGGCGGCCGACGGCGCGGAGGCCGGCCCGCGCCGCGCGACGGTGCGCACCCTGGTGTTCCCGCTGAGCTTTCTGCTCCTGGGGCTCGGCTTCGCCCTTATTTTTCTGCAACGAGACCGCCGGGCGCTGCAGGATCTGATCGCCGGGACAGCCGTGGTGTACGCCTGGGACGCCCGCGCGGCCCGGCTCAGGTTCCTGGAGCGGGATGCCCCGCCAGGTCCGGGCTGACCGGTTGCAGAGGGTGAATTTCACCCACGCTGGGTGATGTCTGCTGATAGGACCCCCGGAAGCGTGGAAACCGGCCACAACGGTCGAAGGGGGAACCACCTCCGTTCACCGGCCCGGCCGGACCGTCATCGGTCCCTGCCCCGCCACCTCACCGAGGGAGTGGACACGACATGAGTGATACGCAAGCTCAACAGACGCCAGGAACGGATCGGCCCGCCGGCTACCGGGGCACGCGTGCGGCGGCCCAGCCCACCGGCTGGGTGGGCTGGGTCATCTTCGCCGGCATCGTGATGATCGTCGAAGGCGCCTTCCACATCATCGACGGCCTGGTGGCACTATTCGAGCGCAGCTACTACCTGGTGACGAGCAGCCATCTGGCTCTGCACGTCACCTACCTGGGCTGGGGCTGGGCGCACATGGTGCTCGGCGTCCTGTTCGTGCTGGTCGGCTTCGGGGTGCTGGCCGGGCAGACCTGGGCGCGTGTCGTCGGCATCGCCCTCGCGGTGATCAGCGCCGTCATCAACCTGGCGTTCATCGCCGCCTATCCGGTCTGGGGCGTCATCCTCATCGCCCTGGACATCGTGATCATCTACGCGCTGGCCATGCACGGCCGGGAAGTAAAGGAAATCGCCTGACCCCGGGGCGGTCCTGGGCCCCGCCAGTGCGGCGGCGCTCAGGGCCGCTTGGGTCAGGTCCGCTCGCTGGGACGGGCGGCGGAGGCCGGGCCTGACCCCCCGGCCTCATTCCGCCCGTTCCGGCGCAGCCTCGTGGCCCGCCCGCGCACCGCGCCCGGCGGGCTCAGCCGGATCAGCCCGGCCGCCGAGGCCTTCTTGGCCCGCGACGGTCGGGGGCTGGATACCCCGGCACGCGCTGGTCCGGGGCCGGGACCGGGACCAGCCTGGCCGGGGCCGGGCTGGCCGGGAGTGAGCTGGGCGGGGACCGGCTCACCGGAACCAGCCGGCGACGCCGGACCGGGGGATTCGGCGGAGCCCGGGCCGGGCCCGGTGCCGCTGAGCCCGGTGCCGCTGATTTCAGTGCCGCTGAGCTCAGGGGAGGCTTCCGCGGCGGGAGCCGCCGGATAGCTGGCGCGCCGGGCCGCGGCCCGGTCCGACCAGCGGAAACCGGCCACCAGCCTAGCGACCAGGGTGGCCAGGAACATCTGGCCGACCATGGCCTCGATCACGGCGACCGCCCGGCCCCCGTCCCCCGCCGCAGTGAAGTCCCCGTACCCCAGAGTGGTCAGCGTGGTGAAGCTGAAGTACTGGAACGTCTTGGTGTTCTCCGAGGCACCGTTGGCGAAGAACGCCGGCTGCGGGGTGAACTTCCACATCGCGACGTACACCGCCGAGAAGATCAGCCCGATAATCATGTAGGCGCTCAGCACGCCGAAGATGCTTTGCTCGGTGATGTCCGGCTGGGCCAGCACCTGCCGCACGATGAAGAACACCGCCAGCAGCAGGAGCATCGCCGTCCACAGACTTGCCAGCGCCGCGCCGGGATGAGACTCAACCGGGGCGCCGGGCTTAGTCTGATCGGCCAGCTGCAGGACGGCCGCGACGACGGAGCCGAGCAGCAGCCCGACTGCGATGAGCTGCCCGGTCCTGCGGCGGAATCGGCCGGTGCGCAGCGCGATCAGCACCACGCCCAGGAACAGCACCACCTGCACGGCGCTGACCAGCCAGCTCTCCGTGAACGCGGACAGCAGGTAGGTGACGACCAGGATCGCCAGCAGGCTGCCGTAGCGCGGCCCGGTCCCCCGGCGCGAAGGCAGCAGCTTGACCTGCCCCGCCAGGATCGTCATGCCCGCCAGCCTGGGTGGCCTGCGCCGCATCCCGCCTCACCCGTACGGGGTGGCGCGCGCCGCCTGGATGCGCGCGACCGTCAGAACCGGGAGATACCCGCGCACGTCAGCGCGGGGACACCCGCCAACGTGAGAACCGGGAAGCCCGTGACGGCCCGCCGCCACGACCCACCGAGAGGAAGCGGAACATGAGCATGCCTGTCAATGTCGACGTGGACCCGGCCACCCGGGACGCGCTGTCCGGCCTGGCCCTGGGCGACCTCGATGTCCTCGGCGTGGCCGTGGAGCTCCGCGAGGCATCGCTGGAGAACAGCGGCCTGGACGCCCGCACCTTCAGCCTCGTCAAGATCGCGGCCCTGGTCGCGGTGGACTCACCGCCTGCCTCCTATCTCTGGCAAGTCGCGAACGCGCTGGACGCGGGAGCCAGTCCGGCGGAGATCCTGGGTGTGCTGCGTGCGGTCGCCCCGCAGGTCGGCGGCCCGAGGGTCGTCGCCGCGGCCCCCGAGATCATGGTCGCCCTCGGGCTTGCCCTGCCCGAGGGCCAGGACATCTGAAAGGCAGAGGAGACAAACATGTTCATGCGGAGGCGTCCGTTGCTGCGCGCGGCTGCGGTCGGCGGTGGCGCATATATAGCGGGCAAGCGGGTGGCCCAGAACTCGGCGGACCGGCAGGCGCAGGAGGCCAGCCAGGACGACCGGATCAGCGACCTCGAACAGCAGGGTGGTGCTGAGCAGCAGGCTGCTCCGGCGGCGGCCCCGCAGGGCGGTCCCGATACGCCGATCGCCGAGCAGCTCAAGCAGCTCAGCGGGCTGCACGAGGATGGCTCGCTGACGGATGAGGAGTTCGCTGCGGCCAAGAAGAAGCTGCTCGGCATCTGACCCCCCGGGAAACGGGCCGGGATGAGCGCGGGGTGCTTACCGTCATCACCGCGGGCTGTTTGCGGTCATTTTCCGCTGCTCAGCCCGGTGGCTTCGCGCGGCTTCCGCATTGCCGGGCTGTGACCTGCGGTGATATCGGCGGCGGCCGGGTCCCGACCGGGGCGGCGGCTGGCCGTGGGGCATACGTCTGCGGAATCCGCTGGGATGGCAGCGGATTCCGCACACGAATGGACCGAATGATCACTCTCGGCATGATCCCGGCCAATGCCGCGCCGTAGCGGCGGCCATTGACCGGGATCGTGCTGCGCTTGGGTTCAGCTGGCCGGGGTGGCCTGGCCGTGCAGCGCGTCCTGCAGGTCGGCCTCGCCCTCCTTGGACAGGGAGGACTTGAGCACGGTGCCGCCGTACTGGGACAGCGCCTCGGTGGCCTTGTCCGGGGTGACCTTCTCCACCATCAGGAACAGCGCCGACGTGCCCGGCTTGAGCATGCCGCGGACCTGGTCCTGGAACTCGCGGTCGATCCCCGACTTGGTGATCTTCCCCATCAGGGCGCCCATCCCGGCCCCGATGGCCAGGCCGAAGAACGGGATGAAGAACAGCAGGCCGAACAGCAGCCCCCAGAACATTCCCCAGGTCGCCCCGGCCCCGACCGGATGATGGCTGGTGTGCACGTGGAACTTGCCCTCTTTGTCGCGGACAATGACCGCGATGGCGTCGGGCTCGATGATGAGGTCCTTGGCCAGCCGGCGGGCCTCGTCCGCGGCCAGCTCCGCGGTCTGCTCGTCCGGGTAACCAATGGCGATCAGGTCAGACATGGTGTCCTTTTCCCCTCACAGGTTGGCTATGGCTGTTCCAGTCCACCGCCGCGTGCAGCGGGACGGCTCCACCCGCAGCGGGTGAAGCAGGTGCCGCCACGGTGCCGCCACGGTGCCGCCCGGGGCCCCGCGAGCCGGAGGTCACAGGTCGATGGTCTCGGCCTGCATCTCCAGTTCGGTCCGTATCCGGCCCATGGCCAGCCCGGGCCCGGGCTGGGCGGCATAGGCCGCGAGCACGGCGCTGCGGAAGCTCCCGTGAATGGTGTCGCGGCCGATTTGCTGGACCACCCCGGCCTCGGCCAGGCAGTCGACCAGCCCGCGCGTGCTGGCCGCCAGCCGCAGCCGCGTGCCGATGGCGGTCAGCCGCTGCTGCACCAGCAGGATCGCCGCGCAGGTCTCCGGCTCGAGGGTGTCGGCGACTCCGAGGTCTAGCACCACGGTGCCGACCGGGGAACCGCAGCGCAGCACCCGGTGCAGGACTGCGTCCGCCAGGCCGCTGCCCCGGCAGCCCTCCAGGGTGGTGGTCATCCCCAGGTACGGGATCTGGGCCCGCGCCCGGGCTCGGGCCGCGGTCCGGCTGCGCAGCCATTCCGCTGCCCGTGACGCGGGCTTCCCCGTGTACCGCGCGAGCCGGCGTCCAGGTGCTTCCGGTGCGAGAAGCGGCATGAAGATCGGGCGGCTCATGTCTGTCAGGCCTCCGGGACCGGTGTGCGCTCCAGCGACCGCCAGCCCGGGGTGTCCGGCACCGGCCCGGGGTGGCCGGGATCTAGGGTGGCTGCGGACGGCTCGCGGCACATCACCCAGACCGGGCGAACTGCCCGTTCTGGGTAAGAGCCCGGGCCGTCATGATCAGGGCGATGTGCGAGCCGGCCAGTGGATGGTTCCCCGCGAACCGCCTGCGCAGCGGGTCGTATCCCTCGGCCAGCAGCCCCACGTCGTTGCGCAGCCCGAGCAGGGCCGTGTAGACCCGGCGGGCCTCTTCCATCCGGCCCGCAGCCGCGAGCGCCTGCGCGAGCCAGAACGAGCCAGGCAGATATCCCGCCTCACCGGGCGGGAGGCCGTCCGCGTCGGCCAGCGGCCGGGGCTGATAGCGCAGCAGCACGCCGCCGTCGTCCAGTTCCCGGCTGATGGCTTCCACGGTCCCGGCCATCCGCGGATCGGCGGCCGACAGGAAGCCGAGCAGCGGGAGATGCAGCAGGCTGGCGTCCATCGCAGCCGAGCTGTAGTGCTGGGTGAACGTGTTCCGGTCTTGGTCATAGCCGCGGGCCAGCACGTCGGCGTGGACCGCGGCGCGCAGCCGCCGCCAGCGCGCGGCCGGCCCTTGATCCCCGAACAACTCGATCATCTTGACGGCTGAATCCGCCGCGGCCCAGATCATCGCCTTGGTGTGGACGAACTGGCGGGCCGGCCCGCGCATCTCCCAGATCCCCGCGTCCGGTTCCTGCCAGCGTGACTCGAGGAACTTGAGAATGGCTTCGGAGTTATCCGGCTCGGCCGCCGTGCCTGCGGCTAGGGGCAGGCCGGCGGCCCGCACGGTCAGCCGGGCCCGCAGCACGTCGCCGAACGTGCCGGGCTGCGGCAGGGCCGCGGCGGCGTTGCCGATCCGAACCGGCTGGGCGTTCTCGTAACCGGGCAGCCAGTGGGCCTCGATCTCCGGCATGCGCCGCTCGCCGGCGACCCGGTACACCGCCTGGGCCTGCGCGGCCGGACCGCCCACGGCATGACTGAGCCAGTTCAGCAGGCTGGCCGCCTCCTGATCTGCGCCGGCCGCCAGGAAGACGTCCACGGCGTCAGCGGCGTCGCGGACCCAGCAGTAGCGGTAGTCCCAGTTGCGCATCCCGCAGGTCTGCTGGGGGAGTGAGGTGGTCGGCGCGGCGACCAGCCCGCCGGTCGGGGCATAGCTGAGCGCCTTGAGCGTGATCAGTGAGCGGATCACCGCGTCCTGGCTATCGCCTGCTCCCTCGTCCAGCCGGCGCAGGCCCGCCACCCAGCGTCGCCACCAGCCGTCGGTCTGCTCCACCAGGGCGCTGGCGGGCGGCGGGGTCGGCGCCGGCTGGTGCGAGGGGCGCCAGACCGCCGCCACCGGAATCCGGTCACCCTCGCCGACCGAGAAGCTGGCGATCAGGTCCGCGCCGTCCGTGTGCACCTCGAGCGGGCTGAACACCCAGAGCGATTGCGCGCCGGCCACGATCCGCCGAGCCGCGTCCTGCCGGCGGACCCGGGGCAGGGTCAGCCCGTACTCGAAGCGCGCGGCCAGCGTCATCCGCATGTCGACCCGTCCGGCCACCCCTTCGACCAGCCGGATCAGGACCGGGTCGTCAGCCCGCGGCGGCATGCAGTCGACTAGGCGGACCACCCCGGACGCGGTGCTGAACTCGGTCTCCAGGACCAGGGTGCCGGGCCGGTACCGGCGGCTGACCCGGGTAATCTCGCGGTCCGGTGCGATCTGCCAGTAGCCGTTCCGCTCGTCGCCCAGTAGCGCGGCGAAGCAGGCCTCCGAGTCGAACCGCGGCAGGCACAGCCAGTCGATGGACCCGTCCCGGCTTACCAGCGCGGCGGACTGGAGGTCACCGATCAGGGCGTAATCCTCGATCGGTCGGGACATCCGCAGGCCTCCGGTGACGAGGCCGCGTCCTCAGTGCGGGCGGCCCTCTTGATGGCTGTTCGCTGGCCGGGCGGGAGCGTCTTCGTACGCAGATTCGCTGACCCGCCGGGGAAACGTCGTCATCCCCGGGGGGTGATGCGACGCGCACCGTAAGCGGCCATCGTGAGTCGGATAGACCGGCGCCCGCCTCGCGCGGTCATGACAGCGGGCCCAACCGGGTTCGCGGTCAAGGGAAGGACAGGAACTCATGACACAGCCACAGAGCAGGGCGTCAGGCAGCAAGACAGCGGGCAAGGCCGCCGCCACCAAGACGGCCGGGGCTAAGGCCGCACCTGCTAAGGCCGCGACTGCTAAATCCGCGACTGCCAAGTCCGCGACCAAGGCCGGGACTAAGTCGGCCGCCAGCAAGCCAGCACGCGCCGGAGCCGCTAGCGGTACCGCGACCAAGACCACGGCCAGTCGGGCCAGCGCGAGCAGGTCCAGCGCGAGCCCGAGCCGCAGCAGCTCGAGTGCGAGCCGCGGCAGTTCGACCACGAGCCGGTCCGCCGGGACCACGGCCCGGGCGTCGTCCCGCGGCACGGGCAGCAGCACGTCCGGCAGCAGCACGCCCCGTAGCACGTCCGGCAGCACGGGCCGCAGTTCAGCTCGCACCGCCGCACGACCGGCCGCGCGATCCACCGCCCGGCCCACCGCCCGGGGCACGACCGCACGGACGGCGGCGGCCCACAACGGTGCCGTCACCACGGTGCCCGCCGGGGTGCCCGAAGCGGCGCGTCGGACCGTGGTCATGCCCCGCAGCGCCGCGACCGGGCTGGAAGCGCCGCGGCGGAAGCTCACCCCGGCCGAACGCCGGGTCCGCGGCAAGGCGGCCAGAGCCGAGGTGCCGCGCGAGAGCCACGCCCAGTGGAAGCCGCCGGAGGACCGTCCCGACCCGGTCGCCCTGCTGGAGTCGCAGGCCGTGAACCGCGTCCCGGACCTGGTGCCCGTGCGGTGGGGCCGGATGATGGAGACCCCGTTCACCTACTACCGGGGCGCGGCCCTGCCTATGGCCAGCGACCTGGCCAGCACCCCGGCCAGCGGCATCATCGTGCAGGCCTGCGGGGACGCCCACCTGTCCAACTTCGGCCTCTTCGGGTCGCCCGAGCGCAAGCTGCTCTTCGACGTCAACGACTTCGACGAGACGGTGCCCGCGCCCTGGGAGTGGGACGTGAAGCGGCTCGCGGCCAGCCTGGAGGTGGCCGCGCGGGAGAACGGGTTCAGTGACAAGGACCGCAGGAAGATCGTGCTCGGCTCGGCCAGGCGATACCGGGAAGTCATGCGGCAGCTGTCTGGCGAGAGCAACCTGGACGTCTGGTACACGCAGGTGGACATGGACGACTTCCGGGCCAGGTTCGACGGCCTGCTCAAGGACCGCCAGCGCAAGGTCCTCGACAAGGGGCTGGTCAAGGCCCGCACCCGGGACAGCATGCAGGAGCTGGGCAAGCTGACCCGGATGGAGGACGGGCAGCCGCGGATCATTTCCGAGCCGCCGATCATCGTCCCGCTCCGCGACCTGCTCGGTGAGCTGGCCGGGGCGGTCGACATCGCGAAGGAACTGCGGGACCTCGTCGGCAAGTACCGGCGGACGCTGCAGCCCGACCGCCGGGTGCTGCTCGAGCAGTACGACTTCGCCGACATCGCGCGCAAGGTGGTCGGCGTGGGCAGCGTCGGCACCCGCTGCTGGATCATCCTGATGCTCGGCCGTGACGAGTCCGACCCGCTCTTCCTCCAGGTCAAGGAGGCCGAGGAATCGGTGCTGGCCCGGTTCGCCGGGCCCAGCAAGTACGACAACCAGGGCGAGCGGGTGGTGAACGGCCAGCGGCTCATGCAGGCGGCCAGCGACATCTTCCTCGGCTGGCAGCGGTTCGCCGGGCTCGACGGCAAGTCACGCGACTTCTACGTCCGGCAGCTGCGGGACTGGAAGTTCTCGGTCGACATCGCCGCGATGATCCCGCGCGGCCTCCGGCTGTACGGCGAGCTGTGCGGGCTGACCCTGGCCCGCGCGCACGCGCGGTCCGGCGACGAGATCGCCATCGCCTCCTACCTGGGTGCGTCGGACGTGTTCGAGAACGCGATCGCGGACTTTTCCGCCGCGTACGCGGACCAGAACGAGCGCGACTTCGAGGCGTTCACCGCGGCCATCGCCTCGGGCCGCCTGGTCGCCGAGCGCGGGGTGTAACACTCCCGGGAAGGGCGCGGGGCAACAAGGGAGGCTGGGTGCTCCACGTGCGCGTGGTGAGCCCGGAGGATGTGACGTCGCGGCTGGTGGCCGCGCTGACCGCCGAGCCGGGGGTGCGCAACCTGGTGGTGCTCCCCGGCGCGGCGCACCGGCCGGACGGCGACGCCGTGCAGTTCGACCTGCGCAACGAGTCGGCCAACGCGGTACTGCGGCAGCTGCGCGGCCTGCAGCTGAACACCCGGGGCTCGGTCACGGTCGGCGAGGCGGACGTGGCCCTCGCCGGCCGGCGTAACGCCACCGAGACCCGGCGTTACACCCGCCGGGAGCAGATCCCGGTCTGGGCCATGGTGGAGGGCACCATCCGGGCCAATGCCACCTACCCGCCGAGCTTCTACGTGCTCCTGGTCATCGCCGGGCTGATCGCGGCCGTGGGCATCCTGACCAACTCCCAGATCCTGGTCATCGGGGCCATGGTGGTCGGCCCGGAGTACTACGCGATCATCGCCGCCGCCCTCGGCTTCAGCAAGCGGGACCGGCCGCTGGTCCAGGAGTCGCTGACCGCGCTGGGCCGGGGTTTCCTGGCCGCGGTGATCGTCACCTACCTGTTCGCGCTGGTGATCCGGGCGGCCGGGGTGGCGCCCCAGCCGTTCCTGAACGGGGTGCGGCCGGTGGCGGAGCTGATCAACTCACCGAACATCTTCTCCGTCATCGTGGCCGTCCTGGCCGGGGTGGCCGGGGTGGTCTCCCTCACGGAGTCCCGCGCCAACGCGCTGATCGGCGTGTTCATCTCGATCACGACGCTCCCGGCGGCTGCGTCGATCGGCCTGTCGGTCGCCTTCGGGAGCTGGCATGACGCGCTGGGCTCGCTCTACCAGCTGCTGCTGAACGTGGTGATCCTGATCGCGGTCGGCGCGGCCGGGCTCAGCGCCCAGCGGGTCCTGTGGCACCGGCTGGCCGGGCCGGACGAGGGCGCTACAGGATGGCGATGGGATTAACCGGGGATCCCGTCCCGGCGTGCAGCCGCAGCGGCGCGATGACGCACAGGAACGACCAGCGGCCCGCCTGCTCGCAGGCCGGGACCAGCTCCGCGAACTGCAGGTAGTCCAGCAGGTGCACGCCGAGCGCGTTGATGGCCAGCACGTGCACGGGGAAATCCACCTGCTCGGCGGCGTTGCCGGCCGTGTCGTTGTTGCCGTCGCTGCCGAGCACCGCGACCTGCCGGTCCGCGACGAACTCCATCGCCGTCGGGTGCAGCCCGGCGCGGGCGCTGGCCGCGTCCCACGGTCCCAGATCCTTGCGCCGCCGCCGGTGCCCGACCCGGACGAACAGCAGGTCGCCTCGGCCCACCCGGACCTGCTGCGCCTGCTCCGCGGCGACCAGGTCGTCGGTGGTCACGAACTCACCCGGTTCCAGCCAGGGCACTCCGCGCAGCCGCGGGATGTCGAGCAGCACGCCCCGGCCGACCACGCCGTCCCCGGCCACCTCGATGGTCAGCTCGGAGGCGCCCGCCGGGGTGACGGTGCTGGCCGGCACGCCGTTGTACAAGGTCCCGTCGTACATCACGTGGCACAGCGCGTCCATGTGGCTGTCCGCGTTGCCGTGCACGTTCATCTCGACCCGGTCCGTCGCGAAGGACAACCCGGTGGGTTTCGCGTCGTCCGCGGTCCCGGTCATCGGGTGCTTGGCCGGATCGGGATTATCCTCGGTGACCCGGTCCACCACCGGGGCCTCGAGGCTCACCGTGCGGCCCAGCCGGACCTCGCCCATCGCCGCGAGTACTTCGGCCGGGGTGAGGTAGTTAAGAGCCCCGCGGCGATCCTCGGGCCCCCAGGGTCGCCGGGCGCGCAGCCGGTCATACACTGCGCGGAATTCCGCCTCGGTCATGGCAGGCTGGGCACGGCGGTTTGGAGTACTGCGTTGACGCATCAGGACCCCCAGGTGCAGGAACAGGAAAGAGGCTCATGGCCCACGAGCGGCTGGTAGCGGTGAGCTACCCGGTAGACGGCGAATTCACCTCGATCAACGCCGAGGTTCTCGGCGACCTGGCCACGCTCAGCTATACCGACGGGATGCCGGAGGAGGAGCGGGCGGACGTGCTGCGCCAGTCCGAGGTGCTGATCGGACTGCGGCTCACCCACGAGGTGCCCGCCGGGACGCTGCAGAGCGCCCCGGGGCTGCGGTTCATCCAGCTGCTGTCGGCCGGCCTGGACACGGTGGATTTCGACGCGATCGCTCCGGACATCATGGTGGCCGGGAACGTGGGTGCCTACGCGCATCCCATCGCCGAGCACGTCCTGGCCATGGTGCTCAGCCTGGCCAAGCGGCTCCCGCAGGAGAACGCGGCCCTGGCCCGCGGCGAGTGGATCCGCGGCCAGGGGGACCGTGCCGCCCCCAACGCCACCCTGGACGGCGCGGTGTGCGCGATCCTCGGCTTCGGCGGGATCGGCCAGGCCACGGCCCGGCTGCTGCGGGCCTTCGGGGCGCGGATCCACGCCATCAACAGCAGCGGCCGCACCGACGAGCCGGTCGAGTTCTGCGGCACCCTGGACGACCTGGACCGGGTCCTGGCCGCCGCCGACGTGCTGGTCATCGGCATCCCGCTGACCGCGGGCACGCGCGGCCTCATCGGCGCCCGCGAGCTGGGGCTGATGAAGGAGAACGCGATCCTGGTCAACGTGGCCCGCGGTGCGATCGTGGACGAGCAGGCCCTGTACGAGCACCTCAAGGCCACCCCGGGCTTCTCGGCGGGCATCGATGCCTGGTGGAACGAGCCGCGCGACGGCGCGCCGTTCCGCACCGACTATCCGTTCTTCGAGCTGCCCAACCTGCTCGGCTCGCCGCACAACTCGGGCGACGTCCCGGGCATCATGTACTACGCCGCGCGGCAGGCGGCCGGGAACGTGCGCCGCTACCTGCTCGGCGACGCGGTCAGCGGGGTCGCCCGGCGGGAGGACTACGCGAAGCTGCTCTGACCGGTCGCGGGTCACTGGGCGCCGGCGGCGGGTTTCCCCGGCCCCGCAGACCCCGCAGGACCGGACGCCGCTGGCGCGGGTGCGGTCTTCGTTGCGGCCATGAGTTGCTCGGAGTCGGCGCCGTAGACGTCGCGCAGAACACCGACATCGCGGCTGGTGAAGGTACGTTCGCGGCGCAGGTCCCTGGTGAAGGCGAACCACCAGGACGCGAGGGCGCCGAAGCGGTTGCGGAAGCCGGTCATGAAGCCGATGTGGATGACCAGCCACGCCCACCAGCCCAGGAAGCCGCTCAGGTGCAGCCGGCCCACCGAGACCACCGCGTTCCCCCGGGCCACGTAGGCGGCCGAGCCGAGGTCGCGGTAGCGGAACTCCTTGCCCGGCGGCTCGCCGGCCACCTCGTGCCGGATCCGCCGTGCCGCGTACAGGCCGGCCTGCATGGCCACCTCGGCCACCCCGGGCAGCCCGTCCCGGTTCATCATGTCGCCGGTCACCATGATCTCCGGGTGGCCCGGGATGGTCAGGTCGCGGCCGACCAGGATCCGCCCGGAGCGGTCCTGCTGCGCCCCGGTCGCGGTGGCGACCGCCGTGGCCAGGGCGGGGGCCTCGACCCCGGCCGTCCACAGCACGGTGCCGACGTCGTGCCGGGTCACCTGGCCGTCCGCGCCGCGCACCTCCAGCCCGGCGAGGTCCACCTTGGTCACCAGGCAATGCATGTGCTGCTCGACCCCGAGCTTGCGCAGCGCCTCGGCGGCTTTGGCTGACAGCACCGGGCCGAACGAGGCCAGCGGGGCCGGGCCGCCGTCGAACAGCAGCACCCGCGCGTCCTGCGGCAGGATGTGGCGGAACTCGGCGCGCAGCGTCCGGGTGGCCAGCTCGCGGATCTGCCCGGCCAGCTCCACCCCGGTGGGGCCGCCGCCGACCAGCGCGAACGTGAGCCACCGCCGGGCCTCGTCGTGGCTGGTCGAGCTCTCCGCCATCTCGAACGCACCGAACACCCGGCGCCGGATCGCCAGCGCGTCCGCGATCGACTTCATCCCCGGCGCG
>Ga0208589_1000226_pt1 | contig 27645 bp, 21 predicted proteins | sample NGESurshal092012_2_FD_184486 | JGI IMG/M metagenome (GOLD analysis project Ga0208589, IMG submission 184486) | Arctic peat soil microbial communities from Barrow, Alaska - NGEE Surface sample F53-2 shallow-092012 (SPAdes) | ecosystem: Environmental > Terrestrial > Soil > Wetlands > Peat ...
GCCGCAGGCCGCGCCGAACTCCCTTCTCCCGTTGATGGGAGAAGGTGGCCCGCAGGGTCGGATGAGGGGTGCCGATCACCCAGTGACGCCGACGGCAGCAAGCCGAGCGAACCGGCCAGCGCCGCTGCCTCGTCGGTGAGGATGTCGCCGAACAGGTTCTCGGTGACCACCACGTCGTAGCGGTTCGGCTGGGTCAGCAGCAGCATCGCCATTGAGTCGACCAGTTGGTGTTCGACTTTCACATCGGGATAGTCGGCGGCAATGCGCTGCACGGTGCTGCGCCACAGGCGCGAGGTTTCCAGCACGTTCGCCTTGTCCACCGAGGTGACGTGATGACGACGGCCTCGTGCCAGCTCGAACGCGCGGCGCACCACGCGCTCGACTTCGGCGACGGTGTATTTGCATTCGTCGGTAGCTGTATCGTCTGTGCGGGTTTTTGCACCGAAGTACGCACCGCCGGTTAGCTCGCGCACGAACAGCACGTCGACGTTCTCCAGTTTCTCGTTCTTCAGCGGCGACAGGTCAGCCAGCGCCGGATGCACCTGCAGCGGACGCAGGTTCGCGTACACCCCCAGCGCGGCCCGCAGTGCCAGCAGTCCCTGTTCAGGGCGTACCGACGCATTCGGGTCGGACCACTTCGGGCCACCGACGGCGCCGAGCAGCACCGCATCGGCGCTCTGACATGCCGCCAGCGCGGCGGCTGACAGCGGCTCGCCGGTAGCGTCGATCGCGGCGCCGCCGATCAACTGCTCGTCAAAGGTGAACACGTGCTCGTAACGCGCAGCGACGGTTTTCAATACGGCCAGCGCAGCGGTGGTGACTTCGGGGCCGACGCCGTCGCCGGGCAGGGTGACGATGTGTGCCTTCATGCCGCTTGCTCCTGTTGTTCGTAATGAGTGATCGCGTCGCTGTGTTGCAGCAGGTAGCCAAGCTGGTCGACGCCGTTGAGCAGGCAGTGCCGCGCGAACGGTTCCAGCCGGAACGGAATGCGGCCGCCGTCGGGTAGCGCGATGAACTGCTCGCGCACGTCGATCACCAGTTCGATGCCGGGGTGCTTGAGCAGCCAGCGGTGTTCCAGTTCGTCGATGACGATCGCCAGCAGGCCGTTCTTCAACGCGTTGCCGCGGAAGATGTCCGCGATCTCGCTGCACAGCACTGCTTGCACGCCGTAGTCCAGCAGGGCCCACGGTGCGTGTTCACGCGAGGAGCCGCAGCCGAAGTTGCGTCCGGCGACCATGATCGAACAGCCCTGCGCCTGCGGCTGGTTCAGCGGAAACGCCGGGTTGTCGCGGCCATCGGCCTGATAGCGCCAGTCATGGAAGCACAGCTTGCCCAACCCTTCGCGGGTGGTGGTGGTGAGGAAGCGCGCCGGGATGATGCGGTCGGTATCGATGTTCTCGTCGGCCAGCACGGCGGTGCGCGAGTGGATGCGGGTCACAGACTTCATGCGGATCTCCTCAAACTGGCAGTTTTTGCTCCTCCCCCTGCAAGCAGGGGGAGGTTGGGAGGGGGTAGAGCTCTGGAGTCCGAGGCGAAGAGCACCCCACCCCAGCCCTCCCCTGCGACCGAAGGGAGTCCCTTCTTCGGGGCTTGCAGGGGAGGGAGCAAGGCGAAAGGCATCGCGTTCATGCCGCCACCTCCACCAGGTACTCGCGCGGATCGGCAATACGCCCGGCCAGCGCAGACGCGGCGGCGGTGGCCGGGCTGGCCAGCACGGTGCGGGCGCCCTTGCCCTGGCGACCTTCGAAGTTGCGGTTGGAAGTGGACACCACGAGCTGGCCTGGCTGGGCCAGGTCGCCGTTCATCGCGATGCACATCGAGCAGCCCGGCACGCGCCACTCGGCGCCGGCGGCGGTGAACACCTGATGCAGGCCTTCGCGCTCGGCGTCACGACGCACCGCTTCGGAACCCGGCACCACCAGCATGCGCACGCCATCGGCGACGCGACGACCGCGCAGCACGTTGGCGGCCTCGCGCAGGTCGGACAGGCGCGAGTTGGTGCAGCTGCCGACGAACACCACGTCGACTGGCGTGCCCTGCATCGGCTGGCCGGGCTTGCTCTGCATGTAGTCGAGCGCGCGATGTTCCTGTGCATTGGTCGCGGCCGGCACCGGCGCGTCCATCGCGATCGCCATGCCCGGGTGGGTGCCGTAGGTGACGGTAGGTTTCACCGCACTGGCGTCGATGCGCACTTCGCGGTCGTAGCTTGCGCCGTCATCGCTGCGCAACGCGCGCCACGTCGACAGGGCGGTGTCCCATGCGGCGCCCTGCGGTGTGCGGGGACGTCCCTTCAGCCAGGCGAACGTGGTCTCGTCCGGCGCGATCAGCCCGGCGCGCGCGCCGGCCTCGATCGACATGTTGCAGACGGTCATGCGCTCGTCCATCGACAGCGCTTCGATCGCCGCGCCGCGGTACTCCAGCACGTAGCCGGTGCCGCCATCGATGCCGATGGTGCCGATGATGTGCAGGATCAGATCCTTCGCACTGATGCGTGGTTGCAGCTGGCCGCCCACATGAATCGCCATGGTCTTCGGTTTGCGCTGCAGCAGGCACTGCGTCGCCATCACGTGGCCGACCTCGGTGGTGCCGATGCCGAACGCCAGCGCGCCGAATGCGCCGTGGGTGGAGGTGTGGCTGTCGCCGCAGACGATCGTCATGCCGGGTTGGGTGGCGCCCAGCTCCGGGCCGATCACATGCACGATGCCGCGGTCCACACTGTCCCAGCCGTGCAGCTCGACGCCGAATTCGCGGCAATTGGTTTCCAGCTGGGTTACCTGCGCCTGCGCCTCGGCATTCGCATACGGGTGGCTGCCATCAGCGTTCGTGGGCAAGGTCGGAGTGGAATGGTCCAGCGTGGCCAGCATGCGATCGGGGCGACGCAGCTGCAGGCCGCGTTCGCGCAATTCGCTGAATGCCTGCGGCGAAGTCACCTCGTGCACCAGATGCAGGTCGACGTAGAGCACCGCCGGCGTGTCGGTGGTTTCGGGTACGACGACATGCGCGTCCCAGACTTTTTCGAACAGGGTCTTCGCACTCACGCCGATGCCTCCATAGGAACGGGCTGTTGATGAGGAGTCCGGCCATGGATGGTCGGGTTCTGGCTTTCGCGGTCAGGGATGACCGCACTGACATAACTCAACCAATTCCAGCGATCTTCAGTGCGCCCATCAAACAGGCCGAAGAACGCCTGTTGCAGTTGTCTGGTGATCGGGCCTGGCATGCCCGCGCCGACGAGCTTGCGATCGACCGAACGCACCGGCGTGATCTCGGCCGCGGTGCCGGTCATGAACACTTCGTCGGCGGTGTACAGCGCTTCGCGCGGCAGGTCGCGCTCTTCCACCGTGATGCCGAGATCGGCGGCCAGCGTGAGCACGCTGTCGCGGGTGATGCCGGCGAGGATGCCGGCGCTCGACGGCGGCGTGAGCAGCTTGCCGCGCTTGACCAGGAACAGATTTTCGCCGGCGCCTTCGCTGAGCAGGCCGTTGTGACCCAGCGCGATGCCTTCGTCGTAACCGCCGCGACGCGCTTCCAGACCGATCAACTGGCTGTTGAGGTAATTGCCGCCGGCCTTGGCCCAGCTCGGCAAGGTGTTCGGCGCGGGGCGGTGCCACGAGGACACGCAAACGTCAGCGCCTTTTTCCACCGCGTCGCCCAGATAGGCGCCCCAGTCCAGCGCCATGATCGCCACTTCGACCGGCGCGCCCTCCTTCGCCAGCACGCCCAGGCCACCGGCGCCACGGAACACGATCGGCCGCACATAAGCCGAGCGCATCGCGTTGGCGCGGATCAGCTCGACGCAGGCGGCGTTGATCTCGTCCTCGCTGTAGCCGATCTCGATCTCGTAGATCGCCGCCGACTCGAACAGCCGGCGCGTGTGCTCGGCCAGCCGGAAATAGGCAGGGCCTTGCGGCGTGGCATAGACGCGCTCGCCCTCGAACACCGAGGAGCCGTAGTGCAGGGCATGCGTGCTGACATGGACGCTGGCATCGGCCCAGGGCTTGATGCGGCCGTTGTGCCAGAGGAAGGGCGTGTTGCTCATGGAGATTCCTCGGCTGATTACAGATTGGCGACGGCGACCGGCGGCGTGGCCGGTGTCTGTCGCTCGATGCGGTTGACGATCGCCAGTGCGGCCTGTGCGGTGGCCTCGACGATGTCGGTGCTGACGCCATGCCCGCGCCATTCGCGCGCGGCGTGGCGTGCAGTCAGCTGGGCCTGTCCCTGCGCATCGCCGCCTTCGCTCACCGCGCGTACCTGAAAATCGGTCAGCTGCAGCGTGTTGCCGGTGGCGCGCTCGATCGCGCGCAGCACGGCATCGACCGGGCCATCGCCGATCGCCGCTTCGCCGGCTTCGCGGCCGTCGTCGTGGCGCAGCTTCACCGAGGCCGAGGCGCTGCCGCCCAGATGCGTGCTGGTGTTGAGTTGCACCAATCGCCACGGGCCGGCGGCATCCGGATCCAGGCCCAGCGCGATCGCTTCCAGATCCTCGTCATGCACTTCGCGCTTCTTGTCGGCTAACGTCTTGAAGCGCGCGAAGATCGCGTCCAGCGCCGCATCGTCCGGTGTGTGGCCCAGCGTTTCCAGGCGCTGACGCAGCGCCGCGCGGCCGGAGTGCTTGCCCATGACCAGCTTCGTCTCTGCGATGCCGACGTCCTGCGGGCGCATGATTTCGTAGGTGTCACGGTGCTTGAGCATGCCGTGCTGGTGGATGCCTGATTCATGCGCGAACGCGTTGTCGCCCACGATCGCCTTGTTGCGCGGCACCGCCTGCCCGGTCAGCTGGGTCAGCAGGCGCGAGGTGGGATACAGCCGGCGCGTGTCGATGCGGGTGCCGACGCCGAAGTGCGGCGCACGCACCCTCAGCGCCATCACGATCTCCTCCAGCGCGGCATTGCCGGCGCGCTCGCCGATGCCGTTGATCGTGCATTCCACCTGGCGCGCCCCGGCGCTCACCGCGGCCAGGCTGTTGGCCACCGCCATGCCCAGGTCGTCGTGGCAATGGCTGGAGAAGATCACCTTGTCGGCATCGCGCACATGCCGGCGCAGGTAGGTGAACAGCTCGACGATCTCGGCCGGTGTGGTGTAGCCCACCGTGTCCGGCGCATTCAGCGTGGTGGCGCCGGCGGCGACCACGGCGCTGAATACTTCGACGAGAAACTCGGGTTCGGTACGCAATGCGTCCTCGGCGGAGAACTCCACCTCGTGGCACAAGCCGCGTGCGCGTTCGACGGCCGCGACCGCGGCATCGACCACCTGCGCCTTGCTCATGCCCAGCTTGTGCTCGCGGTGCAGCGGGCTGGTCGACAGGAACACATGAATGCGCGCATGTCGCGCCTGTTCCAGCGCACGCGCGGCGCTGTCGATGTCGCCGCTCTGGCAGCGCGCCAGCGCACACACCGTGGTGGTCTTCAGCGTGCGGGCGATTTCGGCCACCGCGGCAAAATCATCCGGCGACGCCTGCGGGAAACCCGCTTCCAGCACATCCACACCGAGTGCTTCCAGCGCTTGTGCGATGCGCAATTTGGTGCGCCGGTCCATCGAGAAGCCTGGCGCCTGCTCGCCATCACGCAAGGTGGTGTCGAAGATGCGCACGCGATCATCGGCAGCATGGACGCTGCCGGATGTGGTTGCTGTTACGTCTGAGCTTGTTGTCGCTTGGGGGTTCATCGCTGGCTCCGTGGATGCGAGCCGAGGGCAACAAAAAACCCCGCGCCGTTGCCGGTGCGGGGTTCTTCGGGAGTCTTCAGGTTTCTTGCTTAGTTACCTGGATACATGCCCTCAGCCCGCACCTCCGTTGGTAATAAGGAGTACGAGTACGAGGGCAAGAAGGAGCGTGCCGCGAACCTGCAGCAGGCCAGCAACCGTCGTGAGACGGTTGGTTTCGGCAGTGCGGCAGGGGTTGTTGCGTTGCGACATGTAGCCGACCATACGCGAAGCCGAAATGGCGCGTCAACAGTTTCCTTTGAAACTGATCGCTCGATCACACGATTGCGGTATGGATGGCTAGCCATCCATATGATGGACAGGCTTTCGCCCTGCGCACGCGTGACGGGCACGAACAGTCAGGGTAAGTGGTGATCGGTCGGCGCACATGGATAGAGCTGCAAGGTCTGCCGCAACTGAACTGGGGTTGCCCGGCAGCTGGTCAGTCCCGGCCCCGCACTCGGACCTGAGCCATCAGGCTTGGGCGTGCTGCAGAAGCCATTGCCGCAATGCGTTTTCGTCGGCAGCCAGCGGCTCGGACGAGGCCGGACGCGCCAGCATTGCCGCGAGTGACGCGGGCACCGCAAGCGGTTGCTTGATTAGCGGTTCGACCACGCTCTCGAACTTGGCCGGATGCGCGGTGGCGACCACCGTCCACGCTGAGGTGTCACCGTTCACGCACAGCTGATCGAGCAGATGCATCGCCGTGGCCGTGTGCGGGCAGAACACGTCACCGTGTTCGCGCGCGTGGCTGGCAATGGTCTGCCGGATCGCCGCATCGTCGACACTGGCCGCCTGCAGTTGCTCGCGCAATGCGTGTTCATCCGAATAGGTCCAGCGCAGTCGCTCGAAGTTGCTTGGTGCGCCCACGTCCATCGCGTTCGCCAGCGTGGCGATGGCCTCGCGTGGCGCATACGGCGCACCGGCAAAATAATCGGGCAGGGTGGTGTTGGCGTTGCAGGCCAGCCGCACTGCGCCGATCGGCAGACCGATCTCGCGTACCCACAGGCAGGCCAGTGCGTTGCCCAGGTTGCCGGTGGGCACGATGAAGTTCAACGGCGTGCCGTGTGTGCGCCACCAGTTCAGTGCCGCGTGTGCGTAGTAGCTCATCTGCGGCAGCAGACGGCCGAGGCTGATGCTGTTGGCCGAGGACAGTGGCCGTTGTTCCTGCAGCGCGGCATCGGTGAGCGCGGCCTTGACCATGCGCTGGCAGTCGTCGAAGCGGCCGGCCACGCGCAATGCCTGCACGTTGTCGCCGAAGCAGCCGAGCTGATGCGCCTGCCGCGGCGAGACCAGACCGTCGGGATACAGGATCACCACGCGCACGCCCGGCTGGCGATGGAACGCGGCGGCCACGGCCGCACCGGTGTCACCGGAAGTGGCCGCGAGGATGGTCAGCGGTCGCTCGTCCGTGCGCGGGAGCCGGCGCATGCAGGCGGCGAGGAAGTGCGCGCCGACATCCTTGAACGCGGCGGTCGGACCGTGGAACAACTCCAGCACATTCGCGTTCTGCTGTGGCAGCGCACGCAGTGGCGTGGCGAAATCGAGCGCCTCGGCGCAGATCGCTGGCAGTTCCGTCGCCAGCGGATCGCCGGCGAAGAACGGAGCGAGCAGCGTGGCGGCGGTGTCGGCCAGCGAGCCATCTGGGTCGAATGCGGAGGGATCGAGTCGCGGCAGCGCCTCGGGCACGTACAGTCCGCCGTCCGGGGCGAGGCCGGCGGCGATCGCCTGATTGATCGGCACCGTGGTTCCGGCGCTGCGGGTGCTGTGATAGCGCAACGGTTCGCTCATGCGCAGCTCGGTAAGCCGGCTCTTGTGGGAGCGGCTTCAGCCGCGACGATGTCAGCCCATGTCGCGACTGAAGTCGCTCCCACAGTTCGGGCCGCGCTCATAGGCGAGCCTCGTCGCCAGGGAAATCGAGCAGCGCGGCCGCCGGCCCATCCACCGGCGCGACGAACGTGTCGCTGTCCAGCCCGGCTTCGGCGAACGCCGCGCGCATCGCGACGGTGGCGACCTCGGCGTCGCTGCGATGCTCGTACCAGCCGAACACGCTGGGGCCGGCACCGGAAATGCTGGCACCGAGCGCGCGGTGATCGAGCGCGGCCTGCTTCACGCGGGCGAAGTTCGGCACCAGTGGCGCACGGCGCGGTTCCACCAGCACGTCCTTCAAACCTTCGCGCACCAGCGCCGCGTCGCCGCGATAGCAGCCGGCCAGCAGCAGCGCGAGGTTCGCGCTCTGCGCCACGAATTCGCCCAGTGCGTAGTCGCCGGCCAGCGCGGCGCGCGCCTTGCGCGTCTTCAGCACGTAATGCGGATGCACCAGCGCGCAATGCCACTCGGCCGGCACCGGAATGCGCAGCAATCGGTCGTGGGTGGCCAGCACCAGACCGCCGAGCAGCATCGGTCCGAGGTTGTCGCCATGGCGGCTGCCGCTGGCGACCGCCTCGCCATCCAGGGCGAAGCCATACAGCGCCTCGCGCGGCAGCGGCTTTTCCAGCAGTGCATTGGCGGCCACCAGCGCCGCCACGCACGACGCGGCCGAACCGGCCATGCCCGAACCCAGCGCGATGCCCTTGTGCAGCACCAGCTCGAAACCGTGCGACAGGCCGAGCGCCTTGCGCAGCGCCAGCAGCGCCGTGCCTGCGGTGTTGCGCCGCGGATCGGTCGGCAAATCGGTCACACAGCCATGGATCGCCGCGATGCGCACGGTCGGCTCGTCGATGCGCCGCACTTCGGCACGGTCGCCGGCGCCAGCCATGCTGTGGCCGAGGATGTCGAAACCCACGCCCACATTGCCCACGCAGGCGGGGGCGAAGGCGATGGCAACGAGGGCAGGTTGTGGAGACATGTTCCTGGATTCCTGCAACAAGGCATTCATGCGTGCGGCTCCAGCGCTTCGGCGATGCGCAGCAGATCGGCGAACACGCCGGCCGCGGTCACCTCCGGTCCGGCACCGGGACCTTGCACGAGTAGTGGATTGTCGCAGTAACGGCGGGTGGTGAACTGCACCACGTTGTCGGTCAGCCGCGTATGCGCGAATGGATGCGTGGCGGGCAGTACCTCCAGCTGCACGCGGGCGCGACCGTGCCGGTCGAGGCTGGCGACGTGGCGCAGCACGCCACCGGCGGCACAGGCTGCGGCCAGTTGCGCGGCCATCGGCGCATCGAGCTCGTCCAGCCGCTGCATGAATTCCGCGGTGGACAGGTCGGCCAGCGCGGGCGGCACCAAGCTTTGCACCTCCACGTCCGCAAGCGACAGCGCACCACCGGCCGCGCGCGCCAGGATCAGCAGCTTGCGTGCCACGTCGAGACCGGACAGGTCGTCGCGCGGGTCGGGCTCGGTATAGCCCAGCGCATGTGCCTCGCGCAGCAGCGCGGAGAACGGCTGCCGGCCGTCGTGGCGGTTGCACAGCCACGCCAGCGTGCCGGAGAACATGCCATCCACCGCGAGCAGTTCGTCGCCGGTATCGAGCAGATCGCGCAGCGTCTGCATCACCGGCAGCCCCGCACACACGGTGGCTTCGTAGCGAAAGCGCATGCCGCCATGGCAGGCCGCGTGGATCGCCCGCCAGCGCGCCAGCGGACCGCTGCCGGCCAGCTTGTTCGGGGTGATCACGTGGAGCCCGGCGCCGAGCCAGCCGGCGTAGTGCGAAGCCACCGCATCGTTCGCGCTGCAGTCGATCAGCAGCGCATGGCGACCGTCGTGGCCGCGGATGTGCGCGGCGAATTCATCGAGATCGCTGGGGCGCCAGGTCTGCGCACGATCGCAGCGGTTGTTGAGTTCGGGGTCGTCGCTATCCAGCCACATCCGTCGGCTGGCGGCGACGCCGCAGAGTTTCAGCTCCAGCCCGGCGCGCGCCAGCCGTGGTTGCGCCGTGCGCAGCTGGGCAAGCAGTGCGCTGCCGACACGGCCGGGGCCGATCAGGCCCACCGTCAGCGCGCGACGGCGCGCGTGGGCCGCCGGCAGCAGCACGCCATGTGGCGGCTGGAGCGGGCCTGAATGGAGCTGGCCCGAATGGGGCAGGCTTGCAGATGGAGATGCACAGGGATTCACGATTGCCTCCGGTGGAGGCCCGTGCTCGCTGGCGTGTCGGTGTGTGCCGGCCCGCCTCATCGAGGGCGGGGCCGTTGCGTTGGTGTTGCTACTCGCGCACGGACACCCACCCCGAACCAGTCGTGGTCGTGGTGGTAATCGTGGCGATGGACATGGCGCCCGCGCACGGCAGCCTGCTCCCGGTATTGACCGGGGCGGGCAACCTGCGTGCTGGCATGAGTATCGATGACATGGCTCCGACCTTAGAGGCGATGTTGCACTGCAGTCAACAGGTGCAACTGAAACTTTGCGGCGGCAGACGGCTGCTCCTGGCCGGTCTCCGGCGGTTCGCGATTGCATGGGCCTGCTACGATGATCCGGGGCAAGGAGACTCGGGCAGCGGCGTGGCGGATATCTTTCTTAGCTACAAGCGAGAGGATCGTGCCCGGGCCGAGGTGATCGTCGCTGCGCTGCGCAAGAGCGGCCGGACGGTTTGGTGGGACGAAGGCCTGACCCCGCGCCAGGCATGGGATGCGACGATCGAGCAGGAGATCGCGACGGCGGCGAGCGTCATCGTCCTGTGGTCGCCGCGCTCGGTCGCATCCGACTGGGTTCGCAGCGAAGCGCATTACGCGCAAAACCATGCCAAGCTCGTGCCGATTCTCATCGAACCGTGCACCATCCCCCTGGCATTCATGCTGAAACAGGCCATCGACCTGTCGCACTGGCGCGGGTCGCCGAACGATCCGGCGTGGTGCAAGCTGATCGAATGGCTGGACACGCAGGGACCCGCGACCGAGTCGCCGCGGTTGCGCGACCGACGCGCTCGCCTGCCCGACTGGCTCGGTCGAAAGACGCTGATCGTCGCCGCGTTCGCCATTGCCGCGTTGCTGGCCGGACTTTTCGTTTATCGGTCGAAGGCCGATCACGGCGGCGCGCCGAGCATTCGCGTCGCGGCGTTCGATACGCTGCCCGGCGACCAGGCGGCGGCGTCCTTCTCGCAGGGCTTTGCCGCCGATCTCGCGCAAATCGTCACGTCTGGCGGCTCGAAGCTGCGGGTGTTCGACGGCACAGCCGCAGGGGCTCCCGCCGCCGCCGCCGATTTCACGTTGAACGGCAGCGTTCGCAGCGTGGCGGGCAGCCTGCACGCGACGCTGACGCTGAACTCGGCGGCGGACGGCGTGATCATCTGGTCGACCAACCTGACGCGGCCGATCGCCGAAGTCGATGCCATGCATCACGAGGCCGAGGTACGCATGGGCACGGTGTTCGTCTGCGCGCTCGACGAGACCGCGCGCGACCGCGCGATCGTCAGCCTCGACGCACTCAAGGTCTATCTGCAGGCGTGCGAAGCGCTGTCGAGCGACGACGACTTTCAAACACGTAAGCTCCTGCGTGACGTCACCCGACTGGCCCCCGATTTCGCGCAGGGTTGGGCCACGCTTGCCGTAAAGAGCGGCTACATCTTCGGGGAAGGTGGCGACGACGCGCCTGCGGCGCGCAAGGAAGCGCTGGATGCTGCGGCACGCGCGCTCGCAATCGATCCACGCAACTCGGATGCCTGGGTGGGACGCAGCATGACCAAGACGCAGATCGGCGAATGGTCGGCGGCGCAGGCCGATCTCACGCAAGCGCTGACGCTCAACCCCGACGATTCGATTGGTAATTACTTCTACGCCTCCAACCTCATCAACGTCGGCCGCACCCGCGAAGCGCTGGAGTATGCGATGCGCGCGGCCAACTCGGGACCGCAATTCTGGCCCAAGACGCTGCGGGTCATCGCGACGCTGGCGGACCTCGATCGTGTCGACGAAGCGCAGGAGATGCTGGCCACGGCGTTGAAGACCTGGCCCGATAACGACGCACTCAAGGATTTCGCGGTGACCCTAGCGGTGCGCTACGCCGACCCGGCAAAGGCCATCGCGACGCTTACCGATCCGGTGCTCACGGCGGGTCAAAGTCCGGCGCGCCTGCATCTGCTGCGGCTGGAGGCGGATGCCAGGGCGCATCCGTCGCCAGCCACGGTCGAGGCGGCGGCAAGCGCGATCAAGGCGCTTTATGTCGGCTCGGACAATGCTTTCGGCGCGGCGGTCAACTTCATGGTGATCGGAGACATGAACGACGCCTACGCGAGCATCGACAAGATGCCGTCGGCGCTGCAAAACGTGCCTTTCGGTGACAACCCGTCGCCTTTCTTCCGCCCCTTCGCGGTCAGGTTCCGCGCCGATCCACGCTTCATGCCGCTGGCCGCAAAGCTGGGCCTCGTCGCGATCTGGCAGAAGACGAAGTGGCCGGATTTCTGCACCGCAAGAGACGCGCCTTACGACTGCCGCGCCGTGGCGGAGAAGCTGGCGCGCTAGACGGCGGCGGCGGTCGCCGGCCATGTTGATGAAACCTTTGCGCGACGGACGGTTGATCCCGTGCAAGCCTCCGGCGGTTCGCCGGCGCGTGACATGCGCCGAGCTCGAAGCCCCGCATTTTCGGCGAATGCGTCTGTCGTGCCGAGCTGCGAACAGTGCCAGACTTCAGGCAGTTGGCGCACATTCGACAGCGGCTGGATTTGTCGCGGCCGCCATGGATGCTGCAGATTTCAGATTCGGCGCGCATGGATTTCGTCACTCGAACACAGGCGACGATCTCAAGCAGTCGTGTCATTCCGTATCGCGTGGCGTCCATGCCTCGCCGGTGCTAACTTGCGCGCGTGATCACGCGCTGCTTGCTTCTGCTCGGTGCCTTGGCGATGCCGCTGCCAGCGGCCGCTGCTGATGCACCCGCACGGGCTGTTACGACTGGTCTGCAGCACGATGTCGTGTTCACCGACTACTCGCCGCTTTCGCGCAGCATGGAACTGGCGCGGCGTCTGTTGAGTCCGTTGAATGCGCTGCGCGTGGGTCAGGAACTGGCACGCTCGGGACAGACCGCACGCGAGCAGTCGATCGACCTGGTGCATGAAAAATTCGCGGTCTATGTACCGGCCCATGCGCCGCCCCACGGCTATGCGCTGCTGGTATTTGTGCCGCCTTGGCAGGATGTCTCCGTGCCTCCGCACTGGATCTCGGCGCTGGATCGCCACGGCACGATCTTCGTCAGCGCGGCGAATTCCGGCAACGCCGCCGATGTGCTAGATCGCCGCGAGTCGCTGGCCCTGCTCGCGGCGCAGAACATCATGCGGCGTTATCCGGTCGATCCGCAGCGCGTTTACATCGGCGGGTTCTCTGGCGGGTCGCGGGTGGCCCTGCGTCTTGCGCTCGGCTATCCGGACCTGTTTCACGGCGCGTTGCTCGATGCGGGCAGCGATCCGATCGGCGATGCGCAGATCCCGCTGCCGGCGGCGGCACTGTTTCGCCAGTTCCAGGATGCAACGCGACTGGTGTATGCGACCGGCCAGCATGACGATGACAATCTCGACAAGGATGTGCACAGCCGGCAGTCGATGAAGGACTGGTGCGTCTTCCATCTGGATACCGTGGCGATGCCAGGGGCCGAACATGAGCTGGCCGATACGTCGGCGATGAACCGCGCGCTGGATGCACTGCTCAAACCCACACAGCCCAATCCGGACAAGCTGGCCGCATGCCGCGCGCGCATCGACAAGGAACTGACCGCGCAACTGCGACAGGTGGAAGACCTGCTTGCAAGCGGCAGGCGCGATGATGCGCGGACCTTGCTGGAGAAGACCGATGCGCATTACGGCGGGCTTGCCGCGCCGCGCAGCATCGAGCTGATACAGAAAATCGACGCGCCTGAGGTCAGCAGCGCCAGCACTACCTCGGACCGGAAACCGCTATAAAGTTGAACCAGGCTCGCCACCGTGATGAAAGGTGGAATGGCTGGACCGAAGCTGTCTTGGCGGCGACCCGACGCACGCACTTCGAATGGCGAATGCCATGCAGATGCAAGGAGTTCAGGTGTTCAATCCACAGGCGCGGATCGATCGCATGCCGCTGACGAACGGCAACGCGTGCCATGTCGTCGACGATGCGCTGCTGGAACCGGAACGCTTCGTTGCCTGGGCCGCCGCGCATGGCGATGCGTTTCGTCGTGTCGACTTCAATGCCTATCCGGGTAACTACCTGCTGCCTTCGGCGTCGATCAACAATGCGCTGGCGGAGTTCTTCATCCAGCGAATGCGCGGCCTGTTCGACGCCCGGCGACTGCTGGAGATGCAATGCCGCCTGTCCATGGTGACTTTGGCGCCAGAGGCGCTGCGACCGTTCCAGTGGCTGTGCCATAGCGACAATTTCGGCCTTGATCGTTCGCTCAGCATCCAGGCATCGGTGCTGTATCTGTTCAAGGATCCGGGCCTGGGCGGCACGAGTTTCTATGAGCCGGTTCGTTCTCCAGTCGAGACTGCGCAACTGTTCGCTGATTCGACCGCGTTGCCCGGCGAGGCCTTCACCCGGCGCTACGGGATCGAGCCGGGTTATATGCATGCATCGAACAGCTATTTCGCGCAGATCGGCAGCGTACCGGCGCGCTGGAACCGGATGATCTTCTACGACGGCAGCCTGCTGCATTCCGGAGATATTCTCAGCCCGGAAAAACTCAGTGCTGATCCGTTGTCTGGGCGCCTGACATTCAACGGCTTTTTCACCTGTCGCCGCCACGCCGTGTGAGTGTGGCGGGACGATCGAATGCAACGATTCCGTTCGGGCTGAGCGTAGCGCCGAAGGTGCGAAATTGAAGCCGTGAGGGACCCTTCGACTTCCTCGCTCCTCAACGCCGCCGCCATTCCTGGACGCCGCCTGCATGCGGCTACGCGGCTATGCCCGGAGCCTGCCCGGGACTTGATCCGGGGGCGAACGGTAAAAATTTCACCGTGTCGCACCTACAGTCCGATGATTGACCTGGCAGCTTCCACGCGCATGACCACCGCAGGTTGGAAACAAACCCTGCCTGCAGCGGTCATGTTGGCCGCGTTGGACGATGCAGCATGGCGTCGACCGCCGGCGCCATGCTGCAAGCCGGACCTCAACCTTCGCCTTGCACCGGATCGGTGTTGAAGGTGTACAGCACGATCTTCCACACACCGTCGACCTTGTTCAGCACAAAGACTTCGCGGTTGTAATCGATCACCTTCTTGCCGTTCTCGATGACCGCGGCACCAACGTGGTGGTGCGTACGAACCACGGCGGCATCACCATAGACGTTGACGGCGTCGTAATCGAACACGGTGGAAAATTTCGCGATCTTGAACAGCGCGCCATAACCATCGATCTTCTGTTGCCGCGTGGCGTAGGTGTGCTTGTCGTTCCACTCCGCCACGCTGTCCTTGGCGAACAGATCGACGATTGCCTTGGTGTCGCCAGCATTCAGCGCCGACTCGTATTGATGGACCACGTCGTACACCGCGTGCTGCGCGGCGCTGACCGCGGCGTCGCTGGAAACGGGGAACGGGGTGGTGGCTTCTTTCGCATGGAGCGCGGGGAGCATCCCCAGCGCGCCAACCAGGACCAGTGCGGCAACTTTCGTGCGAAACAGATCGTGCCTTTTCATGGAATTCTCCAGGTGCAAGGTGGTGAAAGACAGGCGTCGCGCTGTGGACGCCTGGGTGAACTACTGCTCTTTCTCTTTGAGCTACGACTGCATCAAGTCAGATCATATTGAACGTCAAAACGGCACGCCTTCAAGCCTTCCCATCCGACCACTGAGGAAGTCGCGCTTCGCCTGTTCCAGCCGCTCGGGCGTGTCCATCACGAACGGGCCGGAGAACAGCACGTCGCCTTGCACCGGCTGACCGCCAAGCAACGCAAGCTCGACCGTCTCGTCGCCGTGCGCGGCAAGTTGTATCTGGGTGCCACTGCCGAGGATGCCCAACTCGCCGGTAGCCAACCGGGTACCGCCGACATCGACCTGGCCCTGCAGCACGTAAAGCCCCAGCTCGGGCGTGGGCTCGACGTCCAGCGTCATGCTCGTACCCGCATCGAGGTGCAGCCTAGCGAACACGGCGCCGCCACTGAGCGCCATCGGGCCCTGCGCACCGTTCACCTGGCCGGCGACGACGTGCAGGCGCGAGCCGGGACCAATCAGGTCCGGCATCTCGGTGGCGCGCAGCGAGGTATAGCTGGGCTCCACCTGCTTGAGTTCCGGCGGCAGGCTGATCCACAGCTGCAAGCCGTGGCGGCCGCCGGTCGGTTGTTCGGCGTGCAGCATGCCGCGACCGGTGCGGATGAACTGCGCATCGCCCGGCCCCAGCCGATCGCGGAAACCCATGCTGTCGCGATGCTCGACGCCGCCGTCGAGCAGGTAGCTGACCACCTCGATGCCGGCGTGCGGATGCGGGCGATCACCGATGCCGCGCTGGCTGTGGTGGCGGTAATGATCGATGAAGACGAACGGCCCCAGCGCCGTGCGCTGCTCCTGCGGCAGCGCGCGGAGCAGGTGCATGTCGCCGTCGTCGATGAGGTCTTGCGCAGGCAGGATGTGAGTGACTTTGCGGTCCAAGTGGGTACTCCTTCAGAAGTGCATTCAATGGAGGTTTTGATGCGGTGTGCGGAAACGATCAAGGGTGATTTTGTGGGGCCTCAAGAGATCCTTGAGCGGATCATGCAAGAGTTCACTTGCCGTGAGGTTTCCCCTTTGAATGGGCTGATACGCAGCACGCGAGATGCTGGTGTTTTATTAATGGGCATCGTGAAGTTCTACCGTTCGCCCTGAGCGTAGCCACATAGTGGCGAAGTCGAAGGGTGCCACGTGAGAGGCTTCGACTTCGTGCCTTTGGCACTACGCTCAGCCCGAACGGGGTTTGGCCGTTTTGATTCACTGCGCCATCCGACCGAACTTGCCGCTGCTGAAGTCGGTGAACGCCTGCTGGATTTCTTCCTGGCTGTTCATCACGAACGGGCCGTAGCCGACCACGGGCTCGTCGATCGGCTCGCCGCTGAGCAGCAGCACAGTGGCGTCGCTGTTCGCTTCCAGCGAGATCTCGTCGCCGGCGCGATCGAACGTCACCATCTGCGCATCGCGGGCGACCTGGCTGCCGTTCACCTGCACCGTGCCGCGCAGCACGATCAGCGCGACTGTGCGACCTGCGGGCACCACGAAATCCACTGCGTGATCCTGCTTCAGGCGCACGTCCCACACGTCGATCGGAGTGAACGTGTGTGCCGGACCGCGATGGCCGTGGTATTCGCCGGCGATCACGCGCAGCTTGCCGGCGCCATCGGGCAGCTCGACCGCCGGAATGTCGGCATCGAGCAGAGTCTGGTAACCCGGCGCGGCCATCTTGTCGCTGGCCGGCAGGTTCACCCACAGCTGCACCATCTCCAGCGTGCCGCCGTGGCGGGTGAATTCGTGCGAGTGGAACTCCTCATGCAGAATGCCGGACGCCGCCGTCATCCACTGCACGTCGCCGGGGCCGATCTTGCCGCCGGCGCCGGTGGAATCGCGATGTTCGACCTCGCCCTCGTAGACGATGGTGACGGTCTCGAAACCGCGATGCGGATGCTGGCCGACGCCACGCGGTTGCGTCGCAGGTTTGAACGCCATCGGGCCGGCATAGTCCAGCAGCAGGAACGGGCTCAGATGCTGGCCGTGGCTGTTGTACGAGAACATCGAGCGCACCGGAAAGCCGTCACCCACCCAATGCTGTTGCGGGGCGCTGTAGACGCCAAGAATCTTTTTCATGGGATCTCCTTCGCTGCGGACCGGAGTGGCTGCAGACATGGCCGCCATGGTGAACCCGGGCCACTGCCGCCGGTAGCCGGCGTGGCTTATCCTCAGTGTCCTATCCATGGAACGCTGGACGCCGCGATGCAGGATCTCAACGACCTGTTCTATTTCGTCCAGGTGGTCGAGCACCACGGCTTTGCCGCGGCCGGCCGGGCGCTGGGCATCCCAAAGTCCAAGCTCAGCCGGCGCGTGGCGATGCTGGAGGAACGCCTGGGCGTGCGCCTGGTGCAACGTTCCACCCGGCGCTTTTCGGTCACCGAGCTGGGCCAGAACTATTACCGCCACTGCAAGGCGATGCTGGTCGAGGCCGAGGCGGCGCAGGAGCTGATCGACCTCACCCACGCCGAGCCGCAAGGCATCGTGCGCGTGGCCTGCCCGGTGGCGCTGCTGCATTTCCAGATCGGCGCGATGCTGGCCCGTTTCATGGCCAGCCATCCGCGCGTGCAGGTGCAGCTGGATGCCACCAACCGACGCGTGGATGTGATCCAGGAAGGCTACGACCTCGCCCTGCGCGTGCGCTTTCCGCCGCTGGAGGACAGCGACCTGGTGATGAAGGTGCTGGGCGACAGCCCGCAATGTCTAGTCGCCAGCCTGCGCTGCTGGAACAGCACCCGCCGTTGCGCGTGCCCGCCGACCTGCATGACGTGCCCAGCATCGGTCTCGGCCTCGATCTGGCGCGTACGCGCAGCGAGCATGTGTGGCAGCTCAACGGCCCGGACGGCCGCGGCGTGGTAGTGACGCACACACCACGGCTGGTCACCGACGACATGATGGCGCTGCGGCTGGCGGCACTCGCCGGCGTGGGTATCGTGCAGCTACCTACCATGACCATCCGCGATGAATTCCACGCGGGAACCCTGCAGCGCGTGTTGCCGGACTGGGCACCGCAGAGCGGCATCGTCCACGCCATCTTTCCCTCGCGCCGTGGACTGCTGCCGGCGGTGCGTCAGCTGATCGATTACCTGGCCGGGGAATTCGAACAGCTGGCTGACGAAGGCTAGATTCCCGAACGCGTTTCCGCTTACTGATTTGGCCCGCAAACACGACACCTGATCCGTTCGTCCTGAGCGTAGCGCAGCGAAGTCGAAGGACATGCGCTGAAACTATGCCTAGTCCGTATCAATAGTGCGCCGCATCGCAATCACGTATGGTGCAGCGATACCCCAACGATTCCCTTGAGGACACACGATGGCCGACTCGGTGGATTATCTCGTTGTGGGTGCCGGCCCTGCCGGTTGCGCAGTGGCCGCACGACTGGCCGCGGCCCGACCCGACCTGACCGTCGCCATCCTCGAGACCGGGCCGGAGCGCACGCCACTCCTCTCCAAAGTGCCGCTGGGTATCGCTGGCCTGGTGGGCTTGAAAGGCTCGGCGAATTACGCCTACACCACGACACCGCAGGCGGGATTGCAGGGGCGTCAGGGTTTCCAGCCGCGTGGACGCGGTGTCGGTGGTTCGAGCCTGATCAACGCGATGATCTACATGCGCGGCCAGCCGCAGGATTACGACGGCTGGGAAGCGCTGGGCTGTCCCGGTTGGGGCTGGATCGATGTGCTGCCGTACTTCAAGCGCAGCGAGGACAACGCGCGCGGTGCTTCGGCGTTGCATGGTGCTGGTGGTCCGTTGCGGGTCGAGGATCTGCGCGAGCGCAATCCGGCGACTCACGCCTTGATCGATGCGGCGGTGCAGGCGGGTTTTCCGCGCAATGACGATTTCAACGGTGCGGTGCAGGAAGGCGTCGGTGCCTATCAGGTCTTCCAGAAAGCCGGCCGCCGCTTCAACGCCGCCGAAGCCTACCTCGGCGCGGCCGGCGCGCGGCCAGCCAATCTGCAGGTGATCGCCAACGCCCAGGTCCGGCGTGTCCGCTTCGAGGGCAAGCGTGCTACCGGCTTGGTCTATCGCAAGGGCGGGGTCGAGCATTCGCTGAGCGCACGCTGCGAAGTCATTCTCTCGGCCGGCGCATTCGGCTCGCCGCAACTGTTGATGGCCTCGGGCGTGGGCCCGGCCGAACATCTGCGCGAGCACGGCATCGATGTCATGGCGGATCGCGCGCAGGTCGGACAGAACCTGCAGGACCATGTCGACTACACCTTGAATGTGCGTGCCAAGGCGCCGGGCCTGTTTGGCATCACCTTGCCGGTGCTGTACCGGGGCATGATGAGCATGCGCGCATGGAGTCGCGATGGGCGCGGCATGCTGACCACGAACGTGGCCGAAGCCGGCGGCTTCCTGAAGAGCGATCCCTCGCTCGACCGGCCCGACCTGCAACTGCACTTCTGCATCGGCATCGTCGACGACCACAACCGCAAGTTGCACCTGGGCTCGGGCTATTCGATCCACGTCTGCGCGCTGCGTCCGCACAGCCGCGGTCAGGTTCGCCTGGCCAGCGCCGACATGGGCAACGCACCGCTGATCGACCCGAATTTCCTCAGCGATCCGCGCGATCTCGACACTCTGATCGCCGGCACGAAGATCAGCCAGCGCATCATGGCCGCACCCACCCTGGCCAGCTGGAACGGGCGCACGATCTACGGCACGGGACGCGATGACGACGAAACCCTGCGCCAGCTGATCCGCGCCCACGCCGATACGATCTATCACCCGGTCGGCACCTGCCGCATGGGCGACGATGCGGAATCCGTGGTCGATCCCTCATTGTGCGTGCGCGGCATCGAAGGCCTGCGCGTGGTCGATGCCTCGATCATGCCGCGCGTGATCAGCGGCAATACGCAGGCGCCTTGCGCGATGATTGGGGAGAAGGCGGCGGACATGATTCTGGCGGTGGGTCGCACCAGCTATTAGATAAGCTATGCCTGCCTTGGGTCGAAAGCGGACACAGATGGCTCGACGCTTGCAAGAGGCGACGCCATCTTCCGCCCCAGATACTTGTTTCCGGCCTTCGTCAGGGTCCAATACTTCCAATGCGACTTCGATAAGCTGAAAGGAAGGTTGTCCTGCACGCGCACAACAGCTTTTCGAAGTTCAGGGTCACCCGCCTCGAAAGGGAAGTTCAAGAATAGGTTGACAGTGCTTCGATCAGATATTCGCGCATAGAGCACAGACTTCCCAAGCGCCTCACCGTAGCCACTCGTCTGGAAGTTCGAGTATGACGCTGGCTCTTGATGCGGCCAGGGCTCGCCGCCCTCACCATCGATGAGCTGGATGACATAGTGCGCGGTCAGGCAAAGGGATTGCATGCCATATTTGTGTACTGGGAGCGTTCCTAGGGAGCCAAGAAACTGGGCTTGATGAGTGACATCCGACTCCGGGATAGGCCACGAGTACTCCAGCGTATCTCCAAGCGTCTTCTCCATCGCGGCGCCATAAGTTTCGGCGAATCGGCCTAAAAGGGACTTGGTCCATTCCTTCGGAATGTCGGCCTCCTCGCCGGATAGAAGATTTACGGTGAAACGCGGCGCCGATGGTAGGAGAGCGCACCGACTCAGGAATCCTTGGATTTGCGCCAGGGCAGTGCGTGGATCGCGTGTCCGCAGATGATGAGCACCCCCGCTCTTTACAGGCAGGCCGTCATACGTCACGACTGATTTTGCGAGCATCCTTCCTCCTCATTGGTGCACTGGGACCGTAGCTTGCTTGGTATCCGCTTCGGGTCGAAAGCGGACACTATCACTCATGCTTACGCCGCCCTCAATGCGACAAATCAATCGCATAAGTCGCCGTGCCATCGCCATGCTCCTTGATCTGACGAATATCGTCGAGGCCGGCTTCATGCGCCAGCGCCTGCTTGTCGCTGGCGCCCTTGAACACCACCGGGCCATGCGTCTTCAGCCGTGCAAACTTCCAAGAAGTCGGTTCGAGATCCTTCGCGCGGATGGGCCGATGACGTTGCAGCCACTTCGCCAGGATCTCGCGGGTACCGTCCGGTGCGGACAGCACGATGTTCTTGCCGTCGAGGCCGGGGAAGTTGCCGCCGCCGCTGGCGCGGTAGTTGTTGGTGACGACGATGAATGGTTGGGTCGGGGTGACCCGTTTGCCGTGATACGTCAGCGAGGTGATGCGCTGGCCGACCGGCTTCGACACGTCGATGACGTAGTGGATGCCGCCCTGGATCTGGTCGAAGTTGAAGCCGGGGACGTGGTCGTTGATCAGTTCCTGTGCGTCGGTCTTGCTCGGGTCGATGCGCTGGAAGCGTTCGGCGGATTTTTCCAGCCAGGCCTTGAGGCCGGCGCCATCGATCTTCACCGCGGCCAGCGTGTTCGGATAGAAGTACAGATCGGCGGCGCTGCGCAGGGTGAGCGGACCGGGCGCCACGTCGGTGTAGTCGTCGGGGCCGCCGAAGCCGCTGCGGAACGCGGCGGCGGCGGAGAGCACCGGCACATCGCGCAGTTCCGGATGCAGCCGCGGCAGTTCGCTGCGCACATAGTCGGCTTGCGCGGCGTTGATCGCCGCCAGTGCGGTCATGTTGCCTTCGTCGGAAAAGTAGCTGCTCATGCGCAGCATGCTGTAGCCGATCGGCGTGTTGACGTAGGCGATCGCCGCTGCATGCGCTTGCTGCACCAGCGGCGCGATCTCGGGATCGGCCGGCATGCACTGATCCTTCTGCGGACATATCGGCCGCACTTCGCTATGCGTATTGTCGAGGTCGACCACCCAGCGGCCGTTCTGGCGGTTCAGCACCAGCTGGATCACGCCAAGATCCTTGCCGAAGAAGCCGCCCATCACCGCGGGCACATTACGGACGAAACCCAGTCGTGCGTCGACGTCCTTCATGCCGGCGTAGCGCGGGCCGGGGAACTCGGTGTGCGCGTGACCGAGCAGCAGCACGTCGATGCCTTTCACGCCGGCCAGATACCAGCCGCCGTTTTCCATCTGCGGGGTGTATGGCGCGGTGTCGAGACCGCCGTGCAGGATCGCCACGATCAGGTCGGGATGCTGTGCTTCGAGTTGCGGCAGGTACTTCTGTGCCGCCTCGACCACGCCGCTGACGGTGACCTTGCCGGCCAGGTTCTGTTTGTCCCATTGCATGATCGGTGGCGGCGTGAAGCCGATGATGCCGACCTTCAGCGGCACGCTGACCTTGCTGCCGTCCTGTGTGTAGGCCTCGATGGTTTTCGTGACTACCGCCCACGGCTTGAAGATCGGCTGGCCGTCACGCGCGCTGTCGACGTTGGACAACACCAGCGGGAAATGCGGACCCGCGCAGCGGTTGGTGTGACCGCCATCGACGTTCATCGGTGTGCCGGTGACCTGCGACAGGAAGCCCAGGCCGTAATTGAATTCGTGGTTGCCGATGGTGCCGCCGTCGTAGCCGAGCGCATCCATTGCCCGATAGACCGCCAGTTCCTGATCGCAACCCGCCGGTTTCGCCAGTGCCTGATAGTCGGCCAGCACGCTGCCCTGGATGGTGTCGCCGCTGTCGAACAGGAAGGTATTGGGAAACTCCGCGCGGGCGCGGCGGATCAGCGTCGCGGTGCGCTCGTAGCCGAGCGAGTCGTCCGGCTTGAGCTTGTAGTAGTCGTAGCTCAGCACGTTGGCATGGATGTCGGTGGTTTCCAGGATCGCCACGTTCGCACGCGCGCCGTCCGACAGCACGACTGGCCTGGACGCATGGCTGGCGCAGCCGGCGAGCAGCGCGGCAGCGAAGGCGACGAGCAGGGTGAGGCGTGGCGACATGGCGGTTCCGTGAGGCACGTGCGAACACTGAACGCAAAAACTAGCAGATACGCATGACTCTTTCCGCCACGCATGAACGACAACGCCGCCCGAAGGCGGCGCTGGAGCATTCTCGACTCAAGTGTTTACTCATCCACCGTTCGCACTGAGCGTAGCCGCGAAGCGGCGAAGTCGAAGTGCCGTCGCCGTGGGGCTTCGACTTCGCGCCTGCGGCGCTACGCTCAGCCCGAATGGATCCCATTTTGGCAATGCCATCCTAGGGCAACGCAGTTGTAAGGTTGCACCAAAAATGCGCTGGATATTCCCTGCATTGAAGCCAAACTTACTTGGCCTGACCGACGATCCAGGTGACGGCCGCCTTGATCTGCGCGTCGGTGAGCGCCGGGTTGCCGCCCTTCGGCGGCATGAAGTTGCCATCCGGGCCGTGGTAACCGTCGGTGGCATGCTTGATCAGCGTGTCGAGGCCTTCGGCGATGCGCGGCCCCCACATCGTCTTGTTGCCCAGCTTCGGCGCACCGGCGACGCCGGCGGTGTGGCAGCTGGTGCACAGATGGTCGTAGATGGTCTTGCCGTCGGTGGTGCCGCCGTAGGCGACCTGCGAAGCGGCCGCCTTGGTGGCGGCATCGGCAGCGGCCTGCATCGCGGCGCGACCGGTGTTGCCGGCATACACGGCGCCGGCCGGGGCAATCCGTTCGGTGATCTGGGCCGGCTGGTCCGGATCGGTTTCATGCGGTTCATGCGCATAAATCTCGTAGCCGGCGAACATCAGTACCACCGTCAGCACAGCCAAGCCGCCGATCATCAGCGAAAGTTGGCGGATGGTTGCCTGGTCGGATTTGCTCATGGGACCGCTCACGCACGTACTCCTGTCAGTAGGCAGGCCGGAAAGCCACGATGGCGGTTCCGGCATGCCTGAATGCTTGTACTGTTGCACCGCTCCGGCGAAATCGGACCGGCGTGGATTGCCGCACCCGCAGATGCGCGACATCGATGCCATGTTGCCGCCGGATCCCGGTTCTGAGGCCGGACAGGCAACAGTCGCGGATTATAAACGAAGCGCGCGGCAAGTTTCAGACCTTCCGGCCAGCGACTGCTGTGGCGACTGGCGCCTGCGCAGGCCGCTCACCCTGCCATCGGTCATGCCCCACCCCTGTCAACCGGCATTGTCCAAGTTCGTTCAACAACCCCTATGCTTTCACCCCAAGAGGAGCCTGTCGGGCCAGCCCGGGTGAGGCCCGACCAGCTGCGGACAGATCAGATATATACCTATATATATGCTGCGTTGTCGTGCGCCGGGTAGCCACACTGTTCAGTCCAGGAGCTTTACATGTCGCGTTTTTGGAAAATCGCGTTGATCGTCGTTGTCGTGATCGTGCTGGCAATCGTCGGTTTCCGCCTGCTGCACAAGCCGGGCACCACTGGCGAAGGCCATCAGCGGCATGGCGCAGGGCAGGATAAGCAGGGTGCATCCGACAAGGGAGCGAATGGCGAGGACAATGCGCCGGTGCCGGTCACGGTCGAACCGGTGACCAAGCAGAACGTGCCGGTCTATCTCACCGCGCTGGGTACGGTTACCGCGCTCAATAACGTCACGGTGAACGCGCAGGTCGCCGGCCAGCTGATGACCATCAACTTCAAGGAAGGCCAGCCGGTGAAGAAGGGCGAGGTGCTGGCACAGATCGACCCGCGTACGTTCCAGGCCGCCTACGATCAGGCGGTGGCGAAGCAGAAGGAGGACGAAGCATCGCTGGGCACCGCGCAGAGCACGCTCAAGCGCAATCAGGCGCTGGTCGCGAACGGCTATGTCGCTGCGCTGGACATGGATACCTACCGCAACACGGTGGCGCAGCTGGCAGCGACGGTGGTCGCGGATGCGGCGAGCGCGCGTGCTTCGAAAGTGCAGCTGGATTTCACCAAAATCACCTCGCCGATCGACGGCATTGCCGGTATCCGCAGCGTGGATCCGGGCAATGTGGTGGCCACCACCACCGCGATCGACACCGTGACCCAGGTGCAGCCGATCTACGTGATATTCAGCCTGCCGGAGCAGAACCTGGACCTGGTACGTGGCGCGGCCAGGGGCGCGACTCCGCTGGAGGTGATTGCGCTGGACCGCACCGACGCCCACCCGCTCGACACCACCGGTGTATTGCAGGTGGTCGACAACCATATCGACGTCACCACCGGGACGTTCAATCTGCGCGCGCAGTTCAACAACCCGGACGACAATCTGTGGCCTGGCCAGTTCGTCAATGTGCGGCTGAAGGTGCGCACGGTGGATGGTGGTCTGGTGATTCCCTCGCAGGCGGTGCAGCGAGGTCCGGATGGCGACTACGTCTATCTGGTGCAGAGCGACCAGACGGTGAAGATGCAGCCGGTCAAGGTGGCCGGTGAAGTCGGCAACAGCCACGTGATGATCGGCTCCGGCCTGATCCAGGGTGCGCAGGTGGTGACCGAAGGCCAGTTCCGCCTCAAGCCGGGCAGCAAGGTCAACGCGCTCAAGCCCGGCCAGGTGCCGGCGGCCCCGAGCAACGCCGAACTGGACAAGGCAAAGAAGAACCAGCAGAGCGGCGGCAGGCACCGTGGGTAATGACCACGATGCGCTGCGGGCAATGGAGTCGGCCAGGCCGTGGGCGACTTCGCGGCGGCGCCAGCCCGACGGCCTGCTGGCCTTGTTTCCACTGACGGTCGCCCGCGACCTCGCCTACTGACGGTTCCGACGCCCCATGGGATTTTCCACGCTGTTCATCCGCCGCCCGATCGCCACCTCGCTGCTGATGGTGGCGGTGCTGCTGCTCGGCATCCTCGGCTACCGGCAGTTGCCGGTGTCGGCGCTGCCGGAGATCGAGGCGCCCAGTCTGGTGGTGAGCACCCAGTATCCGGGCGCCAGCGCCGCCACCATGGCTTCGCTGGTCACCACGCCGCTGGAGCGCAACCTCGGGCAGATTTCCGGGCTGTCGATGATGACCTCCGACTCGTCGGCCGGCCTGTCGACGATCGTGCTGCAGTTCAACATGGATCGCGACATCGACATCGCCGCGCAGGATGTGCAGGCGGAGATCAATCAGGCGCATGGCACGCTGCCCAGCACGCTGCCGTATCCGCCGGTGTACAACCGGGTGAATCCGGCCGATGCGCCGATCATGACGCTCGAGCTCACCTCGGACAGTCGGCCGTTGCGCGACGTGAACGACTACGCCGACTCGATCCTCGCGCAGAAACTGTCGCAGGTGCAGGGCGTGGGACTGGTCTCGATCGCCGGCAATGTGCGGCCGGCGGTGCGCATCCAGGTGAATCCGGCGCAGTTGGCCAATCTCGGCCTGACCATGGAGGACGTGCGCAATGCGTTGACCGAGGCCAATGTCAACGCACCGAAGGGCACGCTGAACGGCACCACGCAGTCCTACACTATCAGCACCAACGACCAGCTGGCCACGGCGGCCGAGTACAAGAACACCATCATCTCCTACAACAGCGCCACCAAGGCACCGGTGCGCCTGTCCGACGTGGCGAACGTGGTCGACGGCGTGGAGAACGACCAGCTGGCCGCCTGGGCCAACGGCAAACCGGCGGTGCTGCTGGACATCCGTCGTCAGCCGGGCGCCAACATCGTGCAGACGGTGGAGCAGATCCGGCAGATCCTGCCGCAGCTGCGCAGCGTGCTGCCGGCCGATGTGCATCTGGGCATATTCGCCGATCGCACGATCACCATCCGCGCTTCCGTCGAGGACGTGGAACTCACCCTGCTGCTCACCATCGGCCTCGTGGTGGCGGTGATCTTCGTGTTCCTGCGCCGGTTGTGGGCCACGATCATTCCGTCCGTCGCGGTACCGCTGTCGCTGCTCGGCACGTTCGGCGTGATGTCGTTCACCGGCATGTCGCTGGACAATCTCTCGCTGATGGCGCTGACCGTGGCCACCGGCTTCGTGGTGGACGATGCGATCGTGATGATCGAGAACATCGTGCGCTATATCGAGCAGGGCATGGACGGCAAGGAGGCGGCCGAGGTCGGCGCGAAGGAGATCGGCTTCACCGTGCTGTCGCTGACGGTCTCGCTGACGGCGGTGTTCCTGCCGCTGCTGCTGATGCCCGGCGTCACCGGGCGCCTGTTCCACGAGTTCGCCTGGGTACTGACCATCGCGGTGGTGATCTCGATGCTGGTGTCGCTGACGCTGACGCCGATGATGTGCGCCTACCTGCTCAAGCCCGACGAGTTGCCCGAGGGCGACCATGCGCAGAAGCGGCATGCGGGTATCGGCAAGCAGAACCTGTGGACGCGCACGATCGGCTTCTACGAGCGCACGCTGGACTGGGTGCTCGATCATCGGCGGCTGACCATGATCGTCGCGGGAACCGCGGTGATCATCACCGTGTTCCTGTACATCGTGATACCGAAAGGCCTGCTGCCCGAACAGGACACCGGCCTGATCACCGGCGTGGTGCAGGCCGACCAGAACGTGGCGTTCCCGCAGATGGAACAGCGCACCCAGGCGGTGGCCGAGGCCCTTCGCAAGGATCCGAACGTGGCCGGTGTGGCGGCCTTCATCGGTGCCGGCACGATCAACCCCACGCTCAACCAGGGTCAGCTCAGCATCGTGCTGAAGGACC
>Ga0208589_1000227_pt1 | contig 27638 bp, 22 predicted proteins | sample NGESurshal092012_2_FD_184486 | JGI IMG/M metagenome (GOLD analysis project Ga0208589, IMG submission 184486) | Arctic peat soil microbial communities from Barrow, Alaska - NGEE Surface sample F53-2 shallow-092012 (SPAdes) | ecosystem: Environmental > Terrestrial > Soil > Wetlands > Peat ...
AGCAGGCCGGTCAGCGGCCGGAAGAGGCTGTTCTGCAGGGTGGTGAAGGCGACCAGGGTGCCGATGGTCATCGCGCCCGCGGTGACCGTCGGCACGCCGGCGGCGAGGTAGATGACCGCCGGGATGGCCGCGAAGATGATGCTCATGGAGGCCATCCGCCACCGCCCGGCCAGCTGGGAGCGCAGCTCAAGGTCGATCAGGCGGGCTGAGGAAGCCGTGAACCGCTCGACCAGGGACGGCCCGGCGCCCATCGTCTTGGCCAGCTGGACGCCGTTGATCGACAGCCCTTCCTCGATGGTGACGTTGAGGTTGGCCAGTTCACGCTGCTGCTCAGTGGTGATCGCGCGGCGCAGGCGCGCGACCTTGCGGCTCAGGTAGATGGCTGGCGGCATGACGACCAGCGAGATGAGGGACAGCTTCCAGGACAGCGCGACCATGGCCACCGCGGTGGCGACCGCGGTGGTGAGGTTGGAGGCGATCGAGGTCGCGGTCGAGGTGACCACGGACTCCATGCCGCCGATGTCGTTGGTGATCCGGGACTGGACCTCGCCGGTGCGGGTCCGGGTGAAGAAGGCGATCGACTGCCGCTGCAGGTGGCCGAAGACGCTGGTGCGCAGGCCGTGCATGACCTGCTGTCCGACCTTGGTGCTGATCCAGGTCTGGATCACGCCGAAGGCGGAGGTGATGGCGGCGATACCGATCATGCCGGCGACCAGCAGGATCAGCAGCCGCAGGTTCCGGTCCGGGAGGGCGGTGTCCAGCACCGCGCGGAGCAGGAACGGTGAGGCCACTCCAACAATGGAGGAGGCGACGATGATGGCGGTGACGATCGCCATCTGCCATTTGTAGGGGCTGAACAGCCGCCCGATGCGGCGCAGTGACACCTCGCGGGCCTGCGCCTTCTCTGCGGCCGTGACTGTTCTCGCTCCGCGGGACCGGCCCGGGCCGCCGCTGGGTGGGTTGGTGGTGGGTGGGTTCTTTGAGTTCGTGTCTGGTGACGCCAAGTGCTTGCTCGATTCTGCCGGGGGTGCCCCGCCGAACGGCGGAGCTCGGGATTAAGTATATGCTGAGGTTACCTCAATATGAGGCTACAACGGTAGCTACTGGTAAGATATTCCTGTGATCAAGGGCAGCGGGCGGACTGGCCGTCCTGGCACCGGCCCTGGCCAGACCGGCCCTGGCCAGACCGGCGCGGACGAGACTGGCGCGGACGAGACCCTGGCGGACGCCTTCCGGTCCGTCGCGCGCCGGCTGCGCGAGACATCCATGGAGACCCTGGCCCCCTGGGACATCAGCCCGTCCCACTTCCGGGCGCTTCGTGTACTGAACCACCACGGGCCCATGCGCCTGTCCGACCTGTCGGACCACCTGCACATCGCGCCACGGTCGGCCACCGAGGTCGTCGATGCCCTCGAAACCCGCGGCCTGGTCGAACGGCGGCCCGATCCCAGCGACCGCCGGGCCACCCTCGTCGAGCTGACCGGGCAGGGCACCAGCGTCCTCGGCGCGATCCGCACAGTCCGTGGGACGGAGGCCGAGCGGTTCTTCGGCCGGCTCAGCCAGACCGACCGGGACCACCTCGCCGGCATTCTCCGCCAGCTCCAGAACTGAGTCCCGGACGGGGCGCCCGGTAATGTTCGGTCATGATCGCCCGGGCGTGGCACGCGACGATAGCCGTGCTCGTGTTCGGGCGGTCGCGCTGCAGCTGGTGATCGCCATCCGGCTCAGCGGGACCCGCATGACGTGACCGCCGGCGTCGTCCGCGGCAGCAGCCTCCCCGGCCGGATCATCCGGGTCCTCAGCTTCTTCACCATCGAGAGCAATCTGCTCTGCGGCGTCGTGTCCGCACAGCTCGCCGCCCGCCCGGATCGCGACGGGCCCGCGTGGCGCGCGGTGCGCCTGGCCGCCCTGGTCGGCATCACGGTGACCGGCATCGTCTACTCCACCGTGCTCGCCGCCATCCACGAGCCCAACGGGACCGCCGAAACCGTGGACGTGGTACCCGTACCCGTTCCTGGACGTCACCTCGCACGGGTACCTGCGCGTCGCGGTGAATGCCGTGCTCGTCACCGTGGTCCTCGGAGCGGTCGCGGCCCTCTTCGCGTTCGCCGACGCCCGGCTGCCCCCGGCACCCCGGGCCGGCTCGCGCCAGCCTGCTCTGCGCCGGCCGGGCTGACCCCCGGTGCTGTCGCCGGTCAGCTGCCGGGCATGATCAGCTGCGGGTTTGGCCCGCCCGGATCATCTCGACCGCCTGCTGCACGCGCCGCTGCTGGGTCTCCTCCCGCTTCGCGTCCGCGACCCAGCGGGCGTATTCCTTGCGGTGGGTGAAGGCCATGCCCTCGAATGCCGCGCTGGCGTCCGGGTCGGCCGACAGGGCCGCCGCGAGCGCGGCGGGCACCTCGACCTCACGGGGCGCCTCGTCCAGCTCGACGGTCACCTCCACCTCGTCGCCGGCCTGGACGCCTGCACCCTGGCGGACCTCCCGGCTCAGGCCGAGCAGGAATTCGCCTTTCATGCGGGTCACACTCGTCCGCCACGTGTAGCCGTTGACGGTCGCGACCACCGGGAATCGCTTGGCGCCTTCGCCAACCACCTCGACCTGGGCATCGTCGAGCACCACGGCGGCGGCGGGCCCGCGGGGCTGCAACTGCGTGGTGAACCGGAGCACTCCCATGCGCCCATCCTGGCCCACCACAACCTGCCTGCACCACCATGACGTGCCGGGCGGTCCCGGCGGGATCAGGTGCGGCCGGTGGTGGGCGTGCTGGGTGGGCGGCCGGCTTCCTCCGTGCGCTCGGGCAGCAGCAGGAGCGCACCAGCGAAGAAGCACACCGCGCCGACCAGGGTGCCCAGGTTCGACCGCTCGGCGTTGTGCAGCTGGCCAGTCGCCGGGTCGATGTAGCCGGCGACCGCGGAGACACCGAACGCGACGGACCCGGTCAGGTTCACCAGGGTGATCCACCACGCCCAGGTCCGGGGCCGCCAGGCGGCCCAGCCGTGGCAGACCTCGAACCAGGCCAGCGCGCTGGCCACCAGGAAGCAGATCGAGCCGACGGCATCCGGCCGCCACACGTGCTGGTGCGCGGCCTGCGCGGTGAGGTCCACCCGCACGGCGTTCCCGGTGCTGACGTTGAAGTAGACCGTCCCCGCCAGCTGCACCGCGGTGGCCCACCAGTCGATCCGGCGGGGCTGGAAGACAAAGAAGCGCCGCCGGGCGGTGTCCGGTGGCTGCGGGCCAGCGTCGACGGCTTCCCGGTAGGTCAGGAACCCCGCCGCGGTGAAAAACAGCGAGCCGATGAAGAAGGTCACCGCGTCCCAGCGGGCCCCCACGGCGCTGGCGTAGCCGGGGACCGCGCCCAGAGCGAATACCAGCGAGCCCACCGCGAACAGGACCGCGATCCACCATCCGCGGGCCCTGGGCGCCCACCACGTCGAGCCGGTGGCTGCGCCCCCCAGGTGCTTGCGGTGCCGGCGGGAACCCCACCGGGCCAGCGCCCCGTCCGGGCGGACATGGTCAACGAAGGTCACGAGAGGGCCGACACCGCCCTCCCGGCCTGCTCGGTCCCGCACGGGCATGACGGCGTCCTCACTGGTCGGTTCGATCGTCGCAGCGGCCGGCATTCACCGGCCCACCCGCAATGGGTGACGACGCCCCGGGGGCTGGATGGCGAAGCTGCAGAGAGCCGGCCGGACGCGTCCGGCCCGAGGGAGGCGCTGGCGGGTGACGGAAGAACCGTTCCGCACGATCATTGAGCCGTTCCGCATCCACTCGGTGGAGCCGATGCGGCTGACCACCCGGGCGGAGCGGACGGCTGCCCTGGCCGCTGCCGGGTACAACCTTTTCGAGCTGGCGGCGGACGACGTGCTGATCGACCTGCTGACCGACTCAGGAACCGGGGCGATGTCGGCCGAACAGTGGGCCGGCATCCAGCGGGGCAGCGAAGCCTACGCCGGAGCTCCCTCGTTCTACCGGTTCCGTGAGGCGGTGGCCGGCCTTTTCCCGTTCCGGCACATCCTGCCGACCCATCAGGGCCGGGCGGCCGAGAAGATCCTGTTCACCGTGGTCGGCGGCCCGGGCCGGGTCGTCCCGAACAACACCCACTTCGATACGACGCGGGCCAACGTCGAGTTCACCGGGGCGCAGGCCGTCGACCTGCCCATCCCGGAAGGCCTCCAGCCAGCCGTGCGCCACCCGTTCAAGGGCAACATGGACGTCGCCGCGCTCGAGCGGCTGCTCAGGGACGGGGCCGCCGACGTCCCGCTGGTGATGCTGACGGTGACGAACAACTCTGGCGGCGGGCAGCCGGTCAGCATGGCCAACATCCGCGCGGTCCGTGAGGTCTGTGACCGCTTCGGCAAGCCGCTGTTCCTCGATGCCTGCCGGTTCGCCGAGAACGCCTGGTTCATCAAGTGCCGTGAACCTGGCTACGCCGCCGTCCCGGTGACTGACATCGTCCGGGAGATGGCCACCCTGGCGGCCGGGATGACCATGTCGGCCAAGAAGGACCCGCTGGCCAACATCGGCGGGTGGCTGGCGCTCAACGACGACAGCCTCGCCGAGCAGTGCCGCAACCTGGAAATCCTCACCGAGGGGTTCCCCACCTACGGCGGGCTGGCCGGCCGTGACCTGGAAGCGATCGCCCAGGGCCTGCGCGAGAGCATCGACGACGACTACCTGCGCTACCGGGTGCGTTCCGTCTCCTACCTCGGCGAGGCGCTCGAGTCTGCGGGGGTCCCGGTGGTCGTCCCCTTCGGGGGCCACGCGGTGTTCATCGACGCGCGGGCCATGCTGGCGCACCTGGACCCGCTGCAGTATCCGGGCCAGTCGCTGGCCTGCGCTCTCTACGAGGAAGGCGGCGTGCGGGCCTGCGAGATCGGAACGGTGATGTTCGGCCTGCACCCCGACGGCACCGAGACGGCCGCCGCCATGGACCTGGTCCGTCTCGCCATACCCCGTCGCACCTACACCCAGAGCCACATCGACTACGTGATCGAGGTCCTCACCCGGGTAGCCCGCCGGGCGGCCAGCCTTCCGGGGATGCGCATCGTGTCCCAGCCCCGGCACCTGCGGCACTTCACCGCGCGGTTCACGCCGCTTCCCTGACCGGCGGGTGATCCGCGTCACTTGACAGTGCCGCCGGGCGCAGCATTGGGTGAGGGCAGGAACGTGCCGCCGGTCTCGAGGGAGAGGAGCCGGCGATGAGCAATCTGGCCGGGATCGTTCAGGCGCAGGCAGCCCGGGCCGGGCAGGCCGGGCGGCCGGCCTTGCGGCAGGGCGGCCAGGCGCTTTCCTACGCGGAGCTCGCGCAGGGCAGCGGCCAGGCCGCCGCTTTGCTGCGCGAGAGCGGGATCAGGCCCGGTGACCGGGTCGCGCTCATGATGCCGAACGTCCTGGCGTTCCCGCTGCTGTTCTACGGTGCCCTGGCCGCGGGGGCCGTGGTCGTGCCGATGAACCCGCTGCTGAAGAGCCGGGAAGTCGGGCACTACCTCGGCGACTCAGGTGCCTCGGTCATCCTCGCCTGGGACGCGGCGGCGGACGAGGCGGCCAAAGGCGCGGATGACCTGGGCGTCCAGGTCATCCGGGTCACCGAACCCGGCGCGCAGACCCTGCTCGGCGGCCGGCCACCGCTCGCGGACTGGGTGGAGCGGGCCACCGACGACGACGCCGTCATCCTGTACACCTCGGGGACGACCGGGCTCCCCAAGGGCGCCGAGCTGACGCACGCGAACCTGCTCCGCAACGCGGAGGTGACCGCGGCGACGCTGATCGGCGCCGGCCCGGAAGACGTGGTCATGGGGTGCCTCCCGCTCTTCCACTGCTTCGGCCTGACCTGCGGCCTGAACGCGGCGGTGATCGGCGGGGCCTGCCTGACCCTGCTGCCCCGGTTCGACCCGGGCGCGGCCCTGGAGATGATCAGCCAGGAGAAGGTGACCATCTTCGAGGGCGTGCCGACCATGTACTCGGCGCTGCTGAATGACCCGTCCCGCGCTCGCGCCGACGTGTCCTCGCTCCGGCTGTCCGTGTCGGGCGGCGCCGCCCTTCCAGTCGAGGTCCTGCGCACGTTCGAGCAGGCGTTCGGCTGCGCGATCCTGGAGGGCTACGGACTGTCCGAGACCTCACCGGTCGCGTCGTTCAACCATCCGGACCGTCCCCGTAAGCCCGGTTCGATCGGCACCCCGGTGGCCGGCGTGCAGATGCGCGTCGTGGACGACTCCGGGGCCGACGTCGCGCCCGGGGAGGTCGGCGAGATCGCGATCCGCGGGCACAACGTGATGAAGGGCTACTGGCGGAACCCGGACGCGACCGCGGCGGCGATCCCGGACGGCTGGTTCCGCACCGGCGACCTGGCCCGGACGGACGACGACGGCTTTTTCTTCATCGTCGACCGGAAGAAGGAGCTGATCATCCGGGGTGGCTACAACGTCTACCCGCGGGAGATCGAGGAGGCGCTGTACGAGCACCCGGCGGTGGCCGAGGTGGCGGTCGTCGGCATCGCGCATGAGTCGCTGGGCGAGGAAGTGGGTGCCGCGGTAGCCCTCAAGCCCGGTGCCGGCGCCACACCTGAGGAGCTGAGGGCGTTCGCCAGGGAGCGGGTCGCCGCCTACAAGTACCCGCGGCAGGTCTGGCTGGTCGATCAGCTGCCCAAGGGGCCGACTGGAAAGATCCTGCGGCGTGAGGTGCGCGCGCCCGCCGGGGACAGCTCAGCCGGCGGGGACAGGGCGCCTGCCGGGGACAGCGCGGCTGCGCCGGAGCGCCCGTGAGCCGGCCGCAGCCCAGCGGCGCCGCCGGGGAGGCCACGGGCGAAGCCGCCGGGGAGTCCCCCGACTGGGTCCTGGACCGGTAGCGCCCCCATGCCGATCAGCTTCCCCCGCAGTGCAGCAAGCACCAGGGCCGCAAGCAGCAGGGCCGGGCGCACTCCCCTGGAGATGTGCAGCATCGAGGTCGACGGTCAGCCGCTGCGGGTCGCGGTCCGGCCCGGGACCGCCGCAGGCGTCCCCTTGCTGCTGGTCAACGGCATCGGGGCCAGCCTGGAGCTGCTGCAGCCGTTCGTCGAGGCGATCGATCCGGCGCTCGATGTGATCCGCTTCGACGTTCCCGGGGTGGGTGGCTCGCAGCTGCCCGCCCGGCCCTACCGCTTCACCGGCCTGTGCCGCCTGATGGCGCGGCTGCTGTCCACGCTCGGTTACGGCGAGGCCGACGTGCTCGGCATCTCCTGGGGCGGCGCGGTCGCCCAGCACTTCGCCGTCGTCCAGCGGGCCCGCTGCCGCCGCCTGGTGCTGGTCAGCACCACGACCGGCGCGCTGATGGTGCCGGCCAGGCCGTCGGTGCTCGCCCACATGGTCACCCCCCGCCGGTACCGGGACCCGGGCTACCTGCAGGGCGTGGCCGGCAACCTCTACGGGGGTTCGGCGCGCACCGAGCCGGACCGGGTCGGGGCGCTGATGCACGCCGAAAGCCAGCCCGGCTCCACCCGCGGCTACGTGTACCAGCTCGCGGCCTTGACGGCCTGGACGAGCCTGCCGTTCCTGCCGCTGATCCGCCAGCCGACCCTGATCGTGTCCGGCGACGACGACCCGGTGATCCCGCTGGCCAACGCCAGGGTGATGCACTCGCTGATCTCCCGCTCGCAGCTGCACGTGTTCCACGGCGGCCACCTGGGCCTGGTCACCGAGGCCGCCGAGCTTGCCCCGGTGATCGGCCGGTTCCTGGCCGGCCACGCGGGTAGTGGCCGGGCAGGCTAGCCCGTCGCGCATCTCCTGGGAGGACTCATGGCCAACGCCGCCGAGGCCGACTTCTACGGTCTGGAGCAGTTGCTGGACGACACCGGCCGGGACGCGCTGCAGCGCACGCGGGAGTTCATGACCAAGGAGATCGAGCCGGTCATCAACCACTACTGGACGCGGGAGGAGTTCCCGCACGACCTGATCCCGGCGTTCGCGGGGCTGGGCATCGCCGGCACGGCCTACGACGGCTACGGCTGCCCGGGCGGCGGCCCCCTGCTGGACGGGATGATCGCGATGGAGCTGGCCCGGACGGACCCGTCGATCTCCACGTTCATGGGCGTGCACAGCGGGCTGGCCATGGGGTCGATCTACCTGTGCGGGTCGCAGGAACAGAAGCAGCGCTGGCTGCCGGAGATGGCCCGGATGGAGAAGATCGGGGCTTTCGGGCTGACCGAGCCCGACGTCGGCTCCGGGGTGGCGGGCGGGCTCACCACCACCGCGCGCCGGGACGGCGGCGACTGGATCCTCAACGGCCAGAAGAAGTGGATCGGCAACGCCACGTTCGCTGATTACATCGTGATCTGGGCCCGTGACGTGGAGGACGGCCAGGTCAAGGGCTTCGTGGTGGAGCAGGGGACGCCAGGGTTGTCGGCCCTGAAAATGCACGACAAGATCGCGCTGCGGGTGGTGCAGAACGCCCACATCACGCTGGACGGCGTCCGGGTGCCCGAGGACAACCGGCTGCAGAAGGCAACGTCGTTCAAGGAGACGGCCAAGGTGCTGCGGCTGACCCGGGCGGGCGTCGCCTGGCAGGCCGTGGGCTGCGCCCGCGGGGCGTACGAGCACGCCCTCGCGTACGCGAAGGAGCGGGAGCAGTTCGGCAAGCCGATCGCCGGCTTCCAGCTCGTCCAGGACCTGCTCGTGAAGATGCTGGCCAACATCACGGCCTCGGCCTGCCTGTGCGCCCGGCTGGCCCAGCTCCAGGCGGCGGGCACGGCCGCCGACGAGCACTCGGCGCTGGCCAAGGTGTTCTGCACGGTCCGGATGCGGGAAACCGTCGGCTACGCCCGCGAGCTGCTTGGCGGCAACGGAATCCTGCTGGAGAACCAGGTCGGCCGGTTCGTGGCCGACGCGGAGGCCATCTACTCCTACGAGGGAACGCGCGAGATCAACACCCTGGTCGTCGGCCGGGCCATCACCGGCCTCAGCGCTTTCGTCTGAGCCAGGACTCCGTGCGGCGCTCCTGCACCGCCCCACCAGCCACATCCACCCCTCACGCCCCACACCACGTTAATGATCTAGCGATTGGTGTCGCTAGCACGACACCAATCGCTAGATCACGAACCTCTAGGACGCGGTGCGGGCGGCCGCCGCGGTGGAGAGCTAGGACGCGGTGCGGGCGGGCTCTGGGGTGGCGGCGGGCGCGACGGCGCCGTCGATGTAGGTAACGGTGTTGGACGGGATCGCCGGGATTCGCGGGCCCGGCAGCACGACGCTGGTCAGATTCAGCGGGTCGGCGGCCGAGATCTGCACGGTCTCGCCCGCGGGGCGCTGCTTGCGGACCGTGCGCAGCACGTCGAGGGCGTCGGTGTGCGCGAACTGCTCGCCGCTGAACCCGGCCACGAACCGGCCGCCTCGGATCGTGCCCCGCGCTTCCATCCGCCGCAGGGCCCACAGGATCTCGCGCCAGGGCACGGCCAGGTTCTCCCGGGCCAGCAGGTCGTGGAAGACCACACCCCAACGGACGATCAGCTGTTCGGCCACCGCCTCGGCGAGCTCGTCCGGGTCGGGCGCGGCGGCTGGGCTGGGCAGCAGCGACCACCGCCCGGCGGATCCGCCGCCGGGCCGGGACCGGCCCTGCCGCAGACCGTGGAGCCCGGAGGGCCGGGACCGTGAGCCTCCGCGATGGAGGAGGGACCGGACCGCCCGGAAGCCGTCGGCGGTGATCAGCCCGCGGGCCACGCCGTCCCAGAGTGCCTCCTCCACCTCGGCCGGCAGTCGCCCGGTGACGGCGGCGAGGTCGGGCCGGAACAGCGCCCCGTGCTGGCGGAGGGCGTCGATCACGTCCTGGGTGCGGCCCGGCCCGGGCTCGGCCGGGGCCAGGTCACCGCGGGCGGCGCGGAGCAGCCAGGGCAGGTCATCGCGGATGGCCAGGGTGATGGGGGTGGCCCGGGACGGGACCAGCCCGCTGCGCTTCGGGGCCGGGTCGGGCTCGCTGTCACGCACCGACAGCCGTCCCCAGATGACCTGGCCGGACAGGCACGCCTCGTCGAGCCACTCGCGCCGGTAGCCCTCGACCCGGGCGGCGAGGACGGAGTTCTCCCACGCGCCCGCAGCCAGCTCGTAGCCCTGCAATTGCTCGATGACACTCAGCACGCCGAGCCGGCCTTCGGCCTGGGTGCCCGGTCCCACGTGCTGCCAGCGCAGCAGGAACCGGACGAAGTCCCGGGCGGTGACCGGCTCGATCTCGCGGCGCTGCCGCTGACGGGTATAGGCGTGGATGCGGGCCAGCAGCCGCCGGGCGCAGAACTCCTCGCCTCCCCCATCGTCTTCCCCCGCGCCTGCCCTGGTGGGGGTGAAGCGGCCGCGGATGGCGAACCCCTCCTCCTCCAGCCGGGCCAGTGCGATCCCGATGTCGGCGGGCGGCAGGCCGGTGGCCTGGGCCAGGTCCGTGACCGTCGAGGGGCCGCGGCAGTCCAGGTGGCCGCGGAGCATGTCGGCCGCGGCCGCGTCCGGGCCGGGCGCGGCCGCGGGGCCGCTTAGCTGCACCGGGCACGTGTGATCGGGCGTGACGGCGGCGTCCGGGAACAGGGCCTCGACGGCCGGGCGGCGTTCTACCGCGCACCAGAACACCCCGGCCGCCCCGTAGATGCTGACCGCGCGGCGGTCGCGGGCCAGCTCGTCGAACCAGGCCTGCCACTCCGCGTCCGGCCGCATGGCGGTCAGCGTCATCAGCAGGTCGTGCAGCTCGTCCGCGTCCCGCGGGTCGGGGCGTACCTGGCTGGCCACCCGCTCGATGGCCGCCGGGTCGAGGCGGCCCAGCTCATGGGGTTCCACGGGCAGGCCGCGGCGCAGCGGTATCGCGCGGCTGCGCCGTTCTTCCAGCGGGGCGTCGTCGAGGAAGGTGAACGGCCGGCCGTTGAGGATCTCGTGCGCGAGGACCGATGGCTCGGTGGTGTCCCGCACCACGACCGTCACCCGGCCGGACTCGATCTGCCCGACCAGCTCGGCCAGGCCATCGATGTCCATGGCCTCCCGCAGGCAGTCCTCGAGCGTCTGGCGGACCAGGACATGATCGGGGATCTCCAGCGGCCCGGGCGCGACGTTCTCCTGGCAGGCGGCCAGGGTCGGGAAGACCGCGGCCATCAGGTCGTCAGACTCCATCCGCTGGATCGCGGGCGGGTTCTTCTTCCCGCCCCTCATCCGCAGCACGGCCAGGGACCGGTTCAGGTTCCACCGCCACCGCGCCGCGAACATCGGCGAGGTGAGCACGGCCTGCCGGACCACGCCCTCCACGGTCTTGGAGGCCAGGAATTTAGGCACCCGTTCCAGCGGGAAGCTGTGCTGCGGCCCCAGGGACAGCAGGATCGCGTCATCGCTGGCCGCGGCCTGCAGCTCGAAGTCGAACGTGACACAGAACCGCTTGCGCAGGGCCAGCCCGAGGGCCCGGTTGAGCCGGGCACCGAACGGCGCGTGCCCGACCAGCTGCATCCCGCCGCTCTCGTCGAAGAACCGTTCCAGGACGATCGTGTCCATGTCCGGCAGCAGCCCGAGCTGGGCCAGGGCGGTACTCAGGTAGGCGGTGATGACGCCAGCGGCGTCCGCGCCGATGCCGCATTCCTCCTGCAGCCAGGCCGCCGCCTCGGCAGGCCCGCCAGATCCCAGCCGCTCAGCGACTGCCTTCCGGAGGGCACAGACCTCCTCGGACAGCTCGACCGTGCGGCCGGGCGCCTCGCCCAGCCAGAACGGCACCGACGGTGGCGCACCCTGGGCGTCGACCACGCGGACCACACCTGGCTCGACCCGGCGGATCCGCCACGAGGTCGTGCCGAGCAGGAAAACGTCGCCTGCCATGGACTCGATGGCCCAGTCTTCGTTGACCGTCCCGACCAGGGCGCCGTCCGGCTCGGCCAGCACCCGGTAATCCCCCAGCTCGGGGATCGCCCCGCCCGAGGTCAGCGCGGCCAGGCGGGCGCCCCGGCGGCCGGCCAGCCGCCCGGTCACCCGGTCGCGGTGCAGGTAGGCCGCCCGGCGGCCGCGGCCGGTCCGGATCCCTTCGGAGACCAGCTCGGCAACGTCGCCGAAGTCTTCCGCGGACAGGCCCGCGAACGGGGCAGCCCGCCGGACCAGGGCCAGCAGGTCGTCCTCGGCCCAGTCCTCAGCCGCGCACTCCGCGACCATCTGCTGGGCCAGGATGTCCAGCGGGCAATCCGGAACCTGCAGCGCATCGAGCCGGCCGGACCGCACGCCGTGTAGCAGCGCCGCGGATTCCACCAGCTCATCGCGGGTCGTCGGGTACAGCCGCCCGGCCGGTATCCCGCTGCGAGTGTGGTTGGAGCGGCCTACCCGCTGCAGGAACGTGCCGAAGCTGCGCGGCGAGCCGATCTGGCACACCAGTTCCACCGGCCCGATATCGATGCCCAGCTCCAGCGACGCGGTCGCGACCAGGGCCCGCAGGTCACCGCTGCGCAGCCGCGACTCCACCCGCTGCCGCCGGTCCTTGGACAGGCTGCCGTGATGCGCGGCGACCTGACCATCGCCGAGCCGCTCCCCCAGCTGGTGGGCGACCCGCTCGGCCATCCGCCGGGTGTTGACGAACACCAGCGTGGTCCGGTGCCCGGTCACATGCCCGGCGATCAGGTCCAGGATCTCGTCCATCTGCTCGGCCGAGGCAACGGCGCCGAGCTCATCGCCGGGCATCTCCAGAGCCAGGTCGAGCTCCCGGCGGTGGCCGGAGTCCACGATCGCGCATCGCGGAGACCCGTCCGGCGCGGAGCGGCCGGGGCCCGCACCCACCAGCAGCCGGGCGACGGTCCCGATCGGACGCTGAGTCGCGGACAGGCCGATCCGCTGCACAGGCTGGGCGGCCAGGTGCTCCAGCCGCTCCAGGGTCAGCGCCAGGTGGGAGCCTCGCTTGTTGCCCGCGACGGCATGAATCTCGTCCACGATGACGGTGCGGACCGGAGCCAGCATGGCGCGGGAACGTTCCGCCGTCACCAGCAGGTACAGCGACTCGGGGGTGGTGATGAGGAACTCTGGCGGGCTCTTGAGCATCGCGGCCCGCTCGGCGGCCGCTGTGTCACCAGTCCGGACGGCGACCCGGACGTCCGGGGCCGGCAGGCCCATCCGCTTGGCCGTGTCCGCGATCTCCGCCAGCGGGGCCTCGAGGTTCTGCCAGATGTCGACGGCCAGGGCTTTCAGCGGCGAGACGTACACCACCTGGGGCCCGGCCGCTTGCCCGGCACCCTCACGGGCCCTGGAAGCCGTCCCGAGGGCCTGGTCATTCACCTTGTGCGCCCGGTAGATGCGGTCAATGCAGACCAGGAACGCAGCCAGCGTCTTCCCGGACCCGGTCGGCGCGGCGATCAGCGTATGACGCCCCGCCGCGATCTCCTGCCAGCCGTCAGCCTGCGGCTCCGTCGGCCCAGCCGGGAACCGGTGCTCGAACCAGCTTCGAACAGCCGGGTGAAACGACTCCATCACCTGGATATTTTATCCCGTCATGCTGTGGTATGGGAGCCCGCTGACCCCGGCGGCTACGGCCGGGGCAGCTACGCCTCCCGGCCCGGGCAGCAGGCGAGCCGGTGACCCCCATCAGCGGGGCATTCCCTCGCGTTAGCGGACATCAAGCTGTCCGCGACACACAGCGGATTTGCTTGGCCATGCCGGGTAATTCCGGCATGATGCCGTGGGGTGTTTAGACACGATTTCTGTGGTCGCACTGGCCGTAATGACACACAGAGATACCGGGGTGCCATGGGGAATTTTTCGGCTTCTGACCGTGATTCCGCCGCTCTTTTTGCGGCCCGGCGGCGGCGTCTGCTCCTGACCGTCGGCGGCATCACGCTGACTAGCGTCGTCGGTTCCCGCCTGCTTTCCGGGCCGGCCGGCCAATTGCCTCCTCATCGCGAGGTGAGCGCAAACCAGCAGCCGGCTGCGCAGCGCGCCCTGACCGCCCGCCGCACCCCTCCAGCACACCACGACCCGGTGACCCATCCCCCGCCACCCCGCCCCGTGGACCAGCCGCTTTACTACATCGACGACGCTTCCCGGGCGATCGCACTGACGATCGACGACGGCCCGGATCCGGTGTACACCCCGCAGGTGCTGCGAGTCCTGCACAGATACGGGGTGACGGCGACGTTTTCGATGATCGGCCGCCAGGTGGCCGCCTACCCGCGTCTGGCCCGGGCGGTCGCGGAGGAGGGCCACCATATCGCCAACCACACATGGACTCATTCCGACCTCGTGCGCATGCCGGCGCATAGGCTGCACACCGAGCTTGCCTGGACCAGTCACGTGATCCATTCGGCGGCCGGCGTGCACCCGCAGTTGTTCCGCGCTCCCTACGGGGCCTGGTCAGCCGCCGTGCTCAGGCAATGTGAGCGCATGAAGATGGTGCCGATGGACTGGTCAGTCGACCCGCGCGACTGGTCCCGGCCGGGAGTCCGGAGCATTGTCCGCGACATCATGCATAACACCCGCCCGGGATCGATCATCCTGGAGCACGATGGGGGCGGAAACCGTGCTCAGACGGTCGAGGCGCTGCGCATCGTCCTGCCCCGCCTCCTGCGCGAGGGCTATCACTTCCACGCCGTGACGACCTAACGGGCGGGCGCGCCCCCGGCTGCTACCGCTCAGGGTTTCCTGCCGCGGGCCCGGCGGCCATCCCCTTGAAAAGCTCGGCGTAGTCATAGGCGGCCTCCGGCTTCGCGCGCACCGCCGCGTCGATCATCGCGGCGTCCTCTCCGATGAGGATCCGCCAGGCCCCGGATCGCACCCCGTCGAGAATGATGGTCGCCGCCTCAGCCGCGGTGACCGGCGCCTTGTCCCGGAAGTCGGCGTTGGCCCGCACGAGCATCTGGCGCAGGTCATCGGCTGACGCGTCCTCGGCCAGCAGGCCGGCGCCGACCAGCCCGGCCCGCGCGTCGCGGGGGATCAGCTGCTCCAGCTGCGCGTCGCTCATATGCTCCGGGTCCGGCAGGCCACGGGCGCGGAAGCTGTTCGCCACGATGTCGGTGCCCACGTGCCCCGGCATGACGACGGCGACATGGACATGCGGCGCGTGGGTGCGCAGGTCCTCGATGAGGGCCTCCGAGAAGCCCCGCACGGCGAACTTGGCCGTGCTGTAGGCGCTCTGCGGCACGCCTGGGCCCAGCGAAGCCCAGAGGCCGTTCACGCTGCTGGTGTTGACCAGGACCCCGTCGGCACTCGCGGTGAGCAGCGGCAGGAAGGCGCGGGCGCAGTAGTAGACCCCCCACCAGTCGATGGCGAACGTCCGCTCCCACTCTTCCCGGTCACCGCTGACAAAGCTGCTGCCGCCGCCGATGCCCGCGTTGCTGAAGACCAGGTCGACGTGGTCGGTGTCGTGCTCCTCCAGCACCTCGTCGCGGAACCGCAGGACCTGCCCCTCGTCGGCGACGTCGCAGGCGTGGCTGGTCACCCGGACCTCGGGCACGGCGGCCGCCCGCGCCATGACCGCGGTGCCCGCGACGGCGTCCGCGTTCAGGTCACAGACCGCGACCGAGCATCCCTGCACCGCCAGCTGGCGGACCAGCTCGCGGCCCATGCCGGAACCACCGCCGGTCACCACCGCGATCTTTCCCGTGAACGAGTCCACAGCCATGATGCTTACCGGCTGGGCCACGGCTGGTCAACGCTTTCCGCGGCCGACCCGCCGGGAGCTGGCCTAAGAGCCCGCTTGAAACTCAGGCGGCGGCTGCGTCCCACCACCTGAGCACCCTAAGCGCGCGCAGGGTGTTCCAGCGGCTCCGCGTGCCCGTGCCGCCCTCAAGATCGAAGTGGACGCGGCCCGGATGGATGCGGTCGAGCAGCCACCGGCCGTCGGGCTGCCGCTTCGACTGCACGACCGCTACCGCCTCCGCCATCCGGGGATCCGGGTCCGCACCCGACCGCCGGAAGTAGTCGAGCGCACGCAGCACGTCGTAGTGCCAGTAGTACGGAAAAACGAACTCGAGATACGCCGGCTGGACGACGACCCCAGTGGTCTTCCGGCGGAACAGGCCGCGCTCGAGCAGGTACTCCTCACCGCTCCGGCGGGCCGTGCGCACCTCCGCGGACCCGCCGGGCGCGCGCTCGAACTCGAGCAGGCCGTCGAGCACGTTGATCGTCGTGTCGAAGGAGGATCGCACCGACCCGTTCTCGGCCTCGCAGTTCCAGCCGCCGTCAGCGAGCCGCTCGGCGAGGGTCCGCTCGACGATCGCCCCGACGTGCACCCCGAAGTACGCCCCGGTCGCGATCGTCCTGCCGTTGATGCAGGGCTCGACCTCCCCGTCGAAGTAGCGCTGCCCAGCGTGCTCCCAGCACCCGTTTTCCGCAACGAGCCCGATCGCCCGGCGGGCGGACTCCGACGCCGGGTCAAGCCCGAGGATCTGCAGGGTCTGCAGCGTGTGCATCGTGGCCGTCCAGGGCTGCCCCGGTTCACCGCCCCTGTAGGACGCCGGGAAGCACGCGCCGCCGTCCCAGAGCCCGTCGGGATCCTCCAGCGCCAGCAGGCGCGCGCCCCAGCCATCGTGCTCCACCCGGGCCCGCTCGGCCGCCACGTCGCCGGCTGACCCGTTCGTGAGATCCCGCAGCACCTGCCAGCGGATGGCGGGGTCACCTTCGAGCAGCCAGTCGATCACGCTCACGACGGCAGGCTACCCGGCGCCGACGGGCCGATCCGGCCGGCGGATGCTGGCCCTGTCCGGTGCCCGCGCCGCGCTCGACGCCGCCCGCGCCTGACCGCGGGGAAGCCGTGCGGGTCAGCCGGAGATGATCGGTTCCTGCAGTTCGGTGACCCACTTGTCCCGGTCCTCGGGGCATTCGAGGTACATCTCACGGGGGTACCCGGTGGAGCGGTGGCCGTGGGCCTCAATCCACCGCGCCAGGGTCTGGAGAGTAGCCATGACGCTGTCCATGGACCCGCGGTGGACGATCGTGGCCGCGCGACTGATCTCGGGCAGGTCGGTGATCTCGAAGTCGTGGCCGCTGGCCGGGTCGGTGCTGACCGGCATGGTCGCGTGGATGATCACTCCGTCACCGTCCGGGGCGTCCTCGTAATAAGCAATCGGCGGTCCGGTGGGGACCACCCCGGCCCGGCCGAGCCGGCTACCCAGCTCCTGATACAGCGGCTGGATCACCGGGCTGATGATGGCAGGCTCCAGGTGTGCCGCGGTCGCGGTGAGTTCCGCGACGCGGACGGCCGCGCAGCCGCAGCATCCCGCGCAGTTGCTCGGCGCTGACCTGCTGGTCTAGCATCGCGCGCACCTGTTCGAGGGTGAAGCCGAGATCTTTCAGCGCGATAACGCGGTTGAGCCGCGCGAGCTGGCCGGCCTCATAGAACCGGTAACCGCTGGCCGGGTCGACCCTGGCTGGGCGGAGGAGCCCGGTCGCGTCGTAGTGGCGCAGCATGCGTACCGACACCTGGCCATGCCTGGCGAAGTCTCCGATGGTGAACATGACGCCTCCTACCCGACAGCCTCACACGGTGTCAGGGTCAAGCGGCCCGCCCGGCAGATGATGCGAGGGCCCCGGCGCAGCGGCCCGTTGCCTTCCGCCGCTGGTTCGTGCGACCCTGGCTGTACTTAGCGAGCCTGGATCAGTCCGGACCATGTGCCCCCGCGCCGCTAGCCTTTCGGCGTTCAGAGGCGGCCAGACTCATGACGGACCCTGCGACCAGTGACGCCCCGTTCGTCGTGGCCCAGCCTGGATATCTCCCCGGTACCGCCGGCCCGGAACTGTGCATCGACTGCCGGGAATGATCGTGACCGGCACAGCCCACCGGGTGGGCCCTCGGGTTTCGGGACTGGCCCGGCTGCTGGCTGGCCGGAATCCGCTCCGGCGCTCTTACGACCGGATCGAGGGCGCGGTCCTGGTGATGCTGGTCGCCGCGTTCCTCATAGCGGTAGCTGGGGCGTCGGTCCTCGGCGGCCACATCTATGGCACACAGCAGGCCAAGGCCGCCCGCCTGCACATGACCGTGGCCACCCTGACTCAGCCCGGGCCGACGATCGCCGGGCAGCTTCAGCCTGGTCATGCCCGGGCCCGCTGGGCCGCCGCCAACGGGCGGCAGCGACCCGGCGTACTCACCTCGGTGACGGCGCCTGACATCGTCGGCGCACCCGCGGGGACGCGGGTACCGGTCTGGCTGAATCACTCTGGCCAGCCCGACGCCCCTCCGCCTAGCCAGGCGCTCATGCTTTTCTATGGGCTGCTCACGGCCATCTCAGCGGTAGCCTGCGCCACGGTGGGGCTGGTCATCTCGTACGCAGTGTGCCGTCTGGTGATCGACCGGCGGCGACTGGCCGCCTGGGAGTCAGCGTGGGCCCTGACCGGCCCCCGGTGGACCAGCCGCCGCTGACCTGCCCGCGGGACGCGGCCGGCCGTACTGCGGGACCGCCGGCCCGGCCGTGGCGCCGCCGGCGCCGGCCATCCGGGATATGTGCCCGGCGACGCGGGCCCGGCGTTTGCGCATCGCGCTGCGTTCCCCCCGGGTGGTTCCTCCCCAGATGCCGTCCTGCGGGGTACTCAGGCCAAAAGACAAGCAGGCGGCGCTTACCGCGCAGCAGCGGCAGACTCTCTTGGCTGCCTTGATCTTCTCCGGCGCAGGGCCATTCGCTGCGATGGGGAAGAAGAGCTCAGGATCCTCACGCTGGCAGGCGCCCCGGGACATCCAGGTCATGGAGCCCGTGTCGTCATCTGATGGCAGCATGGCCAACCTCCGGGAAGTTATGCAGGTGCGATGCCGCCCTGCCTCTTAACGATGCGCGGAGCGGCCAGATCGCCTGGACCGGCCGCTGATCAGGTGGAAGACGAGCAGCAGCACCGCTGCGCCGGCGATCGCGGTGATCCACGTGGAGAGATTGAAGAAGCCCTGCAGGCTGTGAACGTGGAACAGCCTGCTAGCTACCCAGCCGCCGAGCAGCGCTCCCACGATGCCGATGACGCAGGTCAGGACAAGACCCTGTGACCTCTTGCCGGGGATCAGCATATTGGCGAGCAAGCCTGCCGCCAGGCCGAGAATAATCCAGGCGATGATGCCCATGACCCACTCCTTCAGCCAGTGACCGTGTGGTCCCACCGGCATCGTTCCCGGGCACAAAAAAACCCGGGCCCTGCTGCACCTGCGGACATTTCTCGCGGGTGCGGCGGCCAGGGTCCGGAGCGACTCCCTTTATTTTATCCTTCCCTGGTTTCCGTGGCTAGAGCGGGCCGGCGTTTGGTGCACGGGAAAGACACCGGAAAGACGCTGCCCCCAGCGGAACGCGCGCAGCGGTTCCGCCAGCGGGAGCGCTTCCACCGCTACGCGGTCGCCAGCGTGGGAGCCTGGCCGGTGGCCTGGGCCAGGCGGCCCGCCGCTCCGGGGTCATGAGCAGGCAGGATCACCAGATCCGGATAGTGCTGGCGCAGCGTGGGCAGCAGGACCAGGCTGCCGTCACCGAACAGGTCGTGACCCGAGCGGAAAGGGGCCAGGCCGGGGGTCGCTGACCGGCTCGGGCGTGATCCGCTGCCAGCGCAGGCCTGGCAGGTCGATGTGCCGGCGTATCAGTCCCTGCATCTCGGGCAGCCGGCCAGACAGGGTGTCCCACTCGGCCTGGCTGACCAGGATGTCGGCGAGCCCCAGTTCGGCCAGGCCACCGATGTGGTCCTGCTGCAGGTGGGACAGGACCGCGGTGGTCACGTGCGTACAGCATCCCCGTCAGTCCGCCGGGAAAATACCCGGGGTCGGTGACCGAGGCGCGGTCCTGCCCGGTGTCGAACAGCACCAGGCCGTCGCGGTGCTCGATGACGCATGCGTTGATGGGCCGGGGGCTGGTCCACCGCCGGGAGGCCAGCAGCCACCAGGCCATGGGGCGCCAGGTCGACGCCTCGTGGTCGGGGCGGATCCGCACCTGGCCGGTCCTCACCACTGACACCCGGCGGATGGAGTCTGCCGCGTTCATCGGCTATGCACCGTGGCCAGGAACCGCAGGACGGTGGCGGTGGTGATGTCGGGCCGCTGCGACTGGGGATAATGCCCGGCCTCAGGCACCATGACGACCTGTGCGCCCAGGGCCTGCGCGATCCAGGCCGCCTCCCCCGCGGGGTCGGGGAAGTCGGGGTCCTGCTCCCCCATCACGACCAGGACCGGTGCCCTGACCCCGGTCAGATGCGCTTGCGCCGCGGCGTGGCTGGTGCGCGTGGTCAGGGAGAAAGCCCGTGCGTATCCCGGCCGGCGGAGGCTGGCCACCACCTGGCCGCGATACTCGCTGAAGTCGGCGGGGCGCCGGCCCGCATAGAGCGTTGGCAGGTAGGACTTCCAGGACAGCGCCGCCCACTGCGGGGCCATGGCCGCACGCAGGAGAACGCGCCGCATCGCGGCGATGGCGGGGTCGCGGACGAACGGGCCGACGAGTACGAGGCCGGAGACGAGATCGGGCTGCTCGGCGGCGGCGAGCACGGCGGACCCGGCGCCCATGGAGTTACCGACGAGGACGGCGGGGCCGCCGAGTTCCCCGATCAGGGCCACGACGTCGCCCGCGGTGTCCTCGTCGCCGTAAGACGCGAACGTCGTGTCGCTGTCGCCGTGGCCGCGAAGGTCCGTGCAGGCGACCTGGTAGCCCGCTGCCCGCAGGGCGGGGGCGAGGAAGCGGTAGCCGGCCCGCAGGTCACCCAGGCCCGGCACGAGCACTATGAGGGGCCCGGAGCCAGCGATGTCGTAAGCGATCCGTCCCCCGGGCCGGGTGAGGTAGCTGGTGCCGTCGGCGGGGGTGGTCTCGGTCATCCTGTTCACATTCATCTGCGTGTTCCTTCCCTGCATGTCAGTCGTCGCCTGGCTGGGGGTGGGAGCGCCGCCGCTGGCCGCGTGGCTAGGAGCGGGCCGGCTCGGGTGCGTGTTCCGCCACTGCACCGGTCCTGGGGCCGTCGTCCTCGCGGATGCCGTACCGGGCATAGAGGCGGCGCAGCGGCGCGGGCGCCCACCAGTTCGCGTCGCCCAGCAGCCGCATGGCGGCGGGCACGAGCAGCATCCGCACCAGGGTGGCGTCGAGGACGAGGGCCACGATCATGCCGACACCCAGCAGCTTGATGAAGGTGATGCTGGACAGGGAGAACATGCCGATCACGATGACCAGCAGCAGCGCGGCGCTGGTGATCACTCCGCCGGTACGCTGCAGGCCACTGGCGATCGAGGCGGTGTTGTCGCCGGTCGCGAGGTAGCGCTCACGGATTCTGGAGAGCAGGAACACCTGGTAGTCCATGGACAGCCCGAACATGATCGCGAACATCAGGACCGGGATGGTCGGGCTGATCGTGCCGCTGGGGGTGAAGCCCAGCAGCCCGGACAGGTGCCCGTCCTGGAAAATCCAGGTCACCACCCCGTACATCGCGGACAGCGACAGGACGTTGGCCACGATCGCCTCGAGGGGCAGGACCAGCGACCCGAACGCGAGGAACAGCAGCAGGAACGTCGCGATGATCACGGATAGGCCCATCCACGGCAGGGTGTGGCCGATGCTGGACAGCTGATCGGCCAGCGCGGCGGTCTGCCCGCCGACCTGAGCGGTGGCGCCAGGCGGCCCGGCGACGTCGCGGACGTCCCCGGCGATGACCCGGGCTTGCGGCGTGTAGGGGCCCGGCCCGTAACTGAGGTCGATCCGCGCGATACTCCCGCGGACGCCGGTGACCTGCACAGCAGTGACGCCAGGAACGTGAGCGAGCCGGGTCGCGTAAGCAGCCAGGCCGGCGGCGCGGGCCGGCGAGGCGGCCACTGGTCCCCCGAACCGGACGATGGCCTCGATCGGCGCGGTCGGGTTGCCGGGGAAGTCGCGGTTCAGCGCTTCAGTGACCACGCGGGGTGCGGCGCTGGCGGGGAGCACGGTGGCGTCCACCCCGCCCCAGACGACCTTCAGGAAGGGGGAGCCGAGGGCGAGCAGCAGCACCACGATCGGCAGGGCGTACAGCAGCGGCCGGCGCATGACGCTGTGCGCGAGCCGGTACCAGCCGCCGGCGTTCTCGGCCCTGGGCGGGCCCTGCACGGACCGGCGGATCCGCAGGGCGTTCACCTTCGGGCCCAGGACGGCCAGTAGCGCGGGCAGCACGGTCAGCGCGGCGAGCATGTCCACCAGGACCGTGGCGACGCCGCCATAGCCGATGGACCGCAGGATGGTTTCGGGGAAGAGCATCAGGCTGGCCAGCACGATGGCGACGGTGACACCGGAGACCAGCACTGTGCGGCCAGCGGTGGCCACGGTGCGGGCGACCGCGTCCTCGACCGAGTCGCGCCGGTGCAGTTCCTCCCGGAACCGGGTGACGAGGAACAGGCCGTAGTCGATGCCGAGCCCAAGGCCGAGGATGGTGGTGATGTTCAGGGAGAACACCGACACGCCGGTGACCAGGGTCAGCAGCCGCAGCGCGGTGAACGACCCGAGGATGCCCAGCGCGCCGATCGCCAGCGGCAGGCTGGCCGCGGCCAGGCCACCGAAGATCACCAGCAGCAGGATCAGCAGGACCGGGAAGGACAGGCCCTCGGCCCGGGTGATGTTGGCGGTGGTCTGCTGGTCAATCGTTTCGTTGGTGGGGACCTCGCCGCCGACCTGACTGCGCAGGCCGGGCGCGCCCAGGTCCGTCTTGATCGCGTCGTAGTTCTCTTGCCGGGCCGTATCGCTGGCCCCGGCGAGCTCGATGACCGCGTAGGTCTGCTTGCCGGTGCCGCTGACGAACCGCCGGGACCCAGTCGACCAGTACGACGCGGACGACTCCACCTTGCTGTGCGGGAGCGCGGCCAGCGTGTGAGTCACCGCGGACCGGAACGCCGGCGCCGCGGTGGTGAGGGTCTTGCTGGAGTACAGCACCACCACGTCCCCGGCGTCGCGGCCGAAGGCCTGAGTGGCCAGGGTGGCTTCATGCTGGCTCTGGCTATTCGGGGCGTCGAAACCGCCCGCGGTCTGCACGGTGGCGAAGATGCTGGTTCCCCACACACCGCCGAGGACCGCGACGAGGACGGCGATCAGCAGGATCAGCCGCCGGCGGCGGTACGCGGTACGCCCCCACCTCTCGAATATGGACTGGCTGGCGGGCTGATTCATGACGTTCCTTTCGCAGGGCGGCAGCACTATGTTTCGCGGCATCCGGGAATCGCTATGTCCCGGAGATTTCCAGGCACGTTTCCTCAAGCACTTTGAGCAGCTCAAGGACGCCGGAGAACGGCTTCCAGGCGTTTGTGCCGTCAGCGCGTATCCGTCCCTCGAGGCGTCCATCAGGCCGGCTGATGTCGAGGAGAAGGCGAATCGTTTGCCTCGGCGTTGGTGAGGCGTCCATGGCTCATAGTCAACGCGGGCCAGGCGTTATTGTCCCCAGGGTCCGACCCTAGGTCCGACCCTGTGTTTACCCCGGAAAATTTGTGCGAGAAAAAGCTTGTTAGTCAGCGCAGCAGAGCCGCGAGCGCCCGGCGGGAGGTGATGTCGAGCTTGATGTAGCTGTTGCGGAGGTGGTACTCCACCGTCTTCACCGAGACGAACAGCTCGCTGGCTACCTCCCGGTTGGTCAGCCCGGTGGCGACCAGCCGGGCCACCGCCAGCTCCGAGCGGCTCAGCCCGAGAAGGGCGGCAGGACTCCCGGTCGCGGCGGCGACCTGCAGCGCCGCCAGTTCCGTGGCGCACGCCTGCACGTAGGGATCTGCGCCGAGGCCGGAGAACAGCTGATGGGCCTTTTCGAGCTGCGCGATCGCCGCCGGCCGATTCCCGGCCGCCCGCAAGCGGCGGCCGTCGTCCAGGCTTAGCAGGGCGTGCTCAAACGGCATCGGGACGGCGGCCTCGAACGAGCGGGCGAGCGTGAACGCCGCCTCCGCCTGGGCCGTAGATCCCCTGGCCACAGCCAGGTTGCCCCGGCAGCGGGCCAGCATCAGGGCCGCTGAGGCCAGCCCTTCCGGGGGAATCGCGGCGTCGAATTCGCTGAGCGCGGCTTCGGCGTGGTCCAGGCGTCCCAGGCCGATCAGCGCGTCCGCCTCGAGAGCTCTCCAGTTGAAGATCCCTGGCCGGCCCCCCACCCCGAGGACTCCGGTGGCGCGCACTGGCTCGGTCGCGAGAAGAACCCCGGCCAGGTCGCCGCCGGCGAGAGCCAGCGAGGCGCCCGCCACTGCGGCGCTGGCCACCGGCATGACCAGGGGCAGCCGCTCAGCCGCCGCCCGGGCCGCACCGATGTGCGACTGCGCGGCACTCCACTGGCCGCGGAAGGCAAAGACCTGGGCTGCACGTGCGTGCGCCCGGGCGAGGTCCACCGGGCGATCGGTGTCCTGCGCCAGAGAGGTGGCCAGCTGGGCGTGCGTGACCGCAGCGTCCCAATCGCCCCGGCGGAAGTAGGCGTCACTCAGATGGGCCAGGCACGGGCCCGGGTAGGTCGAGGGCTGCCCGGTGCGCAGCCGGGCCGCCGCCACGCCCAGGTCCGCGATGGCCCCGGGAAGGTCATCGACGTAGACCTTCAGCATGCCCCGCATGATGAGGGCGTCGGTCTCCGGCATCGGCACTTCGTTCCCCGGAACGGGCAGGAAGGCGAGAACGGCCAGCCCCTCCGGGCTCCGGCTGGCCGAGGCGAGCGCGTAGGCCAGCGCGGTGCTGGCCATGGACCACAGAGCCGAACCCGCGACCGTGCCGTCTACCGCCCGGTGCGCCCAGGTGAGGGCCTGGTCAGGACGGCCAGACAGGACCATCCAGTTGGTCAGGGAGGTCGCAGCACGCGCTCCGATTTCACCCTCGGTCGCCGGATCGTGGGCCTGCCAGGCGGCGAGCAGGCGGCGCTCGGCACTGGGTGAGCCGGTGAACACCCCCAGCAGCCCGGTCAGCGCGTCGCGGCGGGCGCTGGAAGTCTGGCAGGAGGCCAGCACCCGGGCGGCCGCAGGCGTATCCGCGGCGTTGAGGAGAGCCAGGGCAGCGTCGAGCAACCGGCTTTCCCGGTCCTCCGCGGCTGGTGACAGGGCCGCTGCCTGTTCCAGCGCCCAGGCCGACGCGCCCGCATCACCGGCCGCCGCGCTGACGAGGGCCGAGGCTTCGAGTTCACCGGCGAGCGACTCATCCGGGCCGAGCGATGCCGCGGCCCGGTGCGCCAGCCGCGCGTGGCCGGCCGTAACCTCAGCGGCCCGCGCGTGCAGTTCCCGGCGGCTCGCCGGACTGAGATCGGCGTAGACCGCCGCCCGGTACACCGGGTGAGTAAAGGCCAGCTCCGGCGGCGGGGCGCCCTCGATGAGCAGTCCGGCGGCGACCGCCGCATCCACCTCGCGGCGCGCATCAGGCAACCGGGCGACCGATGCGATCGCCGGGATCGGCGCGTGCTGGCCCAGCACCGAGGCGGCCGCCACGAACGACCGGGCTGCTGCCGGAAGCGCCGCGATGCGGGCCAGGATCACCGCGGACAGCTGCCGTGGCGCCGGCAACCCCCGATCGCCCGGCGCGCTCAGCCCGGCAATGCCGATCTCCTCGAGCAGTGCGCGGCAGTAGAGCGCGTTGCCCTCGGTGTGGGCAGCCAACCGGGATGCCCCGCGCTGCGACAGCACTCCCAGCCCCAGCACGCTGGCCAGCTCGGTGAGATCATCCGGGCTGAGCCCGCCCAGGCGGATACGGGTGACGCGCGAATCACCACCCACGAACCGTGCCCAGCCAGGGTCAGCCAGGCCGCCGGACCGCGTTGAGACGATCGCCAGCACCTTGTCGGCACGCAGGCGCCGCAGAGCGAACAGCACCGCACGGGAGGACGGCCGGTCAGCCCACTGCAGGTCGTCAATCATGAGCACGACGACCTGGCCGTCGGCTTGCAGCCGGTCGAGCAGATCCAGCAGCTGGGCACCCACGACCATCGGGTCGGTCCCCGGCTCCGTCACGACCCCGGGCTGCAGCTGATCGATAACCCCGTAGGAGAGCAGTGTCTCCGCCTCGTCCCCCGCGACCTCGAGGATGACGGCGTCCGGCAGCGAACCGAGGAACCGGGACAGCAGAGTCGATTTACCGCCGCCGGCCTCGCCTTCCACGTAGATGACCTGCGGATGGCCCTCCCCGGCGGCGGCAAACCGCTCACTGAGGATGCGCAGCTCGCTCTGGCGCCCGACGAAGCCGGCTGCGGTACTCGTCACCGCTAACCCGAAGGCGATGCGCCAGGTGACGGCGCCCGCCGTGGACTAACGCCCGGGAAAAAGCTCGTAGCCATCATCGACCATCTCGTCAAGCGTGTCCGCTGCCGGCGGGACGACCACCGGTCGCACCTGCGACGGTCACAGCTGAGGCCCACGGGGCTACGCTGCTGTCAGCGGTACTCTACAGCAGTCCCTGCGGCAAGCTGCCGGCGTCTATGAGCCCGTCCTGACCTGGCCGCAGCCGGGCGGAGCTGCTGTGGGGGGACCTTCATGGCCTCGGTCCAAGGGCCCGTGCACGGCCCCGTGCGATGGGGCATGCTCGCCGTGATCAGCCTGGGCATCATCGCGCTGACGCTGAACTGGTTCGTCGTCGCCACGGCCTTCCCGCTCATCGGCGCGCAGTTCAAGGTCGGCCTGGGGCCGCTGAGCTTCCTCATCTCGCTGTACATCGTCGGTTATGGGCTTACGCACATCCCCGGTGGCATGCTCGCCACGGCGATCGGGATGAAGAAGACCCTCGTGCTCGGCCTCCTGGTGCAGGGACTGGCCGGCATCATGTCCGGGCTTTCCCATAGCTACGCCGAACTCGCTTTCTTCCGGGTGGTCAGCGGCGTCGGCGGATCGGTGTTCATCGCCGTCGGGACCGCGGCCGTCGTCGTCTGGTTCCGCGACAGCCACGTCACGCTCGCGCTCGGCATCACCGGCGGCGCCGTCTTCAGCGCGGGGGCCGCCTTCGCGCTCTATGTCTGGCTCTACGTGCAGCGCGCGACGAGCTGGCACATGTCGCTGATCCTGGCCGGTGTCTTCGAGTTGCTCGTCATGCTGGTGACGCTCGCGGTCTTCCGGGTCCCGGACGGCGACCGGACGCTCGGCGGGGCGAGCTTCGACCGTGCCGCCCTGCGTATCGTGCTCACCAGCAGGGATCTGTGGGTCTACGGTGTCGCGCTGTTCGGCGGATACGGCGCGTACTTCACCACCACGCAGCTGTTCAGCGAGTACGTGACTGTCACCCGGCACCTGGACTCGTCCGCCGGCGGCCTGCTGGCTGCGCTCATCGGGCTGGCCGGCATCCCGGGCAGCCTGCTGGGCGGGTACTGCGCCGACCGCAGCAGGAACCTGCGGATGTTCGTGGTCGGACCGCTCGTCGCCGTCGCCGCGCTGCTCGCCCTCATCCCCGTGGTGCCGACCCCGGCGCTCTGGGTCCTCGGGATCGGGATCGGTTTCTTCCTGATCTTCGGCTTCGCCGCCTGGCTGGCGGTCCCGGCCCGGGTCTGCCACATCGGCCACCAGTACATCGGCACGGCGGCCGGCCTGATGCTCACGCTGGCCGCGGTGGGCGGCTTCTTCATCCCCATCATCTTCGGCCACCTCGTGCCCCGGACCAGCTTCGACACCGGCTGGGTGTTCCTGGCCATCGTGTCCTTCGCCTTTGCCCTCCTCGGGCTGGCCGGGCGCAACCCGGCCGCGGCGTCGGCGCCGCGGCTGTGACCGGCCCGCTGACCCGGCGGCCAGGCCCGCCTAGAGCTTCTCGCGCGGTGGCTGCCGGCTCAGCGTCGCTTCCAGCGTGTTCAGCAGTTCGTCCCTGGTGAAGGGC
>Ga0208589_1000228_pt1 | contig 27632 bp, 71 predicted proteins | sample NGESurshal092012_2_FD_184486 | JGI IMG/M metagenome (GOLD analysis project Ga0208589, IMG submission 184486) | Arctic peat soil microbial communities from Barrow, Alaska - NGEE Surface sample F53-2 shallow-092012 (SPAdes) | ecosystem: Environmental > Terrestrial > Soil > Wetlands > Peat ...
GGCCGGCGTACGGTGCCGGCGCATCCCCACCTAGGGGATACCGGGCGCATGTGTGCGGCTCGTGATCGGTCACGTTCACGTATCGCGTACCGCCGGCCTGGCCTGTGACCTGATACAGCGGGGCGCCGCATCGGTATCCCCAGCAGTCGATCACGGGTGACCGATGCCGGCCGGCCTGCCGTGGCGGGCAGGATGCGCAAACCAGGCCGGCGCTATGCGCGCACGTGACCGGCGTGGCGCTGAAGTCCGGCATGGTGCGCACCGTACGGCCGGCGTCATCGGTAGTGATCTTGCGGCCGGCTGAGTCGGTAGTCATGGTGTGGCCTTCCGTGAGAGTCGATCGGGTGGAGAGGCCACCATGACACACATCATGCCAGCATGTCAACATGTCAGCTATCCCGGGCATGACACGCGCGGACCACGCGCGAGTGAGCGCAATGTGTGAATCACACGCGTAATCACGCGGTTACGGATTGTCGATATACCTCTGTACGGCCCTGAGAACGATTCTGCGCCTGTTGATCATGAGTTAGGCACTGGGAGACAACCGTCGCGAGTTAGGGATTTCGATAAGGTCAGAGGCTTAATTCGAATATATGTTGATCTTGCTTCCGAGTGTTCGAACAAGCATTCTTGTTGATCTTGATTCGGGTGGCAGGCCACGCGCTACCCGTCCGATTCGGGTGGCGCGCGTACGGCTCTGAGTCGAATCGCTACCGGGCCGGTATTGGCCGGCCTGCCCGTTGCCCCGATTCGGTCACCCGTGACGCGTCACGCGCATACGTACGCGCGTACACGGGCAGGCCACGCCGGCCACTACCGGCCCGAATGGGGTGGCTTTCCTGGTCAATCGGCCCGAATCGGGTGGCGCTACCTGGTCAGATATCGCGTTTGACCAGGTCAGAGGCCTAGTCAACCCTCTTATATAACGGGTTGATAACGAAACATGCTGGCATGTTGACAGGCTGGCATGCAAAGCGCCTACTGGGAACGTACCAAGTTTCACCCGATCGGCCGGCCCCCCGGGGCCGGCGCCCTCGCCCGGTAACGGGTCGCGATTTGGGGCAACGGGCCGGCGCATGCCGGGACGGCAGTAAACAACTAGATAGGGACCCGATCTAGGCGGCGCGCGTAACAGCGTAGCGACTATCGGGGGAGGTATGTCACTCCCCTAGATAAATGCCTACCTACAGGTAGGAAAGCCCCGCTGGTCAATGATCCCCCGTGTTATGCCGGTTGGAATCCGGGTCGCGCGGGGTAGGCGAGTTGATCATGGGAAGCACGACGGCGGTATCGTCCCTAAAGTTGAAAATACAAAGCATGCGGCTGAGAGGCCTAATGCGCGGCGGCCATGCATATGTATGGCCTTGCGGGTGAGTACTCCGGATTAGCCGGATAGGGACCCGACAAACGATCAAATCGTCGCACATGCGGAGTCATTACAGAATCCCGGGCGGCACTGGGTAGCAATGCGAGTCGTGACTGTTGTGGTCACGAACGGATCTATTCAGAGGCCCACATCCGTCATAGGGACGGAGAGATTCCGCCGATCATGATCATCTAGCACATGATCATGATCGGGTGAGCCGCACCAAGCATGGTGCGCGGGCATGATCGGCATGAAGTGAGGTCTGAGGATCTTCGGCTTCCGCATGATCATCTAATCCCGTTAGCGCTGTATCGCGACTCACCAAACCTTACGCATCACCCGCCGGCGTCATATAGCGGTCGCCGGCCGTAGCACATAGCAAGATCGTTTCACGGCCATGCCTTGCGCATGATCATCTATCCCCCTGGCCTCTCGCCTAGTGCGATATCCGGCCACGGGGCAATACATGATCATGTAGCGGCGCGCGGATTATGCCCGCACATGGTCGCCACGGCGCGCCGGAATCATCCGGGCACCGCAAGGCCGGCATTGACCTCGCCGGCCGCCTACCTCCAAGTATGAAAGGCCCGAATCATGACACGCCGCGAGATCGCATGCCCGCATTGCCACTCAACACGCGTTGGCCTGATCACTACGCGTCTCGGGTATGCGCTCCGCTGCCTGGCCTGCACTTTCACCCGCGAGATCTGAGAGGTAACGATCATGGACACTAACGAGGCCACGCAGCATGCACTCGGCTACGCAGCAGGGCGCGAGGATTCCTCCGGCATCCCCACGTCACGCGCCGCGAACGCGCCCGATGGGGTCGGCTTCATGGCGTTCGCGGAGGCCTACGCCGCCGCATGGGGCGAGTTCAATGCCGGTAAGCGATTCAGCATGACGAATTGCCGGGCCGCGTATGAGGCCTGGCAGGCCACGGCCGGCGTCTCAATCTTCCGTGACCCGTCCGACCGTACCGACGCCATGATCGCGCGGCGCGCGGCGGCCCGGCCATGATCAGCACGGCCGAGCTGGCCGCCCGCATGATCACCGAGATTGAGCGGGAGCAGCGCAACCTCGCGCACCTGATCACGGCCATGGCCGCTCACCTGATCAGCGAAACCGAGTCCTACCTGAAAGGCCAGCCATCATGAAATTCGCACACTACGGGTCCGCCGAGTCGGTCACGTATTACAACGGGACCGGCTACATCGTGCGGCGCGAGATCTTCCCCGCGACCACGTTCGGGCCTGCCGGGCCGGTTACCCGGCAGGGTAGCGCCGTGCTGGTTGGCGCAAGGCAGGGCCTGACCGATGACTCGCAAGGGTTCAGGTTTGACCGCTACCGCCGGCCCGACACTGACCCGGCGTTCAGCCCGCCCCGGTTCTGAAAGGACGCCGCCATGGATAGCAAGATCATCACCGATCTGGCCGGCCGCAAGATCGACCTGACCTCACCCGCGTACCTGACCGCAGCACTGAAGCGGCTGCGTGAGCGCACTAGGGCCAGCAAGTGAGCGCGCTAGCGCGGCGGTTCCCGGCTCACCAGGGTTACCGTACGCGGGCCGATATCCCGACGATCACCGATCTGACCTCCGCAGCACTGGCCGCGTACGGGCGCGGTGACCTGACTGACCGCGAGCTTGCCCGCATGCTTCATGACTTCATGGTCTACCGGGACCCGGATCACTGGTGGAATGCCACGGTCCGGGGCCGCGCGCTGAACATGGCGGATGTCATGGCCCATGGCGCGGACCTAGTCCGCATGGAGGCCCGGCTACGGGCTGAAGGGATCGCATCATGACCGAACGCAAGACCGTAACCATCGCATCGCTGAAAGCCACGGTTAACGGCATGCTGGCCGATTCGGTGCCATCGGCCACGGATGGCCGCGTGGCGCTGGCGGTCCTGATTGAGCGCATACTCATGGACGCCGGCGCGTATCACGGCTTCCGCTACCTGTCCGGCGTCATGGACATGACCACCGACCCGCCCAACATGATCGGTGATGAAACGCGCCGTTCCTACTACTGATCTAGGCCCAGCGTGAGCACGGCCGGCCCGCCATGGTCCGGCCGTGACTCATGTCCGGCTAGCTCAGCTATGAAAGGCCAGCACCATGATCACACCTACCGATGTTGCCCGTATCCACAACGCCGGCGTCACCCGCGCGGCGCTGGCGCAGTACCGCCAGCGCCGGACCAGCGCCCGCCGGCTCGGTTACAGCGGGCCGCTCACGCGGGCCGAGCTGGCCGCGATGGCCGGCCGCTAACTCATCCCCCTGACCGTCCGGAGTTTGCCCCCGTACGGCGCACTCAGCGCCGTACGGGATGGCATGCGCGGACGCGCTACCCGTAAATACCCCGATACCGAGAGGACCGCACCATGCCCGCCAACGATCTTGAGCTGCTGGACGTGCCCCCGGATACGGGCGCCACGTTCTGCGAGCCGTTCCATGTGGCGCACATCTCGCGCGACGGCCTGGCGTTCTGCCGTACGTGCCGCGTGTTTCATCACGCCGACTGGACATGCCTGCATGCGGTGCAGGCACGGCACGAAACCATGTCGGTCACCGTGCCGGGCTGGCGGCCGGCCAGTGAGGATGACCCGCGCGAGTATTGCGACGAGTGCGAGATCTATCACGACTCGGCCGAGGATGACTGTCCCCGCTACGTGATCGAATGCGGCGACTGTGATACGGAGCACGCCCGCGAGGATGATTGCCCGCGCGAGTTTTGCGACGACTGTGACGATTACCATGATCGTGACCGATGGGGAAACGCCGAGTGCCCCGGATGGTACTGCGAGGATTGCGGCGATTATCACGAGTACGGCGAGGATTGCCCCGAGCCGTACTGCGATGACTGCGGGGGGCATCATGCCCCGGGCGACTGCGAGGCTGATTGCGACTGCGGCTGTGAGTCGCCCCGGCCGGTCTTCGCCATCCGCAATGACGGGGAGCTGCCGCTGGCCAATGACACGCGGGCAGCGATCGCGCTGCCCGCCGATGAGATATCCGATGTGGGGCTCCGTGAGATCAGGGAATACCTGCTGGGGATATACCACAGTGACAGCGACCTCAATGCCGACTTCTATTACCTGGCGTTCGCGTTCGGGAATGCGCTGGGCTGCAAGTGGCAGACTAAACAGGGGAACTACACGAAACGGCTGAGCCGTTTCGCTTACCAGACTTACGGCGGGCTGAAGCTCACGCCGGAAGTTATGTCCCAGGTTGGCTGCATCGCCCGCGATCATTCCCGGGCTATCAGCTTTGACATTGAGGTGACCCGGAATCTGAACATGTCAGCGGCCGACTTTTATCACGAGGATTCGTGCTGGTTCGGCAGCGGCAGCTATGCAGTAAGCCGTTGCGCGCTCAAGACAAATGGCGGTTTCGGGTTGCGGTCCTTTGCGGGCTATAGCGTGACCGGCCGCACATGGGTCATGCCACTGCGGCTGGCTGACGGAGGGCTAGTCCCGACGTTTGACACTGAGACGCCGGACGCGTTCGTCGTGTTCAACGGTTACGGCGACCTGGCCGGTTACGCGCCGGCCCGGATCATGGCCGCGATGGCCGGCTGGACATACAAGAAAATCGACTTCGTCTGTAACCCCATGTATATCAACGCCGGCGGCTACCTAATAGCACCGGAGCAGATCATTCAGGACACTAGCGACCTGAACCTGAGCGTAGACCAGCACGCAGCCTACACCGACGAAAGAGAGTTTGCTAATGCCGCGTAAGCACAAGTCCCCCGCACGCCGGGTCCGGGCCGCATTCAGTCCGGATGATCTGGCACGTATCTGCACGATGCCCGAACGCGAGTTTGGTACAGCGTTCGGTATGCAGACCGTCACGGTTAACCAGCCGGCCCCGGATAACTTCTACCACTTCCGCGATAACGGCTCACGGGTTCTCGCCGTTGCGCATCTGGATACCGTCGCGCCCGGTGACCAGCGGGCCGCGCACTTCACCAGCTCACAGGCCGGGCCGGTCGTGTTCTCGCGCGCACTGGATGACCGGCTGGGTGCGTATATCATCCTGTCCCTGCTGCCGTCACTGGGCGTGACCTGTGATTGGCTGCTCACCACGGGTGAGGAAACCGGGCAGTCCACGGCTGCATTCTTTGACCCGCCGAAGGATTACGACTGGATCATCCAGTTTGACCGGGGCGGCACCGATGTTGTCATGTACCAGTACGACGACAGCGGCACCCGGCAGGCAGTGCGGGCAGCGGGTGCCAGGGTAGGGGAGGGCATCTTCTCCGATATCTGCTACCTGGAGCACCTTGGAGTCAAGGGCTTCAACTGGGGCACGGGATATCAGGACTACCATTCGGAGCGGTCGCACGCTTTCCTGAATGACACGTTTAACATGACCGGGCAGTACCTGCGCTTTCACGAGCTGCACGCCGGGATTGCGATGCTGCACGACGGCCAGCCCGCCGGCGCGGGCGCATGCGTGGTCTGCGCGGGCATGGGCACAGTGGACCCGGTAACGCTGATCTGTGCTGAATGCCGGTACTGCCAGGACTGTTCCAGCCACATAGACGAGTGCTCATGCTTCACCCCTGACGGGGCAGGCGAGGCCGCCGTCGTGGTCGGCGGCAACTGGCCAGGGATGCCGGACGAGCGGCCGGCTGGCCGGGACTGGAACGCCGAGCAGGCCAGTTTCGCAGACCGGGTGGACGCCGGGCGATGACTAAGCCGAAGCGCAAGATCAATCCCTAGCGCCGGACGCCGGTCATGGTTCCACGTGAAACATCGTGGCACCATGTCGCGGATCGCCCGGCCGTATCTATGTCCGCTAGTCCCGACTCACAGGAAGAATGATCATGAAGCTCTACAGCAACCAGCTCGGCCCGTGCGCCGTGCATGCCGCATTTCGCGACGCGCGCGGGATCGACCAGCAGGATATCCACGTCGTGGATATGCGCACATTCAGCCCGCGCGGGGCGGAGCGTAACGGCGTGGAGTTCTACGCCGGGAGCAGCAACGGCCGCCGGGCCACGGGTCACCGGGCCATCGGGTCTTACCCGCTCTGTGACGTGCCGCGCGCCGCAAGCTGGACCGCGTACGGCTACGTGATCGCGCGCCTGTACGCCTGGGACCCGGACGCGCGGATCGGCCCCTACTCCAGCCGGGCCAATTTCATCGCCCGGGTCACTGGGTACGTCCCGCGCGGTGAGTCGTCCGCATTCCTCGCGCTGGCCGGATCATGAAGCTTTACGTCTGGGACGGAGCGCTGGCCGACTGGTACAGCGGAATCATCGTGGCGCTAGCGCCGGATCTGAGGCAGGCCAAAATCGCAGCGCGCAAGGCTTACGGCATCTCGTCCAGCCGGCTGGAATGTGATCTGAAGCAACCACCGCAGGTTATCAAGATCACCGATGCCACCATGGTGCAGGCCTGGACCGTAAGCGGTGGCGCATGATCGCGCTCCTGTCCCTGCTGATCAGCGCCGTGCATACCAGCATCGGGCCGCATGGTTTCGTGTTCTGGATTCAGCCGCCGCACATATCGGCCGGTATCGGCTACGTGTGGGGCGGCCACGGCTGGGATAACGGACTAGTCGATTGGTGGGAGGTCCAGTGATCGTCCCGCCTGACCCCATTGAGCGCAGCGATGAGGAGCTAATGCTCCTCGGGCTGGACTACCCGGCCGCCGCAGCCATGACGAACGAAAGCATCTCCCGCGTTCACGCTCCGTACGTGATCGCGGGACGGCTCGAAACAGCCCAGATGATCCGGGATGCCCGGGTCAATTCACAGAAAGAACACAACCATGCGACCGAATGACAAGACAAAGGTGTGGCGCAAGAATGCACGCCGGCCGGCTGACCGGACCGCACGCCGTGGCGACTACCGCAGGGGCCAGCGATGAAGATCCCTTACAGGTGGGCGCTCTGGCATCCCTGGACCTGGCTGATGTCACGGTTCGGGCACTGGGATTGGGAGCACGAGTTCAAGACGTGTCCCACTGGAGAGCGGCACTGCCCGCACATGCACTGGAGGCCCGGAAAGTGACTGATACCGAGACCCTGGCCCGGAAGGATGACGCGTCATGAGCGCCGGCGGGCAGGACACGATTTACCAGATGGTCACCGACAAGATCGTCGCGGCGCTGGACGCCGGCACGGTCCCGTGGCACATGCCGTGGAAGCGGGACGGCACCGGCCCGGCCTACCCGATGCGCATGTCATCGCGCACCCCGTATCGCGGGGTGAATGTGTGGCTGCTGGGCGTGACCGCCATGACCATGGGCTACACCTCGGCCTGGTGGGGCACCTACGACCAGATCGGCAAGCTGGCCGGCATGGTCGAGGCGCCCATGATGCGCGACGGGAAGCCGGTCCTTTACAAGACCGGCAAGCTCAGGGGCCAGCCTCGCATGCACCTGGTCAGCACGGACGGAACGGAGCGCGGCGTGCGCGCGGGTGAGAAGTCCACGACCGTGGTCCTCAATCGCCGGTTCACCTGGGAAGACAAGAATGATCTTGACGACCAGGGCAGGCCGAAGCGCAAGGTCGGATTCACGCTCCGTTACTACAGCGTGTTCAATGCCGACCAGGCCGAGGGCATGCCCGAGCGCTACCTCGCATCACCCGATCCGGTCACTGAGCCCGAGCCTTTCCAGGGCATCGAGGCCGCCGATGACGTAATCAGTGACTACCTGGCACGTGGCGGGCCATCGGTCACCCATCGTGATCCCGGGCGCGCGTTCTACCGCTCCGGGCCGGACGAGATGAACCTGCCCCCCGATGAGAACTTCGAATCGGTGGGTGAGCGCTACAGCACGTGGTTCCACGAGATCGGCCACTCCACTGGTCACCCTGACCGGCTGAACCGGCGCGGGATCGCAGAGTTCGATCACTTCGGCTCTGGCCAGTACGCGCAGGAAGAACTGGTGGCCGAGATCGCGTGCGCGATGCTCTGCGCCGTGACTGAGATCGACGGAGTGTTCGACAACTCGGCCGCGTACATCGCGGGCTGGCTGCGCAAGCTGCGCAGTGACAGCAAGGTCATCGTGCAAGCGGCCGGGCAGGCTCAGCGCGCGGCCGACCTGGTGCGCGGCATCACTTACGAAGATGAGGAAGGTAACAATGAGTAACAAACCTGACCAGAATGCCGTGGAACGCCAGCGCTGGGGCGGGCCGTCGCCCACTGCCGGCCAGGACACCCGCACCCCCGCGCAACTCAAGGTCATTGCTGACGTGGACGCCCAGGCCAGGGGGATCATCGAGCGGTCCATCTACGCCGGGGCTAACACTAACGCTGAGCTGGCCGACTACACCGTGCGCCTGCTGCGCGAAGCCGGGCTGCTGGACGGGGGGCGGCCGTGATGTACCAGATCATCGCTGATGGCACCCCCTGGATCGACTCAGAGGGTGCCACGGAATGGCCCGGCCCGGAGGCTGACGCCCTGGCTGAGCTGCTGGAGCGGCAGGGCTATGAGGTCTCGGTAGTTCCCGTCTAACTGAAAGGAAACGATCATGAAACTCCCCCGGTTCTTCCGCAGCCTGGCCGCCCCGGTCAGCCTGGAAGTCCCTGACCCGGCCGGCGACTACGCGTCACCCGACGCCATGGGCTACATGGCCAGGCCGCATGTCGCTATGCATCAGGACGAGCAGACCGGGCTGGACCTCAGCCTGATGTCTGAGGTCTGGCGGCGTCCCCGTGGATAGCGCGGGCCTGCACGAGACCACCGACGCTCCGGTCCGGGCCGCGATCGGGAAGTACGAGGCGCAGATCGCGGACGGCGAGATCGTGTTCGGCCCGGAAGGGTTCGCGGACACCTACCCGGGCCAGGCCCGCCAGGACAAGGCGCTGGGCAGGTTCGTCAGCTCGCACGTCCGCCAGGTGTAACCACCGTTCACGTTGCAGGCCGGGTGATCATCTGCCCGGCCTGTTTCGTGTCCGCAGGTAAACCCCGAACGAAAGGCACGACATGACCCGTCAATGGACCTACCCCATCCCTGAAAGGACCGCACCGTGAACTACGACCACGACGACACTGGCCTGGAGGCAGCTTTCGCCTGCGTCCGCCAGTACGACCCCGCCACTTATGCGCGCATGCATGACAGCGCCTGGCACGTGTCGGTCAACCCGTTCGACCTGGACTTCGGCCTGGCGCTGGCCATCATGTCGTCGCCCGGCGAGATGGCGGCCGAGGGCGTGACGCTCCCCGGTCCGCATGCACCTGGCGGGGTTGCGCTGACATGGATCAACATGGCCATGATCAGGGCACATGCCAGCGACGAGCACATCTCCGTCACCCCGTACGTGGCGTCGATCCTGGTCCACGAGTTCCGGCACATTCACGCCACGGGCCATAACGAGCAGGAGGCGTTCGCGGCGGGCAGTGCGTTCGATGCGCTGATCCCTGGCCACGACGGCCAGCAGCTCAAGGCTGATTCTGATGAGGCCGCCGCGTTCGAGCGGGCGCATCCGGAGCAGTACAACCCGGCCGCGTTCGGGATGCGGGCCTGACGTGGATAACAACGATCATCCCGACGCCACGTGCCTGTCTGAGGCAGACCTGGACCTGACCATGGCCGCCGAGTTCACGCCCATGACCGACCGCTACGGCCCTGGGCTGCCCGTGGTGACGCTGGCAGGCATCCAGGTCTACACCTACATCGAGGACGGCCGCCTGCGCGTCTCCGTGAGCCTGGACACCACTGATGAGGTCATGCTGCACGGTCCTGACCGCCTGGTGCCCATGCAGATCGACGTCCAGAACGACACCGTATTCGAGGGCTGAGCGATGCTCTGGGCCATCCTCATCGCACTGCTGGGCATCGTGGGGCTGCTGGCCATCGTCAGCTTGCACCTGGCCAGGATCTCCGGGCTCCTGGCTGCCCAGAGTGGCAACCTCGGCACGATCAGCGGCCAGCTTTCCAGGCTGGACGACATTTACCACGCCATCGCCAACCACAAGTAAGGGAGAACGATCATGAAGAACAGCACCCAGGGCCACTACCAGGCCCCGATGCCCACATTCCAGGACGAGTCCGACGCGTCCGCCGCATGGGAGTCCTACCGCCGGCACCTCGGGCCGGCCGCACCCCGGCCCGACCTGGAAGGCCTCACCCGGCTCGCGTTCTGCGCCGGCTACCTGGCCGCGAGGGCCGGCCGGTGAGTGTCCTGGCAGCCACCCCTGACTGGGCGCTCGCGCTCATCGCCCTGACCGTTTACCTGTCTATCGCCTACCTGGCATCGAAGCTGTACTTCCGGTGGGCCATGAGCGGTATGGACCGGGCCAGGATGAGCAAGGCAGGCCTGAAGGATGCCCTGGATACCAGCATCTTCGCTGGCCTGGCCTGGCCCCTGACCGGCGTCGTGGTCCTCGGGGTCGCTGGCCTCAGCTTCGTATTCGGCGGCTGGAAGCGCCGGATCGGGCAGACCGAGACTCAGGGCGAGAAGGCTGAGCGGCTGGAACGCGAGCACCGGGACACGGTGCTCGCTGCGGCCCTGGCAGAGCAGGAAGCGCTCAAGGAGAGGGAGCGGATGCGAGTCCGCATTGCCGAGCTGGAACAGCTCAATCACGTGGGGCCGTGTGCCCTGGACGGAGGTAACACCAATGCCTGAGTTCCTGGTCCACTTCAAGATCACCATCCCGCCCGGCACGCACCCGGCGCTGGTCGCTGGCCTGTACCAGAAGGAGGCATTGGCAGCGGAGCCGCTGATCAAGTCTGGTCACTTCCGCCGCGTGTGGCGTGAGCCGGGCACCCGCAACCACTGGGCGCTGTGGGCTGGCCCTGACGCCAACTTCATCCACGAGTGCTACAGCAGCTTCCCGCTGTGGCAGGCCGGCTATGCGGAGGCCCAGGTCATCCCGCTGGCCGCTAACGCCAACGATCCCGGATGGCCTGGTCCCGGGCCCACCGAGATCCACGTCGAGAGCGGCGAGCCGACTGACCACCTGAACGACGCGCCAGGCAACGCATCGCTGGATGACAATATTTGTCCCGGCCCATGTCCGGGGCACGATCTTTACATGCCGCATACTGAGCCGGGCCAGTCGTGATCGACAACAGCCGGGGCCGCCGCCGGCCGTCCGGATGGACCCTGTGGACCATCTTCGTCGGCCTGCTCATGCTGGCCGCCAGCACCGCGACCGTGATCGTCGCGGTCCACTTCATCGGGAAGTACTGGTAATGCGGTACGTCTGGGAACCGGGCGGGGAAGTGAGAGCAGCAGCGGCGGCGGCGTTGCTCAAATGGCACCCCGAGTTCAGCACGATGGAGCCGGACGCATGGGAGGCGCTGGTAAAGCGGACGTGTGCTGCATGGGTGCAGCGAGCGGGAGCTGGGTCACCTCAGGCCCTGAACGAGCATCCGTTCACCCCGGGGGGCGCGTTTGAGCTGTGGGTGAAGGGGCGGATGGCATGACCGCCCGCGAAGACCTGGCCCGCGCGTGGGCCACGGGAGACAAGACCGCATTCGCTGACGCGTATGAGCGCCGGCGTGCCGAACTCAATCACGAGGAGCACACACCTTGAACGTCAAGTACACCTACGCAGGCCTGCGTGCCTACCTGGACGAGCACGGCGTGCCCGGCGACTCATCCCACGGTGAGGGCCGCATGGCCGAGCTGCCCGACATCGGGGTCACAGTCCACGACCACCCGCACTCCGGTTCTGGCCGCGAGCTGCACGTCATGCTGAACGGCATGAAGGTGGCCGAGATCGGGCCGCCCGACGACAGCGACAAGCGCAAGGGCGAGCACGACGACAACGTGCCCGGCTATGTCGATTTCCTGGCCGAGTGGACCGGCAAGTCCACCATGGACGAGCACTACGGCAGGCTGAAGCTGAAGATCGCCTGGGACAACGGGCTGGTGCCGGACACTGACACTGCCCGGCGCCGCGCCCTGTATGCCTGGGGCCACGACAACCATGGTTTCCAGAACACGACCGTCTACGAGGGTTTCACGGCCGGCTGGAAGGCCGCCGTGGAGTTCATGACGCGATGAAGACGCTGACGGTAGGCGAGCTGAAAGCGCTGCTGGCCGGCTATGCGGACGAGGCGACTGTCTATGTCCTGCGTGATGGCCTGACTGAGCCTGCCCGGTCGGTCGAGGGCAGCAGCCGGAACTGGTCCGTGATCATCTCGGACAGGCCCGGGTAAAACCCGTTCAGCGAAAGGCCCCTGCGGCACCACGGCCGCAGGGGCCTTTGCGTACCTGAGAAAGGACAGTGCCCCAACGAACAGGCGCGAATGGATATTGCTCTTGCAGATTTTCCTGGGCGCGGCGCTGATCTTCGGCCCATGGCTCGGCTTCATGTACCTGCTCGTCTATGTAATCCATCCCTAACCGAAAGGACAGCACCATGGAATGGCCGCCACTACGAGACATTACGCTCAGCTACCACACACTCGCAGGCAACCGTCACGGTGAGCCGGTGAAGTTCCCCCTCCGTGACCGGGCGCTGGCAGCCAAGCGCGCCGGCATGCGCTACATCGGGTTCTGCACCATGGACTACGTATCCGAGCGGCAGCTCCGTGACGACGCCGCATGGCTGGACGGCGAGGGCATGAAGGCCACCGAGGGCGAGTGGCTGGAGCTGTCCAACCGCGACATCGTGAATGAGACTGTCGCGTTCCACATGGGCCAGGTCTTCGGTGCCGACCGGATCAACATCGGGTTCTGCGCTGAGGCGACCGAGCCTGCTGACTCACTGGCCGGCAAGGCCCGGGAGATGGCCCAGCGTGCCCGCGACTTCGGCCAGGCCCTGGCATTCGAGCCGGTCGCATTCGGCCCGTACAGCGACGTGCGCATGATCCAGCACATCGTCCGCGAGGCTGACGAGTCCAACCTCGGCACCCTGCTGGACACGTGGCAGCTCGCCCGCTCTTACTGGTCCGCCGACGTCACCGGGATCGACGTAACCCTGGTGAAGGGCATCCAGCTCGCCGGCGTGAACTACCGGGAGCCGCTGCCCAGCTACCCCGATGGCCTGTTCACCGAAGCGCAGTGCGAGCGGCGCCTGCCTGATGAAGGTGATTTCCCGGTCCGGGACTGGCTGAAGAACATCATCGGCGCTGGCGCAGACACCACTATCGCCTGTGAGGTCATCTCCGACGAGCTGCGCGCAATGACCCTGGATGACGCCGCTGAGGCAGTCGCGGCATCCCTGGGCAACCTGCTTGCGACCGCCCCCGTATTCGTCCGCCAGGCCACCCAGGCTCTGGCGAGCTAAAAGGTAAGGAATCATCCCCCAAACGGAAAGGAACGCACTATGGAAATTATGGGGAGCTGACCCATGGCGGCGATCAAGACACGGCTTGCACAATGCCTCTCCCAGCGGGGCAACGTCGAGAACCTGCTGATCCTCGCCACGATCACCGCAATCGAGATCGCGATCTCGCTGGAGGCGCCGTATTACCTCCTGGCGATCATCGTGACCCTGGTGATCTTCATGAAGGAGGCCACGCTCATCATGCTCTTTGCGGAGGAAGTCGAGCATGAAGTCCGGACCATCGCCCACGAGGTCGCGGCTGAGGCTGCGACCGCCGAGAAGGAGATAGCTGAATGAAATCAGCGCTGGCCCGGTGGTCCCGTGCTGACGGGACCTACCGGGCGGCTGCGTACATGGCGGCGGTAGCCGTCCTGGCGCTGGCCTACTACCTCAGATCAGGGATGGTGTCCTGGTGACCTGCGACGTGCTGCACAGTCACGGTGACCCCAGCCTGACATGTACCTATGCGCAGACGTGGGGGCGTCCGTGCCCGTTCACTGGGCAGCGATTCTTCCCGGCCTGGGCGTGCTATAGCTGCGGCCAGCGCCGCCCGGCTCATCTGGACGGATGTCAGCGGGCCTGAGTCACCGTGGCGGAAGCACCGTGCAGGGATTCTTGTCCCGGTCCCTGCACGGTGCTTCCAGGGGAATAATATGAGCAACTAGCAGTATTATCAGAATCACACACAGGAGGTCATTATGAGAGTTCACCCAGCGCTGGCGGCGCTTGCCGCAGGCGCAGCACTAACAACCGGGCTCGCGGCGTGCGGGACCGCTGCACCCTCAGCCCAGTGCCGCACCCAGTTCCGCGAGGTCGGCGCGTACCAGTCTGACGCACGATACCTCGCAGGCTCCTCGGCCGTGGTGACCAACGGCTCGCTGGGCCGCTTCAACGCTGACGTGAACACCTCAGGCCGGCTGCTGAAGGCCATGAAGTCTGAAGGCTGCCCGGACGGGGGCTACTGATGGCACTCGACGCCCAGACCCAGCGCATGATGCGCAACGTCAGCGACCGCAACCGGCAGACCGCACTTGATACCGCCCGGCGGATCAGGGACCGCCTGGACTACGTGATCAAGGCCCTGGACACCGGGGGTGCGCCCACCGAATCTGTCAGTGAGCTGTCCACCATCCTGGACACCGCCCTGATGACGCAGGTCGAGCTGGAGTCCATCATCACGGCGGACGGCGCATGAGGCGGCCCGCTGTACCTGACCCCACGGTCCCCATGCTGGTCCTGATCGCACTTTGGGCTCTATTCAGCGCCTTCATCATCGGGATAGCCCGCGACTGGGCATTTTTCTGGATCTTCACCGGGATTAGCGCGGCAGGGTTCGCCCAGCAGTGGGCCTACTTCATCTGGCTGCTGAGGCGGAACCGATGAACAGGATCGAGAGCTGGACAGAGAAGGTCGTCAGGCTGGCGCTGGCCCGCGCGGGTAACAATGCGACCGGCCGGGCCGTCGAGCTGATCGAGATGGGCAAGCCTGAGAGTCACCCTGAAATCGTTACCCAGATGGCCATAGGCAATGCCCTGCGCGATGCCGCCGCAGCTATTCAGCATGCTATCCAGACTGGAGTGCTCCCCGATGGGCACGCTTTCCCTTCCACGTCCAATCCATACCCGGAGGTGAACGATGAGCTGGCTCCAGACTCAGATCCGCGCACGGGTTAACTCTTTCCGTGACCACCAGGGGCTGCCTGTGTTCCTCACTCCGGAGGAGGAGGAAGCCAGGTACACCGATGCGCACTTGCAGCACATCATTGATGGCGCGATGGAGATCGCTAACGCCGCACCACCCCCGCCCCGGGTCATCCCGCCCATGCTGCCAGGTGACGTCGAGCAGGCAGCCGCAGGGATGGCCGCGCTCAACGGGCTCGACTTCGGGCACGAGATGACCGAGAGCGAGAGGCAGCCCTACCGCGAATCGGCCGCTGACCAGATCATCACCGCACGCAAGAAGCAGGAGCTGGACCGGCAGGCCCAGCTGGAGAAGGACGGGGCATTCGATGGGCTCGACGGACACTGACCGGCTGATCAGGCCAGATGAGGCGGGCCGCAGGCTCGGGGTTGACCCGAGAACCGTGAGTCACTGGGCCAGGCAGGGAAAGCTGACGTCGATCAAGACGCCAGGCGGGCATCACCGTTTCCGGGTGTCGGAGATTGATGCGCTGAGCACCCCTGGTGAGCATCAGTACAACTGGAATCCGGTAATCATCGCGGTCCTGGCCACACAGACGCCCGATCCTGAGATGAAGGCCCAGGCCTACCGGGATCTGCATAATGCACAGCGCCGCCTGATCGCTGAGATCAGGGGCAACAAGGAAAGGACAGCACATTGAGCACCGCCGAGCTGCTGCGCCTGGCAGCGACCCTGGAGAAGGGCGAGAACCCGTTCGCCACGCCGTTCCTGACCGAGCATCAGGTGACGCTGGGCCAGGTCTGCACGCTGGCCGAGCAGGTCGCCATCGGTGCCCGCATCGTCGCGGCCGGGATCGAGGGCCCCCGGTCACTGGCTGGCCAGGCATACACGGAAGCCCTTATCGCGTCGTCACTGACCGGAGATGGAGAACGATCATGAAAAAGGACAACGAGGGCTGGCTGGAGACATCAGCCCCGAGGAGCACTGACCCGATCGACGTCGCGGACCGCACTGCCCGCAGGCGGGCGTCGAAGGCCCTGAGCGCACTATCCAATGAGGCGGCGCTACTCCAGTTCAAACTGGAGGGCGGCGTAGAGATCGACGCAGATGCGGCCGGCAGGCTGCTCGGCACGTACCTGGCTGAAGCTACGGCCAACCTGGGGGCCATCGAGGCTTTCCTGGCCGTCCGTGAATTGGCAGCCGAGGGGGGAAATGGCGATGTCGTTTCCTGAGGCTGTTTCAGGTGAAACCGGGGAACGGCCAGTTAAGCAGGTCATCGTGATCCGCCGCGATCTCGGCATGCGCCGGGGCAAGGAGATCGCCCAGGGTGCGCACGCCGCGATGGCGTGGATGACCAGGCGCATGGTCTTCAGTCTCGCGCCGTTTGGTGACGGCCACCAGGCAGCCCTGGCACTCACCCAGGCTGAGCGCGCCTGGGTGACCGGGCACTTCACCAAGGTGGTACTCCAGGTGGCAACACTGGATGACCTGATGGCAGTGCGTGAGGCAGCCGAGAAGTCTTTCCTGGAGGCTCAGCTGATCACTGATGCCGGGCTCACTGAGTTCGGCGGCCAGCCCACCATCACGGCGCTGGCCATAGGGCCGGACTACGCCGAGCTGATCGACCCGATCACGAAGGAGCTGAAGCTGTACTGATGGATCACACCGAGACCTATAAGCGCATCCCCGGGGCACCGGAGCCGCCGCGCCGTTCACGGCACCGCGAGAACGCCACGTGGTTCGCCCAGGGGTTCGGCGTGACCCTGCTGGCTGCGGCCGGGGTGTGGGGTGTGGCGAGCATCGCTCATGGCCTCCCTGCGACCCCGGCCGCGCCGGCCCGCCCTGCTGCGTCACCGTCCCTGACAAAGGGGATCAGGCTGCCCCTGGAGCCCGCTGAGACGCCTACCTCAGTCCCGGTCGTCGTGCCGCCTGTCTTCGCGACCCCGGTCCCGGTGGTGCGCCACCACAGGCATCACCACCACGCGGTGGCCGTGCCCACGACTGCGCCGCCAGTGCCGACCGTGCAGCCGACCACGCCGCTGCCGTCACCCACGCTGAGCTTCACCACCCCGCCGCCGTCCCCATCGCCATTCCCGACGACCATGCCGCCGCCTTCGCCCAGCCCGTCGCTGAGCGTCACGACTGCTCCTGCCACGATTCCGCCATCAGGGGGGGAATCGTCAATTCCGGAAGGAACACCTACATGGACTCCCTCTCCAGTGATCTCAGTCAGCTCCTCGCTTCACTTGCCGTAGCAGGTCCCGTCGAGCGGGGCCTGATCGCCATCTCGGTGGGCTGCTTCATCGCTGACCGGCTCCGTCACCACGGCTACATCAGCGACAGCGATGAGCCGGAGATCGGCTGGGAAGGATTGCGAGGATGAACCTGCACGACTCCCTCATCTGGCGGGCCGACACCGATAAGGCGCACCGCTGCCCGTGCCGGATGCTCGGCAGTTGCGACTGCAGGAACGGGTACGTCTCCACCGAGGAGACGGACTGGCACTTCCGCCTGCTGCATGTCTACCGCTGCGGCACGTGCGGCATCAGGGTGACCCGCTTCCCTGGCTGGCCGCACTTCCCTGGGACGGAGATTTACTGGGAGCGGTTCACCTGGTTCTGGGGCCGGGGTATGCGCTACAAGCTGGACAATCTGGGATGGTGGCTGCGCATGAAGTGGAAGAAGCTGGGCCGGTTAGGCTCGGCCTTGTTCCGGAAACCGGGACGGCGAAACGGCCCGCACCCCATGAAGGGGTGCGGGCCGTTTCGCATGCCCTCAGGCTGAGGTGCCCTTCTTCTGCTTGCTGACCGGCCTCGGCGGCTTCTGGCCCGCCGGCTTCTGGCCCGCCTGCTTGCCAGGCGGCGCAGCCGCCGGCGCTGCTCCCTTAGCCGGGGCCTTGCCGAACGGCTTGGCCCCGGGGAACGGGGCGCCGGGCGCAGCGGCAGGCATGGCAGGCGTCTTGCCGGTCTTCTTCTGGACGGGCTTAGCCGGCGGTGTCTTCGCCATTGCCATCACTCCGCAGCCGGCAGCTGGTCGGCTGCCGGTGACTCGGAAACCTGCTGGCCAGGGTGAGGAATCTGCTCCCGGCCTTCCTTGTCGGTGTACTTAGCCTTGTCGTCCTTGGCCTTGGGCTTCTCGTCCTTGGCCTTAGCGTCCTCGGCAGCCATCGGTCAGGCCGAGGGAGCGGGGGCCGGCTGGTCCACCGGGTCGGACTCGGACAGGGCCAGGGTAGCCACGTCGCCTGCCACAACCACGGCAGTCCCGGCCCCGGTCACCGTGCCATCGGTGAACGAGTAGTTCGCGGTGCCGGGGGCGACCGCGACGATGAGGCAAGACAGGCTGTCGGCGGCCGGCTGCAGGGTTACGAACGCCCCGGCGTCATCCGAACTCCAGGTCAGGGTGTCCGGGTCAGCGAAACCCTTCGCGTCTTCCGGCTTGACCGAGGCGGTGAACTGCTGGGTGTCCTTCATGGTGGCCACGATGCGGTCTCCTTCAGTACTGATCTGGGTCGGGACGGACTTGGAACTGCCCTGCTCGTACGTCAGAGACGACACCTGCAGCGTGAGCCCGCCGCGCCTGATCCACGGGGCAAGCTGCTCGGCCAGGGCGATCATCTCTGCCGCACCTCCGGCCTTGCCGGCCAGTGACAGTGCAGCCATGACCCCGGCGACCGCGCGGGATCTCTCCATAGCCGCAGCTTAGCCTAGTGATCTATCAATGAGCGGAGACTGGTCCATCCGGCAGCGAATTGCCGGGACCTGGCCTTGGAGATCTGCTCGTGAAGCCTGGTCTTGTTCTTCCCTGATGGCATCCGCTCTACCTTGCGGGCCATGCGGTTCAGTGCCGGGGAGCCGGGGTCCATGATCGCGTTCCAGAGCTGGGCTTCTTCAGAGATCCACTTCGGGTTCATTCATGGCGTGGTGACCCGCGCCCGGGGTGAGGAGTTACCGCGAGCCTAGCCTTTCGGCCGGGTCTTTGTCTCATCGAACGGCTGGCTGGTCAGGTGCCAGCCGCCGCAGCCACCCTTCTCCGTCTTGCATTCGTAGGCCCGCTCCTCGGCCCGGTTGCTCTGGCCGTGATGGGCTTTCGCTGCGGTCTCCCGCAGCGTCATGCGCGCTTCCACTGCTGAGCCGTAACGCATCTTCCCGGTGCGGGAACACCACTGCGAGTCACGCCTGACGAAGTACAGGGAGGGTTTTGAGTATCCAGGGGGGAAACTCATTTTCCGTTCCGCTCCAGCGTCCGGGCCGCGATCCACCCATCCTCATCGGCACGGCGAAGGTGCAGGATCGCGTCGTCCTCCTGCTTCCACCAGAGCTTCCATAGCCGGAGCTGGCATCCCCAGCAGCCGCGCCTGTACCACCTGCCGCCCTCGCGGCGGGGCACCCGATCAAGGCTCTCGTCCAGGAGCCAGACGGCCCAGCGCGTGACTTTCAAAGCAGCCTGATCCCTTCGGGTTTCTCAGCCTTGACCAGCCGCTTCTCGTGGTCGTCCAGCTGGCGCATCATCCTGGCCAGGGTATCCGGAAGGTCTGCCAGGACGCACACAGGACACAGGTCGGCACCCACGTGCAGGGCGTACAGGTGGCCGCAGAGCGGGCACGGCCCGGTGATGTTCTCACCCTCCCGGGGCTGCCTCCGGCACGGGTCCATCGCTCTCCTCCAGGACGGTGATCTTCGCGTCACGCTTGCGGAAGTACCGGGCGACGCGGCGTTCCTCGCACCCTAGAGCCCACCGTGCGATCGGCGGCGCCTCGGTGACGACGCCACCCTCGCAGGTGATCCCGAACGTGGCGTACGGCAGCTCGATGTGGATGAGCCGCCTCACTGGACGCGCTCCGGGCTGTCATGGACGTAGCCCCGCTCCGGCCACCGCCTCGGGCGTATGCACGCGCAGAACAGCGGGTGATGCCGGGGGGTCTTGCACACGTAGTAGCGGCACCACTTGCCGTTCGTGTCCTTATGCCAGGGCGGCCAGGGGACCAGCCGGCGGCGCAGGTTGTAGACCTCGGGGATCATCTCCCCGCACGACGGGCAGGTCTCCGGCCACGGATTCTCGTTCACCTGATGCGCCCGTTTCTCATCCACTCGCGGCGACGGCTTCCAGCATGCCGAGCGCGCTGATCACGCCGCCGTGGTCGCCACGGCCTGGCTGTGGGCATCCCAGTACTTGTTCAGCTCAGCTACCTCACCGTCGTACAGGAGATCAGCAGGCTGGCATTCCAGGGCTGCGCACAGCTTGCGCAGCGTCTCAACCGAGGGCCTGCCCCGGCCGCATTCCAGCTTGGCGATCCAGGCGCGGGACAGCCCGGCCTTCTCCGCGAGCTGGGCCTGGGACATGAGGGCCACTGTGAAGCGCAGCCGCTGCAGTTTCGCGGGGTCGATGCCAGGCGAATACGGGGAGCGCCGCCTGTGCGCCTGGCTGGTGCTCTGTGTAGTCGTCATGCTTCCTAGTCTACTCTGCATGATCGCGAAGTTGTACCCTGTGTGATACCATGAAGGTACCGCAGTCAACTGGGAGAAACATTGAGCCCCAAGATCAGCTACTTCACCGAAGGCATGACCCAGGCCGGGCGCGACGTCCGCCGCACGCTGGACTTCAGCGTGGCCACGGCCATGAGCACCAGCTTCCCCACAACCTCGCTGAACGCCAGCGGACGCCGCGAATGGCTGCGCGGCTACGCCGCAGGCATCCTCCAGGCGCTCAGCGACACCAGACCCCGGGACAACCCTGCCCCGGTCACCAGAGAAGAAGGAACAGCACATTGAAAAACGATCCAGCCGAGGTCCGGTACCCGGGCGTCCAGGCGAAGGTGCAGGAGTACCTGCGCCAGCGCGGCGACGGTCACGTCACAACCGCCGACGTGACCGCCAACGTCAACGCCACCAGGACAACGCTTTCCTCGGTGATGGCAGTCCTGGCCCGCACCTCAGACACGGGCCTTACCCATGTGTCTGCCGGCCTCTACCGCTTCACCAGGGCGCTGGACAAGGAGTACGTGGCACAGAAGAAGCGCGACGGCATCGACGTCCCGCAACCGGGGGCCAGCGTGGAAGACCCGGCGCTGAAGATCACCCACCCGCCCCGCCCAACCCCCGCCGACGTCCCGCAGCGGCGCACCTATCCAGGTGAGCCGGTCGCCGTCGTCTCAGCCAGGGAGATCCACCACAGCATGGAAACGTCACCATCTGGCCCCGGCCTGGGCGTGACCAGGGACGGGACGCCGCGCAAGCGCAAGCGCATGCAGCGTGACATCGGGGTGCGCGCCCTGCGCTTCCTGCAGGCACCCGAGAACAAGGGCGACATCTTCTCCATCAGCGAGGTGGCTGAGGCGATCGGTGCCCTGCACTCCTCGGTGAGCACCGTGCTGCGGCTCCAGGCCGAGAACCCCGACTTCCCGGTGAAGCGCATCATGCCGGGGACGCTCTACACCGTCCCGCTGTCGGCAGCGGAGGAGGAGAAGGAGTGGGAGCGGGCCACTCTGTCTGCTTCACCGGAACTGCAGGGCAGCCGCGACCGCGCCGCGAACGCTCACGCAGAGGGCCGCACCACGTCCCTGGACGAGGAGCTGCAGGCCGCGCCCGTGGCTAAACCAGAAGCCCCCGAGCCGGAGCCTGCGCCTGCGCCTGCCCCCATCCCGGCGCCAGCCGACGACAACATGGTGCTGCTGGAGAAGCTGGCCGAGCTGGAGCCGGGGACCTGGATCGCTACCGATGCGGACCGCAGGGTCTACCGGCTCACCGAACTCGGCTGACAAACACAAAGGAGAACGAGTAAATGGTTCAGATCCCGACCAAGCCCGCCGCCCTGAAGCATCTCGCTGCCTACCTGGTCAGCGAGATCCAGGCGGGGAACATCGTTGAGATCAGCGGTCTTGATGAGGCCACCCTGACCAGGGCCGAGATGGGCCGGCTGGAGTGGGCGCTGGAGGAGATCTCCCGCCGGCTGCTGAAGATCGGCGGGCAGGAGCCTGCGGAGTGAGAAGGGCCCTGCCGGGACTGGCCGTATGGGAGGCGCTGGTACTGCTGGCTCTCCCGTACGGCCCCGGCACGGCCGGCCTGGCCGCAGGAGGCCTGGCCGGCGCAGTCATCTACTGGGTATCAGGCAAGTGCCACTGGCACAGGAAGACACACTATGAGCAGATCAGGCAACAGGATCACGGTCAACCTTACTGACGCCGCCGAGGCGGCCATGAGGGAGACGATGGCGCGCACAGGCCGGACCATTACCGAAGCGGTGAGCATGGCCATGATCCGGGCCAACTTCTTCGAGGACCAGATCGCCCGGGGAAAGGGCATCCTGGTCGAGGACAAGAACGGCGAGCTGGAGAGGATTCACCTGCTGTGAAAGCCATCGCCGCATGGTGGCGGGAGTTTGATAAGTACAACCGCCATAGCACGCGGTACCGGGTCACCGTCGCGGCGGTCTCGGCCGGGATCGGGCTGGGTCTGGGCATGACCTTGCATGCGGTGCTCAGGTGAGCTGGTTCCTGGGCGCCGTGCTCGTCTTCCTGGGGGTGGCGGTGATCATCCTGCTGGTCAGGGTAGCCCTGCTGTCCGCTGCCCTGAACGAGATCTGGAGGCAGGCCGACCTGCGGTACTGGCGGGCTGAGGAAGATTTCCGCACAGCTATCGTGACCCTCCGGCTCGACATCGGCCTGCCCGCCTCGTCCATGTTCTGCGGCCTGTGCCTGCAGCGCACGGGCGGTGACCCCCGCAGGCACATGGACTACTGCCGGTTCTCCTACACGTCCTGGGTGCGGGACTTCAAGAGAAACCACCCGGGCGAGCCACTCCCGGAAGGAGCCGACGACCCCGATGAGCAGCAACAACAAGGACATCGACCAGTACCTGAGAACCCTGCGTAAGGAAGGGTTCACCATGCACATAGCCAGGGGCGGTCACTGGCACATCTTCACGCCGCCGCCCGAGGGCAAGCTCATCGCCACCTGCCCGGCCAGCACATCGGACCGCAGATCGTGGCGTAATAACAAGCGCGACATCGACGTCCGCCTGGGCCGGAGCAACCGGGGCAGGGTGGTCGCGCCGGCACCAGGCACGGGCAGCGACCCGGACGTCCTGGAGCTGTACCGCAAGGAGATCCGGCTGGCCCTCGATGAGCACCGCAGTACCGACAGGGTGTTCCTGGAATGGAAGGACTCCAGGGAGCCGGTTACCGAAACGGACCTGATCAGGGTCCTGATGGAAGAAGAAAGAGATCATGGATGAGGAAGCTGAGCTGGCCGAGTTCGGCCAGCTCGTGGAGGCGGGGATCATCGTCTACCTCCCGGCCACACCCGAGGCCATGAAGCCGCACGGCTGGGTGAATAACGCCGCTCCGGATGACCCGGGGCCAGCCCGGTGACTAAGCCCTACAAGTTCCACTTCCACATCAAGGGCTGGCAGGCCACGCTGTGCAACCGCCAGCTGCACACAGTGCAGCGCCTCACCGATAACCCGCTGCGGGTGAACTGCACCGCATGCCTGGCCGACACATTCCTGGCTAACCGGAACAAGGATGAGCCAGCGCCCCCGCTGATCAGCCACGACGGGGCCACCCTCACCCTGGAGTTCACCGATCCCGAGCTAGCCTCGATCTTCAGGGACTGGATGGAGAGCAGGGACATGGCCGGGGGCTGGCCGGCCTTCGGGAACTGGTACGACGGGAAGCGGTGAGGCTCATGCCCAGGTGGATGCTCCAGCCAGTGCGCCACTGCCAGAACGGGGAGTTACGTGGCTACGGTGAGGTTCCGGTGCGGGCGCTGCGGTCATGCGCTCTATGAGGATGCGGACGGGACGTTCCACTCCCGGCATACGGTGAACGACCCCGGGACCGGGAAGTACCTGGACGTCGAGAAGCGTGACCTGTGCGAGGACGGGTTCGATCATGGACCAATCAATCCCGTTGATGAACGGTAGCGTCCGGCAGGTACTGCGCCTGCGGCCGGACGGCAGAGGCTGGGACGACGCGGGACTGCGGGCTTACAAGAAAGTCAGGCCTGTTAATCCTGTGGACGACGAGTAGGCCACCTGCGCATCACCGAGCGGGAGCCGATGCAGACGCCCAGCTCCCGCCTGGTGCTGACGTGGTAGTCCAGCTGGACCTTGCCCGGGTAGGCCCGGGGTTCCATGCCCGCCACCGGCTGCCCGCAGCACGAGCACCAGCCGATCACCGCCAGGGTCATCCCCACGTCAGGCCCAGGTATCTCGGGGCGGGGAACCAGCCGTCGCGGCCGATGGGCAGATGGACCGGCGGGAACAGGGGGTTCGCATCGCATTCCAGCAGCGGGCCCTCGTAGCTGGCGTCGATGCGGGTCCACAGGGTGTCGTTGCCGAACAGGCAGATGGGGATGCGGCACCAGATGCACCTGGTGATCAGGGTGACTCGCTCATTACCAGCCTCTGCCAGGAGGGCACCGGCAGCCAGCCCTGCGCGTCCGGGCCTTGATCCGGGTAATGCCAGGCGTAAATGTCCCGGTACGGGCGGCCGTTCCTGTCCTCCCAGGCGTCCTTGATGACGACGAAGCTGGCACTGGGATGCGGGGGCGGGACATGCCAGCAGGTGGTCCAGTCCTCGTTCTGATCGACTGCGTAGATCATGGACTGCAGCAGGGCTGGATGAAATGACAGACGGGACAGCGGTGCTTGGCTCCCTCGGGTACCAGGTCAGCCTCACCGCACTGCGGGCAGGTGTCAGGGACGCCCCCACCGCAGGCTGAGGCGCGCTCTGAGGCTTCGCGGCCCCTCGCCAGGGCCCTGTCCAGGGCCCGGTCCGAGGTGCCCCACAGGATGCTCCTGGTGCCCTTGCCCATGGCGGCCCGGACCTCAGCCCAGTAGGCATCATCCTTCATGTGGCTTCTCCGGCAGGTCGGTGCGCGGATGCTTGTACGCCTGGTAGGTCTCCCACCAGGCTGTCACCGTGAGGATGGGGTGGCGCAGCGCACCGTAGACAGCGAACGCCAGGAAGATCACGCCGGCACCGGCCACACGCGCTGCGGCAGGTCGGGACGGTAGCGTCCCCAGATGGGCCTGCCGTCCGGGGTTTCCCGGTAGGCCATGAACAGCGGGTCGCCGTCGTCTTTCATCCAGGTGGCCGGGTCGCGGCAGACGACCACGTTGCCGACCAGGGTCTGATGGCGATCGAAGGACTCCTGGCCCGTGAAGGTGCGGTGACACAGTGAGCTGACCGCTAGTATCGCTACATGGTCGTCGTTACCAAGCCATGCATGACCTGCGGTACCCCCATCACTGGAGCCCCACAGCGCCGGTTCTGCGGACCGTGCCGCAAGCTGCGCTACCGCGTCACCGTCAGATACCTCGCGCCGGGTGAGTGCATCCCTGACCACGAGCCTGGCCGGTACCCGGCTTCCCACGGCTACGTCCGCCTCCGCTGGCGCACCGGCCGATGCCAGTACGTCGAAACCTACGAGCACCGGGTTCGAGATGGACGTGTAGTAACTGAGAATCACGTTCACCACCTCAATCTGAACCGGGCTGACAATGGACGCGAGAACCTGCTGCCCCTCTCCATCGAGGATCACGTTCTCATGCATCGCCCTGTTACGTGGTGGGCGGAAGCGGCCACGCTCTACGGCCTGGGGATGAGCACGTACCAGGTCGGAGAACGACTCGGCCACAACCCGGCGACCGTCTGGCGTGCTCTCAAAAGGCTCGGCACGCCAATCCGGGTCGAGCAGCGCGTCGCCATTCCACGGCGCGAGCTTGACCTGGATTGAGACCTCGTTCACGCAGTGGCAGGTGAGCATTCCCTTGCCGATTGGGCAGGTGCAGGACATCAGGGCCTCCAGTTGATTTCAGGCCAGGGCGGAAGTTCCGGGCCTGGCGCAGACAGCTTCCGGTGCAGGTCGGCCAGCTCAGCCTGGGCAGTCACCTCTGCAGGGGTGGCCAGGCGCTCATACCCAGCATGCACCCGCTTCTCCTCATCCAGGAGGGCTAGCGCCCGCGACCGCACCGCCGCATCCCCGGTGAGCACCAGGTTCAGTACCTGCGGCCGGGTGGCAGCGGACAGGTGGCCCTGCGACCGGATCTCCTGCTCCCCGGTGGCCAGCCAGTTAGTCCTGGCGCGGCGCTTACCCAGTCTCACGGTCTCTCCTCTCGAAGTTTGCCCTGGCCCGCCAGCCGTCCTTGCCCGGCCGGGACAGGCGCCTGTAGCGCCAGCGGACCACGCGCCTGGCGATCTTCTCCGCGTGCAGGTTGCACCACATCAGGGCGGCGAAGATGACCAGGCCGACCACGTTCTCGGCCAGGAAATGCAGCACGTAGTGCAGGACGCTCATTACGGCGGGCACCCCGTAAGCGGACGCCAGCCGTCCGCGTCAGGGGCACCCAGATGGGATGGGTGCCAGGCAGCCCTGCAGTCAGGGAGCCAGTTACGGGCAGCCCTGCGGTCAGGGAGAGCGTTGCTGAGGAAGACGGCGTTGCCGAGGAAGACGGCCACCGTGACGAAGCAGGACACGATCGCGCCTGCGAGTGACCACGCTGTATACACGGGCTACTCCGGGAGCGGGCCGGGAGGGTGCATCTTCATCATGGCCTCCAGTGTCGAGTACACCTTGGCGCTGGGGTAGTTGCGCTGCAGTTCTTCCTCGTCCTGGGCGAGCCGGGCGATGGCGTCCGCCGTGCCCTGCTCGTAGTCGGCACTGAACACCTGGTGCCAGCCGGGCTGGGACTCGTCGCGCTGCTTCTTGTTCCCGGGGATCTCCCGCACGTACTCATACGCGCAGTGCAGGGCGACGATGCGGGCCTTCGCGCAGCGGAAGCCGCGCGTGCCCCGGATGGTCTTGCCGTAGCCTTCCACGATCCCGACGACCGGCTTCTCGCCCAGGTGGAACTCGTGCGGGTCGAAGTTCCAGTACGCCCAGAAGCCGCAACCGCAGTCGCGGGTGGCCGGATCGTTCAGCTGCCTGTCCAGCTCGGTGAACCTGGCCACGGCAGCCTCGCTGGCGATCTCGTCAGGGTCATCTGCTGGACGGGTGATCTTTGCCCCGAGGCGCCGGAGTAGCTCATCACGCTCGGCCTTCATGAGCTTGAGCTGACTCTCCTTGATAGAGAACGGGACCTCGTGGGCCTCCTTGCAGGTGGCAACATTCTCCCCGTCCTCCCACACCATGGCGTGGACGCCCTTGAGCTTTCCCTCTTCATTGCGGGCCCACTGCCTCACGCCGTAGTACTGCCCGATTACCAGGGGCCTGTGGGCGTGATCATCGAACCCAGCTGCGCCGGCCATTCAATCTGTACCTTTCATCTCTTTCGTGATACGGGCATCCGCTGCACAGGAAAGGCAATCCGGCGTGCAGCGGTAGTAGGTGATGCGGACTCGCCGCATCCAGAAGGAACGGCTGAGCCGTTCCTTCTGGATGA
>Ga0208589_1000229_pt1 | contig 27523 bp, 17 predicted proteins | sample NGESurshal092012_2_FD_184486 | JGI IMG/M metagenome (GOLD analysis project Ga0208589, IMG submission 184486) | Arctic peat soil microbial communities from Barrow, Alaska - NGEE Surface sample F53-2 shallow-092012 (SPAdes) | ecosystem: Environmental > Terrestrial > Soil > Wetlands > Peat ...
CCGAGCCGGAAGATCACTTCGCGCTGCTCGCCATCCTCCAGCGCCACCTTCAACTGCAGCGCCGCGCAGGGATCCAGTCCCGCGCCGAGGCGGCCGGACAACTGCGCACGGCCCAGCGCGGCCGGCGCACGGGTGCTGCCGTTGCGGCCGAGGAATTCGCTGCGGTCGGCGCCGATGCCGCGGCTGGGGTCGTCCACGTCGAAGAACGCCACCCGGTTCGGAAACTCGGTGTTGTACGCATTGCGGGCAAACAGCGCGCCGCTGGCCGGGTCCGATTCGGTCACCACATGCATCGCGGTCTTCTCGCGCAGATCGCCGAGCAGCCACTCGACATAACCGGTGATGCTGAGCAGACGCGGTTGTCCCGAGGTATTGCGCAATTTCAGCACCGAGAATTTCACCGCGGCATCCAGTGCCACGTACACCCACAGTTCGGAATGGATGCCGTCCTCGTCATGTTCGAACACGCTGTAACCGAAGCCATGCCGGGTCACATATTCGCCATTGCCGCGACGCGGCAGCGCGGCCGGCGACCACACCAGTCCGGTTTCCTCGTCGCGCAGATACAGCGCCTCGCCGCTGCCGTCGCCGACCGGATCGTTGTGCCATGGGGTCAGCCGGAACTCGTGCGCATTCTCGGCCCAGGTGTAGGCCGCGCCGCTTTCGGAAATCACCGTGCCGAAGTTCGGGTTGGCCAGCACGTTGGCCCACGGCGCCGGCGTGGTTTCGCCCGGTGCCAGGGTAATCACGTACTCGCGGCCATCCGCGCTGAAACCGCCATGCGGATTGGCCAGTTGCAGCTCGGTGGTGCGCGATTCGGCGCGAGCGACGGCTGCGGGGGCGGCCGTGGCGATGCGCCGCGGCTTGCTCGGCTCGAAACGCGGCGCATGCGTTTCCACCCGGCGCCGGTCGATCTGTTCGGCCAGGCTGCCGCGGCTGTCGGCCAGGATGATGCGTGCGCTGGCCTGCACCACCATTCGATCCTCGCTGGAGAGTTGCTGCGCAGGACGCACGAAGATGCCGCCGGGGCGGTCCAACAGGCTCGCTTCGCTGCCGGAGGCGATCAAGCCCATGATCTGATCCTGCAGTTCCTGCCGGTAGCCGGCGCGATCCTCGTTCCAGATCACCAGATCCACCGCCAGTCCCTTCAGCCGCCAGTACGCATGCGCCTGCACCAGCTGCCGCACCAGTTCGATCCGCGCCGGGTCGGCGATCTGCAGCAGCACGATCGGCAGATCGCCGGAGATCGACTGTCCCCACAGACCGGACTGGCCGCGACGGTTGTGCAACAGGATGCCAGACTCGGCGCGCAGGTTCGCGTTCGCATAGATGATCGAGGTGGCCATGTGCTCGTACAGCTGCGCATCGGCCAGGCTGGCATTGAGCTGACGCAGCAATACCTGGCTATGCGTCCAGGACAGATCGAACACGCGGTCGGCCAGGTGGCGGTCGCGGTATTTGCCGATCAGCTGCAGACAGCCATCGCGGCTGTCGGCCATGCCGGTGACCAGGTCCACCGTGGCCGACTGCTCCGGCTCCAGCGTGATGCGGCAGCGGATCGCCACGATCGGATCGAGCACCGAGCCGGCACTGTTGGACAGTCGCGCATGGTCCGCTTCCAGCATCAGCGGTTGCGCCACGCTGCGGCCACGGCCGATGAAGCGGGCGCGGTCGGTCTCGTAGGAGATCGCGTCGATGTCGGCGTCGTGCACGGCCATCAGGTGGCACATCCACGGCACCGCTTCGTCATGCGCACGCGGCCGCCGGCTGCACACGATCGCCTGCAATGCCGGCACCAGCTCGGTCTGCACGAACAGCTTGCTGAAGGCCGGATGCAGCGCGTCGGCCAGCGGCGGCGCCAGTACCACTTCGGCATAGCTGGTCAGCTCGATCGTGCGCCGCGTGCGGCTGCGGTTGGTGATGCGGGTGCGGCGCAGTTCGATGTCGTCTTCCGGCGACACCACGATCTCGGTATGCGCGTCGAAGTCGCGTTCGCGCACACGGAACTCGGCGCGCGCGTCGGAGAAGATCGCCTCGAACAGCTCGGTCTTCTTCAGGGTCGGCTGATGCGAGGTGGCCCAGTACGCACCGCTGGCGACGTCGCGCAGGTAGCAGAACATGCCCCAATGGTCGCGCGTGATGTCCTCGCGCCAGCGCGTCACCGCCAGCTCGCCGCAGCGGCTGTAGCCGCCGCCGGCGCTGCTCAGCATCACGTGGTAATGACCGTTCGACAGCAGCTGCACCGCCGGTCGCGCCCGATCCGGGTCGGCGAACACGCGCAGCCGCGCCTCGGCCGCGCGCGAATGGCTGTCCATTTCGGGGAAGCTGGACGTGTGCAGATATTCCGCCGCCGTCTTCGGGATGCGCTCCTGCAGCAGCAGGCTGGTGGCCTGGAACTGCGGGTCGGATTCGAAGCGTCGCTGCATCGGCTTGCCCAGCAGCGCGTGGTCCAGCGCCAGCAGGCTCATGCCCTGATGATGGACCATGAACGAGCGCACCAGCGCCGAGCTCTGCCCCAGCGGCAGCCGCGCCGGGGTGTAGTCGATCGCTTCGTACAGGCCGAAGCGCCCCTGCGCGCCGGCCTCGGCCAGTCGCTGCAGGTTCCGGGTGGCCGCCGTCGGCGCCACCATCATGGCCAGCGCCGTGGCATACGGGGCGATCACCACGTCGTCGCCGAGCCCGCGCTTCAAGCCCAGCCCGGGCACGCCGAACGCACGGTACTGATAGATGAAGTGCGCGTCCAGCGTGTTGTAGCCGGATTCGGAGACACCCCACGGCACGTTCAACTGGTTGCCATATTCGATCTGCCGCGCCACCGCGGCGCGGCAGGTCTGGTCGAGCAGGGTGCCTTCGTAGCTCGGCATCACCAGCATCGGCATCAGGTATTCGAACATCGAGCCGGTCCACGACAGCAGCACCGGTTCGCCGCCACTGGTGGTGAGCAGCCGGCCCAGCGAGAACCAGTTGTCCTGCGGCAGCTGTCCCTGCGCGATCGCCACGAAACTGGCCAGCCGCGCCTCCGACGCGAGCAGGTCGTAATAGCCCGCGTCCATGCGGCGCTCGTCGACGTTGTAGCCGATCGCCAGCAGGTCGCGCGCGCTGTCGTACAGGAAGCGGTAGTCCATCAGCGCCAGTTCACCGGCCTGTTGCGCCAGTTGCTCCAGCAAGGCGATGCGTTCGCGCGCACGTTCGCGCAGCGCGTCGGCGTTCGCCGCGGAAGGCCAGCGCAGGGGCTCGATCCGTGCCAGTTGCAGCAGCGTGGGGATGCCGCTGAAGCCGGCATCGTCATCGGGTGGTGGATCGAGGTTGAACGTGACCGCTTCGTCGACCAGATCGCTGCACTGGCCAAGCAGTGCGTCGAGCCAGAATTCCGCATCGCTGCCGGGCTCGATGGTGAGCGTCTGCGCCAGCGTGCGGGCCCTGTCGAGTTGCTGTTGCAATAACGCAACGACCGCACCAGTGGTGGAAGGTGGCGTGGTCAGCGCGCTTTGCAGATCCTGCTGCAGCGGGTTCAGCGCAGGGGCGGCGCTGCTGTCGAGCGTGTCATGCAGTACGCCAAGCGTATCGAGCAGCCCCTGCAGCACGCGTGGCTGGAACACCGGCTCGTCGGGCAGGGCCAATAGACCCGGTCGCAAGGTCAGCAGATGGCCGGCGAGGTTGCCGCTGTCCACCGCCGAGATGTACAGCGGGGCCAGTGGCTGCAGGCTCAGCGTGTCGTACCAGTTGAAGAAGTGGCCGTGATGGCGCGGCAGCGCATGCATCGTGATCAGCGTCTGGCGGGTGCGTTCAAGCAGGCGGCCAACACTCAGGAAGCCGAAATCATGTCCGGCCAGATTCGCCAGCAAGGCCAGCCCGATATTCGTCGGCGAGGTGCGATGGGCGATCGTCGGCGCCGGCTGCTCCTGCAGGTTGTCCGGCGGCAGCCAGTGATCGGCGGGACCGACATGAGCGTCGAAGAACGCCCATGTCCGGCGTGCCAGCGTGCGCAGGAAGCGCAACTGTGCCGTCGTCGGCGCGAACGCAGTGGGCACGCGCGGCTTGCTGATCCACCAGGCGATCGATGGCGACAGCAGCCACAGCAGCAGCAAGGGCGCGGCCAGGATCAGCACCATGGGACGCTGCAGCGTCAGCGTCACGATCAGCAGCAACGCCAGCAGCGGGCCGATCCACATCAGCCGCCACAGCGTGCCGGGCGCGTTGCTGCTGTGCCGCTCCACATCGCTGGAGGTTTGCCATTGCAGCAGCAGGCGTCGGCTGATCGCCATGCGCCATAGCGTGCGCACGATCGCATCGAGGCTGTACAGCACTTCGTGCGGCAGCCATGCCAGCGCCAGCGCCATGCGTGCCAGATGCTGGCCGCTGGCGCGCATGGCGGCGCGCAGGTGCTGATCCAGTTGCACCTCGCGCGGTTTCTGCACCAGATCGAGCAGGATCGACAGCACCGACGGGATCAGCACCATCGCCAGTACCGCCAGCATCCAGGACAGCGCCGGCGCGATCACCAGCCAGCCAATCACCAGCAACAGCAGCAATGAGGTCGGCACCAGGCTGCGGCGCAGGTTGTCGAGAATCTTCCAGCGCGACAGCGCCGTCAGCGCGTTGCGACGCCAGCCGGCATGCGCGGTCGGCGCCCACGGCAGCAGCCACGGCAGCAGCTGCCAGTCGCCGCGGATCCAGCGATGCCGGCGCTTCACATCGGCGCTGTAGCGGGCGGGATATTCCTCGTACAGCTGCACGTCGCTGAGCAGACCGGAGCGGGCGTGGCAACCCTCGACCAGGTCGTGGCTGAGGATGCTGTTTTCCGGGAAGCGGCCGTCCAGGGTGCGCTCGAACGCATCGACGGCATAGATGCCCTTGCCGATGAACGAGCCTTCATGGAATACGTCCTGATAGACATCCGACACCATCCGTGTATACGGATCGATCCCCGCATCACTGCCGTACAGCTGCGCGTAGCGTGAACGCGCGGTGCTGGGCAGGCTGATGCCCACGCGCGGCTGCAGGATGGCGTAGCCGGCCACCACGCGCCGCTGTGCGGGGTCGTACACCGCACGGTTGAGCGGATGGTCGATGGTGCCGACGAATTCATGCGCGGAGTCGCGCGGCAGCTGGGTGTCGGTGTCCAGCGTGATAACGTACTGCACCGCTGGCAGGGTCGCGATATCGCCCACGATCAGCATGAAGCGATCGCGTTCATCGTCGCGCAGTGGCGTATCAAGATTTTCCTGCGTGCCGCGCGGCAGCGTATTTGGATCAGATTGCTTGCCGCGCAGCAGCGCGTTCAGATCAGCCAGCTTGCCGCGTTTGCGCTCATGCCCCATCCAGCACCGCTCGGCGGCGTTCCATTGCCGCGGCCGGTGAAACAGGAAGAAGCGGTCGGTCTGGGCCGTGGCGTACTGCTCGTTCAACGCCTCGATGCGCCGTCGCGCCAGCTGCAGCAGCGCTGCATCATCGGGCAGCGTCTCGCGATCGGCATCGGTGAAATCGGTGAGCAGCGCGAAATGCAGGTGTTCATCGCGGTTGCCGAGAAAGCGCACTTCCAGCGACTCCACCAGATCCTCGATGTCCTGTGCGCTGGCGAACATGCTCGGGATCACCACCAGCGTACGGGCGCTGGCCGGAATGCCCTCCGAATAATCCATGCGCGGGAGCCGTTGCGGCGCCACGGCCAGCGTGGCCAGCCAGTTGAGCAGGCTCAGTCCCAGCTGACTGGCGAGTATCGTGGCGGGGATCGCGATCAGGATCAGCGCCCACAGCGAGAATCGATCATGCGCGGCCGCCTGTACCAGCGTTCGCGCGAACGCGAACGTGAGCAGCGCCAGCAGGCCCAGATAGATCGGCAATGGTGCGCGGTCGAACAGTCGGCGCAATGCTTCGGCGAACGTCGGGCGCACGCCGAGATGCCGTTCCAGCGTACGCCGACCCGGACCGATCAGATAGAAACCGACATGTCGCGGCGGTGTCGCGAGGTCATCCGGCAGCGCGCCGTCCTGACACAGCGCGATCGCCGCGTCGGCCACCTGCTGTTCGCTCGGCGAACGCTTGCGTGCCAGCGCTTCCACCACATGGCGATAATGGTCGCGGGTGGCGAAATCCATCGTCGCGTAAACACCGGCCGGGTCCTCGAGCAGCCGCTGCTCGACGATGCTGGTGTGCTCGACGAAATCGCGCCAGTCGATCGACGACAGGGCGCGCAGGCTGCCGATGCTGTTGCCGATCGACACCTGGCTGGAGGCCTGCTGCTGCGCCTCCAGCTGCACCAGATGCTCGATGCTCTGGCCCGACTCGGACAATCGTTGCTCAATCCAGCTCAACGGCAACGCCAGTGACGGGCTCTGCCCTTGCAGCCGGCGCGCCATTTCGGCGACGAACGGGCCGGTCATCGGCGGGTTCGAGCGTGCCATGTCGGCGACCACCAGCACCACGCTCTTCGGATCGCGCTCGGCGGTGCTGGTCATGGCGTCGGCCCAGCGCACCGCCTTGCCGCGATAGCGCCAGTCCGCCATGACCCGCGCGGCGACCCGGCGCAAGTTCTCGATCAACGCCAGCCGCAGCATGATCGGGATCGCCCACAACTCGCCCAGCTTGAGCGGGGTGACGGTCTGATAGGCGTTGACGAAGCGGCTGAGGCTGCTGATGTCGACGCGGCCATCGCCATGCGAAATGATTTCCAGCGCGATGTCGTAGACGCGTGGCAGATCGATCGACGGGCCATTTTGCAGTCGCGGCAGCTCCTGACTGTAACCCTTCGGCAGATGCCGGCGGGCGATGCGGACCTGTTCCTCGATCAGGTAGAAATTGTCCAGCAGCCATTCGCCGGCAGGCGTGATGCGCCGGCGATGCCGGGTTGCCGCGGTAAGCCGTTCGCAGGCGTGGATCAGCACGGCCTCGTTGTCGGCCAGTCGCGTCAGCAACAGGTTCGCGCTCGAACGCGTACTCAGTTTGTGCTGGCCGGCCAGCGTCTGGCCGTGGCGCTCCATCTGGTCGGCGCTGAACAGCTCCGCGCGCAGTGCCGGTTCCTGTTCCGGCTGCGTGCGCTCGGCGGTGCGTTGACGGCGAAATGCGCGCAGGCGCCGCAGCTTGAGCAGGTCGAATAGGCTGCCGATGTTCAAATTCTGCGTTCCTTCGGGTGTTCGGGGGTGATCCGGCCGCAACCTGTCCGTGCGCGCAATCACCCGAGTGATATCGATGCCGATGGGTCGGGCATTCTGGTCGAGCATGCCAGCAACCGGTCAACTTTACGCGACAGCATGTGAAGACGATGCACGCTACGATGCAGGCAATCGTTCACCTGCGCCGGAGTCATCTTGTGCGATCGCCGCTGATTCGCGCCGCTACACGCGGCGACATCCCGCAACTGCTTGCCTGGAACGCGGCGATGGCCTGGGAAACCGAACGCAGGCGCCTCGATCCGGCGCTGCTGGAACGCGGCATCGTCGGCGTGTTCGAGCAGTCGCGGCGCGGTTTCTACCTGATTGCCGAGCGCGACGGCGTGCCGGTGGGCAGCCTGCTGGTGACCTATGAATGGAGCGACTGGCGCTGCGGGGATTTCTGGTGGATCCAGAGCGTGTATGTCATGCCCGACGCGCGCCGCGGCGGGGTGTTTCGTGCATTGTATGCGGAGGTCGAGCAACGTGCTGTCGCTGCCGACGCCGTGGGTCTGCGGCTCTATGTGGAAACGGAAAACCGCCAGGCGCAGGCGACCTATGCCGGACTCGGCATGCAGCGCTGCCACTACTGGATGTATGAAATCTCGATGGACGAAAGCCGGTTGCAGCCCACCGGCGGCAACCCCGACTGAAACGCCTAGTCAGCGGCGAGCAGCAGTTGCTCGAGTGCCGCGGCAGGCATCGGGGCGCCATACAGGAAACCCTGCAGCAGCGAGCAACCGGCGTCGCGCAGAAAATCACCCTGCTCGCGGGTCTCCACGCCTTCGGCGACCACTTCCTTGTTGAGGCTGCGCGCCATCGCGATGATCGCGCTGGTAATGGTGGCGGTGTCGGGATCGGTGGTCAGGTCGCGCACGAACGCACGATCGATCTTGAGGGCATCGATCGGGAAATGTTTCAGATAGGACAGGCTGCAATAGCCGGTACCGAAATCGTCCAGTGACAGCCGCACGCCACGCTGCTTGATCCGCCGCAGCAGGCCGATGGTGGTATCGCCGGACATCACCATGCGCTCGGTCAGTTCCAGTTCGAGCAGGCCGGGATCGATGCCGCTTTCGCCCAGCACGGCGTCGAGCCACGTATAGAAATCCGCATGCTGGAATTGCACCGGCGAGACGTTCACCGAAACCGGCATGGACCGTCCGAGTTGCTGCCACAGGCGCACCTGCTTGCAGGCCTGACGCAACACCCAGGCGCCGATCGGCAGGATCAGCCCGCTGTCTTCGGCGACCGGGATGAACTGATCCGGTGTGTGCAGCTCGCGCCCGTTCACGTGCCAGCGCAGCAGCGCTTCGGCGCCGACGATGCGGCCGCTGCGGGCATCCACCTTGGGCTGGTAATGCAGGCTCAGCTCGTGACGTGGCAACGCCTGCCGCAGTGCCGTCTCGATCCGGCGCCGCGCGAGCGCACGCTCGTTCATCGATGCGGTGAACGAGCGGTAGCCGTGTTGCCCCTGCGCCTTGGCGGCGACCACCGCTGTTTCCGCGTGCTGCAGCAGGCTTTCCGGTTCGCCGGCATCGTCCGGGTACACACTGATGCCGATGCTGACGTGCAGCGCCAGATCGGGCAGACCGGCGACGCTGATCTGCTCGCAATGGGCGATCAAGGCTTGGCATACGCTGGCGGCCTGGCCGACACTTTCCAGATGCGGCAGCAGCACCACGAACTCGTCGCCGCCGTAACGGCTGAGCAGCTCCTCGCCGGGCAGACAGCGGCGAATCTCCACGGCGAGCGCACGCAGCACGCGGTCGCCATCGGCGTGGCCGTAGAGTTCGTTGACCTGCTTGAAATTGTCGATGTCGATGTACAGCAGCGCGCAGCGCTGCTGACGCCGGGCCGCCGTGGCCAGCGCCTGCTCGATGTGTCCATGCAGCTGGCTGCGATTGGGCAGCCCGGTAAGGGTATCGTGCTGGGTCAGATGAATCATCTTCAGTGCCAGCGCGCGGGTTTCGCTGACGTCATGGAACACCAGCACGCCGCCAATGACATTGCCGGCGTGGTCGTGGATCGGCGCGGAGGAGTCTTCCACCGGCGTGTCGAAACCGTGCCGGTGCCGCAACAGCGACCTGCCGGCCAGATCGACGATGGTGTTGTGCTCGATCGCCGCGCGTAGCGGGTTGGCGATGGCGTGGCCATGCTGCGCATCGAACAGCTGGAAGATTTCCGCGATCGGTCGTCCGAGCGCTTCACTGCCCGCCCAGCCGGTCATCGCCTCGGCAATCGGATTGAGCGAGGTGATGCGCAACTGCGGGTCGGTGGTGATCACCGCGTCGCCGATCGACCGCAGTGTCACCTCGGCCAGTTCGCGTTCGCGGTGCAGCGCATCCTCGAAGGCCTTGCGCTGGCTGATGTTCTGGATCTGCACGACGAAATAGCGCGCTGCGTCGTCGTCGTCACGCACCAGCGATACGCTGACCTGCGCGTGCACCACGTTGCCGTTCTTGTGCAGATAGCGTTTTTCCAGATGGCACGATTCGACGTGCTCGTCCAGCATCTGCCGGTGCAGCAGGTCGCTGTGTGCCACATCGTCCGGATGGGTGATGTCGAGGGTCGTCAGCTCCAGCAACTCGTCCTCGCGATAACCGAGCATCGTGCAGAATGCCGCGTTGACCTGCAGCCACTGCGCATCCGGTGCGATCAGCGCCATGCCGATCGCCGCGTGCTGGAACGCGCTGGAGAAGCGCTGTTCGCTTTCGTGCAATTGCAGTTCCAGTGTGCGCCGTTCGGTGATGTCGACCAGCGCGGTGTAGACGCCGCACACACGGCCGCCAGCATCGAAATCCGGCTGGAAATTGCCGTGCGCGTAACGCCGCTCTTCGCCGTTGAACAGCTCGCCTTCGTAGCTGGCCATGCGGCCGGCGTAGGCCCGCTCCAGCGCCGGGCCGGCGTTTCGGTAGTTGCGCTCGCCGATCACCTCGATCAGGCGTCGGCCAATCAGTCTTTCGGGATCGATGCCGAGCCAGCTGCGATGGGTTTCGTTGGCATAGCGGAAGCGCTGTTCGCTGTCGAGATAGGCAAGCAATACGGGGGCGCTATCCAACACCCGCGCGGCCCAGTGCGGCCGGTCAAAGAGCGATGGCAATACCTCGGCAGACTTGTGCGGCCGCATGGTCATTCCGTCAGCTGGAGCGCCCCCTGTCGACGCCGCCGCCATCATGCGCCAAGTCGCTGCCGTTGCACATATGCCGGCAGGCCTGATACCGGCACGGCCTCAATGCATGGCGACCGCCGGTGCGCCGAGCTGGCCGTGCTCATCCAGCAGGATACAGCCCAGTGCATGCAGTTCGGCGGCAATGCCATAACGGTCGGCCAGCCACGCCAGCAACGGTCCCCGCGCCGCTGGCTGCAGCGGATAGGCATGCGCCAGCACGCGGGCGCGGCCACTTTTGCCGCGTTGCGCCACGGTGATGGCGACCACACCGAGGCCGGGCGCCTCGTGTGCGAACAGGGCCGGCGGATCGCAGCCGGGCTCGACCGCGGCCAGGGTTTCCAGCAGATAGCCGGCGTCGCCGTCGACTTCCCGATCGGCCGTCGGCTGCAGCAACAGCGGCAACTGGTGCGCATCGAGCAACGCGGCGTACTGGCGTAACTCGAACAGGATGCCGGCAAAGTGATGCGAACGCTGTGCATCGTTGCGCGGTTGCGCGGCCAGCCATTGCGTCGGCGACTGCGCCAACACCTTGCCGTGCGCGTAATGCAGCGCCAGCCCGCGCGCGCTCAGCGTCGACTCCTCGCGCTGCGGTGTCAGCAGCGCGCCTTCCAGCAGCGTCCACAGCGAGGCCAGGTTGACGTGCTCGTATTGCACACAGGTCAGCGCCAGCAGGTCATTGCGGCTCAGATAACGCACGTGCTCCAACCGGATGCCGAGCGTGCGCATCAGCCAGTCGGCGGTCGGCGCGCCGGCCTCGCCGCGGCCAACCAGCTGGATCTCCAGTTGCTCGGACAACTCCACGGCCAGCGCCACGGGCGCCAGCAGGCTCAGCGGCAGCAGACGCATCGGGCCATCGGCAAAACTTGCTGACGGCTGCAGCGGCTGCGCCGGCATGTGACCGTCGTGGCTGCCGAACGCGACCACGTTGCCCAGCTGACCGCGCGGCGCGCGCCGCGCCAGTTCATCCAGCGCGGCCCACACCGGGAAACCCGGTCGCAGCAGTTCGACCTGGTCGAACAGCGCGCCGGCGAGCGCCAGCCGGGCTGCGCTCAGCTGTGGCATCAGCGTGTGCAGATCGACGGCCACGAGTTCCGCCAGCTCGGCCGCTTCATCACGGCTCAGGCTCAAGCGTGGCGGCAATTCGTCGGCGACTCGTTCCAGTGCCAGCACGATGGGGAGGGCGAGCAGCGTTTGCACTTCCACAGGCGGCCATCCGAGCAACCAAAGGATGCAATTCTAGCATTCAGCGTTTTGGGCTTTCGCCGCGCGGCATGGCGCGTTAGCCTTGAACGACTTGAGTGACGGATTGTTCTGACCATGGAAAACACGCACAAGCGCGTTGGGGTGATCGGCGGGGTACGCATCCCGTTCTGCCGCAACAACACCGCCTACGCCGACGTCGGCAACTTCGGCATGTCGGTCAAGGTGCTTGGCGCGCTGGTCGAACGTTTCGGCCTGCACGGCGTGGAGCTGGGCGAAGTGGCGATGGGCGCGGTGATCAAGCACGTCTCGGACTGGAACCTGGCGCGCGAGGCGCTGCTCAGTTCCGGTCTGGCGCCGACCACCCCGGGCATCACCACCGCGCGCGCCTGCGGTACTTCGCTGGACAACACGATCATCGTCGCGAACAAGATCGCGGTGGGCCAGATCGAGGCGGGTGTTGCCGGCGGATCGGATACCACCAGCGACGTGCCGATCGTCTACGGCACGCGTCTGCGCAGACGGCTGCTGGCGATGAACCGGGCGCAGACACCGCTGGACAAGGCGAAGGTGGCACTGCACAAATTTTCGTTCCGCGAGTTGAAACCGTGGTTCCCCGGCGTGGCCGAACCGCGCACCGGCAAGTCGATGGGTGATCATTGCGAGCAGATGGCGAAGGAATGGCACATCCGTCGCGAGGCGCAGGATCAGCTGGCGCTGGACAGCCATCACAAACTGGCGGCCGCGTACGACGCCGGCTTCTTCGACGATCTGCTGGTGCCGTTCCGCGGGCTGAAGCGCGACGGCTTCCTGCGGCCGGATTCGACGATGGAGAAGCTGGCCATGCTGAGGCCCGCGTTCGACAGGACGTCCGGTCATGGCACGCTGACCGCCGGCAATTCCACCGGCCTGTCCGATGGCGCGGCCGCCGTGCTGCTGGCCAGCGACGAGTGGGCGACCCGACGCGGCCTGAAGATCCAGGCGTATCTGCGCGATGCCGAAGTGGCCGCGGTGGATTTCGTGCACGGTGAGGGTCTGCTGATGGCGCCGACCATCGCCGTGCCGCGCATGCTCGCGCGCAACGGCCTGACCCTGCAGGATTTCGACTACTACGAAATCCACGAGGCGTTCGCCGCGCAGGTGCTGTGCACGCTGCGTGCGTGGGAGTCGGCCGATTACTGCCGGAACCGGCTCGGCCTCGATGCTCCGCTCGGTGCGATCGACCCGGCCAGGCTTAACGTGCATGGCTCCAGCCTCGCGATTGGCCATCCGTTTGCCGCCACCGGCGCGCGTATCGTCGCCACGCTGGCCAAAATGCTGGAACAGAAAGGTTCCGGCCGCGGCCTGATCTCGATCTGCACCGCCGGTGGCATGGGCGTCACCGCGATCCTGGAACGGCCGTAAGCGGCGCAAGCCCCTGTCACGACACATCGCTACAGCGTGTCGCAAGGGTCAGAGGATGCCCGTGACGCCTTCCCCGAACGCCGTGATCAACAGCGTGAACAGCATCTTCGGCGATACCGCCACGTCGGGAAAATCGCCGACCGGCGTGTAGCAGGCGTAGAAACCGGGGTCGCTGATGCGCAGCGGGTGGCAGCCGGGGTTGAGTTGGTAACTGGTGGCGTAGCGGAACGGCCACAGGTCGAACAGCGGCAGCTGTGCGGAGAAACCGCCGATCGCCCGGTTGATATCGCTGAGTACGGGTACCCCCGCCTGCCGCGGCGCGATCACCCAGGCGTTTTCCGGCTGCGTATCGCGCATGATGCTTTGCTGCAGTTGCTCGGCGAAGCGCTGATCGTAGACGATCACACCGGCCTCGGTGTTGTAGTGATCCGAGCGCGGATCGAAGTTGTGCGAACCGACCATCGCGATGCTGCCGTCGATCACGATCGATTTCGCATGCAGGCCGAAGCGCCGGCCTGCGCTGAGCAGCGGCGCCGGGCGCCGGCTCTTGCCGTGGCTGCCGAGCAGGCCGTGGCTTTCAGTGTCGACGAAGTGACGGGTGACGCCGTTCCCTGTACTGCCGTTGCCGGGCTGCACGGCAGCGTCCGATGTCATGCTGGCCGATTCCGTGCTGGCGCTGGCGTTGGCTGCGGCCGCGCCGGCCGCGTGCGGTTTCATTTCGTAGATCTCGAAGCCGTAATCCTTCAGGTAGCGCTTGCGGTGCTTGTACGACAGCGCATACACCGCGAACGCATCGGTCGAGGCGAGCGAATTGGTGGAGACCACGATTCGCGGCGGCGGCGTCTGCTTGTGCAGCCGCTTGAAGATGCGCCGCGCGCGCCGGCTCATCACCAGATACGGTGTCTGCAGCAGCACTTCGTGCTGCGCGTCGGCGACCATTTGCATCACATGATGGGTGAATGCGAGCGCATTCCGCTTGGAGGGTTTATCGGTCTTGGCCGGCAGGTCGCTGAAGAACTCCACGTTGCCGGTGCGGAGGCTGTCCTTGAGTACGTGCGTGCGCAGCCAGTCCGCATCGTCCGCTTCCTGCTGGGCGCGATATACGCGCTGGGGATGCACATACCTGGGCGCCGGCCAGTCCGGCGCAGCCGGATGCGCGACGATGTAGCGGTTCACGTCACGCAGATGGGTCAGCGGCACCGAGCGCTTGTGCCGCCAGAACAGCGCGAAGCTGGCGGCCATCGCGTGTGCTGCCGGGCCGCCTACCAGCACGTCGCGATCGACATAGTCGAAGTCGTCGTCCCAGTCGAAGTAGCGGTTCTGGTAGTTGCGGCCACCGGTGATGCCGATGCTGTCGTCCACCAGAAAGACCTTGTTGTGCATGCGTTGGTTGAATTTGAAGAAGCAGCAGGCGATGCCGGCGGCCCACTGCAGCGGCGAGGTGTGGGCGTCGTGGAAGGTCGGGTTGTACAGCCGCACTTCCAGGTTGGGGCTGACCCGTGCGAGTCGGTTGAGCAACGCCATGTCGTCGAACGAGGACAATTGGTCGGCGAGGATGCGCACCTGCACGCCGCGCCGTGCCGCCTGTACCAGTTCGTCCAGCACCAGCAGGCCGGCATCGTCCTCGTCCCAGATATAGGTCTGCACGTCGATCGAATGACGGGCGGCGCGGATCAGGTTGAGCCGCGCCACCATGGCCGCTTCGCTGTCGTTGAGCAGGCTCACCACATGCACCGGCTGCTGTGGCGTGGACGCGGCCAGCGCCTGCGTCGCCGCATCCAGCAGCGGCGATGGCGCCGCACAATGATCGGCGCGATCGCAGTCGACGCGGTGATCAGTCGTCGCCGCGACCACCGCGTCGGCGCGGCGAACCTGCGCGCGCGACATCACGCAGCCCTGCAACAGCAGGACGGTGGCGAGCAGGGCAAGCAGGGCAAATGGACGCGCAGGCATGCGCCACATCATACGGGCACGGCTCAGTTCGATGCGGGGTCGAGCGCGATCGACAGACCCAGCTGCACCTGGTCGGACAGCACCGCGCGGTGGCTGGTCATGCCGAACGCGCTGCGCGAGACCAGACCGCGCGCTTCGATCAGACAGGTCGGCGTGGTGACCGTCGTGCAGGTGGCAGGCAACAGTTCGAAACGGACCGCACGGGTGATGCCGCGCAGGCTCAGCTGGCCGTCCAGCACCCCGCCGCTGGTCAGCATGGCGAGCGGTATCGGATCGGACAGGAAGCGGATCGTCGGGTAATGCGCCGCATCGAAGAACTCCGGCGCCAGAATCCAGCGGCGGAAGTGTTCGGAGTCCATCGCGATGCTGTCCACGCTGATGTGCGCGTCGATGGTTGCGCGGTGGCGTGGATCGAGCCGCACTTCGCCGGCGATCTGCGTGAAGCGTCCGCTGATCGTGCGCAACCACAACAGGCGTACGGCGAACGCGGCATGTGAGCTGGCCGAGGCGATGCGGTAATCAGTGGATCGGGCCGCCGGCGCGGCGAGCGCCAATCCGCCGAGCAGAAACGCGACGAGTGCGCGCCTCACGGCGACCAGAAGGCGTCCAGTCGGGCGTTGCCCGGTTCCAGTGCGCCGTTCAGATGCAGCACTGCCAGCGCACCGGGCGGCATGCCGCGGAATTCGTCGGAACGGCCTTCGACCAGCAGCGCGACCAGCCGCTCGATGCCGGGGTTGTGGCCGACCAGCATCACGGTGTCGGCGTCGCCGTGCTGATCGAGCAGCGCCAGCAGTTCGCCGGGGGAAGCATCGTAAATTTCGCCGGCGATTTGCGGCACCGGCGCCGCCGTCATCGCAGCGAGTGCCAGCCGGGCGGTTTCATCGGTGCGGCGGGTCGGCGAACACAGCACGCGATCGGGCCGGGTGCCGTGCGCCGACAGCCACAGTCCGGCGGCTTGCGCCTCCTGTTCGCCGCGTGCGCTCAGCGGACGTTGCTGGTCATCGCCGGCATGTTCTATCGGCACGGCTTCCGCGTGTCGCAACAGGATCAGTTCGTGCATGGCGGACTCCGTGGGTGGTGTTGCGCGACGACGGCCTCACAAGGGGGTCGTGTCACTGTTGGCGCTTGATCCAGCGCAGCAGCGCCTTCCAGTCCTGCTGGTGGCTGCGTACCTGTTCGGACTGGTAATCGAAGATGCCCTTGCCCAGCGCGCTGAGCAGCACATAGGCCTGACTGTCGCGCAATTGGGCGGCGATCGGAAACGGGGATTGCTCGGCCAGTTGGGCGACGGCGTCCTGGCTGGCGTGGGTCCACGGCTTGAGCCGGTTGGCGACCAGGGCCACCGGCAGTTTGCCGCGGCGGATGCGGTTGATCCGCTGCAGCTCCTCGATGAAACCGAGCGTGGCATGCAGATCGAACGACGACGGCAGCACCGGCACCAGCAGCACGCTGGCTGATTCCAGGTACGGTTCCAGTTCGCGTTCGCCGGCACCGGCGGGAGTGTCGATCAGCACCTGCTGGGTGTCCTCCGGCAGCCGTTGCAGCGCCCTGCGGCCACCTTCCAGCGCCAGCACGCCCGGGATGTTGTCCGGCCTGAGCGTGGCCCAGCGGAAGCTGGAGCCTTGCCGGTCGGCGTCGATGATGACGGTGTGCTGACCTGCCTGTGCCCAGTGCGACGCCAGCTGGGTCACCAGCGTGCTCTTGCCGCATCCACCTTTGCTGCTTGCCACCAGCGTCGTAAGCATCGATTGACCCTTGCCGAGGAAGGTAGCCAAGCCTAACCGGGGAACAGGGAAAGAGGAACGCATTCCGCTTTTATTCCCGATTCCCTCAGTCCGGCTGCGGCGGCTTCCAGTCGGCGGGCGCATCGATCGGGAGGTTGTTGTCGCGCAATGCCGCCAGCATCAGGCTCATCTCGGTGCCGCCATGGATCGCCAGCAGCAGCAGATGATGCGCCAGTGCCTGGTCGCCCTGCGCGCGGGTCGACAGCTGGGCGAAGCTCTGCACTTGCCAGATCAGGTTGAGCCGGGCGTGCCGGGCGTCCTGCTGTTGGGCCGGATCGTCCGCCAGCACTTCGCGCAGATGCAGGCCGAGTGAGCGCGCCAGCGGACTGGAACCCCATTCGAGAACCTTGCCCAGTTTCAGGCAATCGGCCTTGATCGAGGCATCGCCGCCGGCGTCCTCGCACAGCTTGGCGGTGACCGGCAGGGCCGGCCGTGGCTGGGCGCTGGCCAGGCCGAACACCAGTACCTCCTGCACGCCCATCGCGCCGGCGGCATGTGCCGGGTCGAGCGTGTCGGCGGGCGGCGGCAGCACGCTGACCGCATCGGCCAGTGCCTTCAGGCTGGTGCCGGTGTAGTCGTCATACAGTTTGGCGGCCGCAGCGCTGGCCAGATCCGCGCGTGCGGCATCCGGCTTCATGTTGCGCGTGTCTGCGCCGAGCTTGAGCAGCCATACCGCGGCGTTGTCCGGTGCCTGCGCCACCAGTTGATCCAGCGCGGCCGTATTGGGACACGCATCCGCCTTGGCATCGCAATCGGCCAGGCGAACCCAGCTGACCGCAGGGCCGGCATCGTCCGCGTGCGCGGCGCGCTCGATCAGCGCGTGGAAGCTGTTGAACTTCGGCTGGTTGACCAGTGGCCGGGCAAACAGCGCGGCGCCGAGCAAGGGCAACGCGTCGGCGCGCAGGGCCAGCACGCTGACCAAGTCGCGCTGGAGTCCCAGCAGGGCCTTGTCGCGGGCCGCGGCGGTCTCGTTCGCAGGGCTGTCGGTCTTGCCGGTGACATCCGGCAGGGCGCCGGAAGGGGCCGCGAATACCGGTGTGAGGACGAGCGACAAGGCGCAGGTCAGGGTGAGGTGGCGCAGTCCACGCAGCATGGGTTTCCATCCGCAATCAAAACGCGGAGCATACCTTGCGTGCATTAAGCCCGGCTGATGCAGCCGGCGCAATGCTTGTTAGGATAAGCGCTTCCGGCGCGAAACCGCGCCACCTTGCGATAGTTCGGGAGACGCATTCGTGAATCATTTTCCGACATTTGTCGCTGGCGCGCCCTGGTTTGTGGGGTGGGGCACGCTGGCGCTGATCAACGCCGCGCTGGCACAGGGGAAGAACCGCAGCGGGCTGTTGTGGTTCCTGCTGTCGCTGTTGTTCGGTCCGTTCGCCACGCTGCTGCTGGTGCTGCTGCCGAAGGTCCGCGGCAAGATGTTCTAGGGACGCCTGTGCGGATCGCGGCTGAAGCCGCTCCTACTCGCCCAGCGCCTCGCGCATGAATTCCGGCTGCGCCAGTGCGCCCTTGTGGATATCGGCGTTGTAGTAGCGGGTGGGGAAATTCTTGCTGAGCGCGCCGCGCTCGCGGAAGCCGGACAGATCGCCACCCTTGCGTGCCATCGTGCAGCTCCACCAGCCGGTCGGGTAGCACGGCTGCGGAAACGGCAGCGTGCGCACCGCGGCGAAACCCGAGATGCGCATCGCCGAGCGCATCGACTTGATCAGGTCCAGATGCGCGAGCGGCGATTCGCTCTGCTGCACCAGGATGCCGCCGTGGCGCAATGCCTTGTGGCAGCTGGAGTAGAACGCCGTGTTGAACAGCCCCTCGGCCGGGCCGACCGGATCGGTCGAGTCGACGATCACCAGGTCCAGCGACTCCGGTTCCGCCTCGGCCATGTACTTGATGCCGTCGATGAACAGCAGCTCGGCGCGTGGGTCGTGGTTCGATTCGCACAGCTCCGGGAAATACTGCTCGGCCAGCCGCGTCACGCGCTCGTCGATCTCCACCTGCACCGCGGATTCCACTTCCTCGTGCTTGAGCACCTCGCGCAGCGTGCCGCAGTCTCCGCCACCGATGATCACCACACGCTTGGCGCGCGCATGGGTGAACAGCGCCGGGTGGGTCATCATCTCGTGATACAGGAAGTTGTCGCGCGTGGTCAGCATCACGCAGCCATCGATCACCATCAGGTTGCCCCAGTCGGTGGTCTTGTAGATTTCGATGGTCTGGAACGGCGTCTTCTCCGCATGCAGCAGTTGCTCGGTGCGGAAACCGATGGAGGAGCCGGAAGCCTGGTGCGCTTCGGTGAACCAGCGGACTTCATTCGGCCGGACTTCATTCGGCGTGGACTGCTGCGACATGGCGGATGTTCCTGGGGAAGCCGGGGTGGAAGAGAAAGACCGCCAATTGTAACTGCAACGCCGATGAACGTTCCGACGGTCCGGTGGCGAGCCACGCGCCAATTGTCACAGTCGGCCATTACAATGGTGCCTGGCATCGCCGGCGCAGCGCGTCGGCGGCCGACAAGTCCGATCGACCCCGCGGCGTGCGAGGCTTCCGGTCGCGCGGACTTCGTGCTCTTTCGTCGAGCAACACCGTCAAGGCTCGCCGCTGCGACTTTCATCATCCGTTGGTAAAAGGAGCAACGCTGATGGCGAAGCATTGGACTATCGAGCAGGCCCGGCATGCCTACGCCGTGCCGCATTGGGGCGATGGCTACGTCGATGTCGACGCGGCCGGTCATATCGTGATGCGCCCGCGCGGCGCCAGTGGTCCGGCGCTGTCGCTGCCCGGCATCGTCGAGCGCGCCCGTGCCGAGGGGCTGCGGCTGCCGCTGCTGGTGCGCTTTCCCGACATTCTCGCCGACCGTCTCGCGCGGCTGCAGCATGCGTTCGCGAAAGCGATTGGCGAGTGGTACTACGCGGGCGGCTATACGGCCATCTATCCGATCAAGGTGAACCAGCAGCGCGGCGTGGTCGGCGAGCTGGTCGCCGCCGGCACGCACGGCTTCGGGCTGGAGACGGGTTCCAAACCGGAGCTGATGGCGGTGCTGGCGATGGCGCGGCCCGGTTCCATCGTGATTTGCAACGGCTACAAGGATCGCGAATACATCCGCCTCGCGCTGATCGGTCTGAAGCTCGGCCTGCGCGTGCACATCGTGATCGAGAAACTGTCCGAACTGGACCATGTGTTCAGCGAGGCGAAGGCGCTCGGCATCGAACCGCTGCTCGGCGTGCGCGTGCGGCTCGCCTCGATCGGCGCCGGCAAGTGGCAGAACACCGGTGGCGACAAGGGCAAGTTTGGCCTCTCGCCGCACCAGGTGCTGACCCTGATCAAGCGACTCGACGCGGCCGGTCTCAAGCACACACTGAAGCTGCAGCATTTCCACATGGGCTCGCAGATCTCCAACGTGCGCGACATCGCCAACGGCATGCGCGAGGCGACACGTTATTTCGTCGAACTGACCCGGATGGGCGTGCCGCTGGAAATCGTCGACGTCGGTGGTGGCCTCGGCGTGGACTACGAAGGCACGCGTTCGCGCAGCCACAATTCGATCAACTACTCGATCGAGCAGTACGCCGCCACCATCGTGCAGTCGCTGGCCGAGGCGGTCGAGGCCGAAGGCCTGCGCGCGCCGCATATTCTCACCGAGGCTGGCCGCGCGATGACCGCACATCACGCGGTGATGGTGGTCAACGTGACCGAGGTGGAGGAAGTGCCGACCGGGACGATCCCGCCGCCATGCGCGGACGAACCGGCCGTGCTGCGCCGGTTGCGCGAGACCTGGGAAGAACTGGATCGACGCCCTCCGCTGGAGCTGTTCCACGAAGCGCAGCACCACCTCAGCGAGGGACAGACGCTGTATGCGCTGGGCCAGCTCGCGCTGGCCGACCGCGCGCGACTGGACGAGATGTACTACGCGATCACCAGCGCCGTACGCACGCGCCTGCTGCCGGCCGAGCGCTCGCACCGCCAGGCGCTGGACGAACTGGACGAGAAGCTGGTCGACAAGTACTTCGCCAATTTCTCGGTGTTCGAATCGGTGCCGGACATCTGGGCAATCGGACAGATCTTTCCGATCGCGCCGATCGCGCGGCTGGACGAGGAGCCCACGCGACGTGGCGTGATCGTCGACCTCACCTGCGATTCGGACGGCCGCATCGATCACTACGTCGATGCCGAGGGCGTCGACGTGAGCCTGCCGCTGCACGCGTTGCATGCGGGCGAAAGCTACCGGCTCGGCATCTTCATGGTTGGCGCGTACCAGGAGACGCTCGGCGACATCCACAACCTGTTCGGCGATACCGATGCGGTGAACGTGCGCGTGGCCGGCGACAGTTACGAGTTCGCGCACATGCGTCGCGGCGACACCACCGACCTGATGCTCGATTACGTCGGCTACGATCTCGCCGCATTGCGCGCGGCGTATGCCGACAAGATGTCCGCCGCCGGCATCGTCGGCAACGAAGCCGCGCGGTTTGCCGAGTCGCTGCAGCAGGGGCTGCTCGGCTATACCTATCTGGCGGAAGCGCCCTGAGCGTCCGCCGCGACTTGCACGATCGCCAGACACCGGCGTGGATGCCTTCGGCGCAGATACTCCACGCATGACTATTGTTTTCGAGGAAAGCTATCCGGATGAGCGTGCTCTTGCTGTTACTGCTGAGTGTCCTGCAAGGCGTGACCGAGTTGTTTCCGGTCAGCAGCCTCGGCCACACCCTGTTGGTTCCCGCCCTGTTCGGCGTGCATCTGGATCAGCACACGCCCGCATTGCTGCCGTTCCTGGTGGCCCTGCATCTGGGTACCGCCATCGCCCTGCTGTGGTATTTCCGCGCGCGCTGGATCGCCATTGCGCAGGGCTTTTTCGGCACCCTGCGCGGTCGCGCCAGTGACGATGGACATCTGGCCTGGGGGCTGCTGGTCGGCACGATACCGGCGGGACTGGTCGGCCTGTGGCTGGAAAAACCGCTGGAACGCCTGTTCCATGACCTGCGCATCGTGGCGCTTGCGCTGCTGGTCAACGGCATCGTGTTGTGGCTCGGTGGCCGTCGGGGCGATGAGGAAACGCGGCAACGCGCGCCACAGCGTCTCACCCTCGCCCAGGCAGCGCTGGTCGGATTGGCGCAGATCGGCGCGCTGATTCCCGGCTTCTCGCGCAGTGGCCTGACCATGATCGCCGGCACGCGGGTCGGACTGAGCCGCAAGGATGCGGCGGAGTTCTCGTTCCTGCTCGGCACGCCGATCATCCTCGCGGCCGGCGTACTGGAACTGCCCAAGTTGGTGCACGACCACGCCCAACTCGCTACCGCCGCGCTTGGTGGACTGCTGACCTTCATCGCGGCCTATCTGAGCGTGCGTTTCCTGATGCGCTATTTCGAAGGCAGCGGACGGCTGGCCTCGTTCGGCATCTACTGCATCGTGTTTGGCGCGTTTTGCCTTGGCTGGTTTGCGCTGCACCCGGTGGCGCCTTGAGCCGGTACCTCTCGTGGGAGCGCACCCTGTGCGCGATGTCGGCGTCACCGCTCCGTAGGTTTTTCGCGCACAGGGTGCACTCCTACGGGGCGCGCGACCCGACGTTCGATTGAATCGCCGTATCATGGGCGCTTCCCCTGCGAGAAGGACGCGACATGACGAGTCTTGACGGCAAAGTGGCGCTGATCACCGGCGCGGCCAGCGGTATCGGCAAGGCGATCGCCGAGCTGTATACGCAGCACGGCGCAGCCGTGGCGATCGCCGACATCAACCAGCAGGCGGCCGATGCGGCGGCGGCGGCGATCAATGCCGCTGGCGGCAACGCGCTCGGCATCGCGATGGATGTCACCGACGAGGGCGCGGTGAATGGGGGTACCGACAAAGTGGTCGCGGCATTTGGCCATCTGGACATCCTGATCTCCAATGCCGGCGTGCAGATCATCAACCCGATCGACCAGTTCGCGTTCGCCGACTGGAAGAAGATGCTGGCGATCCATCTCGACGGCGGCTTCCTCACCACCAAGGCTGCGCTCAGGCACATGTACAAGGACGACGGCACCGGCAAGAGTCGCGGCGGCATGGTGATCTACATGGGCTCGGTGCACTCGCATGAGGCCTCGAAGCTGAAGTCCGCCTATGTCACCGCCAAGCACGGCCTGCTCGGCCTGGCGCGCACGCTGGCGAAGGAAGGCGCGGCACACAACGTGCGCTCGCACGTGATCTGTCCCGGTTTCGTGCGCACGCCGCTGGTCGAGAAGCAGATCCCCGAGCAGGCGAAGGAGCTGGGCATCAGCGAAGCGGACGTGATCAAGGACGTGATGCTGAAGGACACCGTCGATGGCGTGTTCACCACGGTCGACGACATCGCGCAGACCGCGTTGTATCTGGCCACGTTCCCGTCTGCCGCACTGACCGGTCAGTCGATCGTGGTCAGCCACGGCTGGTACATGCAGTAATCCGTCTGCGAACGGCGGCGTGGTTTCAGCCGCGATGCACCTGCAACCCGGCGGCCGACTGGCTGGTCGGCATCATTTCGATGCGGTTGACGTTCAGATGCGAAGGCAGGCTAGCGATCCACCAGATCGTGTCGGCGATGTCACCGGCGGTGATCGGTTGCGTGCCAGCATAAAGCTTGTCCGAGGCCGCCTGATCGCCGCCGGTGCGCACAACGGTGAACTCGGTTTCGGCCATGCCTGGCTCCACCGAGGTCACGCGCACACCGGTGCCATGCAGGTCGGAGCGCAGGTTCAGCGAGAACTGGGTGACGAAGGCCTTGGTGCCGCCGTATACATTGCCGCCCGCGTAAGGATAGCTACCCGCGATCGAGCTGATATTGACGATGGTGCCGCGGCGTTCGATCAGCTGCGGCAGCAGCATGTGCGTGAGCGACACCAGCGCGGTGATGTTGGTGTCGATCATCTGTTTCCACTGCGCCAGATCCGCCCGCTGCGCCGGCGCGGTGCCCAGTGCCAGGCCGGCGTTGTTCACCAGCAAGTCGATGCCGGCGAACGCGGACGGCAGACCGGCATGCGCCGCGTGCATCGCTGCTTCGTCGCGGATGTCGAAAGCCAGTGCATGCACGTACTCGGCGCTGTACCGATCCACAAGCTGTTGCAGGCGGTCGGCACGACGGCCGCTGGCGATCACGCGCCAGCCGCCAGTCACGAAGCGTTCCACGGTGGCGGCGCCGAACCCGGAAGTGGCGCCTGTAATCCAGGTGGTCTTGATGGTCATGTGCGAAAGTGTAACGGCAGTAGCTATGGGTGCCGAGTTCGCGCGGCTTCGGGTGTTCAGCGCTATCGCCGGCGGCCTTACTTGCCTTCCTTCAACGCAATCGCGTTGATTCCGGCGCCGGCCAGACGCTGCTTGGTCGATTCCAGTTCGGTGGCGGAGGGAAACGGGCCGAGGCGGACACGGTGATAGGTCTGCCCGCCGATGCTGACCGATTGCACGTTCGCGACGAAGCCCTGCATGGCGAGTTTGGCTTTCAGGGTTTCCGCATCGGCGGCGTTCGGGAAGGCGCCGACCTGCAGCAGGTAGCCGCTGCCGGCCGCCGGCGCGGGCAGCGCACTGGCGGGAGCGGCGGTGATGTTTTCGCTGACGGCGGCCGGCGCACGTGCGTGGGAGGTTGCCTGCTGTGCGGCGGCCGGTGGCTGCTGGGCGGGGGCTTGTTGCTGGGCCGGCTGTTGCGCGGCGAGCTGCTTCTGCTGCTGTTCGGCACGGGCTTGGGCGCTGATCTCGGCGTCCGGAATACGTACTTCCTTCTCCGACAGCACCGAGTAGAAATCGTATTGCGGCTTCTTCGGCGCGTTCTGGCTGGCGGCAGGTTCGAGCACGCCAGGCTCGCTGCCGGGTTCCGCGGTGGCTTGCGGGTTCGCCTGCGGACCTGCGGGTTTGCGCAGATTGGTCAGCAGGGTGCCGCGCATCATCACCGCCATCAGGATGGCACCGATCACGATGCCGATGACCGCGTAACCCCAGCCGGGGAAACCATTGCTGCCATTGCGCACGGCCTGCCGGCCCTTGCCCTTGCGTGCTGCCATTACATGCTCTCCGGGGCGCTCAGGCCCAACAAACCCAGACCATTCTTCAACACTTGCCGCGTCGCCACCACCAGCGCCAGGCGTGCGTCGCGCAGCGCGCCATCCTCGACCAGGAACTGATGCGAGTTGTAGTAGGTGTGGAACGCGTTCGCCAGTTCGCGCAGCCACGCCGCGATCAGGTGCGGTTCCAGATTCGCCGTCGCCGCCTCGACCAGCTCCGGATATTTCGACAGCTCGGTGAGCAGGATCTGCTCGTGCTCGTTGTCCAGCCGTGCAAGTTGCGTGAGGCCATGCTGCAGATCGAACGTGAAGCCTTTTTCGCCGGCCTGGCGCAGCACGCTGCACACACGGGCGTGCGCGTACTGGATGTAGTACACCGGATTGTCGTTGCTCTGTGAGCGCGCCAGGTCGATGTCGAACACCAGTTGCGAATCGGTCTTGCGCGAGATCAGGAAGTAACGTGTGGCGTCGCGACCGACCTCGTCGATCAGGTCGCGCAGCGTGACGTAGCTGCCGGCGCGCTTGGAGATCTTCACCTCCTCGCCGCCGCGCATCACCGTGATCATCTGGTACAGCACGTATTCCGGCCAGTCCTTCGGAATGCCGGCATCCAGCGCCTGCAGGCCGGCTTTCACGCGGGCCAGAGTGCCGTGGTGATCGGAGCCCAGCACGGTGACGGCGTGCGTGTAGCCGCGCTGCCACTTGCTCAGGTGATAGGCCACGTCCGGCACGAAGTAGGTGTAGCTGCCGTCGGACTTGCGCATCACGCGGTCCTTGTCGTCGCCGAAATCGGTGGTGCGCAGCCACAGCGCACCACCTTCCTCGTAGGTGTGGCCATGCGCGACCAGCTCGCGCACGGTCTCCGCCACCTTGCCATCGGTGTACAGCGAGGACTCCAGGAAATACACGTCGAGACCGACGCCGAACGCCTGCAGGTCCAGATCCTGCTCGCGGCGCAGACTGGCCACGGCGAAATGGCGGATCGCGTCGAGATCGTCCGCATCACCGGCGCCGGTCACCGTCTCGCCATCGGCGACCACCGCTTCGCGATCGAGATAGGCACGTGCCACATCGGCGATGTAGTCGCCGCGATAGCCATTCTCGGGCCAGCCGCTGTCGCCCGGGGTGATGCCGCGCGCGCGCGCCTGCACCGAGATCGCCAGGTTCGCGATCTGCACGCCGGCGTCGTTGTAGTAGAACTCGCGTTTGACGTTCCAGCCGGTAGCGTCGAGCAGGCGGCTCAGACAGTCCCCAATGACGGCGTTGCGGCCGTGGCCGACGTGCAGCGGACCGGTGGGGTTGGCCGAGACGAATTCCACGCCGACCGTCCTGCCGGCGCCGCTGCGGCTGCGACCATAGGTATCGCCCCGATCCAGGATCTGCCGCAGCTCGGCGTGATACGCGCCGGCGCCCAGATGGAAGTTGATGAAACCGGGACCGGCGATGTCCACCTTCGCCACGAGCGCATTCGCTGGCAACGCGGCCACCAGTTTTTCGGCCAGCTCGCGCGGCTTGATGCGTGCAGGCTTGGCCAGCAGCATCGCCACGTTGCAGGCGAAATCGCCATGTTCGCGGCTGCGTGCGCGCTCGATCACGAACCCGGGCATAGCAAGATCGGCAGGCAAGGTGGCATCGTTTTGCAGGGTCTGGATCGCCTGCAGAACCAGTTCGCGCAGCTGGGCTTTCACGGATGAGGTCGGATTCGTGATGGAACCGTTAACTCTAACAGACTGCCGTGCTGCTGAACGCGGGAGCGCCTGTGGCTATCGCGTTCGATGCTGATGCCGCGGACGGTTGCGGAATGATGCAGTGCAGTGGCGGACCTTGTGGATAAGTCTGTGGGGAAAGCTCGTGCATGGCGGCTGAAATCCACTGCGTTGTCGGGAAAATCAGGCATCCGCAAGAAATAATATATCAGAATCAATAGATTATATGATCAACTTACTGTTGAACACACGATAGGACCGGCAAGTGTCGATATCACCGGTTTGTGTATAAGTTTCGGTGACCTGACAGCATCAGTTCGAACGACTGGCGTCATTGGTTTGTCATGCGGCGCTGCGACACAGATCGGGTGCTGACATGACTCCCTCCATGACAGGCATCTGGAGACGCCGCGCGCTCCCCTCCCCCAATCGGCCCCGCGGCGTAGGTCATTTCGCGTCGTTTTTGGGCTGGGATGTGATCAGAGCAGGCCGCGGGCCGCCATCGACACCGGCTCGCCGCTGCCGATCACCAGATGATCGAGCACGCGCACGCCGACCAGTTGCAAGGCATCGCGCAGTTCGTGGGTGATCGCACGATCGGCGGCGCTCGGCTCGGCGACGCCGGAGGGGTGATTGTGGGCAAAGATCACGGCGCAGGCATTGTGCTGCAGGCACGCGCGCACCACTTCGCGCGGATGCACGCTGGCGCCATCGACGGTGCCGCGAAACAGTTCCTCGAATGCCAGCACGCGGTGGCGATTGTCCAGATACAGACAGCCGAATACCTCATAGGGCAGATGGCGCAGACGCGCGCGCAGGTAGTCGCCGCTGTCGCGCGGACTGCCCAGGGTCTGCCGCTGCTGCAGTTCCTCGGCCAGACTGCGTCGGGCCAGTTCCAGCGCGGCGGCGATTCGCGCGCGCTTGGCCGGCCCCAAGCCACCGGCACGGATCTGCTGTTCGGGCCGGCTCAGCAGCGCGCCCAGGCTGCCGGCGTTGACGAGCAGTTCGCGACCCAGTGCGATCGCGTCCTTGCCACGGCTGCCGCTGCCCAGCAGCACCGCCAGCAATTCGGCGTCGGACAGCACGGCGCTGCCGCGGACCAGCAGTTTTTCGCGGGGACGTTCACCTTCGGGCCAGTCGCGGATACTCATGCCGGCAG